>Ga0316576_10000871_pt1 | contig 15317 bp, 11 predicted proteins | sample S0NA_FD_203075 | JGI IMG/M metagenome (GOLD analysis project Ga0316576, IMG submission 203075) | Rhizosphere microbial communities from salt marsh grasses in Alabama, United States - S0-2_050615r3r5 | ecosystem: Host-associated > Plants > Roots > Rhizosphere | place: USA: Alabama | collected... | reverse complement strand
TGCAGGAGCGTCCCCCCGGAGACCGTGAAGTCGAGCCCGGCAAAGAGCAGCCGGTCGCCTCGCCGGCATTCGAGCCCTGCCACCTCTAACATCGGGAGACGGACGTCCTCTGTGGTGAATCTCATCTCAGCTGGAGACGATGCGTAGACGCGATCTGACGGGGGATGGCGGCCAGGCCAGTCACGGCGGGGGCTCGTCCCGCTGGCCTCGACAGGGCGATGAAGGGCCGCTCGCCGCATTCGGTGCATTCGAGCCCACTACGTTATACGGTGGGGTCGAATTCCACAACTTCAGGAAGATCGAGCGGCATGGACTGGTGTTCGGGCCGCAGGTCGGACATCCGCCGCGGCGTCTGTTCAGCGTGCCCTGAATCCTGTCGTTGCGTTATGTCAATCATGCGGCAACTGGGATTGACGTGATGCCGTGTCAGTCTATCCTGACATTGGGGCGCACCCCCTCACGATTAGAACAAGTCAACCGCCTGGTGCGCCAGACGTTGGATACCCACCAGTCGAGGTCACACCTGATGAGACGTTCCCTGGGGACTTCAGCAGACGTGTCGGTGCGAGCCGAGCTCAAACGAGCTTTGTGCGCGGGTTGGTTTGGCCTCTGGCACAGGTCCCCGTCAACCCAGGGCGGCATGTCCTTCCGCCAGGGCCTGGAGCGCGGGCGCTTCGGTCCTGTCCTGATCACCCTGCTCGCCTGCAGCATCGCGATGCTCGCCGGGTGCGATCGTCCGGAGAGTGTGCAATGGGGTTACCGCGGGACCAGCGCGATCCATATCGACGATCTGGACCGATTCAAATCGGCTGCTGATTTTCACGGTGTCCCAGAACCGGAGCCGAGGGACCCTCCTGATCCCGAGATCCCCTTGGCCAAGGATGTCAACCAGAACGTCCAGGTGCTGACTGACCTCGATGCGCTTGAGTTTGCGCGACTGATGCAGGCCATCTCCGTATGGGTCGCCCCTAAACAGGGGTGCGAGTACTGCCACAACCCGGAAAACCTGGCGTCGGACGAGAAGTACACCAAGGTCGTCTCCCGCAGCATGCTGCGGATGACGCGCGACATCAATACGGATTGGAAGAGCCACGTCGCCCAGACCGGCGTGACCTGCTGGACCTGCCATCGCGGACAGGCCGTTCCGTCGGGTGTCTGGTTCACCGACCCGGGACCGAAGACGCCCTCCGCCGGTATCACCGGAGTCAAGGCGGGCCAGAACGTGGCCGGCGTGGCGGCCGTCGGCAACTCGTCGCTCCCGTTCGATCCGCTGACACCGTTCCTGGAAGGGGACACGCCGATCTCGATCCAGGGCACGACCGCGCTGCCTTCGGGCAACCGGAACTCCATCAAGAAGACCGAGTGGACCTATGCCCTGATGATGTACATCTCCACGTCTTTGGGCGTGAACTGCACCTATTGCCATCAAACCCGGGCAATGGGGATCTGGGCACAGAGCACCCCTCAGCGTGTCACCGCATGGCACGGGATTCGGATGGTCCGCGAGCTCAACAATGCCTACCTGACACCTTTGAAGCCGCTGTACCCGGACCACCGGCTCGGTCCCACCGGTGACGCGCCCAAGGCGGCGTGTAAGACCTGTCACAAAGGTGTGTTCAAGCCGCTGTTCGGTGTCAGCATGCTGGGTGACTATCCTGAGTTGGCCGGGTACCGCACGGAGCGAGCGATGCCTTCCGTCCAGCCGGAGCCGGCCCAGGTCGGGGAGGCCGCCCCGGTCGAGGAGGCTGCCCCGGTCGAGGAGGCTGCCCCGGTCGAGGAGGCTGCCCCGGTCGAGGAGGCCGCCCCGGTCGAGGAGGCCGCCCCGGTCGAGGAGGCCGCCCCGGTCGAGGAGGCCGCCCCGGTCGAGGCCGGGCCCCGGCCCGCGGCGGCACTCGGAGGCCCGATGCCCCCCGAGTGGCGCGCCAAGGTCGCGGAGATCGAGGACATTATTACCGCGCTCCGCCAAGAGGTCAGCTCGGGCTCGGCAGAACGCGAGCAGATCCGGCACCAGCTCGTTGACCTCGCCGCGCCGCTGGCCAAGGTTGTTCGGGAAGGTCAAGAAGGGTTGCAGCAGCAGTATGAGTCTGCCCGGGCGGAGGCCGACCGGCTCGCCGCCGAGGTCGAGGAGCTGCGCGGACGCCTCACCCAGGCGGCGGTCGAGCCCGAGGATCGGCGGGAGTCGATGATGGCGCTCAGTGAGGTCGAGAGCCGGCTCTCGGCCGCCGGCGCACAATTGGAGCAGGAGCGAGCCGCACTCCTCCAGCAGCTCGCCGTGGTTCGCTCGCAACGCGACGCTGCCTTGGCGGATGTGGAGTCGCAGATCGCGCGCTTGACATCGCAGCATGAGGCGGCACTGACGGCGGCCGAGACGAGACTGTCTCAGGAGCGGGATGCGCTTCAGCAGCAGCTCGCCGTGGTGCGCGCGCAACGCGACGCCGCCAAGGCCGACACCGAGGGGCAGCTCGAGCGGCTGGCCTCGCAGCATCAAGCGGCGCTGCGGGCAGCCGAGGCACGGCTGAGCCAGGAGCGGAAGGCGCTGCAGCAGCAGCTCGCCGTGGTGCGCTCCCAGCGCGACGCGGCCCAGGCAGACACCGAGGCGCAGCTGGAACGGCTGGCGGCGGAGCATGAGGCCGCGCTGCGGGCAGCCGAGGCACGGCTGAGCCAGGAGCGGAAGGCGCTGCAGCAGCAGCTCGCCGTGGTGCGCGCTCAGAATGAAGCGGCGATGGCCGATGACGAGTCGCGCATCGCCGCCTTGACCGATGAGGTCGCCACCCTGAAAGGTAAGCTTGCAGAAGCGGATCGAGCGTTGGAGGATCTGCGATCCCGAATGCAGGCCGCGGCGGACGCGCATGCGCGTGAGCTGGCCGAGGCCGAGGCGTCTGCCAATCGTGTCCGCTCGTTGTATGACGGGGTTGCCGAGGTGGGCGGCCGGATCACCGATCAGGGCATCCTGGTGAGCCTGGGCGGCGAGGAGCTCCAGTTTCCCAGCGGCAGTGCCGCCTTGCCGGCACGCGAGCTGCCGACCCTGGACCGTGTCGCGGAGCTGATGGCGCAGCGCCCCGAGCTCACGGCGCGTATCGAAGGACACACCGACAGCGCCGGCAGCCGCCAGCTCAACCAGAGCCTGTCCGAGCAGCGCGCCGACGCGGTGTTGCAGGGCCTGGTCGAGCGTGGCGTGGACGCCGGTCGGCTTAGCAGTCAGGGGTTCGGCCCCGATCGCCCCGTCGCCGACAACGCCACCGAGCGGGGCCGCCGCGAGAACCGCCGGGTCGAGATCTATGTGATCGAATGAATCCCTTGCGGCGCGCCAGGGTGTCTGCGTAAACGCGGACACCCTGGCGCGGTTGCCGATGGAGGTGCAGGTCGTTTCGGCCGCCCAAGCAACTGAACAAGCAGGAACGGTGAAACCGCGCGTTGCCGTTCCCTGCGTTCCCCCCCGGATGGCCGATCGATTCTCGTCTCCGCGTGCGCATGGCGCGTGGTTGTGATTGCGTACGGTCGGCCCCGATCCTCCCACACTTCGGGCGGCCAGGTGTCGCCCCGCGCCTCTGGCCGTCCGGTCACCCTCTGCGACGAATCTTCCAGCAGCTGTGGATCCTCGGGTTGCGGGCGAAGTCCCGTGGGAGGGTCTCCGCACTGATGTCGAGGACCTCGAGGTCTTCGAGGGCAGCGAGGTCCATGCGGAACCGGCGCAGATTGTTGGAGAAGATCAGCAGCCCCCCCGGCGCCAGCAGGCGTATGGTGTTCCGGATCAGCTCGACATGATCGCGCTGGATGTCCAGGGTGCCCTGCATCCGTTTCGAGGCGGAGAAGCTGGGCGGGTCCAGCAGGATGAGGTCGAAGCAGCGCTTGTCGACGGACTGGTGCAGCCATTCGAGGCAGTCTGCCTGGATGAGCTCCTGGCGCTGCATCGGGATCCGGTTGACGGCGAGGTTGTTGCGCGCCCAGTCCAGATAGGTGCGTGACATGTCGACCGTCGTGGTTGCCGCGGCGTCGCCCTTGGCGGCATAGACAGTGGCCGTTCCGGTGTAGGCAAAGAGGTTGAGGAATCGCAGGCCCGCGGCGAGCCCGCCGATCATGCGCCGAACATCGCGATGATCCAGGAAGAGTCCGGTGTCCAGATAGTCCTCGAAATTGACGAGGAATCGCAGCCCGCGCTCGCCGACCTCGTGAAAGCGTCGGGTCTCGGCCAGCCGCTCGTACTGGGCGCTGCCTTTCTGCGGGCGCCGCACCTTGAAGAACATCCGGGTGTCCGGGATCCCGAGGACCTCCGGGATCACACCCAACGCCTCGCGCAATCGCTGGCGGGCGCGCTTGGGGTCGACGCTCGCCGGAGCGGCGTACTCCTGGATGTGCACCCACTGCCGATCGCCCTCGTAGACGTCGACGGCCAGCGCGTACTCGGGGAGATCGGCGTCATAGAGCCTGAAACACTCGATCTGTTGCGCCTGCCGCCACTGCTTGAGTGCCTTGAGGTTCTTGCTGAGCCGGTTGGCGAGCATGGTCGCGCCTGCGCTCCGCTCCGCCAATGATGCCGCCCGCGGTCGATGTCGCACGAAAGCAGATGGGTCGACGTGGAAATGCAGCAGCACGGAGGGGATGGGGCCATTGTAGAGTCGATGTATCCGGTGTGCTCGCAGTCCCAGATGTTTGCCGAGATCGGGGTTGCCGGTGAACAGGGCCGCCCGCCAGCCTGCGAACCTCTCTTGGAGCACGGATCCCAGACGCGCATAGAGGGCCGGCAGGCCGCCCTCGGCGTCGAGCCGCTCGCCGTAGGGCGGATTGACGACCACCAGGCCGCGGTCATCGGTCCGGCCGGGCCGGCATTCGGCCAGCTCGCGCCGCTCGAAGTGCACCCGGCCGGCCAATCCGGCCCGCCCCAGGTGGTTCAGCGCAATGCGGATTACACGGGAGTCGCGGTCGTAGCCCCGCAACGATCCCAGGCGCTGGAGTCCGGCCATGCGGCGGTCGTCCGCCTCTTCCAGCAGCCCCCGCCAGGCCGCCGCATCGTGCCCGAGCCAGCCCATAAACCCGAAACGCTGACGCAGCAGGCCAGGTGCGATGTCAGCGGCGATCAGCGCGCCTTCGATGACGAGGGTGCCGGACCCGCACATCGGATCCAGCAGAGCCCCGCCCTCGGCGGCGATCTCTGGCCAGCCGGCGCGGAGCAGCAGCGCCGCCGCCAGGTTCTCCTTGAGCGGTGCCGCGGTGCCCTCGTGCCGGTAGCCGCGGCGGTGCAGCGAGGTGCCGGAGAGATCGATGCTGACCAACGCCTGTCCCTGGCGAACATACACATGGATCCGCAGGTCGGGCGTCTGGACGTCGACATTCGGGCGATGCCCGAGGCGGCGCGTGAAACGGTCAGCGATCGCGTCTTTGACCCGCAAGACGGCGAACTGGCCCCGATTGACGCCCGGCACGGCGCCATCGAGGTGGACCGCGAAGGTGCGCTCGGGCGAGAGATGGTCTTCCCAGGCAATATCGGCGGCGCCGGCGTAGAGGTCATCGGGACCGTCGATCGGAAAACGGGCGATCGGCAGCAGGATGCGATTGGCGACGCGCGACCAGAGGCACGCCCGATAGGCATCCTCGAGGCGGCCGGAGAAACGCGCGCCTCCGCGGGTCTCCGCGACCTGCGACAGGCTGAGCCCTGCAAGCTCCTCAGCGAGCAGACTGCCGAGGTGCCTAGGCGCAGAGGCGAAAAAGACCGGCTGGGGCATGCGGTTCGGGTCTCAAGAGGGACGGAGGGTGGTCATTGGACCGCACGACCCATGTGTGGGGTCATCCGGCCAGGCATGCTTCGGATAGCGTCCGCGGAGCTCCTTGCGGACCTCCGGGTAACCCCTCTCCCAGAAACTGGCGAGGTCTTGGGTCACCTGAATCGGCCGCCGCGCGGGCGAGAGCAGGTGTAGGAGCAGGGGAACTCGACCACCGCAGATGCAGGGCGTCGCGGCGAGGCCGAAGAGCTCCTGGACCTGGACCGCCAAGATCGGCGACTCGCCGCAGCAGTAGTCGATCCGACGGGACTTGCCGGCCGGCATGACCATCGTCGTTGGTGCCTCGCTTTCGAGACGCTGTCGTTGAGTCCAGTCGAGCCTGGACATCAGGAGTGGTCGAAGGTCCAGTTGGCGGGTCTCCGAAAATCGCGACATTCCGGTCAGGTAGGGGGCAAGCCAGTCCTCGAGGTGCGCGCGGAGAGACTCCGGCGCGAGGTCCGGCCAACCGCCTTGCGGCTCGATCCGGCGCATCAGGGCGACGCGCGCGCTGAGCTGGCGCGTCGCCTCGGACCAGGTGAGGGCCTGCTCGAGCCGGGTCGAGATCTGCCCCAGAAGGATCCCCGCCACCTCATCTGTGTCGTGGAAGGCAGATGGCTGGGAGCGCAGGGTGAGCGCATCCAAGCGCTCGACGGTGCGAGCGGAAACCGCCTCGCGCTGCGGATCCCATGTCAGCGAACGGCTGGCCTCGATCCGGTCCGCAAAGCGCTCGCGGATCTCGGATTCGGCGATCGGCAGCGCCAGCCGGATCTGTCCGTCCGCGCCCCCGGCATCGAGCGTGGCGATGGCGAGATAGGGGTGGACCGCCAGGGCGTCATCCTCCGGCAACCGGGCGCCGGACCCGCCGGCCAGGCGGTAACGCCCATCCGCGCCCTCGCGACGCTGTGCGATGCGTTCCGGATAGGCCAGCGCCAGCAGCTCGCCGGGAGATCCGACCGAGCCCGTCGGTGCAGTGTGCGTCAGCTTCTGCAGTTGTCTCGACACCCTGTCCGTTGCGGCGAGACGGAGCGCATCAAACCCGTGCGACCGCTGCGCCGTCCGCCATAGCTGCAGGGCCTGGAGGCGCAGGCCCAGGTCTGCCGAGGGGCGTTGACCGGGGGCGTACAGCAGGGGATCGCGCTCGCTGACCAGTGCGCAAAGGTCGGCGGCGTGGCGCCGTGCGGATCCGCTCGCGCCCAGCAGCATGGCGGCCAGTCGCGGGTGGACCGGCAGGTCCGCCATCCGCCGGCCGAGTCGGGTGATCGCGCCGCGCGTATCCAGTGCGCCCAGCCGGGTCAGCAGCGCAATCGCCTGATCCCAGGCCGCCGCGGGGGGCGGATCGATCCAGCGAAGCGCGTGCGGATCGCTCACGCCCCAGAGTCTCAGCTCCAAGGCCAGCGACGCCAGATCGGCCTCGAGGATCTCCGGCGTTCGACGATCGGGTCTGCCCTGCTCCTGCGCGTGGGTCCAAAGCCGGTAACAGATGCCCGGGCCGAGGCGCCCGGCGCGCCCGGCTCGCTGATCCGCCGACGCGCGGGAGATGGTCCCCGTCACCAGTCGGGTCAGGCCCGAGCCGGGATCGAAGCGGGGCTTGCGGGTCAGGCCGCTGTCGATCACGACCCGGATGGCCGGGATCGTGAGGCTGGTCTCGGCGATGTCGGTCGCGACCAGGACGCGTCGGTGGGACCCGTCGCCCGGGACCAATGCCATCTCCTGCGCGTGCGTGGGCAGGCTGCCATGCAGGGGGAGGATCTGCGTCTCGGGATCCAGGAGGCCACCCAGGGTCGCGACACAGCGGTTGATCTCCGCGGCCCCGGGCAGGAAGGCCAGAACATCGCCCTGATGACTCGCCAGGGCCGAGCGCACCCGGGAGATCACCGCCCCGACCGGGTCGGTCCCGATAGCCCGCTCGGCATAACGCACCTCGACGTGGAAACGTCGGCCTTCGGCGCGGACGATTTCGGCCCCGCCCAGCTGCTCGGCGAGCGGCTCGGCATCGAGCGTTGCGGACATCAGCAGGAGCCGCAGGTCCGGCCTGAGACCGGCAACGACATCCAGTGCCAGCGAGAGCCCCAGGTCCGATTGCTGGCTCCGCTCGTGAAACTCGTCGAAGATGACCAGGCCGACCCCCTCGAGCGCGGGGTCGAGCTGGATGCGTCGGGTCAGAAGTCCCTCGGTCATCACCTCGATGCGGCTTCGGCGGCCGATCCGGCGCTCGAAACGGATCTGGTAACCGACGCGCCCGCCCAGCGGCTCACCCAGGAGCTCGGCCATGCGCGCAGCGATCATGCGTGCGGCGGGACGGCGGGGCTGGAGGATGAGGATACGCTGCGCGGCGAGCCAGTCCTCGTCGAGCAGGGCAAGCGGAACTCGCGTGGATTTACCAGAGCCGGTCGGTGCCTGAAGCACGGCGTGGCCGCGGCTCAGAGCGGCGCGCAGCGCACCGAGGACCGCGTCGATCGGCAGCGTTTGGGACAGGACGTCGCGTTGGTGAGGGGCGTTCGGATCCATTGCTTCTCGGACATCGAGGACGGGGGGATCTCGTCAGCGCCCTGCGAAACGCTGAAGTCTTCAACGTGTCCCGTCCGGGGCAGGAGGCCCCAGCACGTTCAGGCACCGAAGTGCCTGAACATAGAGCCTTCCGAGAGTCTGTCGCCTCGATCATGCTCCCCATTGCCGAGCCAAGCGGTGATGGGCCCTCTATTGGCGCAAACCCGCCCCGAACCGAGTTGGGACGAGAGACCCCCGTTCGTCTGTCGGCCTCTTTCGGGATGGTGTCCAGAGGCCACGCCGGGAGTTCGGCTACTCCGCCGCCGCGGACGCTTCGGGCGCAGCCGTCTCCTCGGTCGCTGCCGGCGCCTTGGGCCGGAGGCGCGTGATCAGCTGCTCGGCGAGCAGCACTTGCTCTTTCTCTTCACCGTGCAGCCACTGCTTGTTCTTGCCGCGTACCGCATAGCGGCCGGAGCTCTTTTGGAAGACTGTATAGTCAGCTGTTTTCTTGAGTTCTTTCATAAGCTCTCTCAATATCGATCTCGAAGAGGTGAGAGGTCGCCATCACCAGGCGTGGGTCGGGCTGTTGCTCGACGGGTCAGTCTTCGTCGCGGTCAGACGGATTCACCAGTCGCCCGGGCCGATCGCGTTCCCGTTCGATCTCGACCCGGAATTGCGCGATCAGGGCGGCCATCGCCGCGAGCGCGGCGAACACGGGCGCGAGCAGCGTCAGCAGGCCGGCGATTCCCACACCCGCGGTCAACGGGATCTCCACCAGCGCCTCCCCGCTCGGGCGGCGCACGACGACCCGGCGCACATTGCCTTCATGGATGAGATCCTTGACCTTGTCGACCAAGTTGCCGGCCGGCACGGTGATCTCCTCGCTCGAGCGGTCCTCGTTTCGGTCTCTCGTCTTATCGTCTCGCATGGTTCGGCATCCTGCTGTCGGGTTAGCGGGCGCATCCTAACGGGTTCGGGCCGGCCCGTCACTCGCTTCGGCCGCGTCGATCGGGGGCAGGGCGGCGATGAAGGCCGCCAGGCCCAGCTCATAAGCGGGCTGACTGGCGAGAAAGCCGGCGTTGTGGTCGCCCACCAGGTCGAGGAACCGGCGCGGCGACGGGGCGGCCTCGAACAGCCGTCGTCCAAGGGCGTAGGGGATGATCTCGTCGTCCCGGCTGTGCATCACCAGGACCGGACATCGCGCTCGAGCAAGCCGTCTCGCCGCATCGAAGTCGAAGCGAAGGCAGACAGCGGGGTGGAGCACGGGGTAGAGATGGCGCGCCAGATCGCGCGCAGAGCTGAAGGCCGATTCCAGGACCAGCGCGCCTGGGTTAACACGCGACGCGAGGTCCGCGGCCACGCTCGCACCCAGCGAACGACCGAACAGGATGATCTGCCCCGGGGCGATCCCGCGTTCGCTGACGAGATGGCTCCATGCGGCGGAGGCATCCAGGTAAAGCCCGGCCTCGCTCGGCTTTCCCTCGCTGTTGCCATAGCCTCGGTAGTCGATGATCAGCACCGACAGCCCCAACCGTCGAAAGATGGCGATCGAGTCGCCGCGGTGGCTGATGTTGCCCGCATTGCCGTGAAAGAAGAGGAGGGTCCGGGTCGCCCGCGGGTGGGGGATATTCCAGCCGTGCAGCCGGACCCCGTCCGTGGTGGTGAGCTCGACGTCCTCGAACGGGAAGCCCCAATCGTTTGGTGTCGCCTGGAGAGTGCGGGTGGGGTAGAAGACCATGCCCGGTTGAAGCAGCCACAGGAGCGCGTTGAGCAGCAGGACCACGAGCGCGACCCAGCCCATGAACGCAAGGATGCTCGGTAGGGGGGGCGGGAATCCCGACATCGGCTTTCAGAGGGAGAGGTTGGACCTGCAGAGCTTAGGGGATTGCTATCAGATCAAATTCGATCAGGATCGCCAATCAATCAGCGTCTTGTATGGACTCCTCAAGCCAGCGGCGCAGGCCTCGCGTTCTCCATCTCGGCGACCCGGTCGGCGAGTATGTGGACGAGTCGCGGGTGGCCCCCGACGAGGGGTGATGGATAGATCCGAAAGGATGGATGGAGCCGCTCGATCCGGCCGCAAATCTCGGCGATGTCCCCACCCGGCCCTGCATGCCGGCCGGGCGAGAGGAACAGCATCGACAAGATGACGGGGGTGCTGGGATCCAGGCTCGCAAGCGCGTCCAGCCGGTCTTCGAGCAGATCCCCGTTGAAGTCGTACTCGGTGCCGCCGCGTCGTTCCATCACGGCCTCCTCGAGCTGAGTGCCCGGCCCAAGCCGCCAGGCGAGCCGCTCGCCGAGCCAGCGCCGCACCGCAGTGACGGCGGGGGCCGGAGACCCATGGTCGACCAGAAGTACACGCCGCGGCTCGATGCCCTGTGCCGTTGCCACCTGCCCGATGTGGTCGAGCAGGATCTCCACCAACCCGGGCTCGCCCTCCGGAAGGGGACAGAGCTCCCGTGCCAGCCGCACCGCGAAGGGCCCATACCCTGCTTGCAGCGCGGCGATACGTTCCGGCACGAAGACCTTGATGGCGCGGGTGGGTCCGAAGAAGAGCGGGACGAGCAGAAAGTCCCGGACGCCCTGAGCGAGTCGACGGCGCAGCAAGGGCTCGAAGGTCTCCGCGGGACGGCCCTCCAACGCGTCCGCCGGGACCGTGTCGGCGTGCAGCAGCGAGACCGGATGAACCGCCTCACCGAGACGATCGCCGAGCGCTAGGGCGATGCGCCTGAGACTGATTGTCGCTTCGGCCTGCTTGGAGCCGTTATCGATCAGCAGAATGTCGCGCATGCGATCCTCACGTTACCGGAAATCGGTTCCATCCCTGACCGACATGGGGTGGGCCCCGCCTACAGACAAACCGACCCGCTCCGGATTCGGCTTCTGAATCGGGGCGCGCACCGATTCACTCCGCGCGCAGGGTGAGCTGGGTGAAGGGTTGCAGATCGATCGAAGTGGCCAAGCGCTCGAGGGGCACGTTCGGCGCGGGGAGGGTTGGATCGAGGACCTGCCGGGTCCGGCAGGCCTGCACCGCATAGTGCGAAACACCGGCCCGTGCCAGGGCGGCGGCCAATCGCCTCAGGTCGTCCGGCCCCCACCCGGGCAGAGCGGTGGTGCGCACCTCCAGGTCGACCCCGGCGGCCTGAAGGACGCGCAGGCTCTCCCAGGCCCGCGCGCCGGAACCGGCCACGCCGGTGATCGCCCCGTAGTCGGCCGGCAACGCCTTGATATCCAGGGCGACCCAGTCGAGCAGCGGGAGGATGGCGGCCAGACGGCTCGGATAAGGCCCGGCCGTATGCAGGCCGACCTTGAAGCCGAGGCCCCTGACCGCGCGCATGGCAGCGGGCAGCCCGGACTGGAGGGTCGGCTCGCCGCCGCTGAAGACCACGGCGTCGAGCAGACCTCGCCGGCGTTCCAGAAAGGCCATGACCTCGGGCCAGGGGATGGGCGACTCGGCAGCCGAACCGATCAGGGAGCCATTCTGGCAATAGCGGCAGCGCCAAGGGCAGCCCTGGCAGAAGACAACGGCGGCGAGCTCGCCCGGATAGTCGATCGTCGTCAAGGGCAGCAGGCCGCCGACGCGCAGCCGAGGGGCCCCGGAGCGGGCGTGCGTCGTTCTATTCATCGCTCATGTCCCACCCCTCGCGGTTCTATCGGCTCGAGGGGGCGTCCCACCAGCCCTGTCTGGCCGAAAACAGCCTCCGTAGAAAAGAGGCGGCGCCCTCGTCTGGTGTCACTGGCGTTCCTGGGGAATGGCACGTCCCTGTGCCTCGGGGATCCGGGTCTCACTGAAAGCGAAGACACCGTTTCCGCTTTTCTGCATGTTCAGCCGCTGACGCGGCGGACAGTGGCGGGCTCACTGTCCTAGGCCGCCGCCCGACCCGGCCGCCGGGTCCTCGTATCGCAGGGCGTCTCGGTGAAATAGCGGCGCTCGGCGTGCTCGGCTCGTTTGCCGGCATTGAAGGCCGAGACCGGGCGGTGATAGCCCATCACGCGGGTCCAGACCTCGCAACGGGTCCGTTCTTCGTCCTTCAGCTCGATTCCCTGGTCGATCATGCTCTCTTGCTCCTTTTCAGCGAGTGTCTTCGTCTCTTTCCGGGATCGGTCGTTCCTGATCGGTGCGGTGCTTGGTCCGGCTAGGCCGCGGTCTGCTCCAGCTCGACGGTCTTGCGCGCGATCAGCTCGCGATCGCACACCGGGCAGAATTCGTGCTCGCCAGCGATATACCCGTGTTTGGGGCAGATCGAGAAGACGGGCGTGACCGTGATATAGGGAAGCCTGAAGCCCTCCAGTGCGCGTCGGACCAGACGCTTGCAGGCATCCGTCGATGAGATCTGCTCGCTCATGTAGAGGTGCAGCACGGTCCCACCGGTGTACTTGCCCTGCAGTGCCTCCTGCATGGCGAGCGCCTCGAAGGGGTCGTCCGTATAGCCTGCGGGAAGCTGGGAGCTGTTGGTGTAGTACGGCGCATCGGGCGTGCCGGACTGAATGATGTCTGCAAAGCGCTTCCTGTCCTCGCGGGCGAAGCGGTAGGTGGTTCCTTCCGCCGGTGTGGCCTCGAGGTTATACATGTTTCCGGTCGACTCCTGAAATTCGACCATGCGTGCGCGCACGTGGTCCAGCAGCCGGCAGGCCAGGGCATGGCCGCGGTTGGTGCTGATGTCCTCGGCATCGTGGGTGAAATTCCGGATCATCTCGTTGATGCCGTTCACGCCGATCGTGGAAAAGTGGTTTCGCAGGGTGCCCAGGTAGCGCTTGGTGTAGGGAAAGAGCCCGGCATCCATGTGGCGCTGGATGACCTTGCGTTTGATCTCCAGGCTGTTGCGCGCCAGGTCCAGGAGCGTGTCGAGCCGGGCCAGCAGACCGGCCTCGTCGCCGCGATGGGTGAAGCCGAGGCGGGCGCAGTTGACGGTGACGACACCCAGCGAGCCGGTCTGCTCGGCGGACCCGAACAGCCCGTTGCCGCGCTTGAGGAGCTCGCGCAGGTCCAGCTGCAGTCGGCAGCACATGGACCGCACCATCTTCGGCGACAGATCCGAATTCAAGAAGTTCTGAAAATAGGGCAGGCCGTACCTTGCCGTCATCTGGAACAGACGATCCGCGTTTTCGCTGTCCCAGACGAAATCCGGCGTGATGTTGTAGGTCGGGATCGGGAAGGTGAAGATCCGGCCTTTGGCATCGCCCTCGGTCATCACCTCGATATAGGCCCGGTTGATCAGGTCCATCTCGGCCTGGAGGTCACCGTAGGTGAAGGGCTGCTCGACACCCGCGATCACCGGCACCTGTCCTCGCAGGTCCTCCGGACAGACCCAGTCGAAGGTCAGGTTCGTGAAGGGGGTCTGGCAGCCCCAGCGCGACGGCACGTTCAGGTTGTAGATCAGCTCCTGGACCGCCTGCTTGACCTGAGGATAGCCCAGCCCGTCGACGCGCACGAAGGGTGCCATGTAGGTGTCGAAGCTCGAGAAGGCCTGGGCGCCCGCCCATTCGTTTTGCAGCGTGCCGAGAAAGTTGACGATCTGCCCGACCGCGGAGGACATGTGCCGGGGCGGCCCCGCTTCGACCTTGCCCGGGATGCCGTTGAGCCCCTCGGCCAGCAGTGTGCGCAACGACCAGCCGGCACAGTACCCGGAGAGCATGTCGAGGTCATGGATATGGATGTCGCCCTCGCGATGCGCCCGGCCGATCTCGGGCGGGTAGACGTGGCCCAGCCAGTAGTTGGCGATCATCTTGCCCGAGGTGTTCAGGATCAAACCGCCGAGCGAGTAGCCCTGATTGGCGTTGGCCGCCACGCGCCAGTCGGAGCGGTCGAGATACTCATTGATCGAGCCGCCGACGTCGACCAGGGTCCGCCGGTCGTCGCGCAGTTTCTTGTGCTGCTCGCGGTAGACGATATAGCCGCGGGCCGTCTCGAAGTGGTTGGCGCTGATCAGCGTCTGCTCCACCACGTCCTGTATGCCCTCGATGTCCGGCAGGCGGTCCGCGCCGTAGCGATGGGCCAGCACCTTGACCACCTGGGCTGTCAGGAGGCTCGCCTCGGGCGCGGCGAATTCCCCGCTGGCCCGTCCGGCCCGCAGGATCGCCGACTCGATCTTGGATGCATCGAAGCGAACCTCGACCCCGTCGCGTTTGCGCACCCGAAGGGGCAGGGTCGACAGCGTGTTCTGGAGGTGTCCCATGGCGGCGTCTCTCGTCCGTGTCCACTATATCTTGTGGTGCAGACTATAGCGCCAACCAGATCATGTGTTAAACAAGTTGTAGAGAAATTGATCGAGGTCAAATGGGGTCGGTTTCAGGACTCGTCACGAGCACGCCGCTCATGCTCGTTACCAGCGCTCTGTTCGCCCTGACGAGACATCGGGGGTCTTCAGGTCACGAACCCAAGGTGGCGCCGACCATCAACTGTCCCGTCCGGGGCGGGAGTAACGGTTCTCGCTTTAAAGCTGGTACCGTGCCACCCCGGCCGGGTCGGGGTCCTCCCTGTGGGCCACTCCGTTGTCACAGACCGGGGAGCCGGCCGCTGCGGGGGCCGGAGAGAATGTGTCTGAGTCGACTTGGAACAGCGTCGTTCCGTGCAGAGAGGATGTCACGCGCGGGATGCTCTCGAGGGGACCTTGAAAATTGCCTTCCCTGCGATTCTTCAAGACGCAAACCGAAAATGCGATTTCCGCGTTGCTCCGATTGTCAGTCACTGAGGTGACTGAAAACGGCGCGGCATCCTTGCCCCGCACGGACGCCTCAGAACCCTTTAAGGTGCCCATTAGCCGTTAAACCCATGAGCGGAAACGCCCCAGGGGTGGCCCACGTCGATTCCGTCAACCTCCCGCCGAAACGCAATGTCGCGCTCCGCAGTGAGGGGATCGACCTCGTCTCAGGTCTGCCACGGGGCAAGTGCGGCGGCGATTCATGGCTTGAAGACGATGGTGTAAGAAGGTGCGTCCTTCGGCTTCGATCGGCAGTCGATGGGCTTGCCAGAGCCTGCCTTGCATAAGGTGGCTCGTCGTTCGCCGTCTCGACCCGTTGGCAGACATTCTTCTCGCGGATGTTTTGCTCGACCGTGTTGGGCATCGGGTTGAG
>Ga0316576_10000870_pt1 | contig 15326 bp, 14 predicted proteins | sample S0NA_FD_203075 | JGI IMG/M metagenome (GOLD analysis project Ga0316576, IMG submission 203075) | Rhizosphere microbial communities from salt marsh grasses in Alabama, United States - S0-2_050615r3r5 | ecosystem: Host-associated > Plants > Roots > Rhizosphere | place: USA: Alabama | collected... | reverse complement strand
GTCGCCGCGCCGGGGCTTGGCGCGATCCTCGAGCGGGTCGCAGAGCTCGACCTGTCGGTCGCCCTGCACACCGGGCTGACCGGTGTCGAGAGCGCCGACGCTCTCCGCGCCGTGGGGGACCGGATCCAGCGTCTGGAGATCGAGCTCGACTCGGACGACATCCCGGGCTGGCGCTCGGCGATGCGCTGGCTGCCGGTTCTCGCCGCCAGACGCGTTGAGCGCCGGCTGCGCTGGCCGCGGCTGGCGCTGCGGCTGCGCCTGCGGGCGGGAGGCGCCGCGCCCGGCGCGCTGCTCGACGGCGCCCTCGCGGCCGGCGTCGACCGGCTGTGGGTCGAGCCGGAGCGCGGGGAGGAGCAGCGCATGGACGCGCAGGAGCGCGGGGCGGCCCGCGACGCGCTGCTCGCCCTCCTGTCCCGGGCGGTCATCGATCCGCCCTTCGATCCCGCGACCAGGCCGGTGGACGGGCGGGACGCGCCCCTCGTGCCCGGGTCCGGCTGGCCCGCGGGGTTCCAGCTCGAGGCCGCCCGGGTGGTCTGCCCGGCGGGCGTCGAGGCCGTCGCCCAGCGGCCGGCGCTGAGGGATCGCGGCGCCCGGTACGCGGGGTTCGACCGGCGGCACTGCCTGCGCTGCGACCTGCTCGCCGACTGCCCGGTGGACCGCGTGGACTTCAACGTTCGTCTGGGGCTCGCGCTGTTGCTGAACCCAGCGCGGTCGCTGGCAGATCTGGCCCAGCCCGACGGCGGGCTGGGGGAGCGCTCCCACTGGATCGAGACGCACCCTTGCTTTGTCGGTTGGGACGCCGCGAGGATCGACAGCGCGGGGCTGCTCTACGTCTGTCCCGAATGCGGCAGCGATCCAGTGGGCAGCGCGCTGCAGGAGGGGCTCGCCGGGCTGTGGTACAGCCGGGCGCTCAACGAGTTCCGGCACATGGCGAGCACGGCGGCCAGGGCGGTGCCCTTTGTCACCCGGGCGCGTTGCGGCGCCCGGTGTCGCCGTATTTCGCGGGCCTCCGCGCTGCGAGAGCGGCTACGGAGCCTGGGACCGGTCCGCCGACAGGCGCTGGAGCGTCTCGGGGCCGCCGACCGCCTGCTCGGTGGTTGACGGTCCCGACAAAATCCAGCAGATTTACCGGTCCTGGACGTAGATGACGTAGATGGGGTCGGCGGAGGGCGGGTAGCCAGTCAACCCGGGGGGCGCGAGGCACCATGAAGGTTTTTCTCGGCAATCCTCCCTGGAGCACCACGGGCATGTACGGCGTGCGGGCCGGGAGCCGCTGGCCGCACTTCGAGAACCAGCACCACGAATACATGCCATTCCCGTTTTTCCTGGCCTACGCCACCGCCGTGCTCGAGCAGGCGGATCAGGACGTGATGCTTGTCGACGGGATCGCCGAGCGGCTGGACGACGAGAGCTTCTACGAGCGGATCGAGCGTTTCGGCCCGGGGATCGTGCTCCTGGAGGTCAGCACCTCCTCGATCAAAAAGGACGAGGAGCACTGGCGTGCCATTCGACAGCGCCTGGGGCCCGAGGTGAAGATCGCCCTCTCCGGGATCCACTGGCTGATGCACGAGCCGGCGTGGCTGGCCGAGCACCCGGAGGTGGACTTCGTCCTGGTCGGCGAGTACGAGCACACGCTGCGCGACCTGGTGCAGCGCCTGGACCAGGAGCGCGCCCTCGACGAGATCCCCGGCCTGATCTGGCGCGACGAGGCCGGGACCTCCCACTTCGGCGGTCGCCGACCGGTGATCCAGAACCTGGACGAGCTCCCGTGGCCGGCGCGGCACTTCCTGCCGATGTACGACTACCGCGACGAGCCGGGCAGCATCCCGCGGCCCTCGGTGCAGATGTGGGCCAGCCGCGGTTGCCCCTACCGCTGCAGCTTCTGCGCCTGGCCCCAGATCATGTACGGCGGGTTCAAGTACCGCACCCGCCACGTGACCGACGTGATCGACGAGACCGAGTGGCTGGTGCGGGAGTGGGGCTTCAAGTCGGTGTACTACGACGACGACACCTTCAACATCGGCAAGCGCCGGATGCTGCAGTTCTGCCGGGAGTTCCGCGAGCGGCGGCTTGGCGTCCCCTGGGCCATCATGGCGCGCATCGACGGAATGGACGAGGAGGTGCTCGAGGAGATGGCCGAGTCCGGGCTCGCCGCGCTGAAGTACGGCGTCGAGTCAGCCGACCAGGGCATCGTTGATCGTTGCGGCAAGCGCCTCGATGTCTCCAAGGTGCGCGAGGTGGTCGGCGCGACCCATGCGCTGGGGATCAAGACCCACCTGACCTTCATGTTCGGGCTGCCCGGCGAGACCCGCGAGTCGGCCCGCCGGACCATCGATCTCGCGCTGGAGCTCATGCCGGAGTCAGTTCAGTTCACCCTGGCCACGCCATTTCCAGGCAGCGCCCTGTTCGACCAGATGGTCAAGGAAGGCAAGCTGCGCACGACGGACTACGACCAGTACGACGGATTCCACACCGCGGTGGTCTCCACCGACGAGCTGGGATCGGATGACCTCGAGGCGATCCTCGCCGAGGCCAACGAGCGCTGGGGCGGACGTTTCTCCAAGCGGACCTTCTCCACCGACGTTGGTGACGGCGGCCTCGACGACGTCTCCGACGCGTCGCTCCCCCGGGAGGCGGGCGGCGACGAGCCGGCGGCAGGCGAGCGCCTTTCGGCCGACGAGGTCCGACCGGCCCCGCCCCGGCCACTGGTCACCGTGATCATCCCGAACTTCAACGGAGAGACGGTGCTCCGTGACTGCCTCGCCTCGGTCCAGCGCCAGACACATCGGCCGCTCCAGATCATCGTGGTGGACGACGCCTCCACCGACCAGTCGATGATGATCGCGAGCCAGTTCTTCGAGGGGATCGAGACCATCGCCCAGCCGCGGAACCGGGGCTTCGCGGCGACGGTGAACGCGGGGGTCCGCGCGGCGCGGGGCAAGTATGTCGCCGTGCTGAACAACGACACCCGGGCCGAGCCTCGGTGGATCGAGGCATCTCTCGAGGTCTTCCGCCGCCACGCGGACGTCGGGATTGTCGCGCCCAAGCTGCTGACCTTTGACCACCCGCCGCGCGTCTACTCGGTCGGGATCGGCGTCACCCGGAGCGGGTACGCCTTCAACATCGGCCAGGGCGCGCCGGAGAACGGACAGTACAACCGGGGTCGCTACGTGCTTGGCGCCAGCGGCGCGGCCTGCGTGCTGCGGCGCGAGGTGTTCGAGATCGTCGGCGGCTTTGACGAGGACCTGGGCCACTACATGGAGGACGTGGACCTCTGCCTCCGCGCGCAGCTCGAAGGGATCCGCTGCTACTACGAGCCGGGGGCGGTGGTCCAGCACTGGGGGGGCAAGGCCATCGGCGGTCAGAACGCGCCGCTGATGGTGCGCCAGGTCTCGCGCAACACCGTCGGCGTCCTGCTCAAGGACATGCCCCGGAGCCTGCTCCAGCAGAACGTGCTCCGCCTGGGGAGCGGGCTGCTCTCCCAGCTCGCCCTCCACGCGGCGGCTGGCCGCGGCCTCACCGCGCTCCAGGGGCTGTGGGGCGGCCTTCAGATCGGCGGACAGATGGTGGCCAAGCGCAAGCGTGTGCTGGGCCACCAGAAGGTGCCGGACGACCGGATCGCCGAGCTGTTGCTGGAGTCCGAGGGCTGGCTGCGGGAGATGTCGCCCCACCTGTCGCGCCTCTCCCGGGCGCGGCTGCGCGTGCTCGGGATGGCCTGACCGCCAGGAAGACGGCGGCGCTCGAAACCAGTATAATGCAGTGAACCTTCCCGGAGGCACTCGGTGCGAATTCTGCTTGGACTGATCAAGGGTGGCATCATCGGCGGTGGGCTTGGCTTCGGCTTCTACTCGCTCGGGCTGGGTGGGGTGCTCAACTGGGTGCTCTACGCCCTGATCGGCGCGGCTGTGGGTTTCATCGCTGGCAAGCCATTCTGGAGGCACGAGACCATCTGGACCCCCGTGGTCAAGGCGGTGATCGGGATCGCGATCTGCATCGGGCTCTACGCCGTGGTCGCCAAGGCGCTGGGCGATCCCAAGCTCAACGCGGTGGGGCTGGAGGGCACGGCGTCGTCGTTCCCCTATGTCCTGGGCGCGGTGATTGGCGTGCTCTACGGGGTCTTCGTCGAGGTGGACGACGGCGGCAAGGCCGACAAGGCGGAGGGGAAGCAGCCCTCAAAGGACTAGCCCGACCGAGAAGAGCGCCCTCGTCGCGTTGCTCGTGAAGCGTCCCCGTCCCGCCCGCTCCGTCACGCTCGGATCCAGTGGATTGACGATCACCGCCCGCTCGCTCTCGGACGTCAGTGTCTGGCGCAGGCTGCGCTGCAGCGCTGCGCCGATGCGCAGGCGTCCACGACGCGCCTCGAGGCCCAGGCCGAGCACGTGTCGGTCGAGCTCGAGCGTCACGGCGGAGGGGAGGTCGGCCGGGGTGGTCGCCGTGTGGTAGGCGTAGCCCGCCCGGACCGTCAGCAGCCCCAACAGGCGCGGCAGCTCGAGACCGATGTGGAGCGATGTGTCGTCGCTGGCGGCGATGGACAACGGGATCCGCACCACGGGGTAGGGCGCGCGCTGGTTTCCCGTCGTGAGCACCACATCGGCACCGTCGGCGACCAGGGTCAGCGGGGCGGACCAGCGGCGGTGCCGTGACTCCAGGTGGATCGCGACCCAGGAGCGGGGCCGGAACGTCACGCCACCGCGGAGCTCCAGGGGCAAGCCCAGGTCCAGGCGTGCCGGGCTGCCGCGGGCGTCAATCGCGTCATAGCCCTCCGGGGGGCGGGGATCGGGGGCGGCCGTCAGCCCCAGCGTGCCGGACAGCGCGGCGGTCACCGGTGGGCGCAACGCCAGCCCCAGCTGGAGCCAGCGCGTCGGGCTCAGCCGCAGGCCGAAGACCCCGGTGACGGTCACCCCATCGTCGCCGTCGAAGGTGGCGGTCAGATCCAGCTGGGGGTCCTGCAGCTGGTCCCGGTCTGCCTCGAGCCCGGCCCACATGCTCCGGGTGACCTCGAGGCGGAGATGAGACATCTCGAGGGCCGCCCCCAGCGCGAGCCAGCGCCAGCGGAACGCGGCCCCGAGGCTCACGATGTGCTGCCGCAGCGCCAGCTGGCTGGTGAGGTAGCGGAGCGGGTGTCCGTCGGTCTGGTACTCGCTGCTGGTCAGCAGGCCGGTGCGGTAGCCAAGGGCCAGGGAGACGCCCGAGCGGCCGAGTGGGACGGAGAGCGCCGCGGACGGGGCCAGGTCGACGCCGGAGAGGTCCCGCGCCTCGGGGGCCGGGGCGTTCACCTCCCCCGCCGTGAGCTGTACGGTGCGCTCCGCGTGCTGCACGCCGAGCGCGGTGATCACGTGCCAGCGGGAGGAGGGGATGCCTGCCGGGTTGATCCACAGGGCTTCGGCGCCCCTGGCGGCGACCACCCCCGCGCCGGCCAGGCCCGCCTCCGTCGGGCTGGCCAGGCTGCGCTCGAGATCCTGCGCCCGGAGATCCCGGGCGAGGAGGGAGAGGATGAGCACGCAGAGACCTCGCACGCTCACCAGCAAAGCCCCGCGCCGCAGCAGAGTCAACCGCTTGGCGCCAAACTCCGCCGGTTGATCCGTAATTTGTCATTAAATAACGATGGATTGCCTGTTGCAGGGCCGCCGCGGGCACCACACGCTTTGGGTGACAAGGAGGAGAAGCCATGAAGATGAAGACAATCAAGGTAAAGAAAAAGGTTGATGACTACGCGACGGCGCAGCAGCAGGCCATCGAGAGTATCCCCGTCCGATCATCCGAGCTGTCCATGGTCGGCTGGTACGACCGCGATCGCCGCACCGGTGGTCCGCTGGAGGTCTGCGGCGACCAGAAAATCAAGGTCGCTCGGGACTACGCCCGCTCACACGGCGCCGAGTACCAGGTGGACATCGGACCCTACGAGCTCTTCTACCTGCCGGTGCCCGAGGGCACGGCCGAGCTCGACTCTCAGACCCTGCTCGAGATCCACCGCGAGTTGGAGCTCGATCGCTTCGAGAACGTCCAGGGCGGTTAGCCGGCCCACCCCTCCCCGTGATCCTCGGCAGGTCCTGGTGTAAGGTCCTGTCAATGGTGATCGTTCCAGAGATGGCCGGTGAGTAGGACCGGCGGGCCAGACCCGGCCGAGGCGCCGGGGCCCGGGGCGGATGTCGTCGACCTGGAGCAGGCGCTGGTGCGCCGGGCCCAGGACGGAGACCGGGAGGCCATACGGCTGCTGCTGACGCGGCACGCCGACGCGCTGTACAGCCGGATCATCCTGCCCCGGGCGGGCGATCCGACCCTGGCGCAGGATGTGCTCAAGGAGACCATGGTCACCGCCATCGAGAAGATCGGGACCTTTCGCTGGCAGGGGCGCAGCATCTACTTCTGGCTGCGGCAGATCGCCGTGAACAAGGTCATCGACCACCACCGGGCGAGCGGGCGGGCGGGGCGTCTGGCCCAGGCGGTGGCCGCCGAGCCCGAGCCGGCGATCCTGCCCACGGCCGGGCCTCGACCTGACGTGGCGCTGATCGCCGAGGAGGAGCGGCGCATCAACGCCGCCCGCATCAGCGCCACGCTCGAGGAGATCAACCCACGGTACCGGCGCGCGATCGAGCTCAGGTTGATCGACGAGCTGCCACGAGAGGAGTGCGCGAAGCTGATGGACGTGACCCTGGGGACCTTTGACGTGCTGTTCTTCCGGGCCGTGCGCGCGTTTCGGCGCAAGTTCGAGGAGAGTGAGCCATGAGCGACGACAGGCTCGATGACGATGATCCGATCCGCCTTCCCACCCCAGCGGACTCTCCGTGGGGCGGCGAGGATCCCCCCACGGAAGAGGAGCTGAGACAGGCGGAGGCCCTCGGGGCTACCATGGATCGGCTGCTCGCCGGCGAGCCGGTCGCCGCGACCGACGACGCGGCGCGCGCGGCGCAGCTGATCCGCTCCTCGTTCCACGAGGAGCGGCTGGCCGAGGGGCGGCGAGACGAGCTGATCCAGCAGGCCATGCGCCAGGCCCTCGCCCGGCCCGTGTCGCTCCCGCGTCCGCGCAGGGTCTCGGTGGGCTCTCTCATCGCGCTGGCCGCCAGCCTGCTGCTGGTCCTCGGCGCCGGCCTGATGGTCTGGCAGGCCGGCCCGGCCCGGCGGCACGTGGCGCAGGAGCCGCCGCGCCAGATGCTCTCGCGCTCCAGCGACGGGCTGATGGGGCGGCCGTTCACGGACCGCGCGGGCGCCTCGAGCCGGCTCGACCTGGTCTTCGCCGACCGGATGAACGGATACCGCCAGGTCGTCCTGGCCAGGGGGACGCCATGACGCGCCTCACGCGACAGGTCCTGGTGCTGCTGGCCCTTGTGTCTCTCGCGCTCTCCGGCTGCGCGGCGGAGAAGGAGTGCTCCTGCCCCCAGGGCAAGCTCCTGGACCAGCAGCTGATGCTGCTGCTCTCCTCGGCCCGGGCCTACCACCACCAGGCGGACCTCTACCTCCAGCAGGGCGAGGTGGACCGCGCGGTCGCCACGGTGCGCAAGATCCTCGCCCTGGACCTGAGCTCGCGCTGGCCCGAGGCCGAGGAGGTGCGGCTCGACGCCACGGCCCGGCTGACCAAGCTGCTGCTGGGCCAGGGGAAGGAAGACGAGGCGCTGAAGACCGCGGCGGACGGGCTGGCCGGGGCGCCGCGGGAGTCGTTCTACCTCTCCAACCTGTACAGCGTGCGGGGCGAGGTGCTCGAGCACCGCTCCAAGCGCCTTGACAGCGAGGGGCAGAAGGAGCAAGCACGGGGAGCGGCGCGCGAGGCCATCGCCGCCTTCGAGAAGTCCATCGAGATCAACAAGCGGCTGCAGCGCAAGCTGCTGGACGAGGGGGAGCAGAGCCCGCCGGAGGGAAGCCGATGACCCGAGCGATCGCGTTACTCACACTTGCCGGCGCCCTCCACGGCTGCGCGTCGGCGGGCAAGTCAGCGGTGGAGTCGATGCCGCCGCCCTCCTCGCCCCGAGAGGCGCGGCAACAGATGGACCAGCTCGAGCAGATGATCCGCGACAACCGGGTGGCCCTCGGTCTGCCCGCGCAGGAGGAGGTGACCATCGCCACCGGGAGAGCCACCGGTGGCGCCGAGCCTGCCGCGCCCCGTGCGCCAGGGCCTCCGCCGGCCATGGCGCCCCCGGAGCCCGCCTCCGCCGACGCGGCCGAAGAAGCGCCCCTGGCGAGGGAGTCGCGTGCCCCCAGCAGCGGCTGGAGGGCCACCCGGAGGCACTGCGCCCCGGGATGTCGCTACACCAAGGCGATCTGCCAGGCCGCCGGTCGGATCTGCGGCCTCGCCCGTTACCTGGGAGACGAAGACGCCTCGCGCCGCTGTCAGCGCGCCGAGCGGGACTGCCGCGACGCGCGCCGGGCAACTGCCAGCCGCGACTGCGACGACTGCGACTGAGCCGAGCCTACCGCTGAGGGTCGTGGTCCTGAGCCTCGTCGCCCACGAGCTCGCGGATCACCTCGGCGTCGTCGATGAGCTCCTCCTCGTCCGCCGGATCTGGCGGCTGACCGGCGGCCGCGCGCGCCTCGCGCCGCTTGCGGCGCGCCTCCGCCGCCCAGAGCACGATGGCCTCGGTCAGGCCCAGGGTGAGGTAGGCGCCCATCATGGCGACGAAGATGAACGAGGCCCGTAGCTTCATCACGATGATGATGCTGCCGACGATGATCAGGAACACCACGGCGAGCGTCCGGCGCGTCAGCCGCAGGTCCTTGAAGCTGCGGAAGCGCACGCGGCTGACCATCAGGTAGGAGAGGATCACGACCAGGGCGGCGATGGCGCTCTGGGAGTAGACGTAGCTCCCGCCCGCCTTGTGGTGCACGACAACGAGGGAGACCAGCACGGCGCAGGCCGCCGGGATCGGCAAGCCGAGCATGTACTTGCCCGGCGTGGCGTCCTTCTTGTCCTTGTGCTCCTTGTGCTCCTTCGCCGAGAGCACGTTGAAGCGGGCCAGCCGCATCGCCCCGGCGGCGACGAAGAGCCAGGCCACCACGACGCCGAACAGGCCGAGCCGGTCGAGGCCCCACTTGTAGACCATCAACGCCGGCGCGGCGCCGAAAGTGATCACGTCGGCCAGGGAGTCGAGCTCCATGCCGAGCGCGCTCTGGGTCCGGGTCAGGCGGGCGACCCGGCCGTCGAAGGTGTCGAAGAAGAAGCCGAAGCAGATGGCCAGGGCCGCTTCGTAGAGCTGCTCGCCGGTCGCCGATCCGGAGCAGAGGGTCAGGGCGAAGAAGCCGCAGAAGACGCTGGAGAGCGTGAACAGATTGGGCAGGATGAAGAATGTCTTGCGAAAATCCATGTGTTTCCGCCCGCGCTCCCGGGTCGCATCTTAGCGCTGGCGCCGTCGAAACACCAGAGAAGTGACCCAGACCAGCAGCGCGGCGGCGGCCAGCCGGCAGAGCACGACGGGCAAGGTGCCGAAGAGGGGGCCGGCCTGGCCGAGGATCAGCACGACCGCCAGATCCAAGAGCGACGTGAGCAGGACCAGGGCGAGGGCGGAGGCCAGGGGTGGGAAGCGCACCGCGGTGCCGATGGCCCAGGCCACGGCGAGGAGCGCCGGGGCCCGGCTCAGGTCCACCACCACGACACCGAGCGCCACCCGGGCCGCGAGGGACTGCCAGTGGCGGATGGCGATGGCGACGGGGACCCCGACCAGGCGAGCCACGAGCACCGAGATCAGGTAGGCCGCGATGGCGCCGCAGAAGAGCAGGCCCACGTCGTGGCCGCTTTGGCGCCAGCCCCGGCTCATTCCCTGACTCCCGCTCCTTCCACGGCCGCGGCGCCGTCGAGGAAGACGCGCATCAGGGTCAGCCCCTGGGGCGGGGCGGTCACCCCGGCGAGGGGGCGCTGTCCACAGCGCAGAAGCTCGGTCAGCGAGCCCGGGTCGCGTTGCTCGCGGCCCACCTCCACCAGCGTGCCGGCGATGATCCGCACCATGTTCTTGAGGAACGCGGTCCCCTCCACGTCGATCTGCACCAGCGGCGGCTCCGCGCCCACGGTGCAGCGGAACAGGGTCCTCAGCGTGGTCTCGGCGTCGCAGCTCGCCGAGCGGAAGGCCGAGAAATCGTGGCTGCCGACCAGCAGCCTGGCGGCGGCGGCCATCGGCTCCAGCGCCAGCGGGCGGTGCAGGTGCCAGGTGTTCGACACGTGGCGTGGGGATGGCGTGCGCTCGTTCCAGATCAGGTAGCGGTAGTGCTTGCCCTGGTTGTGGCGCCGGCTGTCGAACTCCTCGGGCACCTCCTCCACGGCGAGGATCGCGATGTCGTGCGGCAAGAGCGCGTTGAGGCCCCGGTGGAACGCCCGCAGGCTGATGCTCGACTCGGTGCGGAAGTTGGCCACCTGGCCCCGGGCGTGGACCCCGGCGTCGGTGCGACCGGCGGCGCGCAGGCGGCAGTGCGCGCCGGTCATCTGGCGCAGGCGCTCCTCGATGGCGCCCTGGACCGTGGGGGTGCTGGGCTGGATCTGCCAGCCGGAGTAGGCCGCGCCCTGGTAGGCGATGGTCAGCCGGATGTTGCGCATGGCGCGCCCATTGTAGCCCGACGGGCCGGGCAGGGGGAGCCCAGCGCGCTGGACGTCTTTCGTGCTAGTGTCCACACCCGTGCGGAGGTGGTCCATGAGACAGCGGTCGGTCTTCCTGTTGCTCTGCTTCGTCGTCTTGTCGTGTGAGCGGGTCGCGCCGGCCCCCGGACGTGCCCGCCCCGGCCCGACGAAGCCCCGACCCGCGGAGAAGAGCGCTCCCTCGCCGGGCGGGGCTGGCGGAAGGCTTGGTCCCTGGCGCGGCGCCGACACCCGCGCCGTCGTCGAGTCGTTCATGAAAAAGTGCGTGACGAAGAAGCTGGTCAAGCAGTTCCGGGCGTCGCACGGGCGTTCACCCGTGATCGGGATCGCTGTGCAGGTCCCTGAGGCCGACGCAGCGGTCGGCACGGGAGCGCTGGAGGCCGCCGTGAAGGCGGCGCTACAGCAACGGGGTCTGCCCGTGCAGACGGGCGCGCGAACCCCGATGGTCTACTCGGCGGATCCCAGGTTCGCGCTGCGCATGTCTCCGGGCGTGGACCCCCGTGACCACGACTACCTCCTGAAGGCGGAGGTCACCTCGAACGACGAGGCGAGGCCGGGCCGCGGAACGGTCCGGCGCTACGCCATGAGCGCGTCGCTGGTGGAGATCGCCGGCCGCACGCTGGTCTGCAAGGACCGCCGCGAGCTGGAGCGCGCCCCGACCCGGACGGCGGCGACCGACGAGGCACCTCCGCCCGGGGACCGGCCCGCCTGGGTCACGATGGCGCCGTGTGTCCATGACGGGAAAGCCTACGTCGTGGGTCGGTCAAGTCTCACGCACCCCGGGAAGGCCGACGAGTCTGTCTGGCACGGGGTCCGAAAGCTCCTCTCGCGCCTGGCGAGGAGGAACGGCGGGGAGCTGACCTTGACGGTCGAGGGCCTCGAGGCTCCCGACAGCTTCGCGTCCGGCGATGTTCTGTACACCCTGGTCCGCACCGGCCAGCGTGAGCTCCTCGGCCTCGCCCTGCCGGCGTGCGACGCGGCCCGTGTCTCGTCGCGCAGCACGGTGCCCGCGGGCTGTCCGGCGTGGGTCAACCGCGTGAGCTGGCGCGAGGGGCGCAAAGTCTTCGGCGCGGCGTGCGGCGAGACGAAGGACCACTTCACCCGGATGCGCGCGGAGATGAGCCTCGGCGTCACGACCACCACGAGTCAGGTGTCGCTGAAGAAGGACGGATTCTCCCGGAAGGGGAGCGGGACGCGGATCGACAACCGCGCCTGCCAGGAAGCCTCCTGCCGCGGCCGGCGCTGCGTCCTCTGCTCGGGAGAGCTCGCGGCGCCGTGAGGCCCCGGTCTAGAACTCGAAGGCGATGCCGGCGTCCCAGGTCGTGTCGCCCACGTCGAGCTTGTCGCTGCCCAGCTTGCCCACGTGGACCATCTCGAAGAACAGGTAGGTGTGGTTGATGCCGAGCTCCACGTCGAGGGTCTTGGCCGCCGAGGGCTCGAGGATGTCGAGCTGCAGGGCGCCGCCGACGTTGAACTGCCAGCCGAAGGTCCCCCCGCTCGCCTCGTCTCCGTTGTAGGTCGCCGTGTTGTCGTCGATGTTGATCCACCAGACGGTGTAGTTCACCCCGAACTTGATGAAGGGCACGAGGGGGAAGCGCCACTTGTCGGCGGGCCAGTCGAAGCGGTAGATGGCGAGGAGCGAGATCGGCAGCAGGGTCAGGCTGGTCTCGCTGCCCGTCGTGGTGGTCGAGGTCGAGGGGCTGGTGTCCGAGCCGTTGTCCTGGTAGGCCGGGGCGCTGATGCCGTAGTAGCCGAACACGCCGCCGATGGCCACGGTGCCGAACCCGCGCCAGAGCTCGAGGTCCAGCTCGCCCTTGATCATCAGGTCCTCGCCGTCGCCGAAGATGTGCCCGAATGCGGTCTCGCCCCCCGAGAACTCGGAGTCGATGTTCGGCGCGTAGGGGCCGAACTTGATCTCCATGTACCAGCGCTGGGGCGACTGGTAGCTCTCCTCCGTTGTCACCATCTGGGCCCGCGCCGGGCCGGCGGCGCCGATCAGGGCGAGCAGGGCGAGAAACGAGAGTGCGCGCTTCATCGGGGCCTCCTGCGCCTGACAACCAGCCCGATCCCGAGGCAGAGGGCGAGCAGGACCAGCCCCTTGTCCCAGACCGAGGTGTAGAGGTAGCTCGAGGCCGCCAGGGTCACCGGCCAGAGCAGGACGCGGGCCCCGGTCCGGGCGGTCTCGTGGCGCGCGAGCCAGTCAGCGAAGGGCGGGCTGGTCGCGTAGTAGATGGCGACCAGCTCGCGGCCAGCCCTGGTCGGCATCAGCACCCGGTCGCGAAACTCCCGCAGCACCCGCACGTGGGGGTGGTCGTAGGAGCCGTGCACCGCGGTGGCGATGTAGCAGTAGCCACCGTCGGCCTCGCCGCCCAGGCGCTTGTAGCGCTCCCAGAGGTCCTCGGCGAGCTGGGGCTGGGCCGTGCCCACCTCGATGGGTGTGCTCGGGTTGCGCGCCTCGTCGATGGTGATCAGGTAGAAACGGTAGCTCTCGCCGTTCTTCAGCCCGCTGACCGTGATCGAGCCGGCGGCGTTGACCAGGCCGGAGCAGACGTAGGCGTCGTCGAGGGACGCCGCGCCCGAGCCGCTGCTCCCGCCGGAGTCCTGGGTCGCGGCGCTGTCGGTGGGTCCGACGTCCACGGTGGCCCCGGCGTCCACGGTGACCTGGGCGTCGGGCGAGGAGAGGTCTGCCACGCCGGCGTCGCTCATGCCCCCCTCGGGCCCGGCCTCGGCGGCCCGGGGGATCGGTCCGGGCAGGGAGGCGCCAGAGGATCCGTCACCGCTGCCCGCGTCGGCGACCGGCGTGGTGGATCCGCCGCAGACGTTGACCGCCGCGCGGTACTCGGCCTTCTTCGGGCTGCCGAGCGCGGGGGCGCCGCCCGTCGTCTCGCAGAGCACCTGGTAGCCCTTGAAGTTCTTGTCCACGGTGGAGGTCCCGGCGTCGCTCGTCGCCGTGGTGGTGTGGGAGTCGAAGCTGATCGTGACCTGGCTCTCTCCGGCCTTGAGCGAGGGGTTCTTGGGCGGGTCCGGGGACTCGCTGTCGATGGTGTAGTCGACGGCGTTCGTGTCCTGCTGCCACTCCACCGAGTTCTGGGCGTTGGTATACATCGCGAGGGTGTAGCCGGTCTGGGGCTTGCCGTCGCAGTTGTCCAGCATCAGGGCGCGCGCCGTGGTCTTGAACGTGGTGGAGGGGATACCTAGCATCCGCACCCCCACCCGCGGCACCAGCACGGCGCATGTCTCGCGGATGACGTTGCCGTTGGCCGTGTCCAGACAGGACTCGCCGGCCACAATCTGGTAGTCGTAGGTCGCGCTGGGGTAGAGCTGGTCGAACTTCACCTCGACCTGCAGCGGGATGTTGCACTCGCAGTTCGCCTTGTTGAAAAACTCGGAGCGCTCGGTCTCGGTGTCCAGGAGCTGACCGGTGTCGGTGCGGGTGATCTTCCACTCGGTCACGGTCATCACCTGGGCGCCGGCGGCGGTTGGCACGGCGAGGGTCAGGACCAGGAGCCACGGGGCGAGTCTATGCGGGGTATGGAGCATGGGGACCACGTACGCAAGGCGTGTGCCAGGGTTGTGTAAGTAATTTCAGAGGGTTTGCTGTAATTGCCGGCCCTCCGTTTGCCAAAATGTCACTCATTTTGCCCCGCGCCCGCCAGAGATGCAATTGCGTCGCTCCCGGCTCGGTGGCGGACCGCCGCGGCGGTCTCAACAGGACCGCCAGCAGACAAGAAAGCGCCGTGCAGCGGTGGCGGTCCGCCGCGCGAGCCGTGGTAGCGGCGCCAACAATAAGGGTAGGCTAGACCAGCCCCCGCGCGGCGAGCAGCTCGGCGATCTGCACGGCGTTGAGGGCCGCGCCCTTGCGCAGGTTGTCCGAGACGACCCACAGGTCGAGCCCATGAGGGACAGATGGATCCTCGCGGATCCGGCCGACGTAGACCGGGTCGGTTCCGGCGCAGTCCCGGGCCAGCGGGTAGCGCGCCGCGGCCGGCTCGTCCACCACCTCGACCCCCGCCGCCCCGGCGAGCAGGCGACGTGCTTCCTTCGCCGAGAGCGGTCGCTCCAGCTCGACGTTCACGGCCTCGGAGTGGCCCACCATCACCGGCACACGCACGGTGGTCGCGCTGACCCGCAGATCGGGCTCGCCGAAGATCTTCCGGGTCTCGTTGACCATCTTCTCCTCCTCCACGCTGTAGCCACTCTCGGTAAAGGAGCCGATGTGGGGCAGGCAGTCGAAGAGGATCGGGTGGGGGAAGACCCGCGGAGCGGGGAGCGGCTCGCCCCGGGCGAAGGCCTGGGCCTGCAGCCTGAGCTCCTCCATTGCCTTCATCCCGGCTCCCCCCACCGCCTGGTAGGTGGAGACCACGATGCGTCGCAGCCCGGCGGCGCGCCGGATCGGCTCCAGCGCCACGACCATCTGGATCGTCGAGCAGTTGGGGTTGGCGATGATGCGCCGGCGCAGCAGGTCCCCCTCGAGCGCCTGCGGGTTGACCTCCGGGACGACCAGGGGGACGTCGGGCTCCATGCGGAAGGCGCTGGTGTTGTCAACAACCCAGGCCCCGGCCGCGGCGGCGATGGGCGCGTACTCCTTGCTCACCGAGCCGCCCGCCGAAAACAGGGCGACCTGTACGCCCTCGAAGCTTTGCGGCGTCAGCTCGCGCACGAGCAGGTCGCAACCGGCGCAGCAGACGGTCTGTCCGGCGGAGCGGCTCGAGGCGAGGGGAACCAGGCGAGCGGTCGGGAACGAGCGCTGCTCCAGCACTCTGAGCATCTCGCG
>Ga0316576_10000869_pt1 | contig 15327 bp, 12 predicted proteins | sample S0NA_FD_203075 | JGI IMG/M metagenome (GOLD analysis project Ga0316576, IMG submission 203075) | Rhizosphere microbial communities from salt marsh grasses in Alabama, United States - S0-2_050615r3r5 | ecosystem: Host-associated > Plants > Roots > Rhizosphere | place: USA: Alabama | collected... | reverse complement strand
TCGATCCGCATCCCGCGGCTCGAGACCTGTGACGTGTGTCAAGGCTCCGGTTCAAAACCGGGGACGGGTCCGGAGACGTGCACCACCTGCGGCGGCGCGGGCCAGGTCGCTTTCCGGCGCGGATTCCTCTCGGTGGCGCAAACCTGCCCGGGCTGCGGCGGCGCCGGCCGCGTGAACCGCAACCCGTGCGAAGGCTGTGGCGGCAAAGGCAGGACCGAAAAGCAGACCACCCTCATGGTGACGGTACCTGCCGGCGTTGACACCGGCATGCGTTTGCGGCTCGCCGGCGAGGGCGAGGACGGTCCTCAAGGCGGTTCGCGCGGCGACCTTTTCGTGCTCGTCATGGTGAGGGACCACGACCTGTTCCAGCGCGACGGCGCCGACCTGCACCTCGAGCTGCCGGTGTCGGCCTATCAAGCGATGCTCGGCGCCCACGTGCCGGTCACCACGATCCTCGGCGAGGAGAAGACGGTCGACGTGAGCTCGGGCGCCCAGCCGGGAGATGTCGTTCGCCTGCACGGGGCGGGCATGCCTCACGTGGACGGGAAGCGCCGCGGGGATCTCTTCGTTCATCTGCGTGTGGTGATTCCGAGGAAGATCTCGGCTGAACAGCGGCGGCTCCTCGAGGAGATGGCGGAGCTCGGGGGAGGCATCGAACTCGAGGCCGAGCAGGGCTTCTTCGAACGCCTGAAGCGTGCCTTCAGCGGGGGCGAGTAGGTCCACCGCTGTCGGCCGGGGGGAGTGTTGGACGCCCATCCTGGTTTGCTCATGAGGCTCTTGCGGCGAGGCGCCGGACCTTTCTATTGGCAGTACTCTGAGCAACCCTTCGCTCGACGGACTGCCCTGTCGCCGGCGCTCTCTCATCCTCCAGCAGGCACCGCCAGGTCCCCATCTTTGATTTCTCGCGTGGGTCCTCATGAATGAAAAGGACTATCTCAGTATCCGCTGCAGGTTGCCGGCGAGCATGGAGGACATGCTGCCCCTGCTGATCGGCCAGTGGCCCGTGTTGGGTACGCACATCATTGAAACCGCAGCGGGGAGAATCAGCGCCGCCATCTTTCTCGATCCGAACCACGGAGAAGCTGCCGGACCGTTGGGGGAGCTTCTCGGCGAGCTCGGCGCCGAGGAGGTCAGCGTCGAGACGGTCGCCGCCGAAGACTGGCTGGCCGGCTACCGCCGAAGTACGCGCCCGTTTCCCATCGGACACCTGTGGTGGATCGATCCCCACCCGGAAAGCCCGACAGAAGCGCCTCGGGGTCGGCATCGCCTGGTGATCGAACCTCGCATGGCCTTCGGATCAGGATCCCACGAATCGACAAAGCTCGTGCTCGCGGCTCTCGAGACCCTCGACGTGGTCGGTGCCGACGTACTTGACGTCGGCACGGGTTCGGGCATCCTAGCTGTGGCAGCGGAGAGGCTGGGCGCGAAGATCGTGGTGGCTCTCGACATCGATCCCGACGCCGTGTTCGTGGCGCGGCAGACCGCTGGACAGCAGGTGCCGCCGACCATGCCACGGTTTTTTGTTGGTTCCGTTGCATGCCTCGTGGGGTGTGCTTTCGACCTCGTCCTGTGCAACATGGTCGCAAGCCTGTTCATCCCCTTCTTGGGCGAGCTCAAGCTGTTGCTTGCCGCAGGGGGTCGGGCGGTTCTGTCCGGCCTGCTCGTATCCGAGATGGAGGCCGTGGTAGAGGCCCTCGACCACAGTGGGCTGAGCGTCTGCGACAGCTCCACGATGGGAGAATGGGCGCGCCTGACGGTTGTTCCGAGCGCTGCTGGAGACGGATCGTGAAGGCTTCGCCGTGGCTGCTCGCGGAGCGGGGATCCCTGGCCGAAGGGCGGATCATCGAGCTCGACCGGAACGAGGTCCGGCACGCGGCGGGAGCCCTTCGCCTGCGACCCGGCGACCGAGTGACTCTCGTCGACGGTGCAGGGCGGACGGCGGAGGCGGTCCTTCGTGAGCTGGCAAAGGGTCGAGCCAGTGCGGAGGTGCTGGCCGTCTGTGAGCAAGCTCAGCCGGAGGGCGAGGGGGTGACATTGGCCCTCGCCGTGCTGCATGGCCGCGGCATGGATTGGGCGGTCGAGAAGAGCGTGGAGGTCGGGGTGAGGCGATTCGTCCCAGTCGTCGGTGAACGGACCCAGGCCGGTCGGAAAGCGGCCCGCGATCGTACCCCCCACTGGAGCCGAATCGCCCTGCAGGCTCTCAAGCAGTGCAAACGAACGTGGGCCATGGAGGTCAGTGAACCGCTGACTCCAGGCGAGATCGCAGAGAACTTCGGCGCCGACCGCGGGGGCGTCGTGGCGGATCGCCATGGCGTGTCCGTCAGCGAGCTCCCGGCGTCCGCCGGACGCCTCCTGCTCGTGGGTCCGGAGGGGGGATTCGCACCTGAGGAACTGGGCCTGTTTTCCGACCTGGGTTGGCCGCGGCTACGGCTGGGCCCTCACGTTCTGCGCTCAGAAACCGCCGCCATCGTGGGCGCGGCCGTTCTCGTCGCCAACGCAGTCCGATGATGATCCATCGCAGTTGTCGCGCTGCCACCTCATGAGCCAACGCCGTGCTCCCGCCTTCGACCGCACCTCCTGACGGACCTGGGCGGTGATGACGGCCCGGAAAGCGGCCCCGAGCTGCTCACCGGGCGCCAGATGCAAGGTCTCCATGACCTCCAGCCCGGAAAGGAGGGGCTCGGGCGCCATCAGTTCGGCACCGTGCTGCTGCCACAGCCGCCACCAGCGGCGCCAGGGATATTCGGGCTTCACAGCTGCAGCGAGGGCGATGGTCGCCGGGAAGGACGGCCCCGCAACGTGAATGAGAAACCGGCGATCGGCGGCTGGGGCACCGGCACTTTCCACAGTCGCCTCGAGCAGCGTGGCAGCGCGGACGGCGTGGCGGCGGGTTTCGCGTGGCCACGCGTAGTCGGCAACAGCCCCGGCTGAGGGTCTGCCCCAAGCCCTGAGCAGGAGGGCCAGCCGCGCCGCGTCCCCCGCCTCCCGGACGGCGGCGGGAAGGGGATGGGCAGTGGCGCCGGCGAGACGCGAGGAGGTCTCGATGTTCGCGGCGAGCCACCCTGCCTCCGTCGCAGCGCCGGGCGGTGCCCCCGGTTCGAACAGCTCGAGATCGAGCAGGGCGTCCAGGCCGAGGGCGCACAATGGCGCCGTGAGCAGCTTCAACAGTTCCTGTCCGACCCGTTCCCGGGGAGCTGCCGCAAGCGAAGGCGCGAGCGCTCGAATCCACGTCGCGGTCCTCCGTTCGAGGGTGAATCCCGACGGGTGCGCCAAAAAACGGGGGCCGCGCACAAGGCGGACCGGGTCCTGCTCGAGGTTGGCTTGCGAAATCGCGCGCAGCTGACGCTGTTCGATGTCTCGCACACCGCCGACCCGGTCGATCAGGGGCCCACTGGGGAGCTTCCACATCAGCGCGTTGCAGCTGAAATCCCGTCGCTCGATGTCCCGCTCGAGATCGAGTGCGCCCCGCGGCCAGATCTCGACCTTGAGATCGGGCGCCTCGACGCGCCACACGCGGTGGGGCGAGGCGCCGAGAAGGTGAGCCCGCACGCCGAACACTGTGGCCAAACGGTCGGCCGGCGCAGCCCACTCCTCGCACTCGCCGGCAACGCTCAAATCCAGATCGGAGCTCGGTGTGCCCAGCAGGTGGTCGCGAAGATACCCGCCTGTGAGGTGGCAGCGTGGTCGACCGAGTGCCGTCCACACCCGCCGGAGAAGTGGGTCACGCTCGAGGACAGCTGGATCGACGGACGGCATGGCGGACCCAGGATAGAGGCAGAATGAGGAATTAGGAATGAGGAATTAGGAATTGAGAATTGAGAACTCAAAACTCTTAACTCTTAACTCTTAACTCTCAACTTATGAAGCTTTGTGGTACATTCTGCGGTCCCGCCGCGAGGCGGAGACTCCCGCGGAGAGGGAATGATGGGCGAAGAACGACTGCAGAAGATCATCGCGCGATCGGGGTTGTGCTCTCGGCGCGACGCTGACGAGATGATTCGCGAAGGACGCGTGACCGTAAACGGTCGGGTGGTGGAGCCCGGCGCCAAGGCAGACCCGGCGACGGCGCACATCAAGGTCGACGGAAAGCGGATCAAGGCGCCGGAAGCTCTACGCTACCTCCTCTTGTACAAGCCCCGCGAGGTGATGACCACCTGCGATGACCCCGAGGAGCGAACTACCGTCATCGATATCATCAGGCCGGCCGTACACGAGCGTCTCTATCCGGTGGGACGTCTGGACTACCACTCTGAAGGCCTGATCCTCATCACGAATGATGGAGAGCTGGCCGCCCGGGTGGCACACCCCCGCCACGGGGTGGTGCGCGAGTACCTGGTGAAGATCCGCGGCAACCTATCGGACGGGGAACACCGCAAGCTGATGGCCGGGACCTCGATCGAAGGCCGCCGTGTAAAGCCCCTCACAGTGCGGCGCGAACCACGAGGTCGCGGCGGTGCCTCCTCATGGTGGAGGGTCGAGGTGACGGAAGGTCGCACCCATGAGGTCCGCGAGCTGTTCTTCCGCGCCGGCCACCACGTCCAGCGGCTGCGGCGCACGGCCATCGGTCCGCTTCGCGACGACTCGTTGAAACCGGGCGAGTTCCGCACCTTGAGCGAGAACGAGCTTCGCGCGCTGCGCAAGGCAACCTTGAGAAGATCAGTTAAACCTGCCGGGCGCGGACGACCCGGTGGTGCGCGGACCGAGCCGGGCAGCAAAAAAGCTCCTTCCAAACGCGCGAAACGCATCGAGTAAACTATTGAAAAATTGAAATCTTGCAATTCGCCGCTGGCGAATTGCCGTGGTAAAATCACGCGCCCTTTGGAGGTGGCGTGGAAAGCAAAGACCCGCAACAGCCGATCGAACAGCTGCTCGCGAACCGGCGCGCCAAACTGGACGCTATTCGCGACCTGGGCATCGATCCGTATCCTCGCAGATTCCGTGTCGAGGAGTCGGTCAGGGCGGTGCGGGAGCGGTTCGACGGTGCGACAGCTGAGGAGCTCGAGGCACTCAAACCCGGGGTGAAGCTCGCCGGGCGGCTGCGCGCGGTGCGTGGCCACGGGAAGGTGTCCTTTGCGGACATTTCGGATGGCGCTTGCCAACTGCAGCTTTACCTGCGCAAGAACGATCTCGACGAAATGTCGTGGCAGGTTTTCGAGCAGCTCGATCTCGGTGATTTCGTTGGCGTGGAGGGGGCGGTGTTCCGTACCCGCGCCGGCGAGCTCAGTGTGGCGGTCGAGAAGGTTACAATCCTGGCCAAGGCGCTGCGGCCGCTGCCGGCGAAGTATCACGGCCTCGCAGATCGCGAGGCCCGGGCACGCCAGCGCTACCTGGACCTACTCGCCAACCCCGAATCGCGAGAGGTCTTCGAGATGCGCTCGGCCGTGGTGTCGGCCATTCGCCGGCACCTCGAGGGTGCCGGGTTCATCGAGGTGGAAACGCCCATGATGCAGTCGATTCCGGGCGGCGCCACGGCGCGCCCGTTCTCGACTCACCACAACACGCTCGACCTCGAGCTGTTTCTCCGTATCGCCCCCGAGCTGTACCTCAAGCGCCTCATCGTCGCCGGATTCGAGCGGGTCTTCGAGCTCAACCGAAACTTCCGCAACGAGGGCATCTCCACCCGCCATAACCCAGAGTTCACGATGCTCGAGTTCTACTGGGCCTACGCGGACTACGAGCTTCTGATGGATTTCACCGAGGAGCTGATCACCGCCGTCGCGGAGCAGGTGACGGGAACTCTCCAGCTGCCCTGGGGCGAAAAGACCATCAACCTGCGCAGGCCATGGCGCAGAATGACCCTCCGTGAGGCGATTCTGACGCATTCGGATCTGACCCCGGAAGACCTTTCGGAACGCGGTCGAATGGAGGCGGCAGCGCAGCGGCTGAAGGTCGAGCGCATCCAGGAGCGGTCGGACGGCAATTTGTTGGCCGAGCTCTACGAGATGACGGCGGAGCCCTTGATGATCGATCCCACCTTCATCATGAATTTCCCGCGCGAGATCTCACCCCTGGCCAAGTCGCTGCCCGACGATCCTCAGACCGTGGAGAGGTTCGAGCTCTTCATTGGTGGTCTGGAAATTGCCAACGCCTACACCGAGCTCAACGACCCGCTGGAGCAGCGTCGGCGATTCGAGGACCAGGCAAAGGCGGGAGGCGGAGTCGTGGACGAGGACTTTCTGCTCGCCCTCGAGCACGGCATGCCGCCGACCGGCGGCGAAGGGATCGGCATCGACCGCCTGATCATGCTGCTGACGAATCGTCTTTCCATCCGAGACGTGATTCTCTTTCCGCAATTGCGGCCGCGAGAGTAGACGATGGGCGGTCCCTGGCGATTGACCCGTCCGCGATGGGGGCTCGCGGTTGGCCGTCCCGAAAGCCGGACGAAGGTTCGGGTTTCCGAACGGAGGATCAGATCCGGTGTCCGCTGAGCTCCACATCGGCCGCCGCTACCTCGTCGGCCTGCGGCGGAGAACTCACGTGGCCACCGTCACCCTCATCTCGATTATGGGTCTGTGCCTCGGGGTTCTCGCCCTGGTGGTCACGCTCGCTCTCCTCGAAGGATTCCAGTCGAGCATCCGCAGCGAGATCGTCGCCCGCGGGGCGCACGCCCGCGTGGTTCCCAGCGTCGGTCGTCGCATCGAGGATCCCGAACAGCTGGCCTCGGTCTTGCATGAAGGTCTCGGTCAGGTGGAGTTGGTGGAGGTAGTCAACGGCACGTGCCTGGTTTCGTCGCTGACTGATGCCGTTCCGGCATCCGTGGTCGGCCGCTCTGACGTGCTCGAGGTGGTGGTGGACCGCGTGCTCGCAGCTCGTCTCGGAGTCGGGGTGGGTGACGAGCTCGTGGTGATCTCTCCCCGGCAGCGGTTGACACCCCTTGGTCCGCTGCCGGTGAGGGTGCGCACCGAGGTGGCCGACGTACGGGCGCCGGAACCGGGAAGCGGCGAGGGTGGCGCTGTCCGCCTGCCCCTCGAGGTCGCGCAGAGGCTGCTGTGGGGGACCGACGAGGTCGAGGCGATCGAGCTGCGGGATCCCAACCACCCTTGGAACCTCGGCGCCCGAGCGAGAGCTGTGCTCGCGGACGCCGGCATCACCGCGCGTGTGCAAGACCTCGAAGAGCTGCACCGACCGCTTCTTCTCGCGCTGGCCCTGGAACGGGTGATGATCTTCGTTGCCGTGGGCCTGATGCTGGTGGTGGCGGCCCTCAACCTGCTCTGCAACGTGGCCATGGTGGCCGCCGAGAAGCGCCACGACCTGGCAGTTCTGAGCGGTATCGGGATGCGACCGCGGGCACTTCGCCGCCTGTTCCTGATTCTCGGAACCGGAATCGGCTTGGTCGGTTCAACCCTGGGTGCGATCTCCGGGGTCGCGATCGCTGTAATTCTCGACCGCACCCGAGCGCTTCCCCTTCCGCGCGGAGTCTTCGTCGTCTCCGCGGTCCCTTTTCGGGTCGAGCCGGCGATGGTGGCGCTGGTGATGGCGGTAGCCCTGATTTTCGCCGTCGTCGCCTCATGGCTGCCGTCACGAATGGTGGCGCGCCGCGAACCCGCGGAAGGTCTCCGCTATGAGTGAGCCGTCCGCATTCGTCGAGGTACGGGGAGTGTGCAAGGGTTTTGGCGTGGGCAGCGCCCGCATCGAGGTTCTGCACAATCTCGACCTCGAGGTTGACCAGGGCAAGCTGCTGGCGGTGGTCGGTCCGTCAGGGGTTGGCAAAAGTACGCTGCTCCATCTCATTGGACTTCTCGACCGCCCGGACAGTGGCTGGCTCGCTCTCGACGGTCGTGAGGTCGGAGGGCTCGACGGCCAGAAGCGCGCGGACCTGCGCAACCGGTTGATCGGATTCGTCTTCCAGTACCACCACCTGCTTGACGAGCTGGACGCTTTGGACAATGTGGCCCTGCCGCTGCGAATCGGGGGAGTGCGCGCCGGTCGTGCTCGGGCACGGGCGATGGAGCTGCTCGACGCCGTGAACATGACCCACCGAGCGCATCACTTTCCTGACCAGCTTTCGGGTGGGGAGCAGCAACGGGTGGCTGTGGCCCGTGCGCTAGCCGCCGAGCCCCGCCTGTTGCTCGCCGACGAGCCGACCGGAAACCTGGACCGTGCGAACGCGGACCAGGTCTTCGAGCTGGTGCGGGAGCTTCATTTGCTGGCCGGGTTGACATCGATTATAGTGACGCACAACGAAGAGATGGCCCGCAGCTGCGACGACGTCTACCGCCTCGCGCCTGCGGGCGATACTTTCGAAAACAACAAAGATGTTTGAACGGTTCAACGAGCACGTACGCAGAAGCCTGTTTTTCGCCCGCTACGAAGCGAGCCGGGCGGGAAGCCACTCGATCGGCTCTGAGCACCTCCTGCTGGGTGTTCTGAGAGAGGCTGACCCCGTTCTCATCGGACTCCTGGAGGGTGCGGGCGTCAACGCTCGCGAGCTGCGGGGCGAGCTGCTCGGTGACCGGGTGGCGCTCGAGCAGGTCAGTACGTCCCCTGATTTGCCGCTCGCCGAGGAAACCAAGAAGATCCTCGCGTACGCGGTGCACGAGGCGGAGAGCATGGGCCACTCGGGGGTCGGCTCGGAGCACCTGCTTCTCGGTCTCATGCGGATTGAAGGTTGCACCGCAGCCCAGTACTTGATCTCCCGTGGACTGGACCTGTTCGAGCTTCGAGAGGACGTGGTGCGTCTCGGGCGCGAGGCCGAGGAGGATGCCTCGGCCGGCGCGACGCCGAACATCAGCGAGTACTCGCGCGACCTCACCCTGATCGCCCAGGAGGGCGGCTTCGATCCGCTCATCGGGCGCGAGCAGGAGGTCGAGCGGATGGTGCAGGTGCTCAGCCGCCGCACGAAGAACAACCCCTTGCTCCTGGGCGATTCCGGGGTCGGGAAGACGGCCATCGTCGAGGGGCTGGCAACCCGAATCGTCGAGGGATCCGTACCGATGCTCCTTGCCGATCGCCGGATTTTGGCCCTCGATCTATCTCTCCTGGTGGCGGGGACCAAGTACCGTGGACAGTTCGAGGAACGACTGAAGGGGCTCCTGAAGGAGCTGCAAAACCACCCCGAGGTGATCATCTTCATCGACGAGATCCACTCTCTGATCGGCACGGGTTCGGCTGAGGGTTCTCTCGATGCCGCGAACATCATCAAGCCGGCGTTGTCGCGCGGGGAGATCACGTGTATCGGCGCGACCACGGTGCGCGAGTATCGCAAGTACGTCGAAAAAGATCGGGCTCTATCGCGTCGTTTCCAAGCGGTGACGATTCGTCAGCCGACGGAAGAGGAAACGGTGACCATCCTGTGCGGCGTGCAGAGCCGCTATGAGGAGTACCACGGCGTTCGCTACACCGATCAGGCCATCAAGTCGGCGGTAGCCCATGCCGGTCGCTACATCACGGATCGGTCCTTCCCGGACAAGGCGATCGACGTGCTCGACGAGGCCGGTGCGCGGGTCAAGCTGCGCCAGATTTCCTCGACCTCCTCTCTGAGGCGGGTGCAGCGCGAGATCCGCAACGTCGTGGGCCAGATGAAGGAGGCTATCTCGCAAAAGGACTTCGAGCTCGCCGTAGACCTCAGGGAGGAGGAGCTTCGCCTCCGCGAGGAGTTGGAGATGCTCGAGAAAACCCATGCCGAGGAGCCCCCTGAAAAGGCGGTGGTCGATCGCGTGGACGTCGAGGAGGTGGTGGCCTCCTGGACGGGTATCCCGGTGACCTCGATCGGCGAGGACGAGGCCAATCGCTTGCGGCGTATGGAAGAGATATTGCGCCAGCGGGTGGTTGGCCAGGACGAGGCGATCCGCGCCGTCGCGCGCGCTATTCGCCGCAGCCGGCTGGGAGTCACCTCTCCGCATCGGCCGATCGGGTCGTTCGTCTTTCTGGGTCCCTCCGGCGTCGGCAAGACCGAGGTGGCTCGGCAGCTGGCAGGCTTTCTCTTCCAAGATCCCAGGCGCCTGGTTCGTTTCGACATGTCCGAGTACATGGAGAAACACACCGTGTCGCGTCTTCTCGGTTCGCCTCCAGGGTACGTGGGTTTCGAGGAAGGGGGGCAGCTGTCCGAACAGGTTCGCCGCAATCCCTACTCGGTCGTGCTTCTCGACGAAGTGGAGAAGGCGCACCCCGATATCTACAACCTGCTGCTGCAGGTTCTCGAGGACGGGCGTCTCACCGACAACTTCGGAAACGTCATCGACTTCACCAACACCTTGATCATCATGACCTCCAACCTCGGCAGCCGTGAGCTTGCACCCGGCGATAGAGTGGGCTTCACAGGCCATGATCGTGCCGTCGGCCCAGCCCACATGCGCGAGGTCGTGGACCGCGAGCTGCGACGCCACTTCCCGCCCGAGTTCATCAACCGTCTCGACGACGTCATCGTTTTCGATGCACTGGACGAGGACAGCATGCTCGAGATCGCACGTCTCATGCTCGACGAGACCTCGGACCTCCTGCGACCGAAGAACGTGAGGATCGAGTTCGACGCTGCCGTGGCCGGGTGGCTCCTCGAGCAGTGTGACCGAGACCCGCAGGCCGGGGCGCGGCCCCTGCGCAGGCTCGTCAAACAATGGGTCGAGGACGCGGTGGCGGACTATCTCATCCAACACCAGGGTGAGGAGATCTCCAATCTCCTCGTGCAACTGAGCGGCGGGAAACCCGTGGTCGACACCGCAGGCACTGTGGCCGAGAGAGGAAAGGGCAGATGAAGTTGCGGCTGGTAATGGTGGCGTGTCTTCTAGCTGCAGCTTCCGTGGCATCGGCTGCCGACGAACCGATCATCAAAGATATCGTGGTCGAGGGTGGCGTCACCCTGACGGTGGATACCGTTTCCTACTATCTCGGGCTTGAGCCGGGCGATCCGCTCGATCGAGAGGCGATTGCCGACGGTTACCATCGCTTGTGGGACTCGGGCCTTTTCGAGTCAGTGCAGATCGAGGTCGAGGACAACGGCGACGGAGAAGTGACGCTCTACGTCGTGGTCGAGGAACGTCCCATCGTCACAACGGTGGATTTTGAAGGCAACAAGAAGATCAAGACCTCCGACCTCAAGGATAAGCTCGACGAGCAGGGCGTCGACATACCCCGCAATGTGCCGCTGAGAAAATCCGAGCTGTCTCATATGGAAGCGGTGATCGAGGAGATATACGACGCCGAGGGCTTTCGCTCGGCCGAGATCAGCTACCGCATCGAAAAGGTGGGACCCAACAAGCGCAAGGTGATCTTCGATATCGACGAGGGGGGCAAGGTCAAGATCGATTCGATCGGCTTTGTCGGCAACAACGTGTTCTCCGACTCCAAGCTGCGTGGCGTGCTCAAGAAGACCAAGAGCAAGAGCCTGTTTCATCCGTTCGGCGAAAAGATCGTCTACACCAAGGAGGCGTGGGACGAGGACCGCGACAACCTCCGCACCTTCTATCAAAACCGTGGCTACATCGACGTCAAGATCGGCCAGCCGGATCTCGAGCTGGTAGCCAAACACCCCGATGCGGAGACCTTGAAAAAGAAAAAGTACCAGATGAACATCACGGTCCCGATCGAAGAGGGAGAGCCGTATACCCTGGGTTCCTTCAAGGTGGAAGGAGCCACGATCTTCAAAACCGAAGCGCTTGACCGTTTCTTTGACGTGCAGGAGGGCAAGACATACAACCGCAAGGTCATCGAGGATGGATTGGAGACGATCCGCGACGGTTATCACAATTCTGGATACATCTACGCCTATGCCAACGAGACCTGGACCCGACGCGAGGGAGAAGAGAAAGTGGTGGACGTCGTGGTGGACGTTTACGAGGGCGATCGCTTCCGGCTCGGCCGGCTGGAGTTCGTCGGCAACACGACCACCCGGGACAAGGTGTTGCGGCGCGAGTTCCGCATATCCGAAGGCCAGTACATGAACATGGCGATTTTCAGGGCGTCGGTGTTCAAGGTCAACGCCCTAGGCTACTTCAAGCTCGAAGAGGAGCCCGTCGAGTTCGACTTCGACGACGAGAACAAGAAGGTCAACGTCAAGGTCAAGGGGCATGAGGTCGGACGCAACGACATCCAATTCGGTGCCGGCTACTCCGAGCTCGACGGCTTCTTCGTGCAGGGACAGTTCAACACCCGCAACTTTCTCGGCCGCGGCAACACGCTGGGCGTGTCCTTACAGGTTGGCAGACAGACCGACTTGTACAACCTCAGCTACACGGAGCCGTACTTCCTCGACCGACCGATCCTCATCGGTGGTTCGATCTTCAAGAGCAGCATCAACGTGCAGGATGAGTACCGCTCCAACTACTATCGCGAGACGACCGGCTTTACCCTTTCTGGCGGGCTGGGGATCGGACCGTTCTCGTCGATTTCGGGCCTCTTCGCATTCCAGGACGACTACTCAAGGTACGTTACCCAGCTCGTCGGCGGGCCCGGCGATCCCACCACTCCGGGACCCCCGGTGGACATCCCGCCGGTGGACGGAGGCCAGTTCGAACCCGCATACCAGATCGTGTCGGGGGCCACACATTCGTTCACTCCGGGTTACAACTTCAACTCCATCAACGATCCATTCGATCCTACCCAGGGCAAGCGGTATTTCGCGCGGCTCCGTTTCGCCGGCGGGCCCCTCGGAGGCGATTACGACTATATTCAGCCCGAGGTCGGCTGGACCCAATTCATCCCCCTGAGCAAACGCACCACCTGGGCCTACCATGCCGAGGCCGGCCAGTTCTTTCCCTACAACGACTCCGAGGTTCCACTCTTCGTGCTCTACCGCCTCGGCGGCGACCGCTCGTTGCGCGGACTGCCGACTTACTCGGTGCTGCCGCGGCGTGAGGACGGCACCTACTACCTCAATGAGTACGGAACGCGGGTGGGCGGAGACCGTTACTGGCAGGTGAACCTGGAGTACATTTTCAGCCTCGCGGGGCCGGTCAAGCTGGTGCTCTTCTTTGACATGGGCAACACCTACGCCCCGGAACAGGGTTGGGACTTCACCCTCTGGCGGAGAACGACGGGTGCGGAGATGCGGATCTTCCTTCCCATCTTCCAGGCACCAATTCGCTTCATTTACGGGTACAATCTCGACCCGTACCCGAACGAGAAGGACAGCGACTTCCAGTTCTCGATCGGAACGACATTCTAGGAGGTTCTTTTCATGAGTCGAACAATCTTGAAGGCTATGATGGCCGCCGTGATCGTGGCCGCAGCCCTGCCTGCCGCGGCGCAGACGAAGGTGGCCGTGATCGACGTGCAGCGCGTGGTGTCCGAGTCCGATCCCGGCAAGGAGGCCCTGCAACAACTGAAGACTCTCCAGGACGCGAAGGTCGCGGAAGGACAGACGTTGCAGCAGGAGATCAACGCCCTCCAGGAGCAGCTCAACAAGCAGCGCTTCACGGTGTCCGAGGATAAGCTTGCCGAGATGAGCAAGCAGCTGGAGACCAAGAACATCGCCATGCGCCGTTTCGAGGACGACGCCAAACGAGAGCTGGAGGACGCGCGGCGAAAACAGCTTGGCGGCCTCGAAGCGAAGATCCTGCCGATCATCAATGCGATCGGCGAGGAGCAGGGATTCACTCTGATCTTCAACAAATTCCAGTCGGGCCTGGTGTATGCGGACGAGGCCGTTGACATCACCGACCAGGTGATCCAACGGTTCAACACCGCCCAGTGAGCCAGGTTTTTAGCGTTGACGAGCTCGCCGCACGACTCGGGGCGGAAGTTGTCGGCGACGGCGAGCGGAGGATCTCGGGGGTTGGGCCGCTCGACCGGGCGGGCCGGGACCAACTGAGCTTTCTTCACAACCCGAAGTACGTGGAACAGGCACGGTCCTCCTCGGCCGGCGTGATCTTGGTTGTCGACGCGGGGTTGCTGCCGGGACGCGATCTGCTGGTGTGCCCGGAACCGTACCTCGCCCTCGCGCGAGCGCTCGAGCTTTTCTATCCGGTCCAGCGCCCCGAGCCGGGAGTTCATCCCTCGGCGGTCATCGGTGCATCGGTGGCCATTGGAACTGGAGCGAGCGTGGGGCCCCTGGCTGTCATCGGCGACGGTTCGCGCATCGGCGAACGCAGTGTGGTCGGTCCGGGTTGCGTGCTCGGGCGTGGGATCGAGGTTGGCGCGGACTGTCTGCTCCACCCCAGGGTCGTGATCGAGGATCGTTGCCGAGTGGGGGACCGTTGCATTCTCCATTCGGGTGTTGTAGTGGGTTCGGACGGTTTCGGGTTCGCCACCGTCGACGGTGTGCATCACAAGGTCCCCCAGATTGGCATCGTGGTGCTCGAGGACGACGTCGAGCTGGGAGCCAACGTGTGCGTGGATCGCGCAGCCCTGGGCGAGACACGGGTGGGCCGCGGCACAAAGGTCGACAACCTGGTGCAGATCGCCCACAACGTCGAGGTTGGAGAGCACTGCCTTCTGGTTGCACAGGTCGGAATCTCCGGTTCCACGCGGCTCGGACACCATGTGGTGTTCGCGGGGCAGGCGGGCTGCTCCGGTCATTTGAATATCGGCGACGGCGCGATGATGGCGGCACGGGCGGCGGTGTTCAAGGACGTTCCGAGTGGTGCCGCGATGGCGGGCACGCCGGCTCGGCCTCACCGAGAATGGCTGCGGGCCAACGCCAACCTGCAACGGCTCGATGATCTGCGCCGGCGGGTCAAGGAGCTGGAAAGCAGGCTGGCTGACACGGGAGAGTCCTCCACATGAACGACATCACCGAGATCATGAGCGTCATGCCGCACCGCTATCCCTTTCTGCTCATCGACCGTGTGCTCGAAATGGACGAGACGTCGATCCGTGCGGTCAAGAACGTGACCTTCAACGAGCCGCACTTTCAGGGCCATTTCCCGGGAACGCCGGTGATGCCGGGAGTCCTGGTGGTCGAGGCGATGGCTCAGGCCGGGGGTTTCCTTCTCTTCAGCCAGGTCGAAGATCGCGAGGACAAGCTGATCTACTTCACCGGAATCGACTGCTGTCGTTTTCGCAAGCCGGTGGCCCCCGGTGACCAGGTGATCTTCGAGGTCGAGCTGGTGGCCAGGAAAAGGTCTTTTGCCAAAATCCGGGGGAAAGCGCTGGTCGATGGTGAGGTCGTGTGCGAGGCCGAGCTGATGTCGGCGCTGGGAAAGCGCTGATGGCTCAGATTCACCCCACTGCAATTGTCGATCCGGAGGCGCGGATCGGCAACGGCGTTGTCATCGGTCCCTACACGGTCATCGAGGCGAAGGTGGTGATAGGCGCCGACTGCCAGGTTGGACCGTTCTGCCGTTTCGGCAGCGGCACCACCGTTGGCTCGCGCAACCGCTTCGAGAGCCACTGCTCGATCGGAGCACCGCCCCAGGACCTGAAGTACGCCGGCGAGCCGACCCGGCTCGAGAT
>Ga0316576_10000868_pt1 | contig 15335 bp, 20 predicted proteins | sample S0NA_FD_203075 | JGI IMG/M metagenome (GOLD analysis project Ga0316576, IMG submission 203075) | Rhizosphere microbial communities from salt marsh grasses in Alabama, United States - S0-2_050615r3r5 | ecosystem: Host-associated > Plants > Roots > Rhizosphere | place: USA: Alabama | collected... | reverse complement strand
CCCGCCGCTCTTCGCCACGTCGTAGCCGCCCTGGATCAGGTTCGACAGCGGGCTCAGCGCCGTGGAGTACGCCGACATGCTCGCGCTGCTCAGCAGCTCACCCGTGTACGCCCACCCGCTGGCGCCTTGCTCGCGGATCATGTCGAGCTTCTCGCGCTCCCGGGCCACCTGGTACGACAGAGCATCCTGGTTCAACCACGCACTCAGCCCACCGACGATCGCACCGCCGATCGCGCCGACCGCCGTACCGATGACCGGCACGAACGACCCGACCGCCGCACCGAGAGCCGCGCCACCACCCATGCCCGCGGCGACGATGCCGGCGACCTCCTCCTCCTCGGCACGCGCCCGGGTGTTCTGCTCCATCTGGTACGCCCGCGGCGCCGTCTTCGCCTGCTCCGTGGACTCCGTGCGAATCCGCTGGATCTCCTGGTCCCACGCCTTCTCGAAGTCGCCGGCGTTGTTCAGCCGCGCCTTCTTCGCACCGTCCTGGATGGTCCACTCGCCCATCATCACGTTCGCCGTGTGACGGTCCATGTCGTCGTAGACGTTGCCGACCTTCTTCCCGTCGGCGATCACATCCCCGAAGACGTACCTCTCCCCGTTCGCCCCGCGCGCCCCGTCCCAGGTCACCACCCCCGCCGCGTCCTGGGCCTTGAACCTGTCCAGCACCGCGTTCGGGTCGCCGCTCTCCAGCGACTTCATGTACTGCGACTGCGCGGTCTCCATGAACTTGGTGTCCCAGCCGTTCGCCGGGCCGTCCAGATTCCTGCCGGTGTACCACTGCTTGTACGTCCCCAGCAGATCCACCCGCTGATCAGGACTCGCGCCGTGCTCCGCCCGGTACTGCTGGAACGAGCTCATCTGCCCGCTCGGCCCAGCGACAGCAGCCCCCTCGGGCTCCGGGCCCCCGCCCCCGGACGCCCTCACGGTCTGGCGGTACTCCTCGAACCGGCTGCCCACAGCCCGACACAGTAGCGGCATCCGGGACATCCGGGCAGGTCGCTCCATCTTTCCGGGAGCGTCGTCACCTGCTCCAGGGCAGAACCACGCCGCATCGGTGGAGATCCGTGCTGCTGCGGCGGTTTCCCTCAGTCTGCGTCAGTTTGCGCAGCAAAACGTCGCGGTGGGACCGCTTGGCTCAGGTTGCCTCGGGTGTTTCGGGTGTTGCCGGTGGGACGGTTGGAGAAAGTGGAAAGTTCTCTGTGAGGTTCCAAAATAAACAAAAGATACAGAAAAGACAAACCATACCCCCCCATACATATGTATATATGTATATGTAAGTAAGCCAGAATACCATTCGGATTCGGTTGGTTTGTTTGTGTCAGTTGTTTGTTTTTGCATTTCCAGTTTCCAATCTATCAGAAAGGAGATGGCCATGGCCATCAACGTCGAACGTCTCGTTCAGGGCCTCGTGGACTTCCAGAACCCACAGGCCAAGGAGGACAGGCGTATCGCCAAGGGTGTGCTTGCCGCACCCATGCGCGAGGACGCTCAGGACGCCATGAACTCCTACGTCCAGTTCAGCAACGATCTGGCTACGTCTGTGGCCAAGGGGCACATGACGAGCGAGCTCGCTACCACTCTGCGTGACGCGCAGATGCGGCTCGTTCTCGCCCAGATCAGCTACGTCGAGGAGTTCCTCGATGTCAAGCGCTAGAGGAGATGTGGCATTCCTTCGGGAATGTCACACTCTCTTCTTTTCGTTACCTCTTTTTCACATTCCACAATGCGTTCCGACCAATACGATCTCACTCATTACCATTCCTCTAGTCGCGTGACGCTTGCGCTCCGGCTACGGAGCGACCGGCCAACGACTAGACGTAACGCAATGTGTATGTGTTTGTGAGGTAACGAGAACCTCACAGATCTAGCGGTTGATCCAGGGCATTGAGGCGCCATTGTCACAGCCGTGACTGCTTGCTGCGCATGTAGACACGTAGACAGGTGTAGACATCCGTGTAGACAGGCTTCGCGCCACGTTTCCGCAGGTCACGGGCATGTAGACACTGTAGACACCCAGAGTGCGCCATCCTTACTACTACTACCTCTCTCTTCTCTCTCTACACACTATCCCTAGAAGAGGGTGTCTACAGTGTCTACAAGTACCCCTGACCTGGGCATATGCCGTGTAGACACCCCTGCGACTCGGGGTGTCTACACCTGTCTACAGGTGACTACATCGCTTGCTCTTGCAAGCAGGCTTGCTAGCACCGCTTCGAGCTTTTCCTATTGTTCCTGACACAACTCGAATGCGTTCTCGGCGCAATGCGTTGCGCCATTCCATGCGTGGAATGTGTGGCAATAGATATCTTTATGCACAAGAGAAAGAGGAAAGGTAAGTACAAGTACCAGAGATTCCAAGGGAGGAATCATGCGCATCATCGTCACCATCGTCACAGCCCTGTTCGCTGCCGTGTCACTCGTCGGCTGCGGTCCCGATCCCAAGATCGCTGCAGTCGAGACGTTCGAGGACGGCAGCTCCCGCATCGTGGATGTGGAGCAGCTGTCCGACCACGACCAGGTGTTCGTCATGGACACCTGGGAGACCTGGCACTCGATGTCGTACGAGCAGCAGGACGCCATCTGCTACGGCATCGCACTCGACCCGTACGACGTCGGCTACCAGATGGCCGACCTCAACATCGTCGAGGGCCTGGGTTTCAGCCAGCACGAGCTGAACCTGATGGCCGCCGTCATGGTCGAGGCGTGCATCCAGGCCGGCTGGGCGTTCTCGTGAACGCCGAGTCGCCGCAGTTCTGCATCAGCTGCGGCACGACACCATGCTCGCACCCGATGCCCGAACCTCCGTTCAACGTGCGGCAGGCCGTGGGCATTGCGTTGGCCATCGGCCTGGTGCTGGGCATGATCGTCGGCATCCTGCTCAGCGGGTTGCCGATCTGACACCACCGGCCTGTCCCCTGCACTCGGGCTTGGCAGCCTTCAGGGGGCAGGTCGGTGTCTCCATCCATCCACTGTCACACCTCAAGGAGAGGCATGACTGCGAGCGCGCAGATCGACCGTGACTACCGACCATTGCGTCCCACTCTGCGGAGCCGCCTCGGCGGCACCATGCGCTGGGAGTACCGCACGGAAAGCGAGACTGACATGGCACCGAACACTCGTGTCGTCACCATGCCCACACCTCGAGCACGACAGGTGGGCAAGCAGCTCGTCTCGAACCCTGAGTGCACCGAGGAGATCAACCTCTACGACCGGCTCATGAATCCACAGCCGAAGCCGGCCGACATCGCTCTGGGTCAGGCCATCTGCCTGAACTGCCCGAGCAGGACAGCCTGCCTGGATCTCGCCACCGAGTCCCGTGTCTCGACCGGGATGTACGGTGGCAAGCTGATCCAGCGCACAGATGTGGCGGGTCGCTCCCGTCCGTAGATGGGCACGTCTGCGTGACCAACACGTGCAAGTCCGTGAGGGTGGTGGTGCCGGTATGTACCGCACCACCCTCACGGGCGAACGTCCATCCATCCCTCTCCGATCGGAGGTACACCATGGCCGACAAGGCCACGCGCAAGACCCCGGTGCGCACCGCACCGGCACGCAAGGACTACCCGTCCGAGGTCGCCTGGCTCGAGGCCAAGCTGGCTCACGCCCAGGCGGAGGAGGCCAAGGCCGCCGAGGCCAAGGTCGCTCGCGTCGACAAGCGCATCGCCTCCACCCAGAAGGCGATCGCCGACCTGACCGCCAAGCTCGGTCAGCTCGAGGCGGAGCGGGACAAGCTGCGCGGGCTCGTGATGTCCGAGCAGCCGGCCGACGAGGTCTGACCTCGCGTAGCCGGGCGAGCCCCGGGGCTACCGCTGTCACGCTGACACGCTCGACCCTGTCCTGGTGTGATGACACCGGGGCAGGGCTCGAGCGTCTCAGCGTGGCGCACAGCCCTTTCTGGATCCGTTCAAGATTGGAGGGCAGCGATGCCCACTGCACCATCCGAAGCACTCGATGCTTGGATCAGCGCACTGACCAAGCTGCACACCGCTACGACTGCGGCATGGGAAAAGGCCGAGGAGTTCTTCTCCGAGGACGACGACGCTACCGAGCGTGTCACTGACGAGCTCGACACAGCGATGACGTCCATCGAAGACGCACTCGGCTACCTCAAGTGCGCCAACGGGGAACACACCTTCACCAAGTGGAGCCCTGTCTGCTCGTACTGCACCGAGGCCAAGCCGTGACCGCCACCCAGGGAGTCAGCCTCCCCATCCGTGAGCTGCGCTCCACGCTCCACGGTCACCACGCCTGCCTCGCCGGCAGTGCCGTGGCTGCCATGGAGTACGGGTTGCCGTTCAGCTACGACGACATCGACGTCTTCGCCTACGGCAACAGCAGCCTGATCTCCATCGTCACCATGCTCACCGAGCGTGGCTTCGAGTTCGCCAGTGACAACGAGGCGATGAAGTTCGACCGCTGGCTGGCGTGGGATCTGAACATCGGCTGGCGTACCAACAGCATCAAGCTCCGCGGCTACGTCGACGGGCCCAACCCGCTCGAGCCGTACGAGGTGAACGTCGTCTACAAGACGTTCGAGAAGCAGCCGGTCAAGCGCCTGTCCATGGTGCTGGAGTCGTTCGACTTCGGTCACCTGGCTGTCGGTATCGAGCTGCGGACCAACGAGTTCCGGGACATGAGGCCGTACTTCTTCCCGGACATGAAGGACTTCAAGGCTCTGCCTCTGCTGCCCGATCGTCATGATCGGTGGAGCAACGGGCTGATCACCCAGTACACGGGGATCAGGCAGGCAGGCCGTGCCGTGAAGTACCAGCGGTACGGCTACGACATGAGCCTTGTGATGCCGACGCTGATCGACGGGTACTACATCGCAGCTCAGCACCACGAGGGTCACTTCGACCCGGAGAAGCGCACGCTCGGGCAGATCTACGCCCGGCTCGGTGACCACCTGCAGGCCGAGGACTACGACGCCATCGAAGAGGCTGACAAGATGCTGCCTCAGTGGCGTGACGTGGACGCCATCCTGGAGGTGCTGGACTGATGCGCTACTGCGAGACGTGCGACATCGAGCACACCAACCCCACCTGTCCCAGGTGCGGGGCCCGCAACACCAGCAGGCACCAGCCTCGTGAGCACCACGAGGACGTACGACACAGCACGTTTGTGTCGGACCCCCCCGATAGTCTCGACCACATGGTCGAGCAGGCGAGCCGCCCAACGCTCGCATCCCTGGTCAAGCAGGGGATCGCGCGTGGTCTGATCACTCCGGTGCAGGACTACGCAAGCAAGCGACCGTGATCCATCCAACCGTGGCGTAGCCACAGAGAGGACGACCCATGTCGTTCACCGTCCAGTCCATGCTCGGCGACCAGGCCCTGGTCTCCGGCACCGATGCGTTCGGCAAGACCGGCAAGACCGTGGTCTCGACCCAGCAGTGGGACGAGCTCAAGGCCAAGCAGAACTTCAGCGCTGCGGTCGAGGACTTCGACGCCGCTGTCGCCGAGTTCTTCCGGCCCCTGACCGATGCGGCCGAGGCCGTCACCGACACCCAGCCGACCTACGACCCGGCCGAGTACATCGTGCTCACCGAGGAGGTCGAGGGTGTCGAGGCCAAGGAGCAGGAGATCGTCGAGCTCACCCGTGACTCGATCATCCTGCGCCTCATCGAGGAGGGGACGACCGACCGTCTCATCTGGATCGACGAGTCCACGCTCGGCGTGCTCGCCTCCAGCTGAGCCTCAGGCGCCGGCGCCCCGCTCCGCATCCCCCTCACAGGGGCGGGGCGTCGGTCTACACCACCTGAGGAGGTAACCCAACATGCTCGAGAAGATCCTTCGTCTCTACACCACGGCGATGGCGACGGGTGTCACCAGCCCGCTGCCTCACCTGTTCGGCCCGCCTGGCTGCGGCAAGTCGAGCAGCATCAAGCAGGCTGCCGACCTGATCGGGGTGCGTATGCACACCGTGAACGTCAGCCGCATCAGCCCGCTCGAGCTGGAAGGCGTGCAGATGCCGGTCACCACCGAGGAGCAGATGAAGCTCAAGCTGCTCCACGCCACGTTCTGGACCCAGCTCCAGGAAGGGGACATCCTCCTGCTGGACGAGTTCCTTCGTGGGTTCCCCGAGGTCTACAACGGGCTGCTCGACATCCTCACTGCCCGTGAGGTGGGCGGCTACCGACTGCCCAACGTGTTCATCATCGCTGCCAGCAACAGCGTCATCACCTACGACAAGGCGTTGGAGGACAGGCTGCTGCACCTGCCTGTCGCTGACGCACGCAAGAGCAAGCACGAGCGTGAGCACATGGCACGCATGCTGGTGCAGGAGATCGGTCTGCTGCCTGAGATGGAGAACTCCATGGAGATGGAGGCTCTGATCAGGGAGGAGATCCTTCCGATGTACGAGCTGATGGACCACCTCAAGAAGCGCAACGCACCACCTGTCATACGAGGTAGCAGCGTTCGCAACCTGATCGGGCAGGCCAGGCTGCGAGAGGTGACCTCGTCGCATCTGCGTGAGCTGATCGACGCCAACAACATGCGGGTCAAGGCCACTGACAAGTGGCAGTACCTGTTCATGGTTGATGCCCGTCACGCACAGGTGCACATGCAGACGCTCATCGAGCTGGCAAGCAACAGCAAGCTGACCGATCTGCAGAGGCAGAACGCTCGGCTCAACCTCGAGCTCATGGAGCTCGAGTCCATCCGCCATCCACAACCTGATACCGGAGGTACCGCATGACGGTTCCCAAGCTGCTGCTCAAGAGCAGCTACGACGTGACCACGTTCAGCAACGGGAAGTCCTTCCCGACCAAGTTCCTGAGCGACGCCCTGCCTGACGTGGAGACGGCGTTGTTCTTCGCCAAGGTCTACGACCTCAGCCCGCAGGACGTGTCCACCCTGCTGCACACGGTGGCCTCGTCCGAGGTGATCGACGCCCTCACCGCACAGGCCGGCTACCACAGCCTGGACCTGCAGGACTTCCTGGTCGAGGAGTTCCAGGATGCGAACGGCGAGTGGGTGTACCCCGACGAGACGTTCCTCGAGGGCACGCCCGGCACCAAGTGCGCCGTGCGGCCCGAGCTCCTGGCCGAGATGTGGAAGGGGCTGGAGGTTCAGATCGCCAGCTCGATCGCCGAGGTGGCGGAGACCATCGCCGGCACCATCGGGCACATGCCCGGCAGGACTGGCGAGATGGCGTTCAAGTCGCTGGCCAAGGTCAACGCCCAGCGTCCGACCATCGGCCAGTACCAGGCGCTGATCCAGCACCAGCAGGTCAAGCAGGTGCTGGTGATCTTCGACGTGTCGGGCTCCATGTCCGAGAACACGGTGCGCACCATCGTCGACGACGTGGTGGGCCTGGCGTACGAGGCCAACGCCTCGCTCGTCATCGTCAGCAACTCGGCGTTCTTCTACCCGCCGGGTGGCTTCAGCACGCAGCAGGTGCTGGAGGACGCCGAGTACATGGGCACGCACTACGAGATGCTGGCCCCGCTGTTCGACGGGCAGAACTGGGACGTGGTCGTCACGATCGCCGACTACGACTCGGCTCCGTCGGCTGCTGCCGTGCTGGCTCGCAGCAACAGCCGCATCCAGCAGCTGCTGGACGTGAGCCTGGTCAACCGCAGCACCTACCTGGCGCAGTGCCTCGCTCCGCTTGCGGACGAGGTGCGGCCGCTGCTCATCGCTCAGGACTACACCTCCCTGATGTGAGCACAGCCGTGGTGCGGCGAGAAAACTTTTCGTCGCACCACGGTGCAAGTCCATCCGTTCACCGAGACCCTGGAAGGGGTACCCCATGGCGAAGTCGCCGAAGAACGTGACCATCTACGGTCGCCTGTCGTTCCCGAACTTCGAGTACAAGCAGGCCGTGGCACGCAACGCCACCAGCCAGTACAAGAAGGACGACGCCGACGTGGCGCCGGACTTCAACCTGCTGCTCGAGCAGCCGCAGCTGGACAAGCTGAAGGCCCACGTGCTCGACGTGTTCCTGCCGTACTGCGTGGAGCAGAACAGCAAGGGCGAGAAGCGTGACGCTCTCGACCAGAAGCAGGCCGACAAGATCGCGGCCATCATCGAGAAGGAGGACTGGGAGAACCAGCCTCCGTACATCAGCATCAAGCCGATCCCGGAGAAGACGCAGCCGCTCGCTCCCGAGTGCCTGGTCTCGCTCAAGGTCATCGGCAACAAGGGCATGGACATCGAGCAGAAGGCCATCGTCAACGATGAGTCCGAGCTCGCCGTCCCGGACCCGGACCTCGTGCAGTTCCCCGTCATCCGGCCCATCGGGCAGACCGTGCACTCGCTGTACGGGGGCTGCTACGCCGTGGCCACGCTCAACCTGTTCGCCTTCGTGTCCGGCAAGCAGCCTGGCTTCAGCGCCAGCGCCAGCACTGTCGTGTTCAAGGCTGACGGTGACCGCTTCGGCGGTGGCGTGGCTGTCGACGAGGACGAGATCTTCATGGACTGACTCGTCCTCCCATGACGATGCCCCGCCTGCTGCTCTACCTCCCTGGCAGCAGGCGGGGCGTCTCTCTCAGATCGGAGTACTCGTGGTACCGAGAAACGTCAGACCCAAGAGCCTACGTCAGCTACTGATCAAGGCGGAGATCGCAGGCTGTGTCATCACCGTCAGCAACAGTGGCCACCTGAAGATCGTCACACCCAGTGGACAGATCTACTTCTGTGCCAAGTCAGCCAGCGACTACCGCGCCGAGCGCAACGTCCGTTCCGCACTCCGCAAGTACGGAGTACCCATCTAGTTCCAAGAGAGGAACCATGAGCGACCCACGATTCTCTGCCAGCGTGGCTGGCAGATACATGGCCTGTCCTGCGTCGGCGAACCTCGACGTGGCCATCCCGAACTGGACACCACCTGACGTCGACCCGATGGCCGGCGCCAAGGGCAGGGGCACCACGCTCCATGCTCTGCTGGAAGAGGCGGGCAAGCTGAGCAACCCTGACTTCCGTGACTACGCAGCGATCGTCACTTACGTGGCGGAGCTGCGCAGCCGGCGTCGGTTCCAGGTGTGGACCGAGCACACGGTCGAGGCTGACTGGCTGAAGTCCAAGCCGTGGACCACGGCGGACCTGGTGCTGCACACCAAGGACGAGCTGCACATCGTCGACTACAAGTTCGGTCGCATCCCTGTGACCCTGGTCGGCAACGAGCAGATGCTGTTCTACGCAGCCAGCTACGCATACCTGGCACCTCGAGCACACGAGGTGCACCTCCACATCCTGCAGCCTGCGGCTGACCAGATGGCGGAGTGGACGGTCACGACCAGTGAGATCGCTGCGTTCATGAACCGTGCCCGTGTCAGCGAGGCACTGGTCATGGCGAAGGACACCACGTTCGGCCCGTCCGACCACTGCACGTTCTGCCCTGCCAACCCGCACAGCAGGGGTGACAAGGGCAAGCCGTTGTGCCCGGCGATGATGCAGCTGCTGTACCCATCTGTCATCGACGAGCAGGAGATGCTCGCCGAATGATCCCGAGCGAGGAGATCGCATGAACGAGGCAAGAATCGTGGGCCTTGACTTCGAGACCTACAGCGCAGCACCCCTGCCATCGGTGGGGCTGAAGAACTACGTGATGGACGAGACGTTCACACCAACCTTGGCTGCTATGGCAGCGGGGGGAGTGACGTTGTCCTGGAACATGGTCGATCCAACCGACCGCAAGGACTTCATCTCCGTCATCTCCGACCCATACTGGTTCGTGGTAGCGCACAACGCAGGCTTCGAGCGTGCGGTGCTGCGCCACCTCGGCCTCGACATCCCGGTCTTCGACTCGGCTGTCGTCGCCGCCTGTGCTGGTGCCAACCGGCACCTGCGTGGGGCAGCGGAGCAGCTGCTGGACAAGGGCAAGCTGGACGAGGACGGTCGACTGCTCCGTCTGTTCGCCATGCCTCAGCAGGACCAGGAGGATCTGCACTTCGACGAGAGTCTCATCGAGTCCCATCTTGATGAGTGGCAGATGTTCGTCGAGTACTGCAAGCGTGACGCCGAGCTGTCGAGGCAGATCTTCATCGACCACCAGTCGAAGTTCCAGGCCGTGCACGACAGGGAGATGGCGTACGCCCAGGTCACCCTCGCCATGAACGAGAGGGGCTGGCCTGTCGCCATCGACGAGGCGGTGCGGATGCTGGAGATCTATCGGGAGAACCTCGACGAGATCCAATGGGAGTTCGCAAACAACGTGGACCCGGATCTGAACCTGGCCAGCACACCACAGCTCAAGGAGTGGTGCGAGAAGCGTGGCGTGCGCAGCTCGAGCTTCGACAAGGAGCACGTGGACAAGCTGATCGCCCGGCTGGAGAAGCGGGCGAAGCGCACAGCTGGTCAGAACCAGGTACTGCACATGCTGCGCACCAAGCGTGAGCTCGGTGGCTCCAGCGTCAAGAAGTTGGAGACCATCATCGACACCGCTTACGAGGGCAGGGTGTACGACCAGTACGTCCACGCCGGCGCAGGCCAGTCGCTGCGTACCAGTGGCAGGTCGATCCAGATGCAGAACCTGCCACGGCTGAGCGAGCTGCGTGACATGAGCAGCCTGTTCACCAAGCCGTCTGCCTGGGACAACCAGGACCTGTCGGAGAACCTGCGTCAGCTGTTCCGTGCTGAGGCACCGGGAGGCGAGCTGGTCGTGGCCGACTACTCGGCCATCGAGTCTCGTGCGCTGGCGTGGCTGGCGAACGAGGACTGGAAGATGGACGCCTACCGCCAGGGTGTCGGTATCTACGAGATGCAGGCATCCAAGCACTATGGCATTCCGGTGGACCAGATCACCAAGGACCAGCGGATGTTCGGCAAGGTGGGCGAGCTGTCCTGTGGCTACGGCGCAGGACCTGTGGCCGTGCGTGACTTCGCAGCCAAGATGGGCGTCGAGCTCTCCGAGCTGGAGGCCGGCGAGCTGGTGCGTGGGTGGCGCAAGACCAACGTTGCCACCGTCAGGTTCTGGGACAGCCTGCAGGATGCACTGGTCTCAGTGGTGGCAGGCACTGCCGACACTGCCACTGTGCCGGTCGGTCCCGAGTCCCAGTACTTCATCTGGATCGGTCTGCGTGAGACTCCCCAGTCTCTGCAGAAGATCGACCCGAATGCGAAGAGCATCACGCTGCTGCTGTGGAAGTGGGGGTCCAAGGCTCCGATCATGGAGCGGCTGTTCCACGGCTGCTACATGGACGGCAACAACGTCGGGTACTACAAGCCGTCGTCGTTGAAGGGCGGCAAGCCCTGGGTCCGCACCTTCACCAACCCGAAGACCAAGCAGCAGCAGAGGCACAACCTCTACGGCGGGAAGCTGGCCGGCATCATCACCCAGTCGCTGTGCCGGGAGATCTTCTTCGACGGTCTGCTCAGGCTGGAGGAGAAGCTGCTCGATCACAGCAACGCCACGCTCATCGGTCAGTTCCACGATGAGGTGATCATCGAGTGGTCCGACCCTGACCACAACGATGGGCTGCTCGACACGATCAGGGACGTGATGTCGGGTACACCCGTCATCATCGGCCTGCCCATGGCAGTCGAGGTCAAGTACGCACACCGCTACATCAAGTGAGCACGACGGGGGCTGCGCATCCGCTCAACGCAGACACCATCCAACCAAGGAGGAACCGTGAAGATCGTCAACGTTGTCGGTGTCGACCCTGGCTTGGTCCACACCGGGCTGGTCAGCTTCACCTTCAGCCCGGAGACCTCGACCCTCGTGGTCAAGCACGGCGTGGTCGACGGGCTGGACGCTGACGTCGCTGCGCTCAAGGTCGGAGCCATGCTCGACCCGTACCCGATGACCATCGCCGACATCTTCATCGAGTGGTACCGACCGAGGTCTGGCTTCAGCACCAACGAACGCATGGTGCAGGCCAACGCAGACTTCAAGCGTGCACTCAACGGCACGCTGGTCAAGAACGCCGGCGTCAAGAAGATCGTCAGCAAGGACCTGCTCAAGCTGGTGCACGCCGACACCTTCGGCACGACCACGCACCACCAGGACCTGCGCTCGGCAGCACGCATCGCCCTGCTGGGCATGATGCTGGACCCGACGCTGAACCGCGTGCTCTTCAACTACGCCGTGGACAACGTGGACGGGAGGGACTGGCATGTCCGAGCCGACACATGAGTTCATCGACGGCAGGTCCCGTGTCTACGGTGACCCGGTCGACACGTACGCCCGCATCGCACAGATGTGGTCGGCCCTGCTGGACCACCAGGTCCAGACGTGGCAGGTGCCACTGATGATGATGGCGTTGAAGATGATCCGGGCTACCCAGACCCCGGACTACGTCGACAACATCAAGGACGTGGAGGGCTACGCCGACATCTTCCGCCGGATCATCGGGCCGGATATGGTCGACGCCTCCACCGTGTCCGAGTACCTCGAGGAGCTGAGTCGTCGCTATGAGTGAGCCGTTCCGCTACCCGTGGGAGGACACGCTCCCGCTGCACGACTACCAGCGTCGCAGCGTCAGGGTCGCCGAGGAACGGGCGAAGCAGACCAGGCGTCCACGCATCTGCCTGTACTACAAGACAGGTGCCGGCAAGACCAGGACTGCACTGTCGGCGGTGCGTGCCATGAACAGCCGTGAGGCTGTAGTCGTGGCACCACCGACGACGCATGACCTGTGGCACGACACAGCCCGCAGAGCAGGCGTGTCGATCACGGTCATGTCGCACGCCAAGTTCCGCAAGAGGGAGACCAAGCTGTCCCGCCAGTCAGCTCTGATCGTGGACGAGTTCCACATGCTGGGTGGGTACAAGGCGCAGGGGTTCAAGAGGTTGGAGTCGGTGGCCAACAGCCTCGAGCAGCCGATCGTGATCTGCTCGGCGACTCCGAACTACAACGATGTCGAGCGGTGCTACTGCATCCAGCGCATCGTCGATCCCCACTCGACACGAGGTGGGTATCTGTCGTTCATCTACCAGCACTGTGCCACCGAGGTGAACCCTTGGGGCCACGTGCCGAAGGTGATCGAGTTCATCCACTACCCGGATGCAGCCACGTTCCTGGCCGACATGCCGCACGTGGAGTACATCGAAGACGACCTGGTGTACGACATCGAGGACGTCGAAATGGATCTGCCTGTGCCTGAAGAACTGCTCGTCTACGGCATCGACAGGCGGGCAGAGCGCATGGTCGCCAGTGCCATCGAGCGCAAGCACCGGCTCGTTCAGCACATGCTGGTGAACGAGGAAAACTTTCTGCCGAAGCAGGTTGAAGATCTGCTGGTGGGGGTCGTCGACGACTCCCCCACCCCGGTACTGGTGTTCGCCGTGCACAAAGGTGTGGCGGCTGCTGCTACTCGCAGCCTGCTGGACCGGGGCATCACGTCAGCAGTGGTGACCGGACAGACTTCGCCCATCGTCAAGTCCGAAGTCATCGAGCAGTTCAAGCAGGGTCGGTTCAGTGTGCTCGCTGGCACGCAGACCCTGGCCACTGGAACCGATGGGCTGGACAAGATGTGCGACACGATGGTCATCCTCGATGACACCGAGGACAACGCCATGCGTCGTCAGCTGATCGGACGGATCATGCCGCGGGGCTCGGCCACTACAGAGCCGCACTCCAACCGTGTGATCCGGCTGGTCCCAGAACCCTCGCCACGTCCTTGACCCTGGGGTGGGGTCGACACACCCGTCGACGTCGGGGACGAGCGAGAAAGGAGGTGCCATGGCCCAGTCGGAGAATCTCGACGAACTGCTCGATCGCTATTCGGAGGCGACCAACCCGCAAGAGTTGGAGACCATCGAGAGGAAGATCAGGTTCCTGCGCGCGCAGGAAGGTCACAGCACCTGAAGCGAACGGGGAGCAGGACACCACGCCTGCTCCCCGTTCGTCGTCCATCCATCCATCACGGACCACCCAACACACAGGAGAGTACATGCTCACCCCAGTTCCGAAGAAGGACCTGCCTGATCGAGCCGACAGCCTGGCTCGCAGCCTGGGTCTCGTGAAGTACCAAGACGTGCTCTACGTCCCTGTGGACTACGAGACGCTGCTCCCCGATCCGGGGCTGGCGCCGGCTCGCAGGGTGTGGGTGCCACTACCACCGGCTCAGCTGGTGCACCTGGCCAACACCATGCAGGGACTGCTGCTCGAGTCGGAGGCAGCCGTTCGTAGCTACACCCTCATGATCCGACAGATCGCAGAGGAGCAGCAGGCCAGCGACGATCGCATCCTGATCCAAACGGACCAGGGTCTGCGCGAGCTGCACAGCGACGGCAAGCTGCACGACCTGCAGCCAGACTTCTGCCCGCACTACATCCGTGTCCCGCTCAACAACGATCCCGAGATGAAGACCGAGCTGTTCAACCAGTTCGTGGACTGGCTCGGATCAGAGGAGGACGCCACCTCTCTGCTGCACCACTTCGCCACTGCGCTGGCACCGAGCTGGCCGGCCGTGCGCTACGTGCTGCTGATCGGCGAGGGCCGCAACGGCAAGAGCCTGATCATGAAGATGCTCGTCGACCTGTTCGGCAGCTTCAACGTCTCGCATGTGACCAGGCAGCAGATGTCGGCCAAGGCACCCGAGTGTCACGACCTGACCAACAGGCTGTTGAACGTGGTGTTCGACGGCGAGGCCACGTACCTGAAGGACTCCGGCATGGAGAAGACCCTCACCGCCGGAGACGTGGCCCAGATCCGCCGGCTGTACGAGACGTACCCGTCGCCCGTGCAGACCAACGGCCTGTTCATCGAGGGCTTGAACCGTGAGCCCAAGACCAGCGACAAGTCCTCGGCACTGCAGAAGCGAATGGTCAGGTTCGCACTGAACAACGTCTACGACCTGGACCACATGTTCGAGCAGCACATGCGCTCGGACCTGATGCTGGGTGCGCTGCTCGCTCTGCTGATCGACCACTACGTCAAGGCTGACGAGGTGGTCGAGAAGCTGCGGCCGCCACGCACATCGCACGAGCTGAAGCTCGAGCACGCCCGGGTCAACAACCTGGCCATCCAGTTCCTGGAGTACATCGAGCACACCGACAAGGAAGGCGCGAACTCACTGCTGAAGTTGGACTCCGTCGAGCTCGGCAAGAAGTTCATCAGCTGGCGTCTGCTCGAAGGCGACATGAACTGGAACGTGCCGGACGCCGAGACACTTCTGCGTCCGCTGTTCCAGACGGTACGCAAGTCCAAGCGGATCGACGAGAAGATCGTCAAGATCCGCATGATCACTGGCTTCAAGCCTGAAGCCCTCGAGTTCCTCGACTACATGCGAGAGGAGGAGACAGGATATGACGGAACCCTGGTGGATGACGGAGCTGTACTCGGTATCGAGTCTGCTTCCACCGATCAGTGACAGTGACCTGAACAGCTACGCCGGCCCGCATGGTCCGGCCTACGTCCAGGTCTACGACAACGACAAG
>Ga0316576_10000867_pt1 | contig 15338 bp, 9 predicted proteins | sample S0NA_FD_203075 | JGI IMG/M metagenome (GOLD analysis project Ga0316576, IMG submission 203075) | Rhizosphere microbial communities from salt marsh grasses in Alabama, United States - S0-2_050615r3r5 | ecosystem: Host-associated > Plants > Roots > Rhizosphere | place: USA: Alabama | collected... | reverse complement strand
AGCGCTGGAGACCGACGGCCGTCAAAGCCAGGTCTGCGGAATTTCGACTTTATCGAGTTTGAACGGCCTGAGGAAGTATAATATGGTGTTTATTTCTCATAGCTTGGGAAGCCGCATCATCATGGACGCCCTGGGGGAGGTCCTCGATACGCTGAGCCATGCACAGACCGTGGCTGACTACTCCGCGCTGGTGGCCGACCTGCAGGAAAAAGAAATCGCGGTGTTCATGCTGTCCAACCAGCTGGCATCTCTTCAAATCGGATTGCCGGCCCCCAATGTATTCGGCCAGATCGACAGCTATTGTCGTGTCGATGGAGAACATTATGCGCAACGGGCGTTCAAGAAGCTGAACATCGTCGCCTTCAATGATCCCAACGACCTGCTGAGCTATTCCATCCCCCAGGATTTTGTCGACCGTTACCTGGATTCCAGGCTGTGCCCGGTGGTTACCAATATCCATATCAACGTCGCCAACCCCATCTCTGCCTTCGGCATCGAGGTCGTCAATCCTATCTCCGCCCACGGCAACTACAACGCCGACGAACGCGTGATCGAACTGATCAGCCGCGGCAACAGGCATCTCGAAGAAAATCAGCGGCTGTCCGGACGCTGCCGCATGATCACGCTCGAAGATTAGTGGGGGAAGTTCTTCTCGACAGGCGGAAGGACATTTAAGGGTCAGCCGCCTATGATTTCATTCAATCCGTCCGTTATTCTCGCAAGTTCCTCTGAAGAAGCACTTGCCAACTTTTTCCCGATTCTCTTGGTTGACAGCGTGCGGACCTGGCTGATTTTAGCCCATGATTTTTTGGGAAGTTTTGGATCCGCCAGTTCAAGGGTCAGCGGAAAGCCTGCCCGTTGAGGTTGGCTGGTTACCGCCACTGCAATGACCGTCCCTGATTTCGTATTGAAGACGTCATGACTCAAAACAAGAACGGGGCGAAAGCCGCCCTGCTCACTGCCGATAACAGGATTTAAATCCGCCCAATGAATGTCTCCTCTCAATATTCCAGCCATTCATCAATCTCCATTGAAAAACCTTCTTCTGCCATGTTCTGCTCAAACTTCGGATCAAGTTTGGCGCATTCTCGTTCCAGGCGGGTTCGTTCAAGACGCTCGATCTTGTCTAAGACGGCCTCTTGTATGGCCTTGCTGCGATTGGGGTAGATTTTTGATTTAACCATTAAATCAAGCTTCTTTAATAAGTTGTCATCAATTGTGATTGCAATTTTTGAAGCGGCCATTTTTATCACCTCCGGTATGACAATATATCATACCGAGCATCGGGACAAGGGGAAATTTTATTCCTTTCGCCACGGTTCTGTATGAGAAAGCGACGATAAGGGCATCTCCCACCAGCCGATGCGGTGAGAATTTCCGCGATATTTAACACTTCCTCTACATCCCACGAAAATAGGCCCATAACCTTCCGGATTGCGAGGCCTCCTTTGACTATAAAAATCAAATTATATCAATAAATTTTGACAATAATCGGCCTGTCGAGACTCATGGCACAAATTTTGTTTTCCCTCTCATCGGTAAACGGCCCTTCATCAACCGCACGACTCTGGCCCCGGTCCCGGCGGTGCCTTGGTTTTGAGCGTTTCGAGGATTCGCCTTCGGCATGGCCAACGGACTGCCGGCCGGGTCGATCCGATCCATTTACACCGTTGCTGCGCTCAGGCCGTTTTTGGAACCAGCGCCGTGACACCGACAATCTAAACCCATCGAAGGAGGTCCTCATGTCTCATTTAATAGCGATCGAGTTCGACGACGAACACACCGCTTTTGCCGTGCGGGCGGAATTGGCCAAGATGCAGAAAGAGTATCTGATCGATATGAAGGATGTCGTCGTGGTCACAAGGGATGAAAAGGGCAAGGTCAAGCTGCATCAGGCGGTCAATTTGACCTTGACGGGAGCGGTGGGCGGCAGCTTCTGGGGCATGCTCATCGGCATTCTCTTTCTCAACCCCTTGCTGGGCGCCGCCGTGGGGGCCGGCGCCGGTGCGCTGAGCGGCAAGCTATCTGATATCGGCATCGACGACAAGTTCATGAAGGAGTTCAGCAAGGACTTCACGCCCGGCGCTTCGGCCCTGTTCGTGCTCTTCCGCCAGGCCACGCAGGACAAGGTGCTGGAACGCCTGCAAGGTTTCAAGGGCAAAGTACTGAAGACCTCGCTTTCCATCGACGATGAGAAGCGGCTGCGGCAGGTACTCGAGGGATAGGCCAATCACGCACCGGCGCCGCCGGTGACAGAAGGGAGTTCTGCCATGCTGGAAAACCTGGTGGAAAGTCGGGCCGTGCAGGATGAGCCGGGACGACGCTTGCCTGCATCGACCACCGCTCACACAATAATCGGTTGGTGTCCGGACAATATTTTCCGCACAATCACAGGAGAAGCAATATGGAATCGGAGCAGAAATTTTCTCGTACAACCCTGACCGCCATGGTGGTCGGCTCCATGGTCGGGGCGGGGATCTTCTCGCTCCCGGCCCGTTTTGGCGCCGCCACAGGGCCCTTCGGGGCCATCGTGGCCTGGCTCGTCGCCGGCGGCGGCATGCTGATGCTCGCTTTCGTCTTCCAATCGCTGGCGGTGCGCAAACCAGACCTGGATGCCGGCATCTTCGCTTACGCTCAGGCGGGTTTCGGCAATTTCCTGGGGTTCGCCGCGGCCTTCGGCTTTTGGGCTGGAACCTGCCTGGGCAACACCACTTATTTCGTTTTGATCAAGTCCACCCTCGGGGCCTTCTTTCCCATCTTCGGGGACGGCAACACGCCCGCGGCGATCATCGTCTCCTCGGTCATCCTGTGGGCCGTCCATTTCATGGTCCTGCGCGGAATCCAGGGGGCGGCCTTCATCAACAAGGTGGTGACGGTCGCCAAGATTGTACCGATCTTCGTCTTCATCGTCATCATGGGCTTCGCCTTCAAAGCCGACCTGTTCACCGCAATTTTCTGGGGCGGTGAGGCCTACAGCGGCGCGGACATCTTCAACCAAGTGCGTAGCACCATGCTGGTGACGGTCTTCGTTTTCATCGGCATCGAGGGGGCCAGCGTCTATTCCCGCTATGCCAAGCGCCGGGAAGACGTCGGCTGGGCGACGGTCATGGGGTTCATTGGCGTCCTGTGCCTGCTGGTGCTGGTGACCCTGCTGCCCTACGGCGTGATGCAGCGGGCCGAGCTCGCGGGGCTGCGGCAACCCTCGATGGCCGGGGCCCTGGCGGCCGTGGTCGGCCCCTGGGGTCTCAAGTTCGTCAGCGCCGGGCTCATCGTTTCGGTGCTCGGCGCCTACCTGGCCTGGTCGCTGCTGGCCGCCGAGGTCTTGTTCTCGGCCGCCAAATTCGGTCTGGTGCCGAAGGGGCTTGGCCACGAAAATCAGCAGAAGGTCCCATCCGCCGCCCTCTGGATCACCAACATCCTGGTCCAGATTTTCCTGATCCTGACCATGTTCGCCCGTTACGCCTTCGACCTGGCCTTGGAGATGACCAGCGCCATGACCCTGATCCCGTATGTCCTGGTGGCGGGCTACGCCCTCAAGCTGACCCTGACGCGCGAGACATATGCCCCGGGGGCCAGGGACCGGGGGCTGGACCTGACCTGGGCGGTGATCGCCACCCTCTACACGCTTTTCATGCTGTGGGCCGGCGGGTTTAAACACCTGCTGCTCTCCTGCATCCTCTTCGCCCCAGGAACCCTGCTCTTCGCTCTTGCCCGCCGCGAGAAGGGTCAGCCGGTCTTCACCGCGGCCGAGAAGGGGCTGTTCGCCCTCGTGGCGGCGGGAGCCGTCGGCGGCGTCTATGCCCTGGCCACCGGCCTGATCTCTATTTAACGCTCGACAAAAAGGAGAAATATCACATGACACCCACAAGCAAATCAACACCGGACACAACTCGGCTGGCCTACGGCGTGCACTCCGAGGTCGGCATCCTGCGCAAGGTCATGGTATGCGCCCCCGGGCTGGGCCACACGCGCCTGACCCCGAGCAACAACGATTACCTGCTCTTCGACGATGTCCTTTGGGTCCAGACTGCCAAACGCGACCATTTCGACTTCATGACCAAGATGCGCGAACGAGGGGTCGAGGTCGTGGAGATGCACAACCTCCTGGCCGAAACCGTGGCCATCCCTGAAGCCAAGTCCTGGATCCTGGATCGCAAGATCAAACCCACCAATGTCGGGCTGGGGCTGATCGAGGATACCCGGGCCTACCTGGAGAGCCTGGAGCCCCGCACCCTGGTCGAGTTTCTCATCGGCGGGCTTTCGGTCGTCGACATCCCGAAGAACTTCGCCACTTCCGACTACCTGGACCTGGTGCGCGAGGCGCACGGACTGACGGAATACCTGCTGCCGCCCCTTCCCAACACGCTCTACACCCGTGACACCACCTGCTGGATCTATGGCGGCGTCACCCTCAACCCCCTTTACTGGCCGGTACGCCGTGAGGAAACCCTATTGACCACCGCGATTTACCGCTTCCACCCTTCCTTTGCCGATGCGGGCATCAATGTCTGGTGGGGCGACCCGGACCAGAACTTCGGCCTGGCCACCATGGAAGGGGGGGACGTGATGCCGGTGGGCAACGGGGTGGTCTTGATCGGAATGAGCGAGAGGACCTCCCGCCAGGGCATCTCCATGGCCGCAGCCGCTCTCTTCGCCAAGGGGGCCGCAAAAAAGGTGATCGTGGCGGCCATGCCCAAGCTGCGCGCCGCCATGCACCTGGACACGGTCTTCACCTTCGCCGACCGCGACCTGGCGACCATCTACAAGCCCCTCATGGACCAGGTCCACGCCATTACGCTGCATCCCGGCGACAAGGCCGGCGCGATCGATGCGGTCATAGAAAAGAAGCCCTTCGTCGACGTGGTCGCCGAGGCGCTGAACCTCAAGAAGCTCAGGCTCATCGAAACCGGCGGGGACCACTATGCCAACGAACGCGCGCAGTGGGACAGCGGCAACAATCTGGTCGCCCTCTCCCCAGGGGTGGTGGTCGCCTACGACCGCAACACCTGGACCAACACGGAGTTGCGCAAAGCCGGCGTCGAGGTCATCACCATCTCCGGGGCCGAGCTGGGCCGCGGCCGGGGCGGGGGCCATTGCATGACCTGCCCGCTGATCCGCGACGCCATCGACTTCTGAAGGGCGCCCAGCGCCGGGAGCCGATGCCCTGCGGATCGGCCACCCGGCACCGGGATAATTTAGGGATCATCGCCTTTGCGACCGCCGCCAGGCGATCCCCGGCAATGATTGATTTTGAACACACGTTGCACCAGCGGCTGTGACAGCCCGACCTTCGGCCGCCGCACGGTTTTTCTCCTCTTGCCGTGCCCGGCTGACTTGAGCGCGGGCAGCCATGAAAGGTCCTTTAAATGTGTACGACCAGATGCCCCGGCCACCGGCGTATTCAACAAGTAATCCGCGTCGGCTCAGGTCTTTTTCTGTTGTTGGTTGCGGCTTGCGGCTCCCAGGAACAAGCAGCCGCCCCGCCGAACGCACCGCCGCCGGAAGTGGTGGTCACGACGGTGACCCCGCAAACCGTTCCGATGTACGGAGAATACGTCGCCCGGACCGAGGCGCTCCAAACCGTGGACATCATGTCGCGGGTTGACGGCTTTCTCGACAAGATCCTCTTCGAGGAAGGCACCAAGGTCAAAACCGGTCAGCTGCTGTTCGTGATCGACCAGCGGCCCTTCAGGGCGGCCCTCCAGGAAGCGCGCGGCAACCTGGCCCACGCCAGGGCCTCCCTGGCCCGGGCCCGCAAGGATGTGAAACGCCTGCAGCCCCTAGTGGCCGACCAAGCCGCCCCGGAGATGGACCTGGACCACGCCCAAGCCGAGGTCGAGCTGGGCAAGGCGACAATTGATAGGGCCACGGCCGCCATTACCATGGCCGAGTTGAACCTGAAATTCACCGAAATCCGCGCCCCGATCACCGGCATCATCGGCAAGCAGGAGGTGGCGGTGGGCAATGTGGTCCGCCGCGACCAGAGCCGCCTGGCCACGATCTCCTCCTGGGATCCCATGCGGGTGGTTTTCAGCATGAGCGAAGCCGATTTCCTGCAGCGCATCCAGCAGACCCATGCCGGCAATCCGTTCGTTCCGGAAACAGACGCCGACCCCTTCGAGCTGATCCTGACCGACGGTTCGGTCTATCCGCACCGGGGCCGCCTCAGCTTTCTGGACCGGACCCTCAACCCGACCACCGGCACCCTGAGCGTGTACGTCAGCTTTCCCAATCCCGACCGCCTGCTCAGGCCCGGACTCTTCGGACGCGTGCGCGTCATGCTGGAGGAAAAGTCCGACGTCCTGCTGGTGCCCCAGCGGTCGGTTCAGGTCTTTCAGGGCGTCGACAGCGTTCTGGTGGTGGGAAAGGACGATTCCGTCACCCTGCGCACCGTCACCCTTGGGTCGCGATACCAGGATTTCTTCATTGTCACCGACGGCCTCAATGCCGGGGATGTGGTGATCGTGGAAGGTCTGCAGAACGCCATGCCGGGCCGCAAGGTGGCGCCGCGGCCGCAGCCGGCCGTCCAGCCGGCGGCAGGGGGGTAAACCGATGGTCAGATATTTTATTCACCGCCCCATTTTTTCCATCGTCATTGCCCTGATGATCCTCATCGCCGGGACCGTGGCCATTTTCACGCTGCCCGTCGCGCAGTACCCGCCCATCAGCCCGCCCACGATCACGGTGTCGACTTTTTTTGTCGGTGCCAGTGCCCAGGTGGTGGAGGCAAACGTCGCCATTCCCATCGAACAGGAGGTCAACGGGGCCGAGAACATGCTCTACATGTCCTCCAGCAGCACCAGCGACGGTCGCTACCGCCTGACCTGCACCTTCGCCGTGGGCACCGACATCGACATTGCCCAGGTCGACGTGCAGAACCGGGTCGCGCGCGCCGACCGGGCCCTGCCACCCGAGGTCCTGCAGTTCGGCATCACGGTCAGGAAGGCCTCGCCGGACATCCTGAGCGTCATCTCCCTCTATTCCCCGGACGGCACCTACGACGACCTGTTTCTCAGCAACTACGCCTCCCTGAACATCACCGATCACATTTCCCGCATCTACGGCGTGGGCGACATCACCCTGGTGGGCCAGCGCGAGTACTCCATGCGCCTGTGGGTCAGGCCCGACAAGCTCGCCAGCCTGGGGCTCACGGCGCGCGACGTCGTCCAGGCGGTGCGCGACCAGAATGTCCAGGCGCCGGCCGGCCAGGTGGGCCAGCCGCCCGCCAAGTCGGGCTTGAGCCGCCAGGAAACCATCAACGTCCAGGGGCGGTTGACCGACACAAAAGAATTCGGAAACATCATCATCCGCACCCAGCCGGACGGGTCGATTCTGCGGGTGCGGGACGTGGCGGACGTCGAGCTGGGCGCCCGCAGCTACACCTCGTCTTCGCGGCGGGAAGGCAAGCCGTCCTCCTCCATGCTGATTTTTCAACTCCCCGGCGCCAACGCCCTGCAGGTGGCCGACAACATCCGCAGCTTCATGGAAGAGGCCAAGCGAAGCTTTCCGCCGGGCCTCGAATACGAGATCACTTACGACAATACCCTTTTCGTCCGCGCCGCGCTCAAGGAGGTGGTGTTCACCCTGTTCAAGGCGCTGGGCCTGGTCATGCTGGTGGTCCTCATTTTCCTGGGAAATTTCCGGGCCACCCTGATCCCCTGCCTGGTCGTGCCCGTGCCGATGGTGGGCACGTTCGCCGCCTTCGCGCTCCTGGGGTTCTCGATAAACTCTCTTTCCCTGTTCGGCCTGGTGCTGGCCATCGGCTCGGTGGTGGACGATGCCATCGTGGTCGTGGAAGCGGTCAAGGCGCACATCGCCGAAGGCTTGAGTCCGATGGCGGCCACGGAAAAGGCCATGGACGAGGTGAGCAAGCCGATCATCGGCGTGGCCTGCGCGCTTCTGGCGGTCTATGTCCCGGTCATCTTCCTGGGGGGAATCGTCGGCCAGCTCTACCGGCAGTTCGCGCTGACGCTGTGTTTCGCGGCCCTGCTGTCGATCCTGGTGGCCCTGACCCTCACCCCGGCGCTGTGCGCCAAGATCCTGCGCCCGAAAAAGGCCACCGGCCCCATGGCCGCCTACAACAAGTGGTTCGACCGGCTGTTCAACCGCACCACCGCCGGCTACCTGGGCGGCGTGAAGTTCTTGATGCGCCGCATTTTCCTGGCCCTCATCTTGCTGGCGGGGGTGTATGTGGGGGCGGGCCACCTGCTGCGGACCCTGCCGGGGGGCTTGGTGCCAGATGAAGATCAGGGAATCATCTTTGCGACCTTCACCCTGCCGCCGGGCGCCAGCCTCGAACGCTCCGACGCGGTCGCAACCCGCGCGGAGAAGTTCGCCGCCACGGTGCCGGGTGTTCAGACCGTGCTCGCCTGGGCCGGCATGAACGTCATGAACTTTTCCTTTACCTCCGACACCGCCACCCTGGCCCTGATTTTGGACCCCTGGGAAAAGCGGACCGCTGCGGATACCAAGATCACCGCCATCATGCAGCGCCTGCGCCGGGAGTTCGCCGGGTATCCCGAGGCGCGGGCCTTCGTCTTCTCCATCCCTTCCATTCCCGGCATGGGAAGCGTCAGCGGTTTTCAGTACATGCTCCAGGACCGCTCCGGTCACACGCCGGACGAGCTTTTCCAGGTCGCCCAGGACTTGACGGCCGCCGCGGCCGGCGAACCGGCCATCGGGGTGTTGTTCAACTCTTTCCAGGTCAACGTACCCCAGATCCAGCTGGAGATCGATCGCGAAAAGGTGCAGACCCTGGGAATTCCCCTGCAAAATGTTTTCGAAGGCCTGCAGCTGTACCTCGGCGGCTTCAACATCAACGACTTCAACAAATTCGGACGCGTCTTCAGCGTCATGCTCCAGGCCAAGCCGGAATTCCGCCGGGGCCCGGAGGCCATCGGCGACATCTATGTCCGCAACTCGGCCGGCGGGATGGTCCCCTTGAGCACCCTGGTCAAGGTCGGCGCGCAGACCGGCCCCATCAACATCAATCGCTACAACATGTTCCGCTCGGCGGAACTGACGGGCCAGAACGCACCGGGCTTCAGCTCCGGTGAGGCCATGGCCGCCATGACGCGGCTGTCCGAAAACCTGCCGCGCGGCTTCGGCTACGAGTGGACCGGGCTGGCCTTCCAAGAAAAACTGGCCGGCGGCCAGGCGGCCTATATCTTCGCCTTTTCCGTGCTCTTCGTTTTCCTGGTGCTGGCCGCCCTGTACGAGAGCTGGGCCGTCCCCATCGGGGTGGTCCTGGGCCTGCCCATCGCCGTTTTCGGCGCTCTGGGGGGCATCGCATTGCGCGGAATGGCCAACGATGTCTACGTGCAGGTCGGCATCGTGATGCTCATCGGCCTGAACGCCAAGCTGTCGATCATGATCGTCGAATTCGCCAAGAACAAGCACGAACTGGAAGGCTATTCGGTGTATGACGCCGCGGCCGAAGGGGCCCGGCTGCGCTTCAGGGCGGTCCTCATGACTGCGCTGGCCGAGGTCTTCGGGTTGATGACGCTGGTATTCTCCTCCGGCGCCGGGGCCGCGGCCCGCTGGTCGGTTGGCACGGCCGTCGTGGCCGGCATGGCCACCGCCACCGCCCTGAGCCTGTTCTTCATTCCGGTGCTCTACTACGGCGTCCAGAGTCTGGTGGACAAGCTCAAAGGGAGCCCGGCCGCACCGGCCCTGGACCAGGTGCAACTCCCCGGTCCGACCGATGGGAAAGTAAGGTAGGCTTTATGAAACGGTTCGCTTCTCTATTGCTCGGCGCTCTGCTGTTGGGCGGTTGCATGGCTCCCAAATACGAGCGCGCGCCCGGCGAAGTTCCCGCGCAGTTTCGCTTCGAGTCTCCTCAGGAGCAGAGCGCCAGCATCGCCGACCTGTCCTGGTGGGAAATGTACGACGACCCGGTTCTTCAGGAACTGATCGACACCGCGCTGCGAAACAACTACGACGCGCGCCTGGCCCTCAACCGGGTGGCCGAGGCGCGGGCCTCGGCCGGGGTGAGCCGCTCCTTCCTGATGCCCCAGGTGGGCGCCTCCGGCCTGTACCAGCGACAGGGCACGGGCCGCAACACCGTCGATCCCCCCATCCCGCAGGGCGTCGACACGACCACCGACCTGGCCCGGTTCAATTTCGATCTCTTCTGGGAGATCGATCTTTTCGGACGACTGCGGAACCTGTCGCAGGCCGCCCAGGCGCAGTTCTTTGCTTCCGAATGGGGGCAGGAAGCCGTGTTGATCACCGTCGTGGCCGACGTGGCCCGGGCCTATTTCGAACTCTGCGCCCTGGACAGCCAGCTCGAGATCTCCCGCAACACCCTGGCCTCTTTCGAAAGCTCCCGCCGGCTGGTGACCCTGCGCTTCCGGCAGGGCGTGGTGTCGCGCGAGGCCGTCGCCCAGGTCGAGGCCCTGGTGCACACCGCCGGCGCCCGGATTCCGGACCTGGAGAACCAGATCGCCCAGAAGGAAAACCAGATCAGCATCCTGCTGGGCGAAAATCCGCGCGCGATCCCGCGCAGCCGATATATGACGCAGCTGGTGATCAGCCCGACGATTCCCGCCGGCCTGCCCTCGGAGTTGCTGGAGAAGCGGCCGGACATCCGCCAGGCCGAGGCGGTGCTCATCGCCAGCAATTACCGCATCGGCGCCGCCCGCGCCAATTTTTTCCCGCGGATCTTCCTGACCGGTCAGTACGGGTCCCAGAGCCCCGAAATGTCGGATCTGTTCAGCGGGGGAACCACCATCTGGAATATCGGCCCGTCCGTGACCCTGCCCATTTTCACCGGCGGCTCCAACTACTTTACCCTCAAGGCCACCGAAGCCCAGCAGCAGCAGGCCCTGACCCTGTACCAGTTCACCGTGCGCCAGGCCTTCCGCGAGGTGTCCGACGGCCTGGCGGCCCACACCCTGCTGCAGGAACTTCTCAAGGAACAGCAAGCGCTGGTGGCAAGCTACCGGCTCTACGCCGAACTGGCCAACAAACGTTTTAAAGGCGGCCTGGAGTCCTTCTTGACGGTGCTCGATTCCGAGCGGCAACTCTTCAACGCCAAGCTGGTGCTGGTGGGGGTGCAGCGCGACCAGCTTCTGACTCTCGTGCAGCTCTACAAAGCCCTGGGCGGCGGTCCGGAGCTGGTTTCAAGGCCGCCCGGCCGCGAGGCCGCCGGTGCGGATGCACCGCGCGCCGCCGAAATCCGGTAAACACCGGCCGGGATTTGAGGTCATGAAATCCGAAATACGTCGCTTGGCGGCTTCTGCGAGCAAGTAACCGTCTGAACCTTTTTACGATATCCCCTCAGGCCGATAACTGCTAGCCGGAGCTGCGGTGACTCCCGGTCGCCACGTTAACGGCAGGAGCTGAACCGGACATAATAAAATGAGGAGGCGTTTATGTCGGGCAAGATCCCTGAAGGTTCCGTGCGGCGCCTGAGCCTGCTCGAAGCGGCGACCCCGATCGTCGGGCTCATCATCCTTGTCGCGTTGTCATATTACCTGTTCGGGGATGCCGGCGCCAAAGGGCCGAACCAGGTGGCCCTGCTGATGGCGATGATCCTGGCGCTGCGTATCGGCCGTCGGGCGGGCCACACGATCGAGGCGCTGAGCGAAGCGGCGATTGCGAGCGTCGGCACGGGCATGAGCGCGATTTTCATCCTGTTCGCGGTCGGGGCCCTGACAGGCGCCTGGGCCATGAGCGGGACCCTCATGGCCATGGTCTATTACGGCCTGAAGCTGCTGAGTCCGAATTATTTTTACATGACCTCGGCCCTTATCTGTGCCGTGATCGCGCTGGGCATCGGCAGTTCGTGGACGGTCGTCGGCACGATCGGCGTCGGCCTGATCGGCATCGCGCTGAACATGGAGCTCAGCCCGGCCATCACGGCCGGCGCAATCATCTCGGGCGCCTACTTCGGCGACAAGTCTTCGCCGCTCTCCGACACCGCCAACTTGGCCGCCGTCACCGCCGGTGCAGATCTCTACCGCCACATCCGCGAGACGCTGTGGACCTCCGTGCCCTGCCTGGCGGTGACACTGGCGCTGCTCTGGTGGCTGGGCACGCCGGGCGATTTCGACGCCTCGGCCAAGATGGGGAACATCCAGGAAACTTTCGGTGTTTCGCCGGTAGCGTTCCTGCCGCTGGTTGTGGTCATCGTCTTCGCCTGGTTGAAGTTCGCGCCGTTTCTGACGATCATGTTCGGCGCTCTGGCGGGCGCCCTGCTGGCCGTGTTGACGGCGCCCGCCCGGGTAATCGCGTTCGCCGCCGCCCCCGACCTGGCCGCGCCGCTGGCGCTCCTGAAGGGCGCTTGGCTGGCCATCGCCAGCGGCTACACCTCGACGACCGGTTACGCGGCCATCGATCAGCTCGCCTCGCGGGGCGGCATGGAGAGCATGCTCGACACCATTTGGCTGATCATCGCTGCCCTGGCTTTCGGCGGTGTGGTCGAAAAGGCCGGCGTAATCGAACGCCTGGTCACACCGGTTCTGGCAGCGGTGAAGACAACCGGCCTCCTGGTCGCATCGCTCATCGGATCGACGGTTACAACGAACCTCGTGACGGCCGACCAGTATATCGCAATCGTGCTGCCCGGGCGGATGTTCAAGGGCGCTTTCGACAGTCGCGGACTGGCGCCGGTGGTCCTGTCGCGCGCCCTCGGAGACTCGGCCACGGTTACCTCAGCCCTGATTCCGTGGAACAGCTGCGGGGCCTTCATGGCAGCCACCCTTGGCGTGGCCGTCTTCGACTTTGCCCCCTTCACTTTCTTCAACTTCCTGAACCCGGCCGTCTCGATACTTTATGCCTTCGCGGGGTTCCGTATGCTGAAGCAGGAGGCGCCGCGGCGTTAAGAATCGCATGCGACGCCGACCTGACAATACTCACAAGATGGAAACGGACAAGGCGATGAACACGGTGCACGCGCCTCGGAGCCGAGCAAGCTTGCCGGCTGCGAGCCGCACCTCAGAGATGGGGAACCTGCATGAAAAAAAAGCTAACAGCAGCGGTATTGGCGGCCGTTGCGGCCCTAGCCGCCGGCTGCCTGCCCCCGGCCCGTTCCGGAACTGACCAGGGCGCACGGCCGGTGATCCAGAGCGAATCCTTCTATTTTTGCGGGGATACCCCGGTCGCTTTCCGTGTCCGGCAGGGGGGTGCGCGACTGACCGTCGGCGGTGAATCCTTCGACCTGGAAACCGCCGTCTCGGCCTCCGGCGCCCGCTACGCGGCCGCCGACGAAACGGCTACCGGCTTCTGGAACAAGGGCGAGCGGGCCCTGGTGACCGTGCGCGGCCGGGAGCTTCCGGAGTGCCGCGCCCTGCGGGAGCCCGCGCTGCCCTTCACCGCCCGCGGCCAGGAACCCGGCTGGATGATCTCCATCGATGCCGACACGATACTCCTCGACGCCGACTTCGGAGCCCTGCAGGTCCGCATGCCGAAAACCGAACCGCTGAGGACCGCCGCGGGCTTACTCTACCAGAGCGAGTCGCAGGGCCGCCGCCTGTCGGTCACCATCCGGCCGGAAATCTGCGCCGATGTCGCCACCGGAATGCCCCACCCCTATTGGGTGCGCTACGAACTCGACGGCAAGACGCATGCGGGCTGCGGCGGGGACCCCCAGAGTCTTCTCACCGGGCTGGAGTGGATCGTGGAGACCATCGACGGCGTGCCGGTGGCGCAAAAATCCGAGCCGACGATTCTCTTTTTGGAGGAGGGCCGCGTGGCCGGCAATGACTCGTGCAACCGATTCACGGGCAGCTTCCAACTGACCGGGGAAGGGCTTTCATTTGGGCAGATGGCCGGCACGATGATGGCCTGCGAGGTGCCGTTGAGCCGCCAGGAGATGCGCTTCTTGGAACTGCTCCAGAAAACCCATCGCTTCGAGATCGGTCTGGAGGGGCGACTGATACTGCACACTCCGGACGGGCAGCGCATCACGGCCCGGCGGTGATCCACCCGGCCCGCTTGACCTTAAGGACCGGAGGCGCCTTTTCGTTGTTGATTCAAACGCCTTCGAGGCCGTCGCCCTCATCCGCCAGCGCGATCGCCGCGTCGCGGAGATCGCGCTCTCATAGGCCGGCGAGATCGGGCAGTTCGCCGGCGCTTTCCCGGCTCCCGGTCCGGTGCCGTACGACATCACCGTGGACGCGCTCGGTTTCCGCCAAGGCAACACCGGAGTCGACCCGACGACGATATTAGGTCGCAGCGGCGGTCGTCGAGTCAGAAGAGGATCGACACGACGGCCGGGAGGCGGGTCGAAGAAAGTCCGGCAGGTTCCATGCATGACAATGGCCCTAACGCTAACGTACCACGCTAAAGGGAGGTAAATATGAAGAGCAGCCGCATAAAAAATATCGACATCGCACTCCAGGGCGGCGGCGCCCACGGTGCCTTTACCTGGGGTGTTCTGGACCGTCTGCTCGACGACGCGCGCATAGAGATCGAAGGCATCAGTGGGACCAGCGCCGGGGCCATGAACGCGGTTGCTTTGACTCAAGGACTAGCGGACGGTGGCACGAAGAAGGCGCAGGCGCTGCTCTCGGGCTTCTGGAGGAAGGTGAGTGAGGCCGGACGGACGAGCCCTATCCAGCGGTCTTTCTTCGACGTCATGATGGGACGCTGGAGTCTAGATCTGTCTCCCGGTTTCATCCTGTTTGAGCAACTTTCGCGAACCTTCTCGCCCTACGAGCTCAATCCGCTCAACTTCAACCCGCTGCGCGACATCGTCGCCGATTTTTTTGACTTCGACGTCATCAACCGGACTCGGTCGCCAAAGCTTTTCCTCTCGGCGACCAACGTGCGGACCGGGCGGCCGAAGGTGTTCCGGCAGCCTTCCATTTCCGTCGATACCACCATGGCCTCGGCCTGCCTGCCGTTTCTGTATCAAGCGGTCGAGATCGACGGCGAGGCATACTGGGATGGCGGTTACATGGGCAACCCCCCGATTTTCCCCCTGATCGACGAGACAGAGGCCCGCGACATCGTGATTGTCCAGATCAACCCTTTTACGCGATCTAAAATTCCCCGGACCGCCTACGAAATTCAAAACCGGTTGAATGAAATCACGTTCAATGCCAGCTTGATGAAGGAATTGCGCGCGGTCGCTTTTCTCTGGGAGATCATTCACCATGAAGGACTCGAACGTGACGCCTACCGGGACGGCCGCCTCCATCTGATTCAGTCTGAAGAAGAGATGCTGAAGTTCAGCGTCTCCAGCAAACTCAATTCCGAGTGGGTGTTTCTGCAGCATCTCCACGATATTGGCTGGCGGGCCGCGGAGAATTGGTTGTCGGTGCATTTCGGCGATCTGGGCCAGCGCTCCTCCTGGAGGCCCACCTTCGTCTTCGAAGAAAGCCTCAAGCCCG
>Ga0316576_10000866_pt1 | contig 15344 bp, 12 predicted proteins | sample S0NA_FD_203075 | JGI IMG/M metagenome (GOLD analysis project Ga0316576, IMG submission 203075) | Rhizosphere microbial communities from salt marsh grasses in Alabama, United States - S0-2_050615r3r5 | ecosystem: Host-associated > Plants > Roots > Rhizosphere | place: USA: Alabama | collected... | reverse complement strand
CGATCGCCCGAGGAACCCCGGGGTTCTCCGGCGCCGACCTTGCGAACCTCGTCAACGAGGCGGCCTTGTTCGCCGCCCGCGCCGGTCACAACGACGTCTCGATGGCGATGTTCGAGCGCGCCAAAGATAAGATCATGATGGGAGCCGAACGTCGCAGCATCGTCATGTCCGAGGCTGAGAGGCGACTGACCGCCTATCACGAGGCAGGCCACGCCATCGTGGGCCGCCTGGTGCCGGAGCACGACCCGGTGCACAAGGTCAGCATCATTCCGCGGGGCCGTGCGCTCGGCGTGACCCTTTTTCTGCCGGAGCGTGACCGCTACAGCATGAGCAAACGTCAGCTGGAGAGTCAGATCTCGACACTCTTCGGCGGCCGCCTCGCCGAGGAGATGATCTTCGGGCCGGAGCAGGTCACGACCGGGGCCTCGAACGACATCGAGCGGGCAACCGATATCGCCCGTAACATGGTGACTCGATTCGGTCTTTCGGACCATCTGGGCCCCCTGGCCTATGCCGAGGATGAGGGCGAGGTCTTTCTCGGACGTTCGGTGACCCAGCAGCGTCAGATTTCTCCTGAGACGGCACAGGCAATTGACAAGGAGGTGCGGGCCATCATCGATCGCAACTACCGGCGGTCCAAGTTGCTGCTCGAGGAGAACAGCGACAAGCTTCACATCATGGCCGAAGCCCTGATTCGATTCGAGACGATCGGTAAGGACCAGATCGACGACATCATGGTCGGACGGCCGATGCGCGAGCCCGAGGACGGTGCTGGAGACACGAAGCCGAGGGCAGGCGCGGGTGGCGGCGGTGGCCTACCCGAAAGCGACCCGCCGAGGGAGAATCCCCCGGTCGTCGGGGGCGCTGTGGGAGGGGTCTGAGGCTCTTCCATCGCGGCGTCCTCGCCGCCGCCGAGAGGGCCAGCGATCGTCGCCCTTGCAACGGATGGCGAAGCCGATTGGCGTTGAGTCGCGAAGACCAGGTGCCCCGACGCCCTGCCCTGACCCGAGCCAAAGTGGTGTGGAGGGCTCGGGCGCCATGTCAGTGGCGCTGTCACGCACTGACCTTTTCCAAGTTTCGGTCAGGATCCGACAGACGTGTCTTCGCCAACCTTGGTGCTTGCCTCGACCTCGCCCTATCGCCGCGCCTTGCTTGAGCGGCTCCGCCTTCCCTTCGAGACGGCCGCCCCTCGCGTCGACGAGCGGCGGAATTCCTCGGAATCCCCGCAGGTCCTGGTGCTGCGACTGGCAGAGGCCAAGGCCAGGGCCATCGCCGAAACATACCGGAATGCCTTGATTATCGGATCCGACCAGGTCGCCTGTATCGGGGATGAGGTTCTCGGGAAACCCGGAGACCGGGAGCAGGCCGTCGCGCAGCTGGAGCGGGCATCGGGGCGGACCCTCGTCTTTCATACCGGTCTCTGCCTGCTCAACACGATGACCGGCCGGGCCCAGACCCTCGTCGAGCCCTATCGGGTCCATTTCAGGGCTCTGACCCGACAACAGATCGAAGGCTATCTCGACCGCGAGCAGCCATTCGACTGTGCAGGCAGCTTCAAGTCCGAAGGACTGGGTATAGCCCTATTCGAACGTGTCGAAGGTGATGATCCCAATACCCTGATTGGACTTCCACTGATCCGCTTGATCACATTGCTTGAGTCCGAAGGGGTTTTCCCTTTGGGGGCATGACACCCCTTGTGACGGTCAATCAATGGGCGCTCGGTCGATACGCGACGGCAGCGCTCGCGCGTGTTCCGACGGAATCTCCAATAGCGGGGCCTCGTCGCAATGACCGCGTCTGTCAGATTTCCAGAATTGGCCTTTTCAGGACCCAGGTCTCAATTAGGGCATTTCCTCATTGCCAAGGGCGGTTTCATGCGCCATTATTCCGGCGTCGTTGCGCTCATTGGCCCTACCCCATCGCCCGGGGTGAAGATGCCGGCACGCCACGAATGTCGGACCACTGCTGTCGTATGTTGGGCTTAAGTAGACACTGATTCATTGACCATCCTGGCCAAGAATCAGCAGATGAAGCGCCGAATATTTCAGCGTTTCCTTAAGTGTTGCCGATCATTCGCGTGGGCATCCTTGCGGGGCCGATGACGGGCCTGGATCAAGCCAAGAGGACCTGCGGACCATGCCAACTCATCGCTTCAGCACTTGGGGCCTTTCGTTCGTGCTCCTGTCACTGGGACTGTTCGGCCTGACCGGCTGCGGCAGCACGGGGGGGCAACACGACATCACCGATCAGGGTGGCCATTCAGGACATCGAGTTGCCGGATCCGACGCCTTCCCGGTGCCCAGCGAGATCCAGCCCAACGTCGATTTCTGGCGCCATGTCTACGGCATGTGGGGACGTGGCGAGGTCGCGATCCATGACGACCAGTACTTGGGCGTCGTCTATGAGGTCATCAAGCTCCCGGCGCCGATTCAAGACAGCTACACGGTCTCGCAGCGCGAGCTGGTGCGAGCCCGAACCAGGAGTTATTCCGATCGGCTGCGCGCCCTCGAAGAGCGGGTGCGCGCGGGAGAGCGTCTGAGCAGCAGCGACAAGACACTGCTTGCGAAGCTGGAGAAAGGGGGCGGGCGTGGCGCGCTATACGGAGCCGCGGAGCGAGTACGCAGTCAACGTGGGCTGCGCGAGCGCTTCCGTCGAGGTGTCGAGATCAGCGGGCGGTACGATGCGCCCTTTCGCGAGATCATGCGCAGCCATGGGGTGCCCGAGGATCTCGCCTATCTCCCGCACGTGGAGTCCTCGTTCCAGGTCAACGCGCGCTCAAGTGTGGGCGCAGCGGGCGTGTGGCAGTTCATGCCGTCGACCGGCCGCCGATACATGAACGTCAACGACACGCTCGACGAGCGGCTGGACCCGATCCTGGCCGCAGATGGCGCCGCGCGCTACCTCTCCCAAGCCTATCGTCGGCTCGGGAGCTGGCCGCTCGCCATCACCTCTTACAACCACGGCCAAGCTGGGATGGCGAACGCCAAGGCCCAGTTCGGAAACGATATCGGGCGGATCGTGCAAGACTACAAGGGCAAGTCCTTCGGCTTTGCCTCGAGGAACTTCTATGCTGAGTTCATCGCGGCCCGAGAGGTCACCCGCAATGCCAATCGGTATTTTCCGGAGGGTGTCAGGCTCGAGGAGCCCTGGCGCCACGATCGCCTGGTGCTGCAACATGGCATGCCGGCGGACCATATTGCAAACCACTACGGCCTGACCCGCTATCGCCTCGCCGACCTGAACCAGCATTGGCGCGATCCGGCACGTGACGGTCGCAACCCCCTGCCCGCAGGCAGCACGGTCTGGCTGCCGGCTGGCACCAAGCAACGGATCGCGAGCCATCCGCCGCCGGTGTCGACGGTCATGGTCGCACGCTCCGAGGCGAAACCGTCACCGGTTCTTCGACAAGCGGTTGCCAAGGTCGATAAACCGAAGCCCAAATCCAAGCCGCAGGCAAAGGCACCCGCCAAGGCTCAACCCAAGGTCGCCTCCGCGCCGCGCTACCACGTCGTCAAGCCCCAGGAGACGCTCTACCGAGTCGCGACCCAAAACGGCCTCTCCGTCGCCGAGCTACGTCGCCTGAACAAGCTGCGGCCCGACGACAACCATATCCGTCCCGGCCAGAGGCTCAAATTGGGTATCTGACTGCCAGCGAGTGCGCTGAGTGCGGGCTTGGCACGCCCGCATCGCGGCCCACCGGCTTCTCGCCGCAGCGCTCGACACCCCTGTTCCGAGCGGCCGCTGGCGCCCCGTTATGCTCGCCTGCCCGGGACGCAAGGCGCTTAGGAGCCTGTTTCCTACAAGACCTTCGACACCCGTTTGATCGCCATGTCCTGGGGGTCGCTCTCGATGCGAAATCCCAGCGACTTGACCAACGCAAGCATCCGGCTGTTCGCGCTCAAGACTTCGCCATCCATGATATGAAAGCCCCGTAAGCGTGCGTTCTGCATCAACGAACGCATCAGCCGCGCGCCAATGCCGAGATTGCGCCAGGTGTCCGACACAACGATCGCGAACTCGCATGCCTCGCCGCCAGGACGCGCCATGTAGCGGGCGACGCCGACCTCGACCTCGACCCCGTCCTCCTCGACCACCCCGATCAGGGCCATCTCACGGTCGTAGTCGATCTGGGTGAAGCGCACCAGCATCTCGGGCGTCAATTCCTTGATGGCCTGCATGAACCGGAAGTATTTGGTCTGCTCCGAGAGCCCTCGGACGAACTCCTGCTCCATCTGGGCGTCCTCCGGACGGATCGGACGGATCACCAGGTCCTTCCCATCGGGCAACTGGACCCGCTCGAGCAGATGGCTCGGATAGGGGTGGATGGCCATATGGCCGTAAGTCGTCTGCTGTGGGGGGCGATAGTCGACCGTGATTCGCGCATCGACGGCGATCACCTCCTTATCTGTCCCGATCAGCGGGTTGATCTCCATCGCCATGACCTCGGGCAGCTCGCAGACCATCTCGGAGACCCGCTGGAGGATTTTCGCCAAGGCGACCCGGTTCATCGGCGGCATATGCTGGAAGGCGCCCATCAGACGGACGATCCGGGTGTGGTCGATCATCGTCTGAATGATGAATGCGTTGAGCGGCGGCAGGCCGAGGGCCCGGTCCTCGAGGACCTCCACCTTGGTGCCCCCTGCACCGAAGCTGATCACCGGACCGAAGATCCTGTCCCGACTCACGCCGATCATCAGCTCACGCGCGGCACGGGTGGAGGCCATGTGCTCTACGGTGATGCCTTCCACGCGGGCATCCGGTCGCAGCCGTTTGGCGCGCTCGACGATCTCGGCAAAGGTCCGCCGGACCGATTGAGCATTGTCGATGTTCAGGCGCACGCCATCGACATCGGACTTATGCTCCAGATCGGGCGAGTCGATCTTCATCACCACCGGAAAACCCAGGGCCTCGGCCGCCATCAAGGCCTCGTTGGGGGTACGGGTCAGCACCGCCTGCATGGTCGGAATCCGGAACGCCGAGAGGATTGCCTTGGCCTCGACCGTGCCCAGCGCCTTGCGCCCCTCGGCCATCACGCCCTCGATGATCAGACGCGCCCCGTCCACGTCTGGGGCATCCTCATGTGAGAGTGGTCCGGGCGACTGCATCAGAAGCTTCTGATTGCGCTGGTGGTTGGCGAGGAAGGACAAGGCTTCGACTGCGACCTCCGGACTGTCGAAATGCGGCACGTCGTGCTCGGCGAGCAGCTCCTGCGCCCCGGCCACGCGCTTGCCACCCATCCAACAGGCAAGGACGGGCTTGCGGCTCTCTTTAGCCGCCGCGATCAGCTGCTCTGCGGTCGCGACCGGGTCCCCGAAGACCAACGGCGCCAGGATGCACAGCACACCGTCCACCTCCGGATCGGCAAGGCAGGCATCGAGGGCCAGCCGATAGCGATCCGGAGGGGCATCACCGATGATGTCGATCGGGTTGCCATGCGACCAATGGTCGGGCAGCGCCTGCTCCAGCTTCTCTCGCGTCGCCTCGCTGAGCTGTGCGAGCGAGAGACCCGACTCGACGGTGCGGTCCGCCGCCAGCACGCCCGGGCCACCGCCGTTGGTGATGATGACGATGCGATCGCCGGCCAAGCGACGCCGGGTTCCGAAAACCTGCGCCGCGGCGAACAACTGATCGAGATTCGAGACCTGAACCACCCCCGCGCGCTCCGTGACGGCGCGAAAGACATCCGCGGACCCGACATAGGCGCCGGTGTGAGACTTGATCGCGCGGGTCCCCGCCGGATGCCGACCCGCCTTGACCACGACCACCGGCTTCAGCCGAGCCGCCGCGCGCAGACCACTCATGAACTGGCGGGCGCTTCGGATCCCTTCCACATAGAGGAGGATGCATTGGGTCTGCGGATCCAGCGCCAGATAGTCGAGGACATCCCCGAAGTCGACATCCGCGGCCGCGCCCAGAGAGACCACCGCCGAGAAACCGATGCGCCGACGTTCCGACCAGTCGATCATGGCGGTGCAGATGGCCCCGGACTGCGAGACCAGTGCCACGTTCCCGCGACGCGGCAAATCCTGTCCGACGCTGGCATTCAGTCCGTGCTGGGGTCGCATCACCCCGATGCAATTGGGCCCGAGCACCCGGATGCGATTGCTGCGCGCCGCCTCAACCATCTTCTCCTGAAGTGCGGTCCCACGCTCGCCATGCTCGCCGAATCCCGCCGAATGGACGACCGCCACTTTGACCCCATAGCCGCCGCACTGCCTCAGAATGGCTGGCACCCGATCGGCAGGGGTGGCGATCAGCGCGAGATCGATATGCTTGTCGAGCTGGCTCAGATCCCGATAGCAGGTCTCGCCTGCGACCCGGTCATACTTGGGATTGATCGCATAGGCATTGCCCTTGAAGCCCCCGGCCAGCAGATTGCGAAAGACCATGCCACCGATGGAGCCCTCGCTGTCGCTGGCCCCGAACACTGCGACGGCACCAGGTGTAAAAAGCTGCTCGATATCGGACACGCGCATGGCCCCGCCCTCCCAGGCAAAAAAGGTTTAAGCTAAAAACACATGAATACGCCTGCGACCGCCGCTGGGCTGATGCATTCCAGTGTGACCCGGAGCGGCGGATCGCCGTGTCTGGCCCGGCATATTCAAGACCGTCAGGCGACGACAAGAACATCGGCAACGAGAATCGCCCCGGGGAAGTCGCGTCCCGATGGCGATCGCGCCCTGAGGACACCCTATGAACCTCGCCTTTATCTCTCACCGCGCGTGTCAGGAGCACAGGATGGGCATGCACCATCCAGAGTGCCCGGAACGCCTCTTCGCCATTCAAGACCGGATGATTGCCTCCGGCATCGAGATGCTGGTGACCCACTATGACGCGCCCGAGGCGACGGTCGAGCAACTGACGCGGGTGCACGACGCCGACTACGTCCGGGAGATCTTCGCGGCCGCCCCGCATGCCGACGACGTCCTGACCTGGGTCGACGGCGACACCGCCATGAACAGCCACACCTTGGCCGCCGCCCTGCGCGCGGCCGGCGCAGCCATCCTCGGGGTTGATCTGGTGATGAGCGAGAAGCACCACGCCGCCTTCTGCTGCGTGCGTCCGCCCGGGCACCACGCCGGACGCCGCACCCCGGGAGGATTCTGCTTCTTCAACAACGTGGCCGTCGGCACTGCTCACGCACTCGCTCATCACGGGTTGCAACGCATCGCCGTCGTCGACTTCGATGTCCACCATGGCAACGGGACAGAGGAGATCTTCCTCGGCGAGGAACGGGTTCTCTTCTGCTCGAGCTTCCAGCACCCCTATTACCCTGGGAGCGGCGCCGACACGGTCGCGCCCAACATCCTCAATCTGCCGCTTCCTCGCCTCACCGACGGAGCCGCCTTCAAGGATGCGGTCAGCGCCCATTGGCTGCCGCGGATCGACGCGTTCGAGCCCGAGCTGATCGTGATCTCGGCAGGCTTTGATGGCCACGCCGAAGACGACATGGCCCATTTCAATCTTCGCGAGCCCGACTATGCCTGGATCACCCGCGAGATTCATGCCCTGGCGCGACGTCATGCCCAGGATCGCGTCGTCTCCTGTCTGGAAGGCGGCTATAGCCTCTCCGCGCTGGGCCGATGCGTGAGCACCCATATCGACGAGTTGATCGGACGCGGCTGACCGACGGCTCGCACCACCCTGCTGCATCGCAGCATAAGGATAGAGGTGTCACGCCCCCGCCGCAACGCCAAAAAACGGCGCGCCGGGCTTGTCTATCCAGCGTGTCGGCATGGGAGATGCTGATGTCGAGCACCGTTATCCTCTGGATTCGACGCGATCTGCGTGTCGACGACAATCCGGCCCTCCGAGCTGCCATGGTGGACTGCGACCGGCTCATCCCCGTCTATGTCCACGAGCCCGGCGAGGAGTCCCCGTGGAGCCCCGGGGCCGCGAGCCGCTGGTGGCTGCATGGGAGCCTGCGCAGCCTGGATCGTTCGTTGCGCTCCCTGGGCAGCCGGCTGTGGATCACGCGAGGGGACAGCCTGGCGCGGTTGCGGCACATCGCGGCGGCAACCGGTGCCACGCGCATCCACTGGAACCGGCTCTACGATCCGGCGACCCGACAGCGCGACGGCCGGATCAAACGGGCCCTGCGCTCGGATGGGCTGCGGGTGGACAGTCACCAGGGATCGGTTCTTTTCGAGCCCTGGGACATCGCGACGGCGACCGGCGACGCCTACAGGGTGTTCACGCCTTTCTGGCGTCGGTGCATGGAGCGCCTCAGCGGGCTGAGCGCCCTGCCCGCCCCCCGCGGCCTGCCCCCCGGACCCGATGCCCTTGACGCATGTCCGCTCGAGGCCCTGGACTTACTGCCCCGCATCCCCTGGGATGCGGGATTGCACCAGACCTGGACCCCGGGAGAAGGAAGCGCACAGGAACGCGCGCGCATCTTTCTGGACACCCGCATCGAAGCTTACGCCGGCGAGCGCGAGCGACCGGACAGAGACGGGACCTCCGGGCTCTCTCCCTACCTGCACTTCGGCGAGATCAGCCCGCGACGGCTCCTCACGCTGGTCGCCGAACACTGGGGCGACCCGGCCGCGGAACCCGTCGCGCCCTTCATCCGCGAGATCGGCTGGCGCGAGTTTGCGTACCACCTCATCTACCACTTCCCGCACACCACCGACGAGCCGCTGGACCGACGCTTCGCCGACTTCCCCTGGCGCAGCGCGGACGCCGATCGCTTGCTCCTGTCCTGGCAGCGCGGCAAGACCGGCGTCCCCCTGATCGACGCGGGGATGCGCCAACTCTGGCGCACGGGCTGGATGCACAACCGCGTCCGCATGGTGGTAGCGTCCTTCCTGACCAAGAACCTGCGGCTTCCCTGGCAGGCCGGCGCACGCTGGTTCTGGGATACGCTGGTTGACGCGGACCTTGCGAGCAACAGCCTCGGCTGGCAGTGGAGCGCAGGATGCGGCGCCGACGCCGCGCCCTACTTCCGCATCTTCAATCCCGTCCGTCAGGGCGAGCGCTTCGATCCCGGGGGTACCTACGTGCGGCGCTGGTGCCCCGAGCTTGGGCGCCTGCCCGACCGCTACATCCATCAACCCTGGGCGGCCCCCGCGCCAATCCTCACCGCCGCAGGCGTGGATATCGGACGGAATTACCCTCAGCCGCTGGTGGATCTCAGGTCGTCTCGCGAGGCCGCTCTGGCCGCGTACGAGATCATCAAGGCGCGGGGCCGATAGCCTGGCTGGTCCTCCAGCCGAGGACAAGTCGCGGCGCCAAGGCCGGCAAGCACCCTGCGTTCGATCCGGACTGGCTACTGCTCTGTTGAGCTCGGAAGCAGAGAGACGATCCCCAACACCTCACGTGCATTCGCGGATGTCAGGGCGGCCAGTGCCTCGGGCGCGTCCTGTCTGACCTCCGCCAGGGACTGCAGGACATCGGGGAGATACTCCGGGCTGTTCCTTCCTCCGCGATGCGCCGCGACCGTCATGTCCGGTGCATCCGTCTCGAGCACGATCGCCTCGCCGGGGAGCCGGGCGGCCAAACGGCGAAGGCGCGACGAGCGGTCGAAGGTCAGCATGCCCCCGAAGCCGAGCCGAAAGCCCAGATCCAGATATGCATGGGCCTGCTGAAGACTGCCGTTGTATGCATGGGCAATCCCACCCCTCACCCGCGCCCGGCGCAGGATCGCCAACATGGCGTCGTGAGCCTTTCGAACATGCAGGAGAACCGGCAGGTCCGCCGCCCGCGCAATGGCCAGCTGCGCCTCGAGCAAGGCCTGCTGACGCGCCCGATCCAGCTCCGGCTGGGAATAGTCCAGGCCGATCTCTCCGACCGCAACCGGGCCCCGGTCGGCGATCGCCCGCTCAAGGGCCGGGAGGTCCGATGGCTGGTGTTGGTCGAGATAGACCGGGTGCAGACCCAAGGCCGGATAGAGGTCGTCCTGCGAGGCACAGAGCCCGAGCAGCGCGTCCCATCCTTTCGCATGGATGGCGGGAATCACGATGCCCACCAGGCCGGCCGCTCGCGAACGGTGGATCACGGCCTGCCGGTCCGCATCAAACTCGGCGACATCAAGATGACAATGGGTGTCGATCAGCTCCATCTCGGTCTAAACGGCGTCCGGTGAGAAAACCGACGACCCGAGCTCAGTGAGGATCAACCCGGACGCGGCTAATCCCCGACCGCACCCTTCTGATCACGGACGAAGAGTGCCTTGTGCGGCCCTCTGCCGACCTGGCGTTCCTCCATCTCGAAGAGCTGGATTGCCTTAAGGAGGCCACTCAGCTTGGCGTAGCCATAGTTGCGCGAATCGAACTCGGGGCTGCGCTTGGCGATCGCCGAGCCGACCGGCCCGAGCTCCGCCCATCCCGTGTCGTCGGCGGCCCCGTCCACAGCGGCCCGCAGCAGACCGACCAGCTTCGCATCGCGTGCGAGATCCTTGCCGCTCTTGCGCGACGCCGTGTCGCCACCGGCGCCCTCCCGAAGAACCTCGGTGAACACGAATTTGTCACAGGCGGCGACGAAGGGCTCAGGGGTCTTCTGCTCGCCGAAGCCGTAGACGGTCATCCCGGATTCGCGCAACCGAGATGCCAAGCGCGTGAAGTCGCTGTCGCTGGAGACGATGCAGAAGCCATCGAAATTGCGCGAATAGAGGAGGTCCATGGCATCGATCATCATGGCCCCGTCGGTCGCATTCTTGCCTTTAGTGTAGCGAAACTGCTGCATGGGCTGGATGGAGTGACGCAACAGGGTATCCTTCCAGGAGCCCAATGAAGGCAGGGTCCAGTCGCCATAGATACGCTTCACATGGGCCGTACCGTACTTCGCGATCTCGGCCAGCAAACCCTCGACGATGCTTGCCTGTGCGTTGTCGGCGTCGATCAGCACGGCGAGCTTGAGATTGGCGATGTCGGACATCCTCAGATCTCCCTCAGATTACCGGGTGTCCGGACGTCGCCCGCACTTGGCGTGGCCGATCCTGATCGGTGTCGCCTGAGCTGCAGTCACCACATAAGGTCGTCCGGCACTTTGTAGTCGGCATAGGGGTCATCGCCATCCTTCTCGTCGTGAGGCCGATTGTGAACCAGCACCAGACTCGCATCTCTCGCAGAGACCTTCTCGGCGATCTCCGACGGTACGACCTCGTAGAAGGCGTCCTGGCGCACCACCGCCAGGCTTCCGCCGACCAGTCTGGCGTGCTGATCCTTGTTGACATAGATTCGCTTCAGGGTTGTGCCGTCGGTGAAATTGAACGCCACATCACCACCGTCGCGCACCACCCGATGGGTGTGCACGAGTTGGCGAACCTCGTTCTCGGCGGCGCGCAGCGCGGCCTCCTCCTGAAGGCGGCGATTGAGCTCGCGGTCGCGCTCGGCCTTCTCGCGACGCGCCCGCTCGGCGGCCTGTCGTGCCGCGTCATCGGCCGCCAAGCCGCGCCGACCGCCGTGCTTCGCCTTCTTGTGCTTGGTTGAGCGCGCCTGCCTCAACCTCTGCTCATCGATCAAGCCGGCCTTGAGCAATTGGTCCTGAAGCGAGTTGCCCACGTTGATCCTCTCCAAAGACGCTGCGGAAAACGGCCCTGGTGCATCCGGGCCGTCAGCGCATCTGAACGCCCTTGCGCGGTCCCGCGAAAGAGCGCGACGGTTGGTGCACCGCCTCCGCCGACGCAAGGATCCGACAGGCGCGCGCGAGACGCAAGCCCACTCGCCAGCCTTGGACCCTGACGATGCGCTCATCGCTCAGCGCAGCGGAGGCGCGATGACGGCAATCCGCGGGCGAGGGCCTCTTGAACGCCAAGAGTCCGGGCGCAGATCATCCGGCCGAGCCCGGACGAGACCACGCCGAAATGCATGGTCGCACGTCGCCGGATGTATGATCGCGACGCGCTTCAAGGCGCCCCTGTTGTCTCCAAGACCACCTGCAGCTTTGCGCAGGGATGGACTGTTTCAGCAGTTGACCTATCGGCCCATCAATATCTTAAAAAACGATTTTGATAATTCTGTTGTAGTGACTCACGCGTGCGTTTAGAATCGCGCGCGGTCAAACGACCCTGCAATGTCCGTTGCCTTGATGCCGCGGCTGACCCAGTCCGGACAGACCGACGCCACCCACCTTCGGAGTCTCATACATGACCCGTCCGCTTCTCGTACTGATGCTCTTGCTCACATTCGTGATCCCGACGCAGGCCGTTCTCGCCGCCGACTTGGGTTTTGTCGACATGCAAAAGGTCCTCGAGGAGAGCAAGCTTGGTAAGCGACTGCAGGAGCAGCTGCGTACCGAGTTCGAGCCGCGCGGCCAAGAGATGGCCCGGGAGGAAAACGAGATCCGCGAGCTGCAGAAAACGCTCGAGCGCGACGGCGCCTTGATGAGCGCCGACCAGGTGGGCAAGAAGGAGGCCGAGATCAAGACCCGCATCGATGCCTTTCAGGAAAAGGCCAAAGGGATTCAGCAGGAGCTGCTGAAGGCCCAGCAGGAGAAGAGCCGGGAGATCATCGCGCCCGCGCGCGACTCCATCAAGGCGATTGCGAATAAGAAGAAGCTGGGCATGGTGGTCGAGCCCGGCATGACGGGCCTGCTCTATCTCGATCAGGGGCTCGACATCACCGCGGACGTCATCAAGCACCTCGATGCCAACACCGACTGAGGCCTTCATCAGCCCAGGCAACCGGTGATGACCGGGCTATTTCCAAGCGGTGACGCTGGGGTATCATTTTTGACGTTGCGGCCTGGATCACATGGGCGTTCGCGTCCGGCTCACCGATCCGCCCACCGCCCATTCATCTCCCCGGCGCGACCCCTGTCGCGGTCGCCTTTTTTGAGGAACGGACACAATGCTCGGTGAATCACACGACCTCCTGCACGAGTTCCCGGACCTGGAGCAGAAGATCGCGACGCTGCGTTCCAACAACGCGGAGTTCGCTAGGCTGATGGACGACTATGACTCGCTGGATGCACGGGTCCGCCAACTGGAGGAGTTGGGGACACCCGTCGCCGACGAGACCATCGAGGACCTGAAGAAACAACGGCTCCAGCTCAAGGACACGCTCTACGGCATCTTACGATCCTGACTCAGCCAGTTACCGGTCGCCGACCTCCCTCCCCCCCTCTCCCGACGATCGCGCCCGGTCTGATAGGGATCGAGGCAATCCCCACGCGTCGAGCCGACCGAGGGTCCCTCAGCAGAGCGGTCGTGCCGACCGACCCCCGGCCGCCAGAGCCCCCGGCTAGGCCCTGGCTTCGCTGCAAGGCCCCGTGCGGCGCACACTCGTCAGGTGCATACAACCCGATCGCCGCTCAGTTGAGACCGTCGATGCCTGGACAAGCCAGGCGGCAGGTGGAACCATGCGGGCATGGGAATCCCGGATCGCGCGACCAGAGCGGCCATGGACTTTCGAATCGTGCCGGTGACCTCGTTCCAGCAGAACGCCACGCTTCTCTGGTGCGGGCGCACCCGAGCCGCGGCGATCATCGATCCGGGCGGGGAAGCCGATCGGATCCTCGATGAGGCCGCCGCTCTGCGACTGAGGCCGGAATGCGTCCTCCTGACCCATGGGCACCTCGATCACCTCGGCGCAAGCGCGGAGGTCTCCGAGCGGCTCGGCATTCCGATCTGGGGACCGCACCCCGATGACGCCTTCTGGATCCATGCTCTGCCCGAGCAATGCCGGATGTTCGGCTTTCCGCCCGTGCGCGGATTCGAGCCCGACCGCTGGCTCCAAGCGGGGGAGCGGATCCGCATCGGAGAGGAGACCCTTGAGGTCATACACTGCCCCGGCCACACCCCGGGTCACCTGGTGTTCTTTGATGCCGAGGGGCGACTGGCCCAGGTCGGAGACGTCCTCTTCAAAGGATCGATCGGCCGCACCGACTTCCCACGCGGCAACCACGAGCAGCTTCTCGAGTCCATTCGACGACAGCTCCTTCCGCTGGGGGACGACGTACGCTTTATTCCAGGGCACGGGCCCATGTCGACCTTCGGCGAGGAACGCCGGACCAACCCCTTCGTCCGGGTCTAAAGAACAGGCCGATCAGATGCCATCCTGCCGTTTGATCGGCTCGCGACCTGAACGGCGCGAGCGAGGGGCGAGGTCTCAACGCGACAGGCCGGGAGCGGCCATCGCCAGGAACAGAGCGGAAGCCATACCCCGATGCGAAAGACAGGCACCATAACGCAGACAGTCGCCGAAAAGGCCAGTCCTGCCCGCGGCCACTGGCTCCGCAACGCGGACCCCGACCCACTCAAGTCCACGGGGCGGAGCACCACGACACGGACCAAGAAGGCGCATTTCCTCGAGCCCTATCGGCTGTCGAAGGCGCAACGGGCGTCCCTTCTGGAGCTCCTGGCCAGCCACTCGGTCGGGGATCGGGAGAGCCGCGAGCTGTTTGCCGCCGCCGTCGAGTACGGCATCGCAAGCTGTCGGGCCAGCCTGCCGGAGCCCCCCGGCGAACCCGATCGCGCGCCCCCCGTAGCAAAGCGGGAGGGGCTGCTCGGCGCTCTCGCCGAGTCCGCGCGTCTGCTCGCCGAGCGGCTCAACGGGCTCGAGGAGCTGGAACGTGAGGCGATCCTGAGCCGCCTGCAGTCATCCGACCCCTTCGAACGCGCCCATGACACGACCTATCTCGCCGCAGTCAGTCGCGAGGCAAGGCGCATCGCCGAGGCGGCCGTCGCAGCGCTCGAGGCGGGGGCGCCAGCGCCGGTCAGGCGCGCTGGGACGAGTCGGGCCGCTGGTCCCTCGTCCGACACCGCCCGTCGCCTGATCCTGCGGGTGGCCGACGCCTACGAGGACTGCTTCGAGGCCCAGGCCCGGACAGAGCCCGACTCGGCCTTCGTTCCGGTCCTGCGGCTTCTCGCCGAGGAGGCCGGGATCGAGATTCCATCGAACCCGGCGTCGCTCCAAGAGGTTCTCCAGCGAGCCTGACCGCCCTTCCGGCAGCGCGTGCCGAGAGGCTCGGTCCGAGCGGCCGAGGCGGCAGGCTGGAAGCTCCGCCGCGACTGCCCCGGACCGTCAAGTCTCCCATCGCACGCGACGCAACCCCAAGGCGATGCCAGCGCCGCGGATCGGATCAAAGATGCCCGGGGGTCGTTCGACCGCGTTTCTGGGTACAATGCCAGGTCGATGAGCAACGATTGGCGGGAGCAAAATGCTATTCGGGCGCTTTCTGAAAAAATGGCCGCAGGATCCTGCCAAAAAAGAGGATCAGGAGATCCTGGCGAAGCGCGCTCGCAGTGCTGACGACCCCGCCGTCAGGCGCGATGCGACCCGCCGGCTCGCCGACTTGTCCCAGCTGCGCCTGATCTTTTCCGAAGACCCGGACGCCGGCGTACGCGAGATCGCCGCCGCACGCTATCGCCATCTGCTCTGCGGGACCCAGGCTGAGGAGGGATC
>Ga0316576_10000865_pt1 | contig 15353 bp, 10 predicted proteins | sample S0NA_FD_203075 | JGI IMG/M metagenome (GOLD analysis project Ga0316576, IMG submission 203075) | Rhizosphere microbial communities from salt marsh grasses in Alabama, United States - S0-2_050615r3r5 | ecosystem: Host-associated > Plants > Roots > Rhizosphere | place: USA: Alabama | collected... | reverse complement strand
AGGAGCAGCGGGGCCTCCCCGGCCGCCAGACGGGTCACCTCCTTGGGCGGGAAGACGAGCGCCTCGCCCTGCCGCGCCGCCCCGCGGTAGCGCGCGCCGTAGACCTCGCCCCGCCGCGCGTCGAGGAGCGTGAGCACCACCGGCTCGCCGCCCTGCGCCTCGCGCACGGCGAGGGCCAGAGGCAGCAGGGAGGAGACGCAGACCAGGGGCAGATCGGCGGCGAGGCAGAGCCCCTTGGCCGTGGCCATGCCGATGCGCAGTCCGGTGAACGAGCCCGGGCCCCGGCCGCAGACCAGCGCGTCGAGCTCCCGCGGTGTCACCCCGGCGCGAGTCAGGATCTCGTCGATCAGGGGCATCAGCCCCTCGCTGTGGGTCGTCACCTCGCGGGCGCCCTCGGCGAGCACGCTGGCGCCGCGGCAGAGCGCGACGCTGGCCCGGCGGGTCGCGGTGTCCAGGGCGAGGAGCAACGGCTCTTGATTGGTGGAGCCGCTACCCACGGCCTCGGCACCTTCCACCGCTCACTTGGTGACCCAGTAGCGGAAGATGTCGTTCTTGAACGCGTAGATCAGCAGCGAGAGGATCAGCACGAGGCCGACGTAGGAGGCGATCTCCCGCGCCCGCAGGCTGAGCGGCTTGCGCTTGGCGGCCTCGATGGTGAAGAACAGGATGTGGCCGCCGTCGAGGATCGGGATCGGTAAGATGTTGAGGATGCCGAGGTTGATGCTGATCAGCGCCAGCATCCAGAGGAACTGGTCCCAGCCCTTCTCGGCCGCCGCCCGCGCGGTGTAGGCCAGCATCAGCGGGCCGCCGATGGTGTCACGTCGGATCGACCCCTTGAAGATCTGCACGACCACCACCGCCATCATCCCGACGATCTCGCCGGTCTGCTGCACCGCCTTGGTGATGGCGTAGGTGAAGCGACCCTGGATCGGCACCGGGTCGGCGCTCTTCCAGATCCGGTGGTTCTGGACGCCGAAGACGTAGCGCTCCTGCTGGACGTGGTAGTCATCGACGTAGGTCACCTTGGCCAGCTTGAAGCTCTTGGACTGTCGCTTCCCCCCCGGGGCGAGCCAGGTCACCGTGTGGGTCACCTCCTCCGGCTTCTTGCCCTTGTGGCGCGTGGTCAGCTCGAGCTGGATCGAGTCCCAGTGCCGGACCTGCTTGCCGTCGAACTCGACGATCATGTCGCCGGGGCGGATGCCCATCTTCTCCGCTGGACTGCCTGCCTCGACGGTGCGCACGAAGAACTCGGCCGAGCGGATCCCGGCGCTGTAGACGGTCTTCCCGTCGACGATCGTCGCCTCCGGGTCGACCACCGTGACCATCGGCCGGAGCACGTGCAGGTCGACCTTGCCCAGCGGGGACGAGGAGCGCAGGAAGGAGACGTTGAGGGACTGGCCGCTGTTCTTCTTCAGCAACCGCTCGAGCTGACCCCAGCGCTCGATGCCCTTGCCGTTGACCGAGGTGACCAGATCGCCCGTCCGCAGCCCCGCCCGGGCCGCCGGCGTGTCCGGTCCCTCGACGCCGACCAGCGCGAGGTTGTAGTAGGGGGAGATGCCGATCTGCCCCTCGCGATCGGTCAGGTTGAGCCTGTTGGTGATCACCTGCTCGCGCGGCGTGATGAAGCGGTCGAAGGTCTTTCCGTCGCGTTCAATGGCCACCCGCAGCGACTCGCCGGCCCGGTCCGCGATGAGGGCCTTCATCTGGTACCAGTAACGCACACCCTCGCCGTCGATGGAGACGATGCGATCGCCGGGCTCCAGCCCGGCCTCGGCCGCCGGCCGCCCGTCGAGCACCTGTCCGACGACGGCGGGGGGCAGGTGAGTCTGGCCGGCGTAGAAGGCGAAGTAAATGATGATGGGGAAGATCAGGTTGAAGGCCGGTCCGGCGAGCACGACGATGTAGCGCTGCCAGAGCGGCTTCTGGTTGAAGGCGCGCCCCTGATCGTCGGGACGGATCTCGTCGCTGGGGTCCTCGCCCAGCATCTTGACGTAGCCGCCGAGGGGAACCCAGGACATGCAGTACTCGGTCTCGCCCTTGCGGAAGCCGATGGCCCGCGGCCCGAAGCCCAGCGAGAACTTCAGCACCTTGACGTCGAAGAGCTTGGCGAAGAGGAAGTGCCCGAGCTCGTGAACGAAGATCAACGGGCCGATGAAGAGGATGAAGTAGACCAGCGTCATGACGACTCAAGTATAACGCGGGAGCGAGGCGCGCCAGCGAAACCTCAGGGCTGCGGCGGCGGGAACGGAGCGCCGCCGCCGAAGGTGGACATCCCGCTCACCACGCCGCGAGTGATCATCCCCACGAGCTCCGGCGAGGCCTCGATCTCGACGGTGAGCTTGGGCCCCTTCGCCTGCACCACGGCGGAGATCGGGACGGTCTTGCCCGGCGGCGGCAAGACCTTCTGGAACACGTCCTTGACCTGCGCGGGCACGGTGGTGAGCTGCTCGGTGAGCCGCATCACCTGCTCGGCCAGCGTGGCGATGGGGGCGTAGACCAGGGCGACGATCCGCCGCGAGCCGACGATCCCGGCCACGGTCTGCTCCATGCTGCTGCCCTTGCCGCCCTTGGCGGTGGCGAGGAGGTTGGCCAGCCGCTTGCGGTGGTCCTTGCCGACCACCATCATCAGCAGGTCGCCGGTGCCGGCGAGGGCCAGGGTGAGGCCGCGGGGGCCGAGGACCTTGCCCAGCTTGCGACGCAGCTCACCCATCCGCTTGCGCGCGTCCGCGTCCTTGAGCCGCGGCCACTTGATCTCGAGCTCGACGAGGGCGCCCCGCACGCCGGCGACCCGCAGCGCGCCGGGACGGACCCGCAGGCCGAGGCTGGCGCCCTTGAGCTCCTGCCGGACCTTGGCCGGGAGCCCCTTGGTGAACAGGCGGCGGAGCTCTGCGGAGAGCAGCTGGAGCAGCTGCACCGTGGAGGCCTGCGCCGCCGCGGCGTCCTTGACCCGGGCGATGGAGCAGCCCCCGATGCTGCCGTCGGCGTTGACCCACATCGCCCCGGCCGACTCGCCGGAGAAGTGCTGCACGCCCTTCTTCGCCAGCTCCTGCAGCCGGGTCATCGTCGCCGCGGGCACCACGCCCTGGACCATGCCCTGGAGCAGCTCGAGCCCCTCGTCGATGCTCTCCGCCATGGCGTCGGGGCTCTGGTTCGAGAGGTAGACCAGGCCGCTGTCGGCGGGGAGATAGCGCGCGCCCCAGGCCGGGCCGGGCCGCATCTTGCCGAGGAGGGTGGGGAGCTCGCCGCTCGAGGCCGCGCTGAGCGAGGCGATGGCGCGGATCAGCGCCGGCTCGAGCTGGAGCTCGACGAGCGCCTCCTCGGCGCTCTTGAAGTAGCCGATCCAGCGCGAGACCATCTTGGCCACGCCGGCACCCTGCTGTCGGTCCATCTTGCGCTTCATCCGCCGCAGCCCCCGGTCGATCTGGGCGCCGTAGAGGCGGTTGATGGTGGCGAGGTCGATGCGCAGGCGGGCCGCGCTCTTGGACGCGGCCTGGGCCTGGAGCGCCGGCGCGAGCACGCCCTCGGCGCCTCCGAGCAGCTTCTCATCGGAGGCGAGCAGCCCGTTTCCGTCGACCAGGCGCAGGCGGACCTTGTCCCCGTGGAAGTCGAAGACGTGATCCCCCCAGGGCCGCCGCTCGTGGCCGTCGGCGACCTGCCCCAGGGCGTCGGCGAGCCCCTGGGCGTCGGAGACGGGAACGGAGAGCATCGTCGAGCCCAGCCGCCCGCCGCCCCGGTACTGCTCGGGGTCGGCGATGGCCAGCGCCAGCGGCCGGGTGGCGTCGACCACCGTCTCGAGCTGCGGCATCTTCATCGACTTGAACAGCTGCGCCTTGAGCATCGAGGGCCGCAGCATCGCCGCGAAGGCCGGGGGCAGGTGCGGGCGGACGTAGCCCAGGCCGCGGTCGAGCACGTTGTCCAGGCTGCTCATGGTGTAGGTCAGGATCACCTGGTCGCGGATGTCGCTCGTCGGCGCGCTCTGCCCGCCGGCGTTGTCCGCGGCGGCCGCGGCCCCGGGCTCGGGCTTCTTCGCCTCCTTGTCCGGGGCGACCTCCGGGGGAGGCGTCTGGGTCGTCTTGCAGCTTCCGCTGAGCAGCAGCAGGGCAGACGCGGCGAGCAGGGCTGTGATCCGCATGGTGTGCTCCTTGTCTGGCCGGGATGTATCACAAATGACGTGCGGGGTCACTTGTCGGCGGCGGCGATCAGCGCGAGGGCGATGACGGCGAGCGCGCCGAGGAAGACGAGGAGCGGGGTGAGCCATGCCCGCTCCTTGGCCTTCGCCTTCGGTTGTCTCACCTTGCCCGCCTTCTCGGCGCGTCGCCGCTGGTTCTTGCCCATGGGGGGACCCTACGCGGCCCGCGGGCGATGTTCAAGGCAGGGTTGGCCCGCGCGGGCTCTTCTGCGCCGCCGGTTGGCTGTCAGGTGAGCAACGCTTCCCAGCGCGCCGCCTGTTGCTCCGAGGCCGCGCGGAACCCGTCCGAGGCGTGGAGGTCGCTTGCCAGCGCGCGCCAGTAGTCGACGGCGGCGCGGCCGGCCGAGAGCCAGAGATCCTCGTGCGTGGCCGATCGTACGGGGGGGCGGAGCTGGCGTGTGGGCAGCTCGCCCCTCACCGGGGCCAGCGCCATGGGCAGCATGTCGTAGACCGGCAGCAGACGGAATCCCTTGTCCGACGGGCAGAGGCTGACGTTGCCCAGGTGCATGTCGGTGTTGCCGATCCAGCCGCCGAAGGCCTCGAGCCAGACCAGTCGGCGCCGATCGCCCTCGTCCAGGAGACCACGCTCGCAGAGCGACCGCGCTGTCCGCGCCCATCCGTGGCCCTCGCCGGCGAACTCCGCGTCGACCATGCCGAGGGAGATGGCCGCGGCCCGGCCCTCCAGCCCCACGCGATCGAACCGACAGCTCTCGAGGAACAGCCGCCCGCCGATGTCGTGGATCGCGGCGGTCGCCGCCTCGAACCCCTGCCGCTGAAGCAGCCCGAGCGCGTGGCTCTCCGCGCGGAGCAGATCGCGCCACCGCGTCGCCTCGGGTGAGGTCCCGGCGGGCGAGAACTTCACGATGACGTGGCCGGCCTCGCGCTGGAAGACGGCGAACTTGGGCTGCTCGCCGGCGGCGGATGAACCGGGCGCCTCGTCGCGGAGCGCGGCCTCGGCGAGGCCGGGATACGCGGCCCGCTCCGCGGCCACCACCTCGCGCTGCCCGATGCGGTCCACGGCGGCCTCGCCGAGAACGAGGTCGCCAGGCAAGTCGTCGCCTCGTCCGAGCAGGTAGCGGCCGATCTCCATCTCACCCCAGTCCCTCGGGTCCTGGGGCACGCCCCACTCGGCGGCGAGCCGGCGCGCGAGCTGCCGCCCGAGAAACCCGGCGGGCCGCAGGTCATGCAGGAAGTAGGGCACCCCGTCGAAGAGACCGCTGCCGGCGTCGCCGAGCAGCCACGGCTCGGGGCGCTCTGCCTCGACGAGGTAGCGGCCATCGGCCAGGGCGCGCAGGGTGGCGAGCTCTTCGATCAGCCCCTCGCCGTCGATGCGGAACAGGGGAAGCGTCCGTCGCGGTGTGCCGAAGAGCGAGGTGGCGCGGGCGTAGCGGGTGGCCGGTCCCTTGCCGATCCGCGCCACCTGCTCGCCGGCTCGCCTCAGCAGGCGTGAGACGCTGGGCTGGCTCAGGCCGAGGCGCTGTTGGAGCTCCCGTGACGAGCGGGGCGAGTCGAGGAGCGCCAGGAGTCGCTCGATGGGGTCCATCATGAATAGTTTAACGAATAGATTTTCGCCCGCAAATGCATAATATGTCCATAAAAAACAAATAGTTATTGAGAAAAATGAATAGTTGCCTGTCAGGCGACGGCGGGCATCCCAGTATTGGTGACATGTTGCTGGCCAAAGCGGTTCTGGGGTCAGGAAGAGCTAGAACAGATCCATCTGTCGCGCCCGCCGCGGGCGCGCCCGCCGCTCGCTGTGCGCGCGGAGGGCGGGCTCGATCTCGGAGATGAAGCGCGAGGGCTCGCGCTCGACGATCCGGCCGTGGAGCTGCCGCTTCGCGGCGTGGATCAGGACCAGCAGCCGCTCGGCCCGGGTCATCCCGACGTAGAACAGGCGCCGCTCCTCGGCCAGGCGCTCGTCGGCGTCGGGCTCGCCCGGGCGCAGGAGCGGGAGCAGCCCCTCCTCGCAGCCGACGATGAACACCACCCGGAACTCGAGCCCCTTGCTCGCGTGGAGCGTGAGCAGCGAGACCGCCTCGGCCTGCCCGCCGACGCGGTCGGCCTCGAGGAACGCGGTGGCGCCGAGGGAGAGCGCCGCCTCGCCCCAGCCCGCGAGGCCCGGCCCGAGGCCCTGGAGCTGCGCCGCCAGCGGATCGACGAGCGCCTCCGCCGCCTCGCGCTCGCCCTCGTCGCAGAGGGCCTGGCAAAGGAGCGAGAGCCCCTCGGCCGGCGCGCAGCCCTCGAGGCGCGCGGCGAGGTCGTCGTCGGGCGCGCGCAGAAAGTCGAGCAGCGGGTCGAGGGGCGATTGGGCGGGGGAGGCGCAGCGGTAGGGGATACCCGAGCGGTCGAGGGCCTCGCGCAGCGCCGGGACCTGGGCCGCGGTGCGGAAGAGCACGGCGATATCGCCGAAGGAGAGGTCGCCCGCGGCGGCGAGCTGATCCTCGGCGCCCTCGGTGCGGCCGCTGTCGAAGGAAAAGAGCGTCGTCCCGCCGACCAGCCGTTCGATTCCGTGGACCACGTGCTCGGCCTCGGCCGCCGCGCTGGGGGCGCGGTGCACGGTGACGGTCTTGGCGCCCTCGACGCTGGACCAGAGCGCGCCCGCGGATCGGTTTGGGTTGTGGCTCACCACCTGCCGCGCCGCGCGGAGCAGAGCGCTCGCGCTGCGGTAGCTCCGCTCCAGCGTGACGCGCGTCGCGCCCGGGTGATCCTCGGCGAAGCGCAGGAAGTAGCGCGGATCCGAGCCGCGGAAGGCGTAGATCGACTGGTCCGCGTCGCCGATGACGCAGAGATCTTCTCCGGCGAGCAGGCCCGCGAGCTCGTACTGGCTCTGGTTCACGTCCTGGTACTCGTCGACGCAGAGGGTCTCGCTCCGCTGGCGCCAGCGCCTAGCCAGATCCGGGCATTCGGCGAGCCGTGCGACGGCCTCGGGGACGAGCAGGTCCAGATCCAGCGCGTCGAGCTCGCCGAGGAGCGCGCGGTAGGGCCCGGCGAGCTCCGATCCCTCGAGGCCCAGGAGCGCCCGGGACAGGGCGCGGCCGTCGCGCTCGATCTGGCGCAAAGAGGCCCCGGGGCGCAGCCGGGCGAGGAGCTCGAGCCGCTCCTCCTCGCCGATCACCCTCAGCGGCGCGAGGTCCGCCGCGCGGCGCTGGTCCTCGAGGATCGAGAGCGCCAGGGCGTGGAAGGTGCAGACGCGGATCCGACGCGCGGTCTCGCCGAGGAGCTCGGCGAGGCGGGCGCGCATCTCTGCCGCGGCCCGGGTCGTGAAGGTCACGGCGAGGATCCGTTCGGGCGCCCCGCCCTGCCGCACGCGGTGCGCGATCCGCCGGGTCAGGGTCCGGGTCTTGCCGGTGCCCGGGCCGGCCCAGATGATCAGCGGGCCGCCCTCGTGGAGCACGGCGCGTCGCTGCTCGCCGCTCAGCCCGTCGAGGTGGGCCGGCGTTTCTTCGCGCGGTGCCGGCGCCTCCAGCGGACCGCCGAAGAGCGGGCCGTCCGGCGCGCGCTCGTGATCGGGCAGCGCGGCGACGACCTCGGCCGCGGTGGCGGCGAAGTCCTGCTCAAGCTCGTCGTCGGTGATGTCGGCGGCGCTGAACAGCGCGGTCTGCCCGGCGAGCTTCTTGCGCTCCTCCGGGCGCAGGAGGTGGACCGTGCCGAACTCGCCGTCGTAGCCGCCCTCGATGCGCAGCTCCCCGGCGCGCATCCTGCGCAGCGCCTCGGCGAGGACCGGCCCGCCGACCCGGTCAAGCTCCTCGAGGGGCACGTGACGGAGGATGTCCAGCTCGCAGCCCAGCTCGCCCAGGCAGCGCTCGACGATCCGCGCCACGCCCTTGGTCGCCGGCCCGGCCCCGATCACCTCGCCCACCACCTCGGCGAGGCCGACCAGCGAGACGAAGGGCCTCGCTCCCTCGGGGCGCGCTCCCTCGGGCCGGTCGGCGAGCTCCTCGACGCGGTAGAGCACACCCACGGTGACCGGCTTGCCGCAGTCGGGGCACAGGCCGCCGTGGGCCCGGGTCTCGGCCGGGCTCATTCGCCGGTTGCACTTGCGGTGGCCGTCGAGGTGGTACTTGCCCTCCTCGGGAAAGAACTCGACGGTGCCGCAGAATCCCTCGTCGCGTCGGCGCAGGGCGCCGAAGATGCCGTCGTAGGTTAGCTCGCAGCAGAACAGGTTCGCCTCGCGGGCGAGCTTGCCCGGCGAGTGGGCGTCGGAGCTCGAGACAAGGGCGAAGCGGTCGAGGGCCGAGAGCCGCCAGTTCATCGGCGGGTCCGAGCTCAGCCCGGTCTCCACCGCGAAGATCTGCTCGTGCAGGTCGGCGAAGCAGGCCTCGATGCTGTCGAAGCCGCTCTTGGATCCGAGGGCGGAGAACCACGGGGTCCAGATGTGGGCCGGGATCAACGCCGCCCGCTCGGGGTCCACCTCGAGCACCATCTCCAGCAGGTCGCGGCTGTCCAGGCCGAGGATCGGGCGGCCGTCGGAGGCCAGGTTGCCGACGCGCGCGAGCGCTCGTGAGAGCGCCGCGGCCCGCTCCAGGTCGGGCATGCAGACCAGGTTGTGCACCTTGCGCGTGCGCCCGTCCCGCTTGTAGATGGAGCTGATCTCCACGGTGGGCATGAAGCGTACCGGGGCCCGGCAGGGGGCGGGCACCTGCTCCTCGAGCGCCGCCGTGTCACGCAGGGCGTAGAGCCCGTCGTCGGCTCGCCTGAGCTTGTGCTGGAGCTCGGCGAGCCAGCCCGGGTGGGTGAAGTCTCCGGTTCCCACCACCCGCACGCCCTTGCGCTGAGCCGCGACCCACAGGTGCTCCAGGTCCAGCTCCCGGCTCGTCGCCCTGCTGTAGCGCGAGTGGATGTGCAGGTCGGCCACGAAGGGCGAGGGCATCGTCGAGTCATAGCAGCTTTCGCGCCGGTTTTGGGTGAATTGCGCGCCGCTTTGGGGCACCTTTACGGTGTCAGGAAGGGAGTCAGCGATGGAGCTCATCGAGACCAAGCGCGGGCCGGTGGTCCAGGTCCAGCTCAACCACCCGACCATGCTCCCGGTCTACAAGAAGGTGCACAACTACGAGCACCACCCCAAGGAGGGGCCGCCGGTCACGTTGCTCTCGGGAGGTAGCGGCGCCCGGGACCTGTCCAACACCCTGGTGCGCTACACCCACTCGAGCTCCCACGTGCTACCGATGTTCGACGACGGGGGCTCGAGCCGCGAGCTGCGGAGCCGGCTGGGCATGCCCCCGCCCGGCGACCTGCGCAACCGGTTGATGGCGCTCTCCGACATGTCGATGAGCGGCAACCCGGAGGTCGGCCGCCTGTTCCGCACGCGGCTGCCCAACCAGGGCAGGGCGGCGGAGCTCCAGCAGCTGCTGGAGGACTACCTCACCGAGACCCACCCCCAGATGGAGCGCATCGAGCGGCGGTACCGCCGCATCATCATCCACCACCTCGAGCGGTTCAACCGGCAGAAGCCGGCGGAGTTCGATCTGCGGGGGGGGAACATCGGCAACTTCGTCATCGCCGGGGCTTACCTCAGCGTGGGCGACCTGGAGTCGGTGATCTTCGAGTTCTCGGCCCTCGCCGCGGTGCGTGGCCAGGTCTACCCGGTGTGCGCGGGCGCCAACTACCACCTGAAGGCCGAGCTGGACGGGGGCGAGGTTTGGATCGGCCAGTCGCGGATCACCTCGCGCCCCCACCCGCCGATCCGCCGCCTCGCCATCGTCGAGCAACAGTCGGACGGCACCTTCGTGGAGGCGGAGCCCGAGCTCAACCCACTGGCCGAGCTGGCGGTCCGCAAGGCCGCGCTGGTCGGCTACGCCATGGGCAGCTTCTACACCAGCATCGTCTCGAACCTGCTGGTACCGGGCATGGGCAAGGCGATCCGTGAGACCAAGCGTCCCAAGGTGTTCGTGGCCAACCTGGAGCGCGACAACGAGACGGGCGGGATGACCGTGAGCCAGATGCTCGGGGAGCTGTGGGCGTACCTGCGCCGCTCCGACCCCGAGCCGGGCCAGATGGAGGACTACGTTCACTACGCCCTCGTCGGGACCCACGGCGCGAGCACGCAGGGAGGGCGTGTCCCGGTGGACCTGCCCGCGATTCGTGCGCTGGGGGTGGAGCCCATCGAGCTCCCGCTGGAGCGCGACGCCCCGGGGCAGCCCGTCCGACACGACCCCGACATGGTGGCCGCGGTGCTGCTCTCGCTCTGCTGACGGGTCGCGGGGTTACGGTGCGAACACGCTGGAGTCCGCCTCCACGTCGAGGGGCAGCTTCGAGACCCCGCCCACCGGATCGATCCACAGCGTCCCCTTGAGCCGGAAGCGCGGATCGGCGCCCATCATCGCGCCGATGGCCCGCCCCACCGCACCGTGCGAGGCGACCACGTCGGCCTCCACGGTCCTGCTCCCCCCGGGGGGCAGCGCGACGGGCCCGGCGAGCTTGCCGTCGCCGAAGTGCTCACCGTTGATCGAGATGGCGAACTCGCCCCGTCGCACGCGCACGGGGAAGGCGAACATGTTGCGGGCGGTGAACCGGATCCGCAGCCTGACCTGACGCAGCTTCAGCCCGCCCAGGTTGATGCGGTCGATGCGGATGGCCTGGCCCTTGAACGGGCCCTGGATCGCCACCTTGAGCGCCTCGGCGATCTCCACCCGATCCTCGGTCCGCAGGTGCATGGCGTACGAGCCGAGCTTCGTCTTGGCGGTGAGATCGACCTCGATGCGCATGAGCAGGGTCCCGTCCTTGACCCGGGCGGGGAAGTCAGAGGGCAGCCGCCGGTAGGAGACACGAACCGGGACCTGCAGCGGGAAGCGGCTGTGTGCGGCGACCTCGACGGGACCGGCGAAGCTTCCCTCGCCGAGCAGGTGGTCGCCGGAGAAGGTCTTGAAGCGCACGTCGCGGACCCGGGCGCCGAGGGGGTTGGGGTTCTCGAGCTCGCAGCGGACAACGAGGTTGAAGCCGCGTCCGTCGATCCCCGTGACCCTCAGCCCCTCGAGGCGTCGAACGTGGAAGTCCACCAGCCGCTCGACGCAGCGCACCTGGGTCACGAGCAGGAGGGCGACGAGCACGTGCCGCAGCATGTGAAGGATTCTAGGCCACGGCGTCCCAGGGCACCAGCCTGTGTGGGGGACACGCGCCCCAGATCGCCGACCTGCGACGGCGTGGATGGCGGGGAGTGTAGGGCAGCAGACACAGTGTACGTGCGATTCGCACTGGAGAGAGAACTCCCACCTTGGGGTGCCAGCCCCCAGGTGTGACTCCGCGCCTGCACCCCCGCCCGGACAAGTGGTCGAGATCCCGACCCCCTACCACGGAGCATCCTGGTGCGGGCCTTGCACCCTGTAGAGGGCAGGAGAGACGCCCCATGAAAACGATCCCCGGCCCCAGCATCCCCGTCCTTGTCGCCCTGCTCCTGGCAGGGGCGATCCCCCAGGCTGACGCAGCGCGACGTCAGACCCGCGTGGCCCTCGTGCCCCTCGCCTCGACCGGCAAGGGAGCGAGCCGCGTGGCCTGGCGCGCCACCACGTCGATGGCCAAACAGCTTCGCCGCAACCGCGGCGTGCGCGTCGTCGTCCTCGCTCAGCGGCGAGCGCAAAGGCTTCACGAGTGCCTCCAGGTCGCGCATTGCATCCAGTCGGTGAGCGAGAAGCTGCACGTGCGTTACCTCGTCGCCGGTCACGTGACGAAGATGGGGCGCCGCTCCTTCCGCGTCGATCTGCGGGTCGTCCGCGCCGACGGCGAGGTGGTCTCCTCGGACGCGTTCAACACGCGCACCGGCAAGGGGAGCCACAGCGGCCGGCTCGCGCTGCGGCTGGTTCGCAAGGCCAACCGCGTGCGGCTGGCCTCTGCGCCGACGCGGGCCGTCGACGCACCGCTGCGCGGGGCGCCGCTCTTCAGCCGCTCCGAGGCGGCGAGCGCGGCCTACACCCCCGAGGGCAAGGACGTCGAGAACCCGTTGACGCCCGAGGAGGAGAACCAGCCCGAGCCCGAGCTCCAGACCGCGGCGGTCGACGGCGCGACCCCCGATACCGCGGCGCCCGCCGCGACCCCGACGATCCAGAAGGAGCAGAGCTTCGGCACCAAGATCTTCAGCAGGCGCTACACCCACGCCTGGGCCACCTTCGGCGCCGGCGTCGCCGCCCTGGGCGCGGGTGTCGCCTTCGGCGTGATCTCCAAGAACGCCAACCAGGCGGCCCAGGACGCCGAGTACCAGAAGGCTTCGCTGCTGAGCTACGACAAGGCGAAGAAGAACGCCCTGGTCGCCAACATCCTCTACGGCGCCGGCGGCGCGGCGGTGCTCACCTCCGCGGTGCTCTTCTACCTCGAGCATCGCAAGGAGGTGCGGGAGAAGCGCAACGAGCACGACCTCTCCGTGCAGTTTCAGGTCGCCCAGGGCGGTGGTGGCTTGACGGTGGGCGGCTCCTTCTGAGATACCTCCCCCATGCGCTGGATCCGCTCTCTCCTCATCGTGGCGTGCCTGTCCGGGCTGGGCTGTACCACTGACGAGCCCGGCCCCAAGAAGTGCGAGCCGGGCACCAGCGACCCCGAGCTCCAGTGTGTGGCCGGCTATACCTGCCAATGCGAGCCGGCGGGCTGCACCTGCGTCAAGAGCAGCAGCTTGACGCAGCTCGACGGCGGCCTCACCGTGCCCTAGCGAGGTCGGGGAAAAAACTTCCCTTTCCAGCGGGTTGACTTCAGGCTAGAACTTGACTCTGTAGCAAGGGACCCTGGCTTTGGACGACCGCGATCGTCGAGGGCGGCGCCCGCTCTCCGACACCGAGATCATCGACGAGGCTGCGGAGGAAGGATCCGCACCCGACGTGGAGGTCTTTCAGCTGGACGTCCCATACCAGCAGGCGGCGCCGCAGGAGCCCACCGCGTCCCACAAGAAGCAGCGCTGGATCGAGGAGGTGCGCACGACGGTCTGGGAAGGCGGGCGCGACCTCCCGCCGCTGGAGCCGCCGGCCCAGCAGTCGGTGCGGCGCTCGCGCGGCAGCAGCAGCCGGGTCGAGCCGCTGCGCCAGTCGGCGAGGTCGGGCTCGCGACGCTCCGGCGCGCTCCCGGCGCGCTGGGCCCAGGATGTCCCCTACGAGGACGTCGATCCTGGCCGGGGGCGCCAGCCGATGCTCATCGAGGCTCCGGTGCGGGTCAAGGTCAAGACCGTGGCGCGGATCTCGCCCGATCCTCGCCTGTGGCTCATGACCCGACCGGACTCGGCGCCCGCCGAGCAGTTTCGCGTCCTCGCGCTCAAGCTGCGCGAGGAGCGCGGCGCGCGGGTCGTGGCGGTGACCTCGGCCACGCGACGCGGGGAGGGCCAGCTCACCGCGGCCAACCTCGCGCTGGCCTTCTCCGAGGGCGGGCGCTCCCGCACGGTGCTGCTCGACGCCGACCTGCGCGGCAGCGAGCTCGCCGAGCTGTTCGAGCTCGCCGAGGGGCCGAGGCTCGCCGACCAGATCCGCCACCACCGCCGCAACCCCGGGGAGAACTGGATCACGCTCGGGCTCTCCTCGACGCTGCACTTCCTGCCCGCCGGTGCTCCCGAGAAGAACCCGGCCTCGCTGCTCAGCTCCGAGGTGATGGCCGACCTGATGGCCGAGCTGCGGCGCTTCTTCGACTTCATCGTCCTCAGCACGCCGCCGGTGCTGGAGTCCGCCGACGTGAACATCCTCGGCGAGCACGTCGACGGCGTGCTCCTCGTGGTCCGCGCCGGCATCTCGCGTCGCGACGCGATCTCCTCCGCGATCAACCGGCTGGGCGAGAGCCGGTTCCTGGGGGCGGTGCTCATCGACGGGAAGGGGTAGGTCCCCGGGCGCGCTAATAGTCCGGGTGCTCGCCGTAGCGCAGATCGAGGACGTTGGTCGTCACGCGGTCGTCCTTGTTGCAGTAGACGCGCTCGTAGAGCGCGACGAGCCGGAGGATCTTCTTCGCGTAGCGGCGTGACTCGGTGAAGGGGATCTCCTCGATGAACTCGTCGAGGTCGGTGGAGCGGCCGCGCTGATCGAGCCAGCGCGCGACGTTGTGCGGGCCGCCGTTGTACGCCGCGGCGATGAGCATCAGCTGGCCCCGGAACTTGTTCGAGACCGCGCGCAGGTAGTGGCCCGCCATGGCCAGGTTGACCTCGGGCACGAACAGCTGGTGCGGGTCGAAGCTCTCGAGCTTCATCTCGCGGGCCAGGCGCCGCGCCGTGACCGGCATGATCTGCATCAGGCCGATGGCGCCGGCCCGCGAGACCACGTCGGTACGGAACGAGCTCTCGGTCTTCATGATGGACCAGAGCAGGTTGGGGTCGAGCTGGAAGCGGTGGGCGATGCGCAGCACCTCGCGGCGGTAGGCGCGCGGGTGCCAGTGCTTGGCCGGGTCAGAGCTCTTGGGCAGAAACTTCCAGCCGTAGAAGAAGATGCCGGCGTGCTCCATCAGCTCGCCGATGGCGGGGGTCAGGCTGCCGCGGACCTTGTAGATCTCTCTCGCGCGTCGGGTCCAGCGCCGCCGCTCCGGCTTGGCGCCGCGCCAGATCCGCTCCACCGACGGGCGGTGGATGTACCAGCGTGGCCGACCGTGGGCCTGGATCCAGGCGAAGTCGATGGCGATGAGGCGCAGCTCGCGCCGCGCGTCCTCCATCATGCCGAGCTTCCAGAGCGTCTTGGCCCGCAGCAGGGACGGGTAGAGGTCGGCGTGGCGGCGGATCAGCCGGTCGATGAGCTCGGGGACCTGGGGGTCGCCCGTCGCGCCGGGTCCCGTGGGCGTGACCTCGTCGCAGCTCGTGCCGCCCGCGAGCGTCAGCTTGCCGATCTCTGCCAGGCGGCTGCGCGCCTGCAGCCCGTAGTAGGTCCGCAGGTACTTCTCGAGGAGCTGGCGGTAGAGGGCCTCGGCTTCCTTGGGGCGTTTCGCCTTGGCCTGGGCCCGCGCCTCCCAGTACAGCGCGAAGTCCCGGTCACCGGCCGAGTGCTTGCCCAGTTGCCGGAACCCCTCGATGGCCAGGTCGAGCTCACCGGCGCGGTAGGCGAGCCAGGCCCAGCCGAGCAGGCGCTTCTTGCGCTCCTTCTCGGGCAGCCGCTCCACCTGCGCGCGCACGAGCTTCATCGCCTCCTTGTAGCGCGCGTGCTCCCGCAGCAGCCGGATCATCCGCTCCTCGTCCGGCTTCATCCGCCCGCGCCAGCCCCGGGGCACCTGGGCCCGGCCAGCCAAG
>Ga0316576_10000862_pt1 | contig 15366 bp, 8 predicted proteins | sample S0NA_FD_203075 | JGI IMG/M metagenome (GOLD analysis project Ga0316576, IMG submission 203075) | Rhizosphere microbial communities from salt marsh grasses in Alabama, United States - S0-2_050615r3r5 | ecosystem: Host-associated > Plants > Roots > Rhizosphere | place: USA: Alabama | collected... | reverse complement strand
GGCCGACAAGTCGCGCTCGATCCGCATCCCGGTCCACATGGTCGAGAAGCTCAACCGGGTCCACTTCGTCGAGCGCCAGCTCGTCCAGGATCTCGGTCGCGAGCCGGAGCCGTTCGAGATCGCCCAAGAACTGGGCTGGACCGTTCAGGACGTTCGCGACGTCTGGCGAATCTCCCAGGTGCCAGTGTCGCTGGAGAAACCGGTCGGGGAAGGCGAGGAGACCGAACTGGTCGATCTGGTCCGTGACGTGAACGCGATGGAGCCGTTCGACGAAGCCTCGCTCCACATCCGCAGCGAATCGATCAAGAAGGTGCTCGGCAGCCTGCCCGAACGCGAGCGGGAAGTTCTGATCATGCGCTACGGCCTCGGCGGCAACAACCCGCGGACCCTCGAGGAATGCGGTGAGGCCTTCGGCGTCACACGCGAGCGGGTCCGGCAGATCGAGACCTCGACACTGCGAAAGATCAAGAACCTGCCCGAGGCGCAGGGCCTGCGCGAGGCCGGCTGAAGGCGGCCGGCAGCGCCGCGCGGCCGGTCCCGCCGCGGCCCTTTTGTACCCTCGTCGAGGTGATCAAGCGACTTCTACCGCTGGCTGTGCTGGCCGCGCTGGCCGGGCCTGCCTCGGCCGGGGCTGCCGAGTGCATGGGCAAGAAAGCGAAGGTGATCGAGCGAAGCGGCGCCGTCTCGCTGGACCGCTACCAGACCGTGCTGCTGACCGGCAAGCGGGTCAGGGTCTCGGCTGCCGGCGACAACCGCGTCTGCAGTACCAACGGCGACGTGAGGTTGACCTTCGGCAAAGGCAGGCAGAACCGCGCCGCGCTCGGCTCGGGTGACGACGTGGTCAAGATCACGTCGAAGGCGAAGGGCAACTTCGTCGACCTCGGGGACGGCAACAATCGGATCCGGGTCAGGAACAAGGCCGTCACTCACTCGATCAGGGGGGGCGACGGACGCGATGACGTGCTGATCGCCTACAAGGCCGTGAACGCCGTGGTCGAAGCCGGAGGAGGAAACGACAAGGTCGTGCTCGCGGCCAAGGCCACCCGGCAGAAGGTCTCGACCGGGCCCGGCAACGACCGGGTCACGGTCCAGAAACCCGCCAAGGCCAACGAGCGAGATCTCGACACCGGGCTCGGTGACGACGAGGTGAAGATCCTCGCCAAAGGCAATACGACCACGCGGCTCAGCCCCAGGAAGAACCCTCGCGGACTCAGCGATACCGACCGCTTCTCCGGTGGTCGCAGCATCGACACCGTCTTCGACTACTTCGGTGGAACGCCGGGCAGCCCCAACCTGATCAACGGCAAGGGCGGCACCGACTACCTGCGCTCGCTCGGTTCGGCCCATTCGCAGATCCACGGGGGCGACGGAACCGACTTCATCTACGCGGCTTCCTCGGGAGCGGCCGGGGACCGGATCTTCGGCGACCGCGGCAACGACCGCCTGCGCGCCGACCAGGGTGGCGGTAGCGCCAGGGGGGCCTACCTCGACCCGGGCGACGGTGACGACTGGGTCTACGGGACCGAGGGTGATGACCTGATCGTCTCGGTCAACGGGATCGAGAAGGTCTATGCCAACGGTGGCGCCGACAAGATCATCAAGACCGGAAACGGCGTCGGCCGGGTGCAGGGTGGCAGCGGCCAGGACACGCTCTCCTACGCGGCACATACGCCGCCCGGCTATCTCGACTACTCCGGTGTGTTCGTCGATCTCGGCGCGGGGGTGGCACGCAACAGCAAGGGCAACGACCGGCTGAGCTCGATCGAGCACCTGATCGGCTCCCCTTTCGATGATGTGCTGGTCGGGGACCCGGCCACCGGCACGAAGGTGGATGGCGGCCTCGGCAACGACGAGCTGACCGGCTACAAGGGCGACAGGCTCGACGGTGGCCTCGGCCTCAATCAGTGCCAGGGTGGCGACCAGGTGCGCTGCAACGGGAACTCCCCGGGCGAGAGCGACGGCCGCCGGCCGATCCTCGACATCGGTCCCGAGGGGGTGCTGACCGTGATCGGCAGCTCCCTCGCCGATGACATCGAGGTCGGCTACGACCAGGCCGCCGGGGGATACGAGATCAGCACCAATCGCGCGGCGGAGCTGTCCAGAGATTGCCGGCCGGTCAGGTCGATCGCCGGAAACGAGTATGTCTGCCCGGCCCAGAGCTCACAGATCAGCGCCGGCACGCTGACCACCGGAGGCGGCGACGACGAACTGGCGATCGACTACAGCGTCCCCTCGAGCGTCAGTCTGATCGTCAACGGCGGCAGCGGATTCGACCAGTTCACCGGCGGCAGGAACCGGGAGATCGTCTTTCTGTTCGAGCGCGTCGCGGCGAGGGCGGGTAACGACCAGATGAACATGACCGCCGGGGCGACCATCAGGGGAGGCACCGGAAGTGACACGGTCAAGGTCAAGAACCCCTGCCGCGGGGGCTTCATCGACACCGGACCCGGCAACGACAACGTGATCTTCGCCGGTGCGGTGCGCGGCGTCGACGCCAGCCTTGTCACCCGCAAGCTGAAGTGGAAAAAAGGAAAGTGCGGCCGGCCGACCCGGGTCAGCAAACAGGTCGACGGCTTCGAAGGCAGCAAGCACGGCGACATCCTCACGGCCAGCCCCGATCGTCGCACCAGCCTGCTGGGGCGGGACGGCAACGATGTATTCCGGGCCCGGAACGGGGTCAAGGACTCGATCACCACCGGCGGCGGCGGGCGGGGAAACAAGGTCTACGCCGACCGGAAGGACAAAGTGACCTGGGGCTGGGGCCTGGCCGCCTTCTGAGTCCCGCCGGGTCCTGCCGCGCGGCGGATTGCGACAGCACGGGCGGCGGCGCAGTCGGCCGGAATGGGGGAGACAGGATTCGAACCTGTGTAGGCAGAGCCAACTGGTTTACAGCCAGTCCCCTTTAACCACTCGGGCACTCCCCCGGCTGACGGCGCAGTTTATTGAATGGGCTGGGCCAATACAGTTCGCCGCATGGCACCTGCGCGCGGATTCGCCTCTGACAACTGCTCGGGTGCCCACCCGCGGATCCTCGAGGCGATCGCGCAGGTGAACGCCGGCCACGCCGGCTCCTACGGTGCCGACCCCGAGACAGCCCGCCTCGACGAACTCGCCCGCAGCGAGTTCGGACCCGACGCTCGGATCTTCCCGATGCTGAACGGCACCGGGACCAACGTCGCGGCGCTGCGCGCGATGGCGAGGCCGCATCAGGCCGTGATCTGCCCCGAGACCGCGCACCTGGCAATCGACGAGACTGCTGCCCCGGAAGCGATCGCCGGGCTGAAGCTGCTCACCGTCCCGACGCCCGACGGCAGGCTGACCCCGGACATCGCGCATACGAAGCTCGCCGATCGTGCCGACATCCCGCATGTCGCCTGGCCCAAGGTCGTATCGATCGCCCAGGCGAGCGAGCTCGGCACCGTCTATTCGCCGGAAGGGGTCCGCGCCCTGGCCGACTTCGCCCACTCACAAGGCATGTTGCTCCACATGGACGGTGCCCGGCTGGCCAACGCGGCGGCCTCTCTAGGTGCCGGCCTGGCCGAGGCGAGCACGGCCAACGGGGTAGACGTGCTCAGCTTCGGCGCCAACAAGAACGGAACCGTCTTCGGCGAGGCGCTCGTCTTCACCGGCGACTCGCCCGAGGCGCAGGCGATGGCCGACGAGTTCGGGGTGCTGCGCAAGGGATCCCTCCAGCTGAGCTCGAAGATGCGCTTCGTATCGGCCCAGCTCGCCGCCCTGCTCGAGGACGGCCTCTGGCGCGACATGGCGCTCAAGGCCAACCGGGCCGCCGCCGCGATTGCCGAGGCGGTCGCCTGGATCGAGGGCGCCGAGCTCGCCCAGCCGGTCGAGGCCAACATTGTCTTCATCGCCCTGGGGCTGCAGCAGGCCGAAGCCTTCGGCGAGCTCTGCGCGCCGCACCGTCCGCTGCTGTTCAGGCTCGGCGAAGTGGGCCTCGTCCGCCTCGTCGCGTCGTGGGATTCCCAGATCGAGGACGTCGACCGCTTGGTCGCCGACCTGCTCAAGGTCCTGCCCCAGGGCTGACCGTCCCGGCGGCGCGGCCCGGCCCGCAGCTCAGTCGAAGTCGACCAGGTCGCGCGCGGCGGCCCAGCTGGTCAGCTCGTGCCGGGTAGAGAGCTGGAGCTTCCGCAGTACCGCGCTGACGTGAGCCTCGACCGTCTTGACCGAGATCGCCAGCCGGCGGGCGATCTCCTTGTAGAGGTAGCCGCGCGCGATCAGCCGCAGCACCTCCTGCTCGCGCGGGGTCAGCAGGTCGAGCTCGGGGTCGACCTCACCCGGGCCCGGCCGCTCGGCGAACGCATCGAGCACGAAGCCGGCGAGCTTCGGCGAGAAAACCGCGTCTCCCTGCCGGACCCGGTCTATGGCCGCGATCAGGTCCGGTCCGGAAATCGTCTTGGTCACGTAGCCGCGGGCGCCGGCGCGCACGATCTCGACCACGTCTTCGGGTGCGTCGCTGACTGACAGCGCCAGGAACCGGGGCAGGTGGCCGCCGCCTTCCAGAGTGCGGCGGATCACCTCCACGCCGCCGCCGTCCGGCATGTGGACGTCGAGCAGCACCACCTCGGGCTCAAGCTTCGAGATCAGCCGGCAGGCCTCGCTCACGTTCGACGCCTCGCCGACGACGTCGACGCCCTGTTCGAGCTCCGACTTCACACCGGCCCTGAAGATCGCGTGGTCGTCGACGATCAGCACGGTGGCTCGCTCGCCGGCCGCGGCCCGGTCTTTCATCTGGTCTCCATGGTCAGTTCGATCTCGGTCCCTTCGCCGGCTTCCGAGCGCACCGTTGCGCGACCCCCGTTTCTCTCCATGCGCCCGAGGATTGAGTCTCGCACGCCGCGCCGGTCGTCCGGTACCTGCTCGAGGTCGAAGCCCGGCCCGCGGTCCCTGACGAAAACCTGTGCCGACTTCGGGCCGATCTCGGCGAACATCCGGATCGGGCCACCCTGGCCGGCGTGCCGGGCCGCGTTGACCATCGCCTCGCGTGCGGCGCCGGCCAGCGCCAGCCCGCGCTCGTCGAGCGGCCGGTCACCTACCGTCACCGCCTCGATCGGTACGCCGTGGTGCTCTTCCACCTCGGCGGCGACGCTTTCGAGTGCGCCGGCCAGCGAGCTCTCGCCGCCCTCCTCCGCCCGGCCCGAGAGCCAGTCCCGGAGCTCGCGCTCCTGCCGCCGGGCCAGGGTCGAGACCTCGCGCGGGTCGTCGGCCCGCTTCTGCATCATTGCCAGCGTCTGCAGCACCGAGTCGTGGAGGTGGGCGGCGAGTTCGGCGCGCTCCTGCGAGCGGATCCGCTCGGCCCGCTCGTCGGCGAGCCGCCGGGCCAGCCGGATCCACAACGGGGCCAGGATCAGCCCGGCGGCGACGGCGATCGTGACCGCGGCCAGCGCCGCATCACTGCCGGCGCTGAGGGCCCCGTTTATATAGAGGAAGAGCAGTGCCGCGCCGAGAACCAGCCCGATCCCGAAGGCGACCCGGTAGTTGGCCGGGCTGCGGCGGTCGCTGCGCGCGGTGCCGCCGGTGAACTGCCGCCACAGCAGCGCCCCGCCGCCGGCCGCGATGACCAGCGGCCAGACCAGCGCGTCGCTCCACCACACCCCGGCCTCGCGCAGGATGAAGAGCAGGCCCAGCGTGACCAGGCCGGCACCGGCGCCGACCGCCCACGAGGCGCGCCCGGCGGCGCGCGGCGGCTGGTCCTGCCGCACGGCCGGCTCATCCAGCGGCAGGGCGATCCAGGCGAAGCCGTAGGCGAGAGCGGCCAGGCCGCTGGTCAGCACGGTCAGCACGACGACCGCGATCCGGATCAGATCGCGGTCGATGCCGAGATGGCGCCCGAGGCCGGCGCAGACCCCCGCCACGAGCGCACCGTCGGTCTGGCGCCGGAGCTTTCGGCTCCCGGGGTTCATCCGTTGCGCGACCCCTTTCCGGGCCGGTCGTCTCCGGCCGCCCCGGCGCAGGCCTCGGCGGCACGGCTGACGGCACCGGGCCGGTCACGGTTCTCGAGATCGTCGGGCCAGTCGTCGCCGCTGCCGCGCCAGCCCGAGTCGTCGAAGACGCCGAAGTAGCCGATCCGGAAGTCGGAGCTCAGCTTCAGCACCGGGACGTCCGCGCGCGGGGGCTCCCTGGTCGCCTCCACGTCCACGCCCGACCTGTCGGAGCCGCGGATGTCGATGTAGCCGACCCGTCCCTCGACCTGCCCGACCACGCAGACGTCGTCGGGGACGATCACGCTGGTCGCGCCGAAGCCGCTGTCGGTTTCCAGCTCGACGGTCTGCCCGCGCCGGAACGGGAAGTCGCGCAGGTCGACCTTCAGCGCGCCGGCCGCCATCTGGTAGCCGTCGGCGGGAATCGAGGCCCGGGTCAGCGGGCGCTCGTTGATCTCGCCCCAGTCGCCCTCGATGTCGAGCGAGGCGATCGAGACGACCGCCATCGGGATCGCGATGGCGACCGCGGCAGCGGTGGTCCACAGCGCCATCTGCGGGCGGTCGTTCAGCGCGAGGGCGACGACACCGGCACCGCAGCCGATCACCAGGACGGCCGCCGGGATCGCACCGAAGACCGCGGTGATCCCGAAGGAGATCACGGCGAGGATCGACAGCAGCACGATCCCGGTGAAGGCGATCGCCAGCCAGGTCATGATCCGGCCGAAGGTCGACGGCGTACCCGATGCGGCTGTCGATCCGCCGTCGCCGGCACCGGGGGTGGAAGCCGCGGCCGCGGCCCGCGTTTCGGTCTGGGCGGTCTCCGGCTCCAGCACCCCGGTCTCGGCGTCGGGCTCGCCGCCGGCCGCAGCAGCGGACGCCGGCGGCACCTGGCTGGGCGAAGGCGCGAAGCCGGAGGCCGGGGGCCGGTGCGGCTCCGGCCGGTCCGCCTCCGTGGTGCCGTGCTCCGGGGCGCGCGGCCCCGGTCTTGCCGTCCGCGACAAAGCCCAGCCCAGACCGGCGCCGACCAGCACCCAGAGCAGGATGCCGAACAGCACGCCGGGACCGAAGCCGAACAGCCAGCTGGTGCCGGAGCCGCCGGAAAGGCTCGCCACGACGAGCAGGACGCCGACCAGCACGGTGCCGCCGATCGCCACGTTTCGCCTGGTGCCGGTCACCGGGGGAGCCGGCTGGTCGGGATCGCCCTCGAGCGGCACGAGTGCCAGCAGGACGAGGTAGGCGAGCACGCCGGCACCGCCGATAACGAGGCTCACCGCGAAGGCGACGCGGACCAGGGTCGGGTCGATTCCGAAGTATCCGGCCAGGCCGGCGGCGACTCCGCCGATGTAGCGGTCGTCGCGCGAACGCGTCAGCCTGCGCTTCGGTCTGGCGGACCCGGCCTCGGGGCCGGAGGGGTCATTGGTGTCGTTGTAATCGTTCATGGCGGGGAGACTCGTGCGCCGGGCGGGATCTGTCCATCCGGAATCACCCTTACAGCCCTAAGGGTCAGGCCCTACGATCCTGTCAGGTGAGCACGGCGAATTCGACAAAGAGCGAACCGGCGGACCGGATCACGATCGACGACCTTGCCCGTCGTACGGGCATGACGGTGCGCAACATCCGTGCCCACCAGTCGCGCGGCCTGCTCGAACCCCCGAGGGTGATCGGCCGGACCGGCTTCTACGACGAGCAGCACGTGGAGCGCATCGCGCTGATCAGGGAACTGCAGGAAGAGGGATTCAACCTCGAGGCGATCCGGCGGATCGTCGAGGACGCCGGCGACTCGCCCGGCGACCTGCTGAGCTTCACCCGCACCGTGCGCGCCCCCTACGAGGACGAGCAGCCGGAGATCCTGACCCTCGAGGAGATCGCCAGGCCCTGGGGAGACGAGGCGCTCGATCCCGGGCTGATGGAGCGGGTCGAGAAGCTCGGACTGATGAGGCCACTCGGCGACGACCGCTACGAGGTGCTCAGCCCGAGGCTGCTGGCCGCCGGGGTCGAGCTGGCCTCGTTGGGGATTCCGGCCAGCGCTTCGCTCGACGCGCTGGAGACCCTGAAGGCGCGTTCGATGGCGGTCGCCGAGGTCTTCGTCTCGGTCTTCAACGAGCAGATCTGGGAGCCGTTCGACCGGGCCGGACGGCCACGCGAGGACTGGCCGCGGGTTCAGGAGGCGCTGGCCCGGATGCGGCCGCTCGCCTCCGACGCTTTCGTATCGGCCTTCCAATTCGCGATGGAGGAGGCGTCGGAGCGGGCGATCAGCGATGCGATCCGCCGCCAGCTCGAGGACGGCGGCGAGTGAGCGGTATCCAGCAGACCTGCGCCCGTATCGCCTTGGGGACTTCGAGCTGGAACACGAGCGGCCGGGACTGAGGGCTTGCGACGACAGGCCCGACCTCGATCCCTCCATCCGGTAGCCTCTCCGGGTCCAGCGCCCGGATAGCTCAGTAGGTAGAGCACTTCCATGGTAAGGAAGGGGTCAGCGGTTCGAATCCGCTTCCGGGCTTGAGCGGGACCGTGCCAGGGGGCCCGCCTTGAAGTTTCCTAAAGGAAACCGGAATAGCCTGACGTTCCTCCATTTTGAGTCCCTCAGACCTGACACCTTCCGGACCCGCCGGCACTTCCTCCCGCCAGAGGATCGCGGTCATCGTGGGCGTCGCCGTACTGGCCGGGGTCGTGGCGTGGTTCGTAACCTCGGCCAACCGTGAGGGTGGCAACCCGATCCTCGGCACCGCCTCGGGCGACCCCCGTATGGTCGAGAGCGACGAGATGGCCGAGGTCGCCGACGAGATCGGACATCCGGTCTTCTGGGCCGGCGAGCGGCCGGGTACGAAGATCGAGATCCGGCATGACGAGAGCGGCAACACGCACGTGCGCTACCTGACCGGGGACGCCGAGCCCGGCGACCCCGCCCAGACCTTTCTCGACATCGGCACCTACCCGTTCGAAGGCGCGCGAAAGGCGACCGCGAAGCTGGCCAGCCAGCAGGGACTGCGCCGGGTGACGGTCGGCAACGGCGTCGGCTTCTTCGATCCGCGGCGCCCGACCAGTGTCTTCCTCACCTTCCCCGACCGTCCCGACTACCAGGTGGAGGTCTACCACCCGGACGGTGAAGGCGCGCTCGAAGTCGCCCTGAGTGGCGATATTGTGCCGATGCCCTGATTCTCGCCTGGATCATCTTCCCGCTCGTCCTGCTCGCCCTCTGCGTCGGCTTCGGCCTGCTGCTGGAGGCGATCGCCGGCCGGCGCATGCCGACCGCCCTGCTGCCGGCCGCAGGATTCGCAGGCCTGGTCTCGATCGGCGGGCTGATCACCTGCTTTCCGGCGATCGCCGAAGCCACCACCGCGGTCGCGGTCGCCCTCGCCGTAGCCGGCTTTGCGGCCGGCTGGCCGCTTACCGGCCGCGAGTTCTCGTGGTGGCCGGTGGCCGCGGCGGCCGGGGTCTTCTTCGTCTTCGGCGCTCCGGTCATCCTCTCCGGGGAGGCGACCTTCACCGGGTACATCAAGCTCGACGACACCTCGACCTGGCTCGCTTTCGCCGACCACGTTCTGAGTTTCGGCCACGCCACCGACGGACTCAACCCGTCCAGCTACGAAGCGGTGGTTCAGATCAACCTCTCGGCCGGCTATCCGCTCGGGGCGTTCATCCCGCTAGCGGTCGGACACGAGTTGACGGGCACCGACCCGGCCTGGCTGTTCCAGCCGTTCATGGCGCTAATGGCGGCGATGATGGCGCTCGTCTTCTTCGAGTTGGCCTGCCCCGTGGTAGAGGACCGGCGCGCCAGGGCCGCGGTCGCCTTCATCGGCGCCCAGCCCGCCCTGCTGGTCGGCTACGTCTTCTGGGGCGGGGTCAAGGAGATCGCGACGGCGCTGATCCTGGCGATCCTCGCCGCCTCGGCGGTCTGGCTGGCGCGGGTGGGGGGTCCGCGGTCGCTGCGTTCGCTCACCCCGGTGCCGATCGCCGCCGGCGCCGCGCTGATCGGGGTGATGGGCCTGGGCGGCGGCCCGTGGCTGGCCGCGGCCGGTCTCGGAGTGCTGGCGCTGATGGGCTACGGACTCCACCTGGCCCGGCGCGGCGGGGGCGGTTCGGCCGGGCAGGTCGCCGGGCTGGCCCGAACCTATGCGCTGCGCGCCCTGGTCGCGGCGGCAGGCATCGCGCTGATCGGGCTGCCGACGGTCTTCGCAGCCGGCTCCGTCTTCTCGCCCGACCAGGGGCCGCTCACCAACGAGACCGAGATGGGCAACCTGATCCGTGCCCTGAGCCTCGCCCAGTACGCCGGCCCGTGGCCGGTCGGGGACTTCCGCCTCGAGCCCGGCTCGGACCTGGTCACCGCATTGCTGGTTGGTGCGACGGTGCTGGCGGCCGGGCTCGGCGCCTGGGCAGCCGTGCTGCGGAGGGCGCCCGGGTTGCTGCTGCTAGCCGGCGGTACCGGCCTGGGTTCCCTGATCGTCTGGCTGGTTGGCTCGCCCTGGGTCCAGGGCAAGGCTCTCGCCACCGGCACTGCGTCCTTCCTGCTGCTGGCGATGGTCGGCATCGCCGCCCTGCTGACCGAACCGAGGGCCTTCGCCGTGAGCCCGAAGGCGGGCGGAGGCCTGGTCCGCTCGGCGAGGATGGCCGGCGCCCTGCTGCTGGTGGTCCCCGCGGGGGTGCTGGTATCCAATCTGCTCGCCTACGACGACGCCTGGCTCGCGCCGCGGGCCCAGCTGGTCGAGCTCGAGCGGATCGGCGAGGAGTTCGCGGGCGAGGGTCCGGCGCTGATGACCGAGTACCAGCCCTACGGCGTGCGCCACTTCCTGCGCTCGCTCGACGCCGAGGGCGCATCGGAACTCCGGCGCCGCCAGGTCCCGCGGCGCGACGGGTCCGAGGCCGACAAGGGCGCCTGGAGCGACACCGACGAGCTCGTGCTCGACCCGGGGCTCGAGGGCCTGCTCACCTACCGGACGCTCGTCCTCAGGCGCAGCCCCTGGCAGAGCCGGCCGCCATCCCCCTACGAGCTCGTCGAAAGCGGCGAGTACTACGAGGTGTGGCAGAGGCCTGGAGGGTTCGACCCCGATGAGCTGATCGTCCACCGTCCGTTCGGAATCCGGGGCGACCCCGGCGCGGTTCCGGCATGCGCCCGGATCGCTTCGGTGGCTTCGCGGGCCGGCCCGGGCGGAATCGTCGCCGCGGCGCCGGTACCAGAAGTGGCACGGGCGCAGTTCACCGAGTATCCGCCCGACTGGGTCCCCGATCCCGACGCCGGGACGGTGACCCCGTTGTCCGACGGCACCGCGGTGGCCGAGTCGGTCCTGCCCCGGTCCGCCGAGTGGCAGGTGTGGATCGGCGGCTCGGCGAGGGGCGAGGTGTCGGTCACCGTCAACGGCATCGAGGCCGGCTCTGCCCGCGGCCGCCTCAACAACAACTCGCAGTTCATCGAACTCGACAGCCTCCGCCTCGAGGCCGGACCACAGCGCATCGAGGTCACCTACGAGCAGGGCGGCCTGCCGCGACCCGGTACCGGTGCCTACCCGTTCGGCCTCGGCCCGGTCGTACTGAGCCGGGCGGGGGCGGAAGACCGCGTGATCCGTCTGCCCGCGGCCCGTTTCGCCGAGCTGTGTGGCCAGAGGCTCGACTGGGTCGAAGCATTGCGCTGAGAGATCTGCGCGGTCGCGCAGGGACCATCGCCCGGGCTCGCCGCGCCGCGGTCCCTGCGGTTGCGGATCGGGCGGCAGAGGAGTGCTCTGCCGCGCCTTGAATCACCAAAGGTCCAAATTGCCTCTGTCGTGCGCCTGGTCAGGGGTGCGACGTACCTAGCAGCGTTACTGACCGCAGCGGTGTCGATGGCGCTGCTCATGGCGGCCCCGGCTTTCGCATCTTTCTCGCCGTCCATCAGCTTCGCAGTTGCGGGCACCGCCTATGACGTCGTGGCGGCCGACCACCGTGACCATGCCCCGCAACGGCCGGCCCAGGGTTGCCGGGGTCATCTGCCCGGAGGGTCGGTGCACGATCCGCAAGATCCAGATCCGTTAATAACCTTCGCCACGAGGTATTCAGCGGTGTCGGCAAGGCGCCCTCGACGGTCCGTCAGGGCAGTTCGGTGGTCGTCAACTCGAGAAGACGCCTCGCCGCCTCTACCGCCGGCTGAGGAAGAGCAAGTCGGGAACCGTGACCGCGATTGTCGTCGTCACGTCATCCAACGGAAACCGGGTCGGCGACTTGGCCAGGACAGGGCTGAAGCGCTGATCGGCCGACCTCCGGGCGGCCGCCGGCCGAAGCGGTGGGGCGGTTCCGATCCGGCCCCGGCACCCCCGGGCACCCGTGCGGACTCGGCCCGGTCGGGGCGCGCAACTCCGGCATCGCAAACAAAGCGGTTCGCGCGACGACTCCGCGCTGTCGACCGCCGACAACGGCTTGGTCCGAGGATCCGTCGCGGCAGGCTTTCGGTTCGCCAGATTCGAGTCTGACTACCTAAAAATATTAGTGGTGCCGATTCAAGAACGTTTATGTATGCGTTTGCGAAAGACGCTAAGTTCTTGTGAATCCGGCAACACAAAGCTCTCCCGATTGTGTACTCTCGTCGTCTACTGCGCTGCAGTTCAGCTCGTCCGACAAACGCATCAAGGGGGTCTCAACAGTCAATGTCCGCTTCAGGTTTCGATTCGAACGTCGTAAGCGAACGCACGAACATCAGGCTTACCGCCGGCAAGTTCCTGATTGCCCTTGTCGCCTCCATTGCTCTGCTGGTGACCGGTGCCGCGGCTGCTGACGCCGCCACCCGTTTCGTTTCAGCGGGAGGGACCGACGCGGGCGACTGCACCACCCCCAACGCCTGCCTGACGATCCAGTACGCGATCGACCAGTCCAACCCCGCCGACGTCATCGAAATCAGTAGCGGCAACTACACCGAGGACCTCACGGTCGACAAGACCCTGACCTTTGAGGGTCCCAACGCCGGCATCAACGCCGGCTGGGACGCCGGAGTTCGAGTCCCAGAAGCGACGATCATCGGCCAGGCCCTTGTCTCGGCTGACGACAATGTCTTCGATGGCCTCAGATTCACCCGCCCGGCTGTCGCCAGCAGTGCGGTCCCGAGACTGATAGACGCCCCGGCTATCACCGGTGAGCTAACCGTGAGAAACAGCGTGCTGAACCTTGCCGACTCGACGCTTCCTGGCCCGAACTTCGCCGGCTGCGGCTCTGCGATCCATGGCCAGGCCGAGCTGCGCGTCTACGACAACGCGATTAAGAACCAGCGCTGGGCTTCCCCCGACTGCTCGGACGCCTATAACAGCCGTGCAGTATTCGCCGAAGATGGTCCGGCGATCATGGTTGACGGCAACGCCTTCACCAACGCCAACCACGCCATCTTTATCGGCAACTCAAACGACAGCAGCGAGTTCACCAACAACACGTTCGCCGACAGCGGTATCTTCATGGGCGGCAGCGACAGCGTTCTGATCCAAGGCAACAGCTTCTTGGTCGGACGCGGCATTTACCTGGACGGAAGCCAGAATACTCAGATTCAGAACAACCTGTTCGACGTCAACACCACCTACGCCATCTTCGCCGTGAACAACCACTCCGGAGTGGTTGCCAAGGACAACTCAATCCTCGGCAAGTACACCTTCGGTGGTGTCGACTTCGACACCTTCACCATCTTCAACACGGAGGCCACGACCACGCTGGACCTGAGAAGCAACTGGTGGGGCAGCACCGATGAGGCTGACATTCTCTCCAAGATCCGGAGCAAGCCGACCGACGGATCGGTTCTGTCCAACCCCTGGATTACCAGCTTCACCGATGATCCCGCCAAAGCGGGCGACCCGGGTTTCTGGCCACTGGTAATCCCCATCAACACCGTCCTGCCGTCGATCTCCGGTGACGTACGTGTCGGTGAAACATTGACCGCAGCCGACGGAACCTGGCTGAACTCACCGAGCAGCTTCGAATACCAGTGGCAGGTCTCCAACGACGGCATGAGCGGCTGGACCGACATCTCCGGAGCAGACAGCGATACCTACGTGCCGCCCTCTGCGGATTACGACAAGTACCTGCGCGTACTGGTTACCGGGGTCAATGCAAACGGCTCCGAGACCGCCGCATCAGCAGCGACCATCCAGGTGCAGGCGAGCGCCCCGGTTAATACGGTCGCCCCTGTCGTCACAGGAACGCGGCAGGTCGGCCAGACGCTCAGCACGACCGATGGCACCTGGACAGGTACCCCGGCCCCGAGCTTCTCTTACCAATGGCAGGTCTCCGACGACGGCAACGTCCCCTGGACCGACATCCCGAGTGCGGTCAGCAGCACGTTCACGCTTACTGCGGCACAGCTCGGCAAGTACTTGAGGGCGAAGGTGACGGGAACCAACCCGGGTGGCTCGTCCGATGGGTTCAGCAACTCGCGCGGTCCGATCGTGGCGGCCACCGACGCGACTTGGTACGTCGAGACTGGTGGCGATAACGCCAATGACTGTCTCTCGATTCCCGAAGCCTGCGCGACTCTTCAGTCCGCGGTAGATCGCGCGGCCTCGGGCGATACGATCGAAGTCGGTGACGGGACCTTCACCGGAGCTAACATCGTCGGCAAGGACCTCAAGATCAAGGGCTCCGGCCGGACCAACACGACCACGATCACCCCGGCCACCAATCCGCTGGTCTCGTGTGACCCGGACCACAGCTGGACCGGCGTCATCTGCCTCTACAACTCGACCTCGACGATCCGTGACCTGATCGTGGACGGACTCGGCCAGGGCAACCTGAACAACCGCTTCTCCGGGATCCTGTTCGCCCGCTCCGGCGGCCTGGTCTCCAACGTGGAGGTCACCAACATCACCGACACGCCGTTCAGTGGAACCCAGAAGGGCTACGCGATCTCGCAGCTGAACTCGGACGGCGCGACGCGCAGGCTCCAAGTCCATAACTCACTGCTGCATAACTTCCAGAAGGCGGGCATGCAGGTCTCGGCCGTGGCGCCGGACAGCGGCGGACTGACGGTCAAGGTCACCGACACCGAAATCGTCGGTGCCGGCGAGACGACGGCGCTGGCTCAGAACGGCATCACGGCCCAGAACGGTGCCAAGGTGCAGGTCATCGACAGCCGGATCGCCGATCTCGCCTGGACCGGTGCCAGCGTCACGACGTCAACCGGTGTGCTTCTGTTCGGCGGTGGGCAGTCGGAGATTCTCAACACCGACTTCGAGAACGTCCAGACCGGCGTCTACTCATTCACGCAGGGCGCGAACAAGGACGTCACGATCGGCGACAGCCGCTTCTTCGGCCAGGTCGACTCGACCGGCGGCTACAAGGATGTAATCGGCGTGTACGCATCCGAGGGCAACTACGCGATCGCCGGGAACACGTTCTCGACGCAGCCGCAGGAGTCGAACGACAACGTGATCGGGGTCTGGGTCGAGGGTGGCTCACCCTTGGTGAACGCAGTCGTCAACGGCAACTCGAT
>Ga0316576_10000861_pt1 | contig 15367 bp, 14 predicted proteins | sample S0NA_FD_203075 | JGI IMG/M metagenome (GOLD analysis project Ga0316576, IMG submission 203075) | Rhizosphere microbial communities from salt marsh grasses in Alabama, United States - S0-2_050615r3r5 | ecosystem: Host-associated > Plants > Roots > Rhizosphere | place: USA: Alabama | collected... | reverse complement strand
GACCCCTCGAGCCGTGATGGTCAGGGTTCGGGTGACCACCTCTCCGACCTGGAACAGGGGCGGCGATGGCGTCCACTCATCCGTGAGCTGCAGCGACTCGGCCGGCAACCAGGGCAGGGCGGAGCCGGCAGGCTGAGGCCGAACCTGGACCTCCAGGTCAGACCCGCGCTCCACGATGCGCCGCCCGCCCCCGCCCATGCCCAGCAGCCCGCCAAACAGACCTCCGCCAAAGGGCGCATCCGGATCGGTGGGGGCGCCCCGGGCGGGCGACCGCACGTCGTGGAGAAACGCCTCCAGCCGTGGACCCTGAATGGTCAGCGACCCGCTCTGTTGCGGGACGACAAGAAAGGACCGTTCCACCACTTGGTAGCGTTGGCCATCGACGAGCTCGGTGTAAGCTCGATCGTCGCCGAAGCGCTCGATCGTCGCACCATCAGCCTGCGGCTCGGAGAGCAGGGCACGTTGCGGCGGCTGGCGATAGAGGACCTTGACCCGGTACTGAAACGCCTGCTGGACATAGGGCGTCGCCCGATCGGCTTCGGACTCGACGAACACTGCCTTCGAGGCCGCATCGGCGCCACCACGACCCGCGTCATCGGTCACCTCGAGCGCGAGAGGCGCGCTGCTGACATCGCCCCAGACCAGCTCCGGGATCTCCAATTTCCCGGACCGCTTCGGTGCGAGCTCGAGTGTCCACTCCTGGGTGTGCGACGTCACCCCGTTGACGATGCTCATCCGCGTGCTTTGACCGCGGCTCACGATCTCGAAGTTCGCCTCGAGGGGCTGGAGGTCCGGCTCGCCCGTCACCCGACCGGCGGCGATCAGACGCAGGGTCAGGGTCTCGTCGCCGGCAATCCGGTCGCGATCGAGCTCGGCGCGAAGCCCGTCGGCAACCACCGGGGCCGCGAGGAGGATCAGCAGCATCACCACAAGCAGGCGGCAGGACGCGATCGCGCATCGACCGGTTTGGCGAAACCTAGGAGCCCGTTTCACCTTATTGAGACCGGTAGGAGGCAGAATCATCATCTTCAGGGTAAACGCCCCTCGCGCCGCAGGTGCTGCAAGAGGAAACGCTGACGCAGCAGACCAGCGGGGTCGTCCGGAACACGTCGCAGCTGCGCCTCCATCGCCTGCTCACGCTCCAACCGCTCGGGACTCGGGGCACCGGCTGCTGCCAAGTGCCCCGATCTTCCGCGCTCGCCAGCCGCGTCCGACGCAGGCCCAGCGGGCAACGTCGATTCGCCGATCGGGCCCTCGGGGAGGGAAACGTCCTGCTCACCGGCGACGTCTCCCCTGTCGAGCCCGCCCGAATCAGCCAGAGGCCCGACCCCGTCGGCACCGCCAGGCTGCCCCGCGGATGGCGATGACGTCGATTCGTCTTCGGTCGCCCGCTCGCCGTTCGCGGCGCCTCCAGACGGGTCTGATTGCTCCGCGTCGGGTCCGGGAGATCCGGATGGGCCGTTCGCCGCCGCGGGGGGCTCGCCATCCGAGGACCGGTCAGGATCGCTCGGGCCAGACTGCGTGTCGTCCGCATCGCGCCGGTCCTGGCCGTCGCCAGTGCCCTCCGTCCCGGCCTCACCCTCCGGCTGCGACGTCGATGCTTGATCCCGAAGGGCCTTCACCAGCTCGAGATTATGGCGCGCGTCCTGGTGCGCAGCATCTTGGCTCAACGCACGCTCATACGCGGCGATCGCCTCGTCGAGCTGTCCGAGACGCGCCAGGGCATTGCCTCGGTTGTAGTCGATCTCGGGGCCCCGCAGATCCGACAAGGCCGACAAGGCACGCTCGAGGTCTCCCGCCCGATAGCTGGCGGCGGCCCGCCAGGCCGGGTCCACGAAGCGATCGGCGGCCTCCGCGCTGGCGCCCGCATCCAGCCGTCTCGCCGCTTGTTGGTCGGCCCGCAACCAGAGATCCGTCCAACCGAAGGCCCAGCCCTGGGACGGTGGCAAGATGATGACACAGGCCAACACCGGCACCAGCCAACCGCGCCGGAACGCAAGCATCGCCAGCGGTAACAGGACGAGCAGCAACCAAGGCCCCTCCTCACGCCACTGGTCCGGCACCCCCGATGGATCCGCGATCCTGTCAGACGACAGAGTCCCGCGGCTCAAGATCGCCCGGGTATCCGCGTCGCCCGCCTGCGCCTCCACATAGCGCCCGCTCCCGGCCGCTGCCAAGGCCTGCAGGTCTGCCTTGCCCAAGCGCGCGACGCGGATCCCGCCGTCGCTCTCGAGGGCGAATCCGCCCGCGGTCGCGGGTACCGGCGCGCCGTCGAGCGTGCCGACGGCGAGCACGGAGATCCGGTGCCCCGCATCGTGCAGCGCCCGAGCCACGCTGAGAGCCTCGGGCATACCGCCCACCGCATCGGAGACCAGGATAATGTCGCCGCGCCTTGCCCTGCCCCGTTCCAGCAGCTCTCCCGCCGCCTCGAGTGCCCGGGCGGTCTCACGTGATCCCGGGACCGGGATCAGATCGCTCGTCAATTGGGGCACCTGGACCGCGATGGTCCGCGCATCGCGGGTCAGCGGCGACACGACGAACGCCTCGGGGCCGAAGGCCAACAGGGCCGTCTGTTCGTCCTCCGCGCCCTTCAGGAGGTCGAGAATCTCGAACCGGGCGCGGGCCAGGCGGGATGGCCGCAGGTCGGCTGCATTCATGCTCGGCGAGAGGTCGAGTAGCAGGACCCGGGACGGACTGGTGCCGAATTCAGGCAGCGCGACACGCTCCCAGGTCGGCCCGGCCAAGGCCAAGGCGGCCAAGAGCCAGCCCACGCCGAGCAGCCCCAGCGGCCAACGCCGGGGTGACCGGTCATCGGCGACCAAGAGGTGGGGCAGGAGATGTGCGTCCACGAGGCGGCGCCACACGAGGCAACCGGCCAGCCGCCGCCACAGAAGCAGCAGCAGGATGGCCCCGGGGACCAGCGCCAATAGCCAGAGCGGCCGCAACAGGTGAAGCTCAGCCGGCCACACGGCGACGCGACCCTCTGTCTTCCGGCAGCACGGCGTGTGCCGCCAGCAACAGGCTCAGGAGCAGGGCTCCGCCTGCCGGCCATGCGTAGAGCGAGCGCCGGGGACGGAAGGGGCGCTCGTCACGCGCGCTCGGCTCGAGGCGATCGAGCTCCGCGTAGATCTCCTCCAACTCCTCGCGGGCATGGGCCGAGAAGAAACGTCCGCCGGTGACCTCGGCGATGCCGCGCAGCGTCTGCGGATCGAAGTCGCTGCTTCGGCGCATCACCCGGGCACCGAAAGGGGTCTGCACCGAGACCGCCCCGCCACCGATGCCGATGGTGTAGACACGCACGCCCGCCTGGGCAGCAAGCTCGGCGGCCGCCAGCGGCGCGATGCCGCCCGCATTGCTCGCGCCGTCCGTCAGCAGCACCAGGACGCGATTGTCCTCCGGCTGCTCGCGCAGCCGCTTGACCGCCAGGCCGATCGCATCGCCAATCGCCGTCTCGCGTCCCGCCAAGCCGACAACCGCCTCGCTCAGCATTGTCGCGACACTGGCGCGGTCGAAGGTGAGCGGGGTGAGGAGGTAGGCCTGCGAACCGAACAGGATGAGCCCGACGCGATCCTGCTCGCGGCGCGCGATGAAACGAGCCGCAACCGCCTTGACGAGCGCGATCCGGGAGACCATCCGACCGTCCAGCTCGTAGTCCGCCTGCTCCATGCTTCCGGAGACGTCGAGCGCGAGCATCAGGTCCCGACCCGACACCGGCACGCGGACCGGCTCGCCGGCCCACTCCGGACGCGCCGCCGCGATCACCAGAAGGGTCCAGGCGAGGATCCCGATCGCCAGCCTGGGTCCGATGATCGAGCTCGCGGCGCCGCTGCGCCGCCCTTCGACCGCCGGCTCCGCCTCCCCCTGGTCCAATGGAAACCGCAAGGCGGCGCCCGGCTCAGCGGCCGCCCGCGGGAGCCTCAGGGCCAGGAGCGGCAGCGGCAGGGCCAGCAGGATCCAGGGCCAAGCAAAGGTGATCATGCGCGCGCCGACCCCGCCGCGAAGCGGTCCCGGGAGTGCGCGCGCGGGCTACGGCCACCACCTTGCTCACCGACTGCCGGTGCCGAGCCGCCGCGTATCACAGACCCTCCCGACCATCCGAACGGCTTCGACCTGTGTGTCCGCATCCAAGTTGAGGCGAGATCGGCCAGGGCCTCCCTGTCCAGCCATTGGCAACCATCGGGAGCAGCCCGATAGCCGGCCTCGACGAGCGCCCGCCCTGGTCCGTGCCGAAAACCGCCCCCGCCGCCGGTCGCATCCAGGAAGTCGAGCCAGGCGGAGCCGGTGAGTCCGGCAACCTGATCACGCGGAAAGTCCGCGAGGGCGAGACGTCGAAGCAGCCCAGAGATGGCGGCGACAAAGGCGCGCAGGTCGCTGTCCGGTTGAGCCGATGACCTCAGCGCGGCCAGCTCGCGCAGCGCCGCGCGTGCCGGAGCACCCGCCGTGTGACGCCGCCACCAGAGCCGCACCAGCCAGACGCCGCCCAACAGGATCAGCCCTGCCAGGACCCACCAACCCGGCGCCGGCGGCCACCAGTGGACTGGAGGCGGAGGATGCCAGTCGCGCAGCTGCCCCAACGGATCCATGCTCACAGGAACCTCGCCTCGCCGATCAGCCGCCCCCGCCCGCCGAGGCCGAGCGCCAGTGTGGGCCCAACGGGGACATCGGCCGACAGGCGCAGCACATGGGCACGGTGGCGGCGCGCCAGCGACTCCAGGGTCTCAAAGCGGGTCCGGAATCGCTCCTCATAGGCCTCACGACTGCGCGCGCTCCGCAGGTCGAGCAGGCTTCGCCGGAGACCGTTCGTGACCGGATAGCACCCTGGAGGCGGGGCCTGAATCTCGATGGGGTCATGCACCGGTAGAAGGACGACCTCGGCACAGGTCGCGAGCGCGGCCAGCCAACCGGCGTTCGCGCGCCTCAGTCCGGCAAAATCGCTGAGCACGACCATCAGGCTGCCCGGGCGCACCAGTCGAATCAGATGCTCGGCGGCCTCGACCAAGGATCCGTAGCCCCCGCCTTCGCACCCGCCGGAGGATTCCGGAAGCGGGCTGGCCAGCCGATCGAGAAGCGGTAGCAGACCGGCCGCGCGCGCGGCCGGGCGACGCTCGAGATGGCGTGCTTCGTCGAACACCAGACCGCCGACACGGTCGCCACGGTCGATCGCAGCCCAGCCGACCAGCGCCGCCGCACGCGCGGCGACGACGGATTTGAAGGCGATCCGGGTCCCGAAGCGCATTGAGGGTCCCTGGTCGACCAGCAGCCAGACCGGGCGCTCGCGCTCCTCCCTGAACGTCTTCACATGCGGCCGGCCTGCCCGAGCGGTCACCCGCCAATCCATGTTGCGTGGGTCATCACCGGGCTGATAGACCCGCGATTCGTCGAACTCCATCCCACGTCCGCGGAACCGGGAGAGGTGGCCGCCGGTGCGTGTCGCCAGCACCCGGCCGCGCGGGGCAAGGTCGAGCCGCCGAGCCTGCTCGCGCAGTCCGATCAGCTCGCTCAGATCAGCAACAATCCCCTCGGTGGCCATGGACCGACCCCTTCTCGATTCAGGGTGCCGGCACCCGCGCAAGGAGTGCGGCGATGAAGTCGTCGGACCGGCGCCCCTCCGCCTCCTTCTCGTAGGACAGCAGCACGCGATGGCGCAGGACGTCGGGGGCGAGGGACTGTACGTCCTCGGGGGAGACGTAGTCGCGTCCGTTCAACCAGGCCAGCGCCCGGGAGCAACGATCCAAGGCGATGGTCGCGCGCGGGCTCGCGCCGAATCTCAGCCATCCCCCGAGATCCGCGGAATAGGCCTCCGACCGGCGGGTCGCCATGACCAGATGGACCAGATACGCCTCGACCTCCGGCGCCATGAAGAGATCGAGGATCGCGCGCCGCGCGGCGAAGACGCTGGTCTGGCTGACAACGACGTCGGCCGGGGCCGCCGACTCCCGCCGCGCCTCGTCGCGATTGAGCCGCAGGATCGCGCGCTCGGTCTCCAGGTCAGGATAGCCGACCCGCACGTGCATCAGGAAGCGATCAAGCTGGGCCTCGGGAAGTGGGTAGGTCCCCTCTTGCTCGATCGGGTTCTGGGTGGCCATGACGAGGAAGAGACGCGGCAACGGATAGGTCTCGCGGCCCACGGTCACCTGCCGCTCGCCCATCGCTTCGAGCAACGCCGACTGCACCTTGGCCGGCGCCCGGTTGACCTCATCGGCCAGGATCAGGTTGTGAAAAACCGGGCCGCGGTCGAATCGAAAGCTGCCGTCATGGGGACGATAGACCTCGGTCCCCGTCAGGTCTGCAGGCAAGAGATCCGGGGTAAATTGGATCCGATGAAAATCGCCCTCCAAGCCCGCAGCCAGGTCTTTGATCGCAGTGGTCTTGGCCAGACCCGGCGCACCTTCCACCAACAGATGTCCGTCGGCGAGCAAGGCGATCAACAGGCGGTCGATCAGACCCCGCTGCCCCAGGATGGTCTTGCCGACGCGCTCGCGCAGCGCAGCGAATTCTGCCATGAGCGATTGGGCCGCGGCCGTGGGGTCGAGGTTTGAGCTCTGGATCGATACCAAGGGCGCGGATTCCTTCGTGTCGTCGTCGGCGGGCGACCAGCAACGGCGCGATCGCCTGGAGTACCGTCTCATGCGTTTGTATGCGATCGGCCGCTGCAGTTCCCCTGCTGTCCCGCCCTGCTCCTGCGCGCACCTAGGCGTTCCGCGGCGCGGCCCAGGGCGCTCGGCGATTGAGCTTAAGGGCGCGCGGCGCAGACGTCGCGCGCAGAAGGGGATCGGCTGGCGACGAAAAGCAGGTCCTGAGGGCGCTCGCATCGGAAATCAGGCGCCGCGGCCGCGAGGTGCTCCATCGGCGTATAGCCCCAGGCGACGGCGGCGAAGCGCGCGCGGGCAGCGCGGGCCGCCTCGAGGTCGCGCAGCTCGTCGCCGACATAGACGAGGTCTCGGGACTCCAATCCAAGCCGACGGACCTGCCTGCGCAAGGCCGCCGCTTTGCCGAAAACCCCCGTTTCGCCCACGATGTCGGCGAGGCCGGGTAGGCGGTGGCGCCGGACATAGGCTGTGACGCTCTCACGCGCATTCGAAGACAGGATGCCGAGTGCGAGTCCGCGCCGTTGCAAGACATCCAGGACCTCCGCGATCCCCTCGACCGGGGGGGTCTCCATCAATTCCCCACGCATGGTACGGCGCATCCGCGCGGCCAGTTGGGGCAGACGGTGGAGCGGGACTCCCAGGGCGCGCACGACCTCGCGGGCGTGCAGCCCCCGTAGGCGCTCCAGCTGATCGCGACTGAGCGGGGCACATCCGAAGGTCGGACCTACGCGTTGAAAGGCGTTGAAGGCCGCCTCGAGGCTGTTGACGAGCGTGCCGTCGAAATCAAAGTAGAGATGCGTGGGCATTGACGCAAGGAGGGTGCTGCCGGGCCCGATGTGCTGACTCAATCGCTCTTGAAACCGATCTCCTTATGGGTTCCGTCGCAGAACGGTTTGTTCTTGGAGGCACCGCAACGGCACAGGAAGGCCCGATCGCCTTCCCAGGCAAGACGCCCGCTGCCGGCCCGGATGCTCACATTCCCGGTGAGCACCAGAGGGCCGTCGGGACGCATCTCCACGGTCAGCCTACCGCCTGTCGCCGCGGCGCCCGGGCCCTTTTGCCCCACAGCGCCGCAATCCTCAAACCTGGCATCGATATGGCTGTTGTCACAGAAGGGCCTGTTCTTGGAGGCGCCACAGCGGCAAAGCGCAGCGCGATACCGCACACCCGGCATGTCCTGCGCAGCGCCTTCGATGGCGAGGTCGCCGGTGAGGTACAAGGGGCCGTTATACGCGACCGTGACATGATTCTCCGGCGACGGGGATTCAGGCGCACCGGCCTTGTCCGTGTAGGTCAAGGCACCGCTCGGACAGCGTTCGACGATCTCTCGCACCTCCGCCTTGGGGACCAGATCCGGCATACACCAGGGCTTCCGGTCTGCCATGAAGAGATCGCCTTCGGCATGGCCACACTCACCGGCATGGATACAGAGGCGTCCGTCGAAGTGGACGTCGATGCCCTCTCCGGTGAAGTCCAGTCTTCGTATCTTGCTCATTCGTGCCTCAATCGTTTCGGCGCCGCACGCCAGCCATTGCGTTCAAGCTTGGTCAGGTCAGGATCGCGGTCGGTCCTCGGAGGAGCTGATTCGCCGATCTCCCGAAACTCCGATGCCGAGGCATCGCGACCTCTTTCCGCAGGTATAGTGTGGGGGCCGGATGCGCCCAGGCAATCGCGGCGCGGCCCCGGGCGCATTCCGCCTGCGGTCCGAGGGGCGGCACCAGGGTGCGGCCGATTCCCGCGGGCTGACCCTGCAATCTTGCCTGCCCCCGACGGTTCGAGGTCCGCTTTCGGGTTATCATTCGAAGGCTGACCTCGAGGGGGCCTCGGATCGTTCAAGGTGTCCTTAAGTCTCCGGTCGGCAACGCATTGCCAGGCTCCTAGGGTCGCGGTCCGGCTGCGCCATCCGCCCAATCAAACACCTGTCGCACGGATCATCCAACTCGATGCCGCATCTCAATATGAAGCACCTGCGCTATTTTTGGGCCGTTGCGACTCACGGATCCATTGCCCGCGCGTCCGAGGTGCTTCATCTCACACCTCAGACCATCAGTGGCCAGCTGCGCGAGCTCGAAGATCAGATCGGGACCAGGCTGTTCGGGAAGTCTGGACGCAACCTCACGCTGACCGACAGCGGACAACAGGTGTTGTCCTACGCCGATGAGATCTTCAGACTGGCCGATGAGCTGCAGACTGTCATCGCGGGCCGGCCGCCCGCCTCCGGCGTCATCCTGAAGGTCGGTATCGCGATGGTGGTGCCTAAGCTGGTCGCCTATCGCGTACTGGCACCGGTCCTGGACCTGCCAGAGCCGGTGCGCCTGATCTGTCACGAGGCACCCCTCACCGATCTGCTCGCCGATCTCTCGGTCCACAAGCTCGATCTGGTCCTGGCCGACAGCCCGGTCAATCCGGCGCTCAACATTCGAGCATACAACCACATCCTGGGCGAGTCCGGGATCAGCTTCTTCGCGACCCCGGGGCTCGCGGCAAGGCTCAGTCACGCGTTTCCGCAATCGCTGAACGACGCACCCCTGTTGATGCCGACAGGGTCGAGCGCCCTCTACCGCGCGCTCGATCTTTGGCTCAGCCGTCAAGGGGTCAAACCCCGGGTGATCGCCGAGTTCGAGGACCGGGCGCTGATGAAGGCCTTCGGAGAGGCCGGGGCCGGGATCTTCACGGCACCGACCGCCGTCGAGCAGGACGTGCGCGAGAAATACGGAGTGGAGGTATTGGCTCGGGTCGACGACGTGAAGGAACGCTACTACGCCATCTCCGCCGAGCGCCACATCAAGCACCCTGCGGTCTCGACGATCACGGAGACCGCACGCCATGACCTGTTCGGAGTCAAGGAATGAGCGGCTTGGCCCTGGCCCCGCCATCGGCTCTTGGTCCCATCCGGCACACCCGCAGCATGACCACCGGCATCATCGGAGCGGACCGAGGCAGCGACCACTGCCTTGATGGCTGGTAGCGAAGGACGGATGGCGGATCCCCGGAGCTCCGCCCCGCGCCCGTCACTCGGCCCCCCACTGCTGCGTGGCGATGCCCTCTCCGAGGTCGGCATCGATCAACAGACGCCGGACCTCGAGCAGTCGCTCAATGAGCGCCTGTTCCCGGGCCTCGTAAGCAGCTCGATCCGGGACGCGCTTGACGACGACGCCCAGAAGCTCGGTGATGGCATTGCCGATTGAGTTCTGACTGATGGTGAGCATCAGCCTGCCGGAGTCATGACGATAGATGAGCTGCTTGAAGGCCGGCTCCCAGCGGATCGAGCTCGCATAGGCGGCATCCGTCAGGCACCGGTCGCGGACGCGCTTCGCCGTGCGAAGAAACGCATTGTCGAACAACAACACGCCCTCGACCTGGCTCGGGAAATACACGTCCGCCAGGATCTCGGCATTGCGACTCGAAACCTGCGAGAAAAAGGTGCGATAGAAATCGATAAAACCTTTGAGAATCTCGTCGTACTCTCGCCAAAACTCGATGTTGCCCAGCGCCGAAACGCCGCCCTTGATCTCCCAGCAGGGCAATCCCTCCGGATACCCGGTCAGTGAAAGCCTGGACTCGCTGGTATGCACCGTCTGGAGGATGCGAAGCTCCAGCGCCTCGTCGAAGAACCTGCGATAGACGTCGCGCATGTGCGCCTGGAAGAGGCTGTGCTGCCCACCGTCGGTCAGGTTGGGGTTGCTCGGATCGGCCATCGGGGCCGCCCGAAGAGGCTCCATGGGGAAGACGATGAAATGGTTGTGCAGCATCCGGATGCTCGGCACACCAGGTGAGGTCAAGGGCCAGGTCGCATCGAGACTGGCCTCACCCGCCATGACGAGGGCCTCGTCCGGATCGGGGTAGCGCCTGAGCATCTCCTCGATGATGATCTGGTTCATCCGGTTCCAGACCCGTCTCACCGGCAGCGGCACCTGCGGCCGCCGAACCGGCCTGCCAAGAGGGTTGAGGATCCGCTTGGAGGTATCGTAGATGATCGAGCAGTCGAATTCGGTCGAGTGCCCCAACGCCTTGCGATACAGCACCAGCTCCTCGCGGTTTCTGAGCAGGCCATTGTTCTGCACCAGGTCCCTGAGATTCTCGGGGCTGTTGAAGAACTCGTTCGGCGCCAGACCCGCCGGGACATCCAGAGGGATCGGCCGAAACGGCGTGACGATCTCGCGCGGACCCCTTGACATGCTCAGCACTGCTCCCGAGATCGCTCTGCCTCGAGGTCGTGGAGCACCTCCAGCCGCGCTGGGCAGCGCTCCCATTCGGCGACGCTGCAACGCGTCCGACGGCAGTCGAACTCGCAGCAAGACAGATCGTCTGGGACGCGGGCGACCCAGAACTTGGTCAGTGCGGTCCACAGACGCCGCGTCAGGCCGGAATCACTTGTCAAGGTCTGCTTCATCTTCAGGCCCTCGGTAGGAGCGATCTCATGCCGCCGGCAGTCGCGCGAACGGCTCTCAATACGCCTCCGTTCAGGGTCGGTCCCTTGTCAGGCTCACCTCTGCAGGCTAAAGGCGGCCATGTTCTGCCGGGTGCAGCACACCGAGACATGCCAGAACGCTTGACCCGGCTCGCCTGGACAGGCCCGAAGGATGCGGCCCGTCCGAGCATGAGAACGGATACGCGAATCGATGAGGCCTGGAGCAGGTCGTCAGGTTAACCGGCGCGCCGCGGCCGCCGCGTTGCGCTGAGTCGACCGAAACGAATAATCCCAGAGTAAAACGCTCAAGTCCAGCGGCCGCCCGGCGGCGGCTTCGGCTTCAACTGGCGGAGCGCGGGTCGCGGCGGTGCCGCTGACGAGTCTGTCTTAGCCGCATCAGGGTCCATACTGGCCCGGAGACGGCATAGCTCATCGCCAACAGGAACAACATCAGGGGGGGGTAGACAAAGATCACGCCAAAACCGAGCATCACACCCACGGCGAGCAGAAAGGGAACCCGACCATGGACATTCAGCTGCTTGAAGCTCAGGTATCGGAAGTTGCTCACCATCAGCAGTCCGGCACCAGCGGTCAGCAGCGCCGCCAGCCAGGCCCAGTCCGCACCCGGTACGTCCAGGTCCGTGGCAATCCAGACGCCGCTGGCAATGATGGCTGCGGCGGCCGGACTCGAGAGACCCTGGAAATACCGCTTGTCGGCGATCCGCACCTGGGTGTTGAAGCGGGCGAGGCGCAAGGCTGCGGCGGCCGTGTAGACGAATGCAGCCAGCCAACCCACCTTGCCGATCCCGCCCAAGGCCCAGTGATAGGCAACCAGGGCAGGGGCGACGCCAAAGGCCACCATGTCGGAGAGGCTGTCGTACTCGGCGCCAAAATCGCTTTGCGTGTGGGTGATCCGCGCGACTCGCCCATCGATCCCGTCGAGGACCATGGCGGCAAAGATGGCCAGGGCACCCGCCTCGAAGCGTCCCTGCGTCGCCGCGAGAACCGCGTAGAATCCCGCAAACAGGGCGGCGGTGGTGAAGAGGTTCGGCAGCAGATAGACGCCGCGCGGTCGCTTACGGGTGGCTGGCATATCGTCCATTGGCTCGGGCTCGGTGGAGACGGTCTGGCCGAGCCGAGAGTATAGCCGGGAGCCCATCGGCACCGAAAGGAAGCGACTGGGCATCGGCTGCACCGAAAGTGCACGCGAAGAGACCGCAACCTCGCCTTCAATCTGTCATACACTTGTGCCATTGTTCACCCCGACCTCGACGCAAGAGGTCGGTCGCCCGGCAGTCGTGACCCAATGAACCGGAGGGGAGATGAGCCTGCAGCAAGCCAAGCCGCCGCTGCCCAGTAACGACAAGCGATGGAAGCTCGTCAATGCGACCATGCGCCGCAACGGCTATGCCGGTCACGCCTTGATCGAGACGCTGCACAGCGTGCAGGATGCCTTCGGCTTCCTCGACGAGGGCTCGCTGCGCTTCGTCGCCACGTCGCTCGACCTGCCACTGAGCAAGGTGTTCGGCGTCGCAACCTTCTATCACCTCTTCATGCTCAAGCCGCGCGGACGCCATGCCTGCGTCGTGTGCACTGGCACCGCGTGCTACATCAAAGGGGCCGGTGCGCTCGTGGAACGCCTGCAGGAGCGCTATGACATCGATCCCGGCGACACCACCGAGGACGATCGCCTGTCGCTCCTGACGGCGCGCTGCGTCGGCGCCTGCGGTCTGGCTCCGGCGGTCGTAGTCGACGGCGACGTGCTTGGCAAGCTCGACAGCGAGACACTCATCGCCGAACTCGAGGAGCTGGCCTGAATGAACCTCGACGATCTGGCCGAGCTGGCCGAACAGTTCCGTGCCGCCGATCCCGTCGTAGAGCGCGAGGTGCGCGTTTGTGTCGCGGCCAGCTGTCAGTCTTCGGGCGCCTCGCCCGTCTTCGACGCGCTGGTCGCGAGCCTCGGGGACGGTAAACCCGCGTGCAAGGTCAAAGGGGTTGGATGCATGGGTCTCTGCTCGGCCGGCCCGCTGGTCTCCGTGGCCGACAAGGACGGCGACCTGGAGGGATCGGTGCTCTATCGCGACGTTGCCCCGGAAGACGCCGAGGACATCGTCGCGAGCCTGGACGGTCCCCCGCTCGAGCGGCTGCGCTGTGCGACGGATCATCCGTTCTTCGCGCGCCAGCAGAAGATCGTCCTGGAGCATGCCGGGATCATCGACCCCAACAGCTTCAAGGGCTACGTCGCCGTCGGCGGCTATGCGGCCTTGATTCAGGCATTGAGCGAGATGACCCCGACCGACGTGCTTCGCGAGGTGACCGCCAGCGGCCTGCGCGGACGCGGCGGCGGCGGGTATCCGACGGGTCTCAAATGGTCGACCGTGGCCAAGATGCCCGGCGCTCAGAAATACGTTATCTGCAACGCCGACGAGGGCGATCCCGGGGCATTCATGGACCGCGCGATCCTGGAGTCAGACCCCCATCGCGTCCTCGAGGGCATGGCCATCGCCGCCTATGCGATCGGCGCCAGCAAGGCCTATGTCTACATCCGCGCCGAGTACCCCCTCGCCGTCGAGCGGCTCCAGACCGCGATCCGCAAGGCCAAGCGGGCCGGCTTTCTGGGAAACAAGATCGGCGACACCCAGTTCAGCCTGGAGGTGGAGATTCGACTTGGTGCCGGGGCCTTCGTCTGTGGCGAGGAGACCGCCCTGATGGCGTCGATCGAGGGTCTGCGCGGCCAACCGCGCCCTCGCCCCCCCTACCCCGCGGAGTCCGGACTCTGGGGCCATCCCACGCTGATCAACAACGTCGAGACCTTCGCCAACATCGCCCCGATCATCCGTGAGGGGGGCGAGTGGTTCGCCTCGATCGGGACAGAGAATTCAAAGGGAACCAAGGTCTTCGCGCTGGCAGGGACGATCGCCAACACCGGGCTGATCGAGGTGCCCATGGGGACGTCTCTACGCGACATCATCGAGAGCATCGGCGGCGGGATCCCAGGAGGCAAGTCCTTCAAGGCAGTTCAGACCGGCGGCCCTTCCGGCGGTTGTATCCCGGAGCAGCATCTCGACATCGCCGTGGACTATGACAGCCTGAAAACCTTGGGAACCATGATGGGTTCGGGCGGCATGATCGTGATGGACGAGTCCTCCTGCATGGTCGACGTGGCGCGCTACTTCATGGAGTTCTGCATGACCGAGTCGTGCGGCAAGTGCATCCCCTGCCGCACCGGCACCCAGCAGATGCATGCCATCCTGGACAAGCTCGCGAAGGCGCAGGCGACCTCCGCGGACCTGGCTCTGCTGGAGGAGCTCTGCGAGGTCGTGCAATCCACCAGCCTGTGCGGACTCGGGCAGACCGCGCCGAACCCGGTCCTGAGCACCCTGCGCTACTTCCGCGACGAATACGAGATGAAGCTGGGCGGCGGCTAGTAGCCGGCTGCTCCGCCTCACCGCATCGACCAACGCGTCCGAGCCGACGACCGCCCCGGAGCCGCCATGCCGCCACCCGCCAATCAACCGAATATCCGCGTCGTTACCCTCAATATCGACGGTCAGGACCTGTCCGCTCGGGAGGACGAGACGATCATCGAGGTCTGTCGAGAGAATCAGATCCCGATCCCGAGTCTCTGCTATCTCGAGGGACTGTCCGTGTGGGGCGCCTGTCGGCTCTGTCTCGTCGAGCTGGCGGGACAGAATCGACTGCTCGCGGCCTGCTCGACCCGAGTCGCCGAGGGCATGCGGATCCAAACCAACACCGAGAGGCTGCAACGCTACCGTCGCACCACCGTCGAGCTCCTCTTCGCCGAGCGCAACCATGTCTGCTCGGTCTGCGTCTCCAACGGACACTGCGAGCTGCAGTGGCTCGCCCAGAGGTGCGGCGTGGATCATGTGCGCGTCCCATACCGGCAGGCCAGCTACCAGGTCGACAGCTCCCACGAGATGTTCAGGCTGGACCATGACAGGTGCGTCCTCTGCACCCGCTGCGTGCGGGTCTGCGACGAGATCGAGGGCGCCCACACCTGGGACGTGATGGGACGCGGGAGCGATTGCCGCGTCATCACCGACATGGCGCAGCCCTGGGGCGACAGCGAGACCTGCACGAGCTGCGGCAAATGCGTGCAGGTGTGTCCCACCGGCGCACTGGTCAAACAGGGCACTTCGGTCGGGGAGATGGTCAAAGATCAACATTTCCTCCCGATCCTTGCGCGCCGGAGGCATACCATATGAGCGCATCGCCCAAGATCAGGGTCGCCACCACCTGGCTGGACGGTTGCTCCGGGTGTCACATGTCGTTCCTGGACATGGACGAACGTCTGATCGAGCTGATTCAGCAGGTCGATATCGTGTACAGCCCCTTGGTGGACGCC
>Ga0316576_10000857_pt1 | contig 15403 bp, 10 predicted proteins | sample S0NA_FD_203075 | JGI IMG/M metagenome (GOLD analysis project Ga0316576, IMG submission 203075) | Rhizosphere microbial communities from salt marsh grasses in Alabama, United States - S0-2_050615r3r5 | ecosystem: Host-associated > Plants > Roots > Rhizosphere | place: USA: Alabama | collected... | reverse complement strand
GGGCGCGGCCGACAAGGTCCGCGAAGCCCTCACGACGCCGATCGATCCGCGCATCGTCCAGGCCCTCGCGAAGGCACCGACGGTCTACTTCGCCGGATACAACGACGGCGTGGCGGAGGAGCTGACCCTGAAGACGAACGAGATCTCCCGGAAGAAGAGCGACTTCCTCGAGGGGACATACGCGGTCCACGGCATCGAGGAGGTCATGGACCCGGACGACGTCGTCGTCGTCATCGAGCCCATCGAGGAGGAGGTGGGAAAATTCCAGCAGGTGCTCGTCGACGGCGTCGGCCTCACGGTGGTGGCCATCAGCGCGGTCGACACGCCGTTCGAGACCATCCGGGTGCCGGATGCGGGAGAGATGAGCCCCTATGTCTTTCTGGCTGCGGGGTGGAACCTGCTGGTGGAGATCGGCCTCTCGCTGGGGGTCGACCTCGACAAGCCCGAGCGAGCCCGGAAGGTCGGCAACGAGTTCGTCCAGTCGTGATGCGCATGCCTCGGGCACGGCACCTCCTCGGTGTGGGACTCGCCGGCCTCCTGGTCCAGACCTCCGGGGCGTCCGGCCAGGCTGCGGCCACGCTTCCGCCGTGGACGCCCGGGACGCTGGACATCCACCACCTCGCTACCGGCCAGGGCAACTCGACGTTCTTCGTCCTGCCGGACGGGACCACCATGCTGCTCGATGCGGGAGCGGCGACGCCGCCGGTGGCGACGCCACGGCCGGATGCCTCCCGCAGCGCCGGCGAGTGGATCGCCCGGTACGTCTCGCGCATGGCGCCCCCCGGGCGCGATCCCGGGATCGACTACGCGCTGCTCACGCATTTCCACGCGGACCACATGGGGTTCATCTCGGCCGAGTCTCCGCCATCGGTCCACGGCGACTATCAGCTCGCCGGGATCACCGACGTGGCCGAGCACGTGCCGGTTCGACGCATGATCGATCGGGGGTGGCCGGACTACGACTATCCCGAGCCTCTGGACAATCCGTCCATCGACAACTATCGGCGCTTCCTCGACGCACGACGGGCCTCGGACGGGCTCGGCGTCGAGCGCTTCGCGGCCGGCCGCTCGGATCAGCTCCGGCTGGTGGTCGACCCGGGCGCCTATCCCTCCTTCCAGATCCGGAATCTGCACTCGAACGGCGATGTATGGACCGGCACCGGTGACGCCGTTGCCCGGATCGTCCCGCCCCTGGACTCCGTGCCGAAGGAGGACTGGCCCACCGAGAACCATTCGTCCCTGGCGTTTCTCCTCCGGTACGGTCCCTTCTCCTACTATACCGGAGGCGATCTGCAGGGCGTGCCGCCCGATGGATTTCCGGCCTGGCATGACCAGGAGACGCCCATCGCCCGCGGCATCGGGGGTCCGGTGGACGTGGTGGTCATCGGGCATCACGGATCCATCGAGCCGGCGAACGCATTCTTCCTCGCGACCCTTCGCCCCCGGGTGGAGATCGTCCCGGCATGGTCGAGGACCCATCCGGCGCCGGTGGTGCTGAAGCGCCTGCTCAACCGGCGCATCTACCCCGATGCGCGGGACATCTTCGTCCTTGAGTTCCACGACGAGACCAAGGCCACCATCGGTTCCCGGGCCGAGCAGGTGGCGAGCGACCACGGCCACGTCGTGGTCCGCGTCGCCCCCGGTGGGGAGTCGTATAGAGTGTTCGTCCTGGACAACCGCACCGAGTCCGGTGCCGTGCTGAGCATCCACGGTCCGTACCCGAGCGGTCGACGGGGAGGCGAGCCGTGACCGCCGTTCCGACCGTCCTCTCGCGTCGGGAATCCGATGCGGGTGGACCCCCTCGATCGAGATCGACCCTACGCCGACCTGGGACCTCTTCCGACATGGCCGTGTAGAGCCCGTCCCAGCGCGATCCTCGAACCAGAGGGTCGGAGGGCCCCCCGATGAACCATTCGGCCGCGCTTCGCTTCACGAGAGCCCACACCGTCCTGGTCCTGGGAATCGTCGCGGCTGTCGCCTGCGTCGGAACGCCCGCGGGCAACGGCGACTCCGTCGAGCCCTCCGACGACGTGCGGATCGGCTACGGATCCCAGGAGCGGGGTGAGGTGACCGGAGCCGTCTCCTCGGTCCGGGCGGAGGACATCGGGCGTGAGGTCACCAGCTTCGAGGATCTGTTCCAGGGGATGGCGGGCGTCACCGTCCGCCGCCTCTCCAACGGCGGGATCTCCCTTCGGATCCGGGGCTCGTCCTCGCTGAGCAGTGACGGGGAGCCTCTCTACGTGATCAACGGTGTCGTGATCCGGGCTGCGCCCGGGCTCGCCCTGATGGGGGTGAGCCCCCGGGACGTCACCCGGGTCGACGTGCTGAAGGATGCCGGCGCGACGGCCATCTACGGGAGCCGGGGAGCCAACGGCGTGGTTCTCATCTTCACGCAGCGGAAGGACTGAACCCAGCGCCCTGGGCCAGGCGCCTGGCGTCCCCCGCTCTCCACCCGGCTCGGCCTGCGTTCCCGGCCGTTCGATCCCCGATGGCGCCCGCGCCCCGCCGGCGGTCCGAGGAGGCGGGCGGTACGCCGCACACGGGCCCCGTCCGAAGGCTTTCCGGCACCCTGGACTCCGCCTCCCGGGACCGCTCCCGGGATCCTCCGCCACCCCGGAACCGGAGGATGACGTGTGCCTTCGGGGTCAGACGTCGACGGACGGAATGAACTGACAGCATAAAACGTGTTCAGAGAATGACTTGTGGCATGGGTTCTTCTTTCCTTCGGGCGTTTGCTTGCGAATGACGACGAGCGAAACGTAGGTTGGGAAAACGACATAGAAGTGCGTCTCTTCCGCCTCGGCGAGGCCTCCGAGACACGCCTTCATGCGGGGACTGTGGGAGTTGCCGCTCCATCCACTTGGGAGTCGGGGGAAAGACATGCGCACGACCGCTCGTTTGGCACTTCTCTTGCTTGTCGGAATTCTCCCGGCGGCCCGTCCAGCTCAGGCCCAGGTGGGCCAGGTGACGGGGGTCGTACGGGACGCGGCGAACGCAAGACCGCTGGATGGGGCCCAGGTCTACATCGAGGGAACGGGCGTCGGGAGCCTCACCAACGAGGCCGGCCGTTTCCTGCTGACCAACGCTCCCGTCGGGTCCCAGGTTCTCACGGTCGAGCTCCTGGGGTATACCACGGTGCGCCGGGATATCACCGTCTCGGCGGATCAGCCATTGTCGATCGAGATCGACATGGCTCAGACCGCCGTCGACCTCGAAGAGCTGGTGGTCGTGGGCTACGGCACGCAGCGTCGGAGAGAGGTCACCGGGGCCGTGGCCTCCGTCCGGGGCCCTGAGATCGCCGAAGCCGCCGTGACGCCCAACATCCAGACGGCCCTGCAGGGCCGCCTTGCGGGCGTCAACGTGGCGGAGTCCTCCGGTGAGCCCGGGGCCGCTCCCCAGATCCTGATCCGGGGTCGCGGGTCGATTTCGGCGGGGACCGAGCCTCTGTACGTGGTCGATGGTGTGCCGTACTCGATGAACACGGACCTGGAAGGCACGATCGACCAGTCCAATCCGAGTCACGGCGTCACCCGCACCAATCCTCTGGCGAACCTCAACCCCAACGACATCGAGAACGTCGAGGTTCTAAAAGACGCAGCGGCCGCGGCCATCTACGGGTCCCGTGGCTCCAACGGGGTGATCCTGATCACGACCAAGCGGGGCCAGATGGGTATGGCCCCGCAGACCAACTTCCGGGCCTATGCCGGTGTGCAGACCGCGTTCAACCAGCCGGAGATGATGAACGCCCAGGAGCACATCGAGTTCGTAACCCTCTCCCGGAACAACGCCTACCTCACCGGCGCGGATCCCCTGAACCCGGCAAGCCCCAACTACAACCCCGAATACGATCCCAACACGAACCAGGGGCGCCCAGATAACGCGAACTACCTGATCCCCGAGGCGATGGTGAACTGGGACGGCACCGACACGAACTGGGTGGACGAGGTCCTGGACCCCGCCACCCTGCAGAACTACGACATGTCCGTGCGGGGCGGGGCGCAGAACTTCAACTACTTCGTCTCCGGCTCGTACACGAACCAGGCCGGGGTCATCGAGGGCTCGCGATACGAGCGGTTGGCCCTTCGGGCGAACCTGACGATGGACCCCTTCGAGAGGCTCGAGATCAACACGGACATCAACGCATCGTTCGCCGACCAGGACCGGAAGGCGGCGAACGCGCCGTACTTCGGGCGGCCGCCGGGGATCATCTATTCGGCAATGGTCTCCTCGCCCGTCGCGAAGATCTACGACGAAGAGGGCAACTACCTCCAGTCCGGGCCCAGCAGCATCAACGAGCTCGGTAACGGGATGACCACGACCAACCATGCCCTGGCCGTCCGGGACTACATCGACGACGACCTGCAGATCGGGCGGGTGTTCGGGAGTGTCGGGGCGAACTACTCGATCCTCGACAACCTCCGCTACAACCTGCTGGTCGGGTTCAATTACGACACGAACAACCGGAGCTTCTATCAAGGGACGCAGCTCCAGTATCGGGGCAGCACCACACCCCAGCCCTATTCCCAGACCTTCGCGGGCCAGCAGTACAACTGGCTGATCGAGAACACGGCGAACTACACCGCGGCCTTCGGGGCGCATGAGCTCGACGTGCTGGTGGGGTACACGGCCGAGAAGACCCACGAAGAGACGAAGTACGTGATCGCCCGCAACTTCCCGGACGACCAGGTCACCACGATCGGTGGTGGGGAGGTCACCGGCGGGGGTCAGAACCAGGAGGAATTCTCCCTGGTCTCGTTCCTCGGACGGGTCAACTACAGCCTGCTGGGACGCTATCTCGCCACCCTGACCTTCCGGTCGGACCGTTCCTCGCGATTCGGGTGGGACAACCAGACGGGATACTTCCCCTCCATCTCCCTGGGGTGGCAGGTCACGCAGGAACCGTTCATGCGGAACGTCGATTTCTTCAGCCAGCTCAAGCCCCGGGTCAGCTACGGGGTGACCGGGAACTTCAACATCCCGAACTACGGGTCCATCGGGCTCGTGGGGAGCGCTCCCTACGTCTTGAACGACCAGCTGGTCCCCGGCGCCACGCAGAACACACTGGGCAACCAGGACCTCACCTGGGAGACGACCCGGCAGCTTAACGTGGGGATCGACTTCGGGGTCTTCAACGATCGCGTGTACGGTTCGTTCGACTGGTACACCAGCAACACCGAGGATCTGCTCCTCAACGTGAACGTGCCGTCGTCCACGGGCTTCGCCACGGTCCTGACGAACATCGGCGAGGTGAAGAACACCGGTTTCGAGGCCCAGATCACGTCTCGAAACCTCGTCGGGGCGTTCCAGTGGTCCACCGACCTCAGCCTCGGCGCGAATGACAACGAGGTCCTCCGACTCGGTCCCGAGGGAGACCCGATCCTGGCCTCGGGCGCCGCCGGGGTCCGCCACATCACCCAGGTGGGTGGCGAGATCGGCGCCTACTGGGGTTACGTGACGGACGGCGTCTACATGAGCCAGGAGGAGATCGACAACGGACCGGTGGACATGGAGGGCAATCCGACGGTAGGCGATCTGCGGTTCAAGGACATCAACAACGACGGCGTGATCGACGCCAACGACCGGACCGAGATCGGTAGCTACAACCCCGACCTCACCTGGGGCATCCAGAACCGGTTCGGCTTCGGGGGTCTGGAGTTGGGCGTCTTCTTCAACGGCGTCGTGGGGCGGGAGATTCTGAACCTCACCCGGCGGCACATGGAACCCGAGGGGAACTTCAATCACTACCGCTACTTCGTCGGGAAGTACTACAAGTCGCCCGAGGAGCCCGGTGACGGCATCCATCCGAAGCCGGACCGCCTGTCCCATGGAGGGGGCACACGGCCGTCGGACCGGATCGTGGAGGACGGATCCTACATCGCCCTGAAGAGCATCACCCTGGCGTACCAGCTGCCGTCGAGCATCGGGGACCGCCTCTGGGGCAGCAACGTCCGGATCTTCGGGTCGGTGAACAACGTGTTCATGTGGACGGACTACATCGGCTGGAACCCGGAGGTGAGCGTCCAATCGGACGGACTGACTCCGGGACAGGACTACGGGGCGTACCCGCTCATGCGGGCCTACCAGCTCGGTGTCGAGATCGGATTCTAATCATGCAATCGAGGTCATCCATGAATGTGTTGCCGACCACACGCGTGATCCTGGCGCTCTCGACGGCCCTCGTGCTTTCGGGGTGCAGCGAGGACTTCACCCGCCTCAGCCCGATCTCCGAGCGGAACGTCGAGTCATTTTACCAGTCTCAGAGCGACTTCGAGGTGGCGATCAACGGCGCCTACAGCACGCTGGCGGGGAACGGCGCCTACAATCGCTCCTACGTGCTGCTCCACGAGATGCGCTCCGACAACACCATGAACGGTGGGGGGAACACCGGGCTCGCGGAGGTCTATTTCCGGATCGCCTACTTCTCGGAGCTGGCCACAGCATCCGAGCTGTCCAGCCCCTGGACGACCGCCTACCAGGGGATCGCCCGCACAAACACGATCCTCGATCGGCTGGACAACCTGGAGGACGGCGACTTCAAGGAACGGATCCGGGGCGAGGCGCTCTTCATCCGCTCCCTCTTCTACTACCAGCTCGCCGTCCTGTGGGGCAACGTGCCCCTCCAGCTCGAGCCCGTGACGTCGCCGGACATCGAGGTGAACCAGGTCTCGGCGGACGTGATCTACGATCAGATCGCCTCGGACCTGGAGGTGGCGCAGGGCGTGCTGCCGGTCTCGTACTCCGGCGAGGACCTGGGCCGCGCCACGAGCGGGGCTGCGAATACGCTCCTCGGACTCGTCTATCTGACGGACGGCGAGAACGGGCTGGCCGAGACCGCACTGCGCCGTGTCGTGAGCTCGGGCCAGTACGAGCTCGTCGATGATTACGTGGACCTCTGGGGTGTGGCGAACGAGAACAACGTCGAGTCGGTCTTCGAGTTGCAGTACAAGGCCGGCGGGTCCGGCACCGGAAGCCAGTTCACCGACTACTACACTCCGTTCGGGGATGGCGGAGGCGTCGGAGCGGGCAACGCGCCTCAGGTCCTCTCCCCCGACATCGAGTACCTCCACGAGGTACAGTACGGGATCGAGGAGAACGACGAGCGGGGTGTCGGGGGCACCTGGGGGTTCCAGGTGGGCGAGGCGAACGACACGACGTGGTATGTCCAGAAGTGGGTCAGCACGCCGTTCGGTCCGGGGGACGCGGACAACAACTTCCCGGTCTTCCGCTATGCGGATGTCCTCCTGATGCTCGCCGAAGCGATCGGGGAGAGCGACGAGGCGTACGCCCTCATCAACGAGGTGCGTGAGCGGGCGGGTGTGACGCCCATCAGCGCCGCCACCCCCGGCACCTTCGAGGAGAAGCTCCTCTTCGAGCGGCGGCTGGAGTTCGTCACGGAAGGGAAGCGGTGGGCGGACCTACTGAGGTTCGGCGTCGCCGGGCCCGTGATGGCGAACTTCGAACCCCTGTCGGACGCCGGGCTCACCGAAGCGGACATCCGGGAGCTGTATCCGATCCCGCAGGGTGAGATCGACGTGTCCGGCGGCGCGATCGTCCAGAACAACTACTGATCGATTCGCTCCGATCAGGCCTGAGCGGGTCTGCGCTCGAGAGCCCGGCTCCCCGCACAGGGGAGCCGGGCTCTTTCTTCGGGGAGGCGGCCGACGTGTCAGGATCGGCGGTCGCGACCGCTCGTGCGCTGTCGCGCACTCACCCGTCCAGCGTCTCGCGTACCCGGGCCAGCAGCTCGTTCAGGTCGAAGGGCTTGCCGAGGATCTTCGTCCCGGCCGGCAGGCGGCTCATGACCCTGGCGTCCGCGTATCCGCTCGCGAAGAGCACCCGAAGCTCGGGGCGTCGCCTCCGAAGCTCCTCCCAGGTGTCGATGCCACCCAACTCGGGCATGACGACGTCCAGGAGCGCGAGATGGACCGGCCCGTCGTGCTCGTCGAGGAGACGTATTGCGTCGCGGCCGTCGATGGCCAGCAGGGTGCGGTAGCCGGCCTGCTGCAGCATCTCGACCACGGCTCGGCGCACGAACTCGTCGTCTTCCGCGACGAGGACGGTCTCATTTCCCGGGGAGGGCTCCCTGGGGCGTTGGGGCGCCTCGTCGGCCGCCGGCGCCGACGTGGCCGGCAGGTAGACCTCGAAGGTCGTCCCTTCCCCCACCTGGCTTTGGACCTCGACCAGGCCCTGGTGCTGCTCCACGATCCCGAAGACGGTCGCGAGCCCGAGCCCCGTCCCCCGTTGAGGTTCCTTGGTCGTGAAGAAGGGCTCGAAGATCCGCTCGCGAATCTCGGGCGGCATCCCGGTCCCCGTGTCGGCGACGCTCAGGAGCACGTAGCGCTGGGGCTCGGTCTTCCCGGGAGCGTCCGCCACGGGGCGTTCGAGGAGGACGTCCTCCGTCTTCAGGACCACCCTCCCGGGGTTCTCCATGGCATCGCGGGCATTGATGCACAGGTTCACGATCACCTGCTCGATCTGCGTCGGATCGGCGTTCACGAACGGGAGCCCTGCCCGGGGTATGAAGTCGATCGCGATGCTCGCCGGGATGAGCCGCTGTAGCATGGGCATCAGCCCCAGTGTCACCTCGTTCAGGTCGATGGCGACCGGTTGCAGCGTCTGCCGCCGGCTGAAGGTGAGAAGCTGCCTGGTCAGGTCGGCGGCTCGTTCGGCGGCACTCCGAACGTCGGCAAGATGGGCCGAGAGGTCCGTGTCCCCGGCCGCCCTCGCGATGGCCAGGTGGGTATGCCCCAGGATGGCCTGCAAGAGGTTGTTGAAGTCGTGGGCTACCCCGCCCGCGAGCTGGCCGACGGCCTCCATCTTCTGCGCGTGACGGAGCCTCGTCTCGGCGTCTCTCCGCTCGGTGATGTCCCTCGCCACCGCGTAGACGTCTCGGGTGACCGGGTCCCGGGTCGCACGCCACGACAACGTGCGGTACGACCCGTCGGCGTGCCGGTATCTGTTCTCGAAGCCCTCGGTCGGGACGCCCCGGAGAATGGCCGTGAAGGCCGCCCTGGTACTCTCGGCATCGTCGGGGTGGACGAAGCCGATGAAGCGTTCTCCTTCGCAATCACGGACCTCGTAGCCGAGGGCCCGGCTGAAGGCGGAGTTCACTCGCTTGAGGTACCCGTCGGGGTTCGCGACCACGAGCATGTCCAGGGAGAGCGAGAAGAACCGGTCCCGGTCGGCGTGGGCACGGCGCTGCTCGGTCACGTCGCTCGTGGTGATGATCAGGCCTACGATCGCTTCCTGAAAGCGGATCGGCCCGACCCGGACGTCCCACATGCGTACGGTTCCCGCGACTTCGGAGACGATGTCGAACTGCGCCCCCTCCCCCGACCGCAGGACGCCGCGATACGTCTCCTCGGCAATCCCGCGATAGTCGGGAGGCGCCAGGTCGATGGCGTTGCCGCCGACCATGTCCTCGCGACGAAGGCCCTCGGTCGTCCAGTTGAGGTATCGGATCCGGAGGTCGCCATCGACCACCCCGATCACGTCCACGGCGTGGGCCATGATCCCCTCCAGGGCGGCGAGCCCTTCCCCCTGTAGCCATCGAGCCAGCGGCTCGTCCTGTATGAGAGTGTTGTTCATTCAGCCGAGGGGAATCCGGACGGATCGGGGAAATTCTGGCTGACGGTACCCCGGTCACTTCGGCCGGGGCAAGAGGAGGCGCCCCGCCGCCAATTCGGGTGGACCGGGTGGCATCTTTCCCGCACAGGGTCCGGTCGGCGGGGGCGCGGTCGGGGACGGTGGCGGGGGTCGAGGTCGACGTGGAGGCGAGCCGTCGCGCCGCACCAGGGGCCCGCACCCCGCCAGGACACTCACCCTTGCGCGAACCCGCCCCGCGTCGCCCTCTTTCCAGCATGCTCACGCTGGCTCGACTCCGCCCGCACGTCTCAGCGGCGCTCGCTGCGCTGCTGGTGGCTCTCAGCGTGGCGGTCCCGATGCTGGATCGCGCGGACGCCGGATCCGGCCCCGTCGTGGAGGGGGAGCACCATCCAGGGACGTGCCCGCCGGCGCACGATCACACGGTGTGCACGCAGTTCGGCGGCAATCTTCCCCTCGTGAGCGCCTGGACGAGGATTCCGACCGCGTCCACGGTTCGCACTCCACCGCCCCGGGAAGGCGGTCGGATGAGCTACGCGACCGCGTCGGTCGCGGCCAACCATTCCCGCGCGCCTCCCTTCGTCTGACGAATCTCGCGGGTCCCTCCCGGGCCCGCGGTTCCCGTGACCTCCCCTCGGGTCGTCACGCCGTCGGATCTCAGGAAGGACAGGCGCTGCTTTGAAACGCAAACCCGCGCCCTTTCGGCGCACGATCATCGGAACGCCCCGCATGCTCGGGACGGTCCTGCTGCTCGGTCTGCTCTGCACCCCCCGGGTTGGGACCGCCCAGGAGCCTCGGGACTCCCTCGCCGCCGAGGTCGCTCGCCTCGCCGCCCTCGTGGACAGCCTCGCCCGGGAGGTGGCCCGGCTCCGCTCCGCCGGTGAGCCGGCGGCGGCCGACGCCGCGGAGGACGCGCTGGCCCGGCTCCGGGCCGCGGCCGACTCGGCAGCCGGGGCCCCGCCCGCGGCCGCGGCCGCGGCAGGGCAGGGGGAGGAAGAGGCGTTCGTCGGACGCCAGCGCTCCCTCCAGGCGCTCAATCCGGAGATCAGCGTCCTCGGCGATGTGCTGGTCCAGCCGGTCCAGCAGAACATCGACGAACCGGCCTTCATTCCCCGGGAGTTCGAGTTCTCGTTCGTTTCGAACCTCGACCCGTACTCCCGAGCGAAGGTCTTCCTGTCGAACCACAACGGAGGGGGTGAGATCATCCCCTTCGGCGGGGAAGATCACGAAGAGGCTGCCATCGGGGTGGAGGAGGGGTACCTGGAGTGGGTCGGGCTCCCGGCCGGCTTCGGCCTCAAGCTGGGCCGCTTCTACCAGCAGTTCGGCCAGCTCAACCGCTGGCACAGCCACGCGCTGCCCTTCCAGTCGCGGTCGCTGCCCCATCTGACCTTCATCGGTGAAGAACCCCTCGCGCAGACGGGAGCGTCCGTCCACTGGCTCCTCCCGGTAGGCGGAGAGGCGGGCACCTACGAAGCCACCTTCGAGGTCACCGCGAGCTCGAACGAGGCGCTCTTCGGGGAGGACCACGGCGTTTCCCTGCTGGGCCACGTGAACGGGTTCTGGACGCTCTCCGACGCCACGGACCTGGATCTGGGGCTGAGCTGGATCCACGGCGACTTCCGAAGCGACGAGAACGTGGGGGGACGTGACCTGTTGGGCGCCGAGGTGGCCTTCACCTGGCGCCCCCCCGAGCGGGCCAGCTACCGCGGCGTCACCCTCCGTGGCGGCGTGATGGTCCTGAACGGTCTCGTGTCCGGACTGACGCCCCCGGGTCCCGATCCCCTCGAGCTGATGGACGAGCGGGCGGTCGGGTTCTGGACCGCCGGCGAGCTCCGCATCGGTCGGAGCTGGCTGGTCGGCGCGCGCTTCGACCGGACCGAGAATCCCGAGAACACCGATGAGACCGCCTGGCTGGTCTCCCCAACCCTCACCTGGTGGGAGAGCGAGTTCGTTCGCGTCCGCGCCGAGTACGATCTGCTCGGCCGGAGCTTCCTCGACACCGACGAGGGCCGTCTGCTCCTGCAGGTGACCTTCGCGATGGGTCCGCACAAACACGAGAACTACTGATGCTCAGAATCCTGATGACGGTCGGCGCGGTGTTGGCCTCGACCGCACCGAACGAGTCCGTGACACTCCCGCCCCAGCCCGCTCCGGTGCGCGTCGTCGCGACCCTCCCGGTCTACGCCGAGATCACCAAGGAGATCGGCGGCGCCGAGGTGGAGGTGAGCTCCATCGCCAATCCGAACGAGGATGCGCACTTCGTGCGGCCGAAGCCCAGCTTCGCCCTGGACCTGCGGCGCGCCGACATGTTCGTCACGACGGGACTCGATCTCGAGCTGTGGGTGCCCACGCTCCTCGATCGCGCCGGCAACAGCGCGGTCCTCGAGGGCGGGCAGGGCTACGTGACCGCCTACACCGGGATCACCCTCCTGGACATCCCGGTGTCCACCGATCGAAGCGGCGGGGACGTGCACATCTACGGCAACCCGCACCTCACCACCGACCCCCTGCGCACGTTGCAGGTGGCCCGGAACATCACCACGGGGCTGAAGCGGGTGGCCCCGGACCGATCCGCCGTCTGGGACGAGGGGCTGGCCCGCTTCACCGACCGGATCTACAAGAGCCTCTTCGGAGATCGGCTGGTGGAGCTTCTCGGTGGGGAGACGTTGGAGCGGATGGCGCTGGGCAACACGCTCTTCTCCTTCCTGGAGGAGAACCAGTTCGAGGGGCACCCGGTCCTGGACGAGCTGGGGGGCTGGCTGAAGCGAGCCGAACCCTTCCGGGGCAAGCAGATGATCTGCTACCACAAGAACTGGGCATACTTCGAGGAGCGCTTCCAGGTCACGTGTGCGGACTACGTCGAGGCGAAGCCCGGAATCCCCCCGACGCCGGGCCACGTCGCCGAACTGATCGGGAGGATGGAGAACGAGGACCTGAACGTCCTCTTCGCCGCCACGTACTTCTCCCGGGAGAAGGTCCAGAGCGTCGCCGACCGGGGAGGCGCCATCCTGGTCCGGGCGCCCATGATGCCCGGAGCGGTCGAGGGGGTCGACGACTACTTCGCCCTCGTGGACCACTGGGTCGACGAACTCGCCGCAGCCTTCACGGCCCGCTGACGGAGCGCCGCTGATGATCGACCTCATCCTGCCCCCGGTCGTTGCGGGCCTCCTGATCCTGTCCATCCACGCCTACCTGGGGCTTCACGTCCTGGCCCGGGGCGTGATCTTCGTCGACCTCGCCTTCGCCCAGATCGCGGCGCTGGGGACCACCGTGGCGGTGCTCATCGGCTACCACAATCCCACCGTGCAGATCCTGTTCGCCCTTGGGTTCACCCTGGTGGGTGCGCTGATCTTCTCCTTCACACGCATGGAGGACAGCATCGTCCCCCAGGAGGCGATCATCGGCATCACCTACATCGTCGCCTCCGCCACGGTGATCCTCCTGGCGGGCTTCACCGCCGAGGGGGCCGAGCACATCCAGGAGACCATGACCGGCTCGCTGATCTGGGTGGGGTGGCCGCAGATCGGCAAGATGGCGGTTCCCTACCTGGTCATCGGTGCGATCCACGTCGTGTTCCGCCGGAACTTCCTCGCGGTGACCCTGGCTCCGGAGAAGGCGAGCTCCGTCCGCTTTTGGGACTTCCTGTTCTACGTGATGTTCGGGATCGTGATCGCCTTCTCGGTGGAGCTCGCCGGGGTGCTGATGGTCTTCAGCACCCTCGTGATCCCCGGGGTGATCGCCTTCCTCTTCACCCATCGCCTGACCTACGCCCTGCTGCTCGCCTGGTTCGCCGGGACCGTGGCGATCGTGGGCGGGATCGGCGCTTCGTTCTACTGGGACGTGGCCACGGGCCCGCTCCTCGTCTGTACGTTCGGCCTCGTTCTCATCCTGGCGGCGATCGTGAAGAAGCTCTTCGGCGTCCGGCCGACCGGTCCCATCATCGTCCCGGGGCTGACCGACGGGGCGGGGGAGTAGTCGGCGGGGAGGCGGCGACGTGGGTGCTTCTCGCACCGGCCCGAAGTCGAGGGACGCTGCGTCAGGGGAGCGCCTGCGAGCGTCACCACACCGTGTACAGAGCCCCCCGACCGGTCCGGTCGGGGGGCTCTGTACGCCGCTCTGTGCGTGTCAATCGCCCGGCTGACCGTGTCCGGGTCTAGTTGTCCGCCACCAGGTACCGAGCCGCCCCGACGAAGGGATTCGCGAGGTTCAGCGTCCTCTGGTCGAGAACATTGGAGCGGAGCGCCTCGGCTTCCGCAGGTCGGTCGAGATCATCCAGGGCTCGAGACATCACGGCCTGGACCATCGGATTGGTCATATCGGCGCTGCTCAGGGCATCGATCGCACCCTGAGCGTTCCCCTCATTGACGAGGGCCAGCCCAAGAGCGGCGTCTCCTACGGAGGTCCAGAAGGGATTGGCATCCGTGAGGTGACCTGCGGCCGCTCGAGCCTCGTCGCCGTGTCCTGCCGCGGCGTGGGCCGTGGCGCTCATGCCGTGAAACCCTGGGCTGTCGTCACCGCCGAACTCGGCGGCCCGGTCGAGGTAATCCTGCACGTCACCATCCCGCCCCATCATTCCGGCGGTGAGGGCCATCTGGAGGTGAGCGAACCCGCGGGCGTTGTCATCCGGCGCGGCCTCGGCGGCGGCCGTAAGCGCATCCATGGCGCCAGAGCGATCGCCTCCCAGCATATGGGCGCTCGCCGCGCCCCGGAGGTTGTTCACCCTCTCCCCGTTCGACGTCATCTCCGCAGCACTCTCCATGTGCCTGGCCGCCTCTTCGTAGTCGCCCATGAGCACATAGGTCTCCGCCATGCCCGTCTGGGCGGCGACGTAATCATCGGCCCGGGCCGCCGCTTGGCCGTAGTGGGTCAGGGCGTCGGTGTAGTGCCCCATGCCCTGGAGAATCTCGGCATAGGAGTCGTGGGAGTTGGGATGGTCGGGGGCAAGACGAAGGTAGTCCCGGGCAGCCTCGAGAGCGCCGGACCGATCGTTGATTCCCCACCGGTCGTAGGCGAGCAGATTGTACGAAGGTGCGTAATCGGGGAAATCTTCGATCACGGCCTCCCACATCGCCTCTGCATCCATCTGGCTGCCGCGAGCCGCAGCCGTCTGGGCGGCCCAGAATGCCGCGTAGGGATCGTCGGGGTTGTTCCGGCGAAGGGCGGCGATCAGGCGCGATGCGTCGGCTCCATTGCCCGTCCGGAAGGCACGGACCGCTGTGGCCATAAGCAACTCGTCACCGGTGGCGTCCCCCATCGCGGCGATGCCGCGTTGGATTTCCTCCAGGCGGCGGTCGTTCGGCATACTCCCGACCTGCGCCCGCATCACGTGGGCGATGCCCCAGTCGGGATCCGCCTGGATGGCCTGATCGAAGTGCCGCACGGCCCCGGGAGCGTAGACGTTGTGCGAATCCTCCATCCCAGCCCAGAAATGCGCCTTCGCGTCTTCCGAAGAGGTGGACAGGTCGATGACCCCACCTCCATCCTGGGCCGAGGCGACGGAGGGAGGTGCCAACACCAGGGATAGAGCGGTTAAGACGCCGAGGATCGCATTCCTCGGTAGACGGTTGAACGCAATGGGCGGACCGATCATCTGTCCCCTCACGTGGGAGAAGCTCGGCGCCCAGAGTGGACGCGGTTGCGCATGATCCGTGTTGCGCGGTTTATGCGCAAGCTGCGGAAGGATCCGGCCCCACGCTGCCCGCAGGGTCAGGCGCCTTGGGTTCAGCTCCGTTCTGGGGCCCGTGTTGGGTCCGCGGGTCCTCGTCCGGTCCCGCTGGATGGCACGCGGTTCGACCCCTCC
>Ga0316576_10000856_pt1 | contig 15412 bp, 12 predicted proteins | sample S0NA_FD_203075 | JGI IMG/M metagenome (GOLD analysis project Ga0316576, IMG submission 203075) | Rhizosphere microbial communities from salt marsh grasses in Alabama, United States - S0-2_050615r3r5 | ecosystem: Host-associated > Plants > Roots > Rhizosphere | place: USA: Alabama | collected... | reverse complement strand
GTCCCGGCGGAACCCGGGCTGGCGGTGGGCGCTCTCGCCACCGCCGTGGCCTCGGTCGGCGCCGCCCAGAGCGGGAAGAGCATCGAAGGCCTGGACCTGCGGGGAAGGCCCCTGGCCGATTCCCAGGCGCTCGTCGAGGCCCTGGCCGCCCCGCAACCGCTGCACCGGACGGTTGTGGCTCTCGACTGTCCGCTCGAGAGCCAGGCCGCGCTGCTGTTCGCACGCACGGCAGGGATGGCGATTCTCGTGGTCGCCATGGAGCGCACACCTTCCGACGACGCGGAGCGCGCTCTGGAGCTCGTGGGGAGATCGCGCTTCCTGGGGGCGGTCGTCCAGGCCCCGGCCGCCGGCTGACCGGCTACTCGGCGACGATCACGTCGCCGGGCAACATCGTGAAAGAGTAGCCGCGCCCCTCGCCCTGCATCAGGTCACGGACGTCGAAGCGGATTCGGACCGTGTCGGGTCGTCCCCGGAGGACGTACAGCCGGTCCTTGTGGGCGTACTCGGTGAGCCCCCCGACCAGGGCGAGCATGTCGACGATCCCCAGGTCCGGGACCCAGTCGTACTTGCCCGGCCGACTCACCTCCCCGAGTGCGGACACCGGCGCCGGAGGCGCCTTGTCGACTCCGATCGTGACCACCGGCGACCTGACGTAGTCCGTCAGGAGCTCCTCGACCTGCGAGCTCAGCTCGGACGTCGTCCGGCCGGCCGCCTCGATGTCGTTCAGGAAGGGCATCGTGATGAATCCGTCGCTTCGCACGGGTGTGCGGGCCGAAAGCTGGTCCTGCCCGAGCACTCGGATGTCGAGCATGTCCCCGACACCTATGGTCCCGGCGTCCGTGGAGGGCGGGGGTGGGGTGTAGCTGTCCACCCAGACGTAGTTCCCGGATGAGGACGCGCACGCGGCACCGGAGAGCGCGACGGCGGAGAGCCAAACGACGGCGGTCGACTGCAGGAGTCTCAAGGGATCAGCTCCTCCCCGGCCAACTCTCGGGGGGCGGCAGCTCCGCCAGAATCGGGAGACCGAGACCCTGCTCGACCTGCCACGTCTGGACGATCCGCCCCTGTCGGTACACGAGGCCAAAGGCCGCCAGCCCTCCGAGCAGCAGTCCAGCGAGAGCTCCGGCGACCCACACGAGCCGCTTTTTGTTGCGATTCACCGGCTTGTCGGGACGTGTCGGCGCCTTGACGACCAGATACCGGTACTTGTTGCCGGCGGTCATGGCGTCGCGCTCGATCTGGGCCGCCTCCAGCCGATCCACCAGGGTGTTGTAGCGCACCATTGCCGCGGTGAGCTGGCTGCGCGCGAACTCCTCGGCGGGGTCCTTGAGCGGCCCTTCGAGGGCGGCGATGACCGAAGGCGTCGTCGCGCGCGTGGGCGAGGTGGCGATCTCGTAGTCGAGCGAATCGAGATCGGCCAGCTTCCCCCCGCGGGCCACGTAGCGGGATTCGAGCTCTTCCAGCTCGCGCCGAAGAGCGAGCACCTGCGGCGAGTCCTGGCTGAGGGCGGCCAGGCTCCCCTCGAGGGTCACGATCGTCGGGTGCGAGTCGCCGTACACGGCCTTCTTCTCGTCGAGCTCGGCCAGCAGCTCGGCGATTCTCCTCTCGCGGAACGCGATCAGGTCCTCCAGGGTCCGGGTTCGGGACGCGATCTCGGCCCGAATCCGGAGCAGCTCCATCGTCGTCTGGGTGGGAACGACGGAGCTCCTGGGCTCGGGCTCGACTCGAGGGGCGCGCCGCCGGGGCGCCGGCCGGGCTTTCCGCGCCGCCACGAGCGCTTCGTTCAGAAGCTTCTCCGCGGCCACCAGGCGCTCCTTGAGGAGCGAGACCGACTCGCCGAGCATCGCCATCGAGGTGACGTGCCTCGTCTCGATGTAGTTCTGGAGGGCGCCGTCGACCAGGCGGTATGCCATTTCCGGATCATTCCACGTCACGAGGACGAAGACCGACCCCGGATCCGAATAGGCGAGTAGTCGATCATCGAGTATGTCGACGAGAACAGCGGTCAGCTCCTCGTCATCCAGCTCCCGCCCATAGGTCAGGCGGTCGCGGAGCCGCCCGAATGGAGAGCGGTTCTTTCGCCAATGCTCGAGCAGGCCGGTCTGTCGAATGAGCGCAAGCAGGTTGTCGCGTCCCTTCACCACGTCGTGGGCCGCGGCCGAGGCATCTCCTGCCGCGCTCAGCCGGGGCCGACCGGGGTTGCCAAAGGACGCGATGATGTCGGGCCTCTGCGCGGCCAGACGAGCCTCCACCAGGTAGTAGTCGGGCCAGGCCCAGTTGAACAGGGCTGCGCCGCCGAGACCCAGACCGAGACCGGCGAGCACGACCCATTTGTGCTTCCGCAGCGCGCGAACGACGTATGATGTCCAGCCTCTGAGCAGCCCGGCCTCGACTCCGCCGCCGTCCTCTTCTTCCTCGATTGGCACGGTGTCCCCCATGCGCGCCGGATGATAGCATATGCGCCGCCCGACATGAGGTGCCAGCGGTGACGCGAGCGGAGCCGGGTGCGGGGGTCTAGCGGTCCAGAGATGAAACTCTTCTTCGTATCCGTGGTCTTGGTACCGGTGCTCCTCGGAATCCTGGCCGCCTCCGATCCGCGACCACGCCGTGGGCTGGCGTGGCTGCTCGCGTCGTTCGGTCTCTTCACCGTGGTTTACGCCGCCATCGTGCATCTCTTCTTCCGCTGAGTGATCCAACGATGCTCCTCAGGATCATGTGCGTGATGATCTTCGTGGCCTTCACCGCGGAGAGGGCGGACGACATAACCCTGTACGGCGTCTCGGGCTGGCGGAGCCCGTTCCTGCTCCTGGGCCCGTTCTTCGCCAGGGTGCCCGTCATCCGGCTACCCCTCTGGGACGTGCTGCTGCTCGTGCTCTCGCCCCTGGCGCTCGTTCAAGGGTTCTTCCTGCGCCGACGAGTCTGGCTGGCAGATCTCGCGGTGCTGGCCAGCGCGACCACGATCGCGATGGCCGTCCTGTGGGGCGAGGTTCGGGGGGGGAGTGCCTACAACGCCTACTACCAGCTCAAGAGCCCGCTGACCGGCCTTCTCGTGGGCCTGCTGCTCCTCTCGACGGTCCGAAACTCGCGCGACCTCCGTCTCGTGTGGGCGACGATCCTCGCCGCCGCACTCGTCCGCGCCACGCTCGCCCTCTACTTCTTCCGCTTCCACGCCCGCAACATGGAGCCCTACCCCCAGTTCATGACGAGTCACAACGACTCGCTCCTCTGGGTGGCCGCCGTGGCGTGGCTCCTGGCCCGCGCCCTCAGCCGGGGATCGCCCCGGGTCTGGCTGTGGAGCCTGGCCGGAACCGCATACCTCCTCATGGCGATCTACGTGAACGCGCGACGTCTGGCCTGGCTTCAGCTCATACTGGTTCTCGTGGTCGGCTATCTGCTCCTGCCCCGGAAAGGCCTGCGGCGACGCGCGAACCGCATCCTCCTCATGGCCATGCCGGTGCTGGTCGTGTACGTCGCGGTGGGCTGGGAGCGCAGCGGCCCCTTCTTCGCCCCGCTCGAGGCCCTCAGGACCACCTCCTCCGAGGAGACGGACGCGTCGACCGCGGCGCGCGCGGAGGAGAACACCAACCTCGTCCACACCTTCAGGCAGGGGCCGGTTCTGGGAACCGGATGGGGCCACGAGTACATATCCCTGAAGGGCTACTACACCCAGTCGTTCTCCAAGGGAATCTTCAAGATCTGGGGCTACCTGCCCCACAACTCGCTGTTCGGCATCATGGCGTTCAGTGGCCTCGTGGGCTTCATCGGGACCTGGGCCCTGATTCCCGTCACCAGCTTTCTCGCCTCACGCGGGTACCGCCGCGCACGGCGGGCCTCTGACCGGGCGGCGGCGATGGCGGCGGTGTGCGTGCTCCCCGCCTACGGCGTGCAGGCATTTGGCGACATGGGATTCAATGCCCTCACCTGCTCCATTCTGCTCGGAGTGGCGGCGGCAACGGGAGGGCGAGTGGCGGCCTGGACGCGGGCCTGGCCGTCTCGGTCCAGATCGCCAACAAGAGAGCACGCTTCCCTTCCCGGGACTGCCGCTCCCGCGGTCGACGTCTCCCCCGGCGGGGCTGCCCTTCGGCAATGAGCGCGGCCGGGCCCCGACGCGTCTGGATGGGCGAGGTTCCGGTCGACGCAGTCAGCCGGGACGAGGCCCTCGGGCGGGTGGCCGCGCTCGTCGAGGCCTGTCAGGGGGGCGTGGTGTTCACCCCCAACGTGGATCACGTCGTCCTCGCCGAGAGGGACCCGCGCTTCCGCGAGGCCTACGCAGCCGTGGATCTCTCCCTCGTCGATGGCATGCCGGTTCTCTGGGGCTGCCGCCTCCTCGGGTTCCGGGTCCCGGAGAAGATCTCGGGCTCCGACCTGGTTCGCCCCCTGGCGTCTCTCGCCGCGGAACGGGGTTGGGGGGTCTTCCTGCTCGGAGCGGGGCCGGGGGTCGTCGATCGCGCCGCGGAGATCCTCGTAGCCGAGAATCCGGGGCTACGCGTCGTCGGGACCGCCTGTCCCGAGGTGGACATGGGGCGCCCTGCCGCCGAGCGGGACGCGCTCCGCGAGGAGATCCGGGCCGCACGTCCCGATCTCCTGTTGCTGGCCCTGGGGAGTCCCAAGGGGGAGACGTTCGCCCACGAGTGCCGTGAAGAGATCCGACCTGCCGTGATCGTGGGTGTGGGCGCGGGCCTCGACTTCCTGGTGGGCACGGCGCGGCGAGCGCCGGCGTGGATGTCGGCCACGGGGCTCGAGTGGTTCTTCCGCTTGCTGCAGGAGCCGCGACGGCTCTGGAGACGCTATCTCGTTCGGGGACCGAGGTTCGTGCCCATCCTGCTCCGTACCGCTACCCGCGGCACGCCCGGAGCAAAGGAGAAGCCGTGAGCCCGACGCCACGGAGCGCCAGTGTGGTGGTGCCCTGCTACAACTACGCCCGCTTCGTGGGCGCGGCGATCGAGAGCGCCCTTGGGCAGTCCCGCTCGTTTCGCGAGGTGATCGTGGTCGAGGACGGCTCGACCGATGGTTCCCGCTCGGTCATCGAAAGATATGGTGACCGGGTCCGAGCGGTCTTCAAGGAGAACGGCGGGCAGGCCTCGGCGTTCAACGCCGGGTGCCGGCTGGCCCGGGGAGACGTGGTCTTTCTGCTCGACGCCGACGACGAGCTGTGCCCGGAAGCGGTCGATACGGTGCTCGCTGCCTGGCGGCCGGGGACGGTGCTGCTGCAGAGCCGCCCGTCTCTCATGGACACAGAGGGCCGCGCCCTCCCGGGAGTGGTGCCCGGACCCCACGTCCGACTCGCCGAAGGCGACGTGCGCCAGCAGATGGTGGAGACAGGAGACCTCCGTGTCACCGTGACGAGCGGTCTCGTGGTCCGGCGCGATGCTCTCGAGCGCGTCATGCCCATCCCCGAGGAGCGCTTCCGCCAGGGAGCGGACGCGTACGTCTCCCGGGCGGTCGCGTTCCAGGGTGAGCTTCAGGCCCTGGACCGACCGCTGTCGAGATACCGGCGGCACGGCAAGAACGACACCGACATCGGCGTGTCGCCCCTGCAGGTGGCCGTGGCGTTTCGGAAGAGGGCGGCCCTGATGCAGAACGAGCTTTGGACGATCCGGGAGTTCGCCCGACAGCAGGGACTCGAGGTGGCCGAAGACCTGGGCGAGCACAACCCCGATCTCCTCTTCCTCCGCCTCGGCTCGCTCGTCGCCGATCCGCCAGGGCACTCGATCCCAGGAGACTCCCGGCTGGGTCTGCTCGCTCGCATCCTGGCCTCGAGCCGAGCCATCCCCCCGGGTACGGCCTCCCGCGCACGCATCTCGCTCCTGGCCACCGCGCTCGCCATCCTCCCGGGACGTCTCGGGGTGCGGCCGCTTGCCTGGTCGCTCTCCCCGGCAACGCGGCCCCGCTGGCTGGCGGGTCTCTCAGCCTGGCGACGTCGCTTGAGCGGGACATGAGCGAGACCCACCCGACCCCCTCTCCGGCCCCGGGGAAGGAGCTCTCGCAGGACGCGCGGACGGCCTTTGTCAACGGCGTCAAGCTCGCGGTCTCTCTCATCGCGACATGGGGTGTGGGGCTCGTGGTGCGATTCTGGCTGCCTCGCGCCCTCGGCCCCGACCGGTTCGGGTTGTTCACCTTCGCGGACGGGCTGGCCATGACCGTCCTCGGCTGTGCGAGCCTGGGTACGAACGCCTTCGTCCAGAAGGAGGTCCCGGTCCGGCCGAAGGAGGCTTCGGACTACTACGGAGGGATCGTTCTCATCCGGCTGCTGCTCTCGGCCCTGCTCGTGATCGGGCTCCTGGTCATCCCCCTGGGCCAGCGGGAAGGTGAGATACGGCTGCTCCTGCTCGTCTTCGGCGTGGCCTACGCGGTCTTTGCCCTGAACGCGACGCTCGCCTTCATGCTCCAGGCGAACACCACCGTCGACGAGCTGGCCGTGGCCAACGTGGTGACGAAAGTAGTGTGGGGGCTCGGCATGGCGGCGGGGCTCCTCCTGCACGTTCCGCTGGCGGGCCTCGCCGCGGTCCTGGCGTTCTCGGAGAGCCTCAAGTTCGGAATCCTTCACGTTATCGCTCGCAAGCACATTCCGCTCGAGATCCGCCTGGACGCCCGCGCCACCCTGACCACGGTGCGCGCCAGCCTGGGCTTCTACGCGGCGGCGCTGGCCCACACCGTCGGTGCGCGCCTCGACATCGCGCTGCTGGGCTTCCTGGCCCACGACTCGGACGTCGGGTGGTATGGGGCCTCGGCGAGCCTCGCCGGGATCACGTTCCTCCTGGCGCCGTTGCTCGGCTCGGTGCTCATGCCGCTCATGGCCCGCGCCTACGAGAGGTCCCCCGAGGAGATGCTGAGGGCCATGCGGCGCGCCGTCGAGGGGCTCATCGCGGTCACGACTCCCCTGGCTCTCTTCCTCGCCCTGGGCGCCGACCTGTGCATCCAGGTCGTCTTCGGAGTGGCCTACGCGCCCGCCGCGGGGAGCCTCCGCACGCTGGCCCCGCTCTTCGTTCTGACCTACCTGTCGATCATGCTCGGGCTCACCCTCGTCGTCCACGGGCGCGGTTGGCGACTGACCGGGATCGCTACGACGGGAATCCTCACCAGCATCACCCTGGCCCTGGTGCTGGTGCCCACCTTCAGCCGCTGGCTGGGCCCGGGAGGTGCGGGCACCGGCATGGCGCTGGCGGCGGTGGCGAAGGAGATCGTCGTCCTGACGGGGATGCTCGCGGCGCTGGGCAGCGACGTGCTCGACAAGCATCGGCGGCAGGTCCTGGCCCGGACCGTCGGTTCCGCCCTGGGGACGGTTGCCGCGCACCTCGTGTTGGCGCCTCTCGGCCACTGGCGGCTCGCCGTCGACCTCGGCATCTACTTCGCGCTGGCGGTCTGGTTCCGGGCGGTCAAACCAGGAGAGGTGATGGCTCTCGTTCGCCAGCTGGCCGCCATGCGGAACGAGCGCACCGACCCCCCGCTCCCACCCACGGGTCTGGAGTAGCCTCACACTGGGACTCGCCGCCCCTGGCCAGTGATCAGGAGGATCTGACCGCGAGGAGAATCGCGGGAATGACGAGGAGGGTCACGAGCCCCCCGAGTCGAAGATAGTCGACGAACCGATAGCCTCCCGGACCGTAGACCATCAGATTCGTCTGATAGGAGACGGGTGTCATGAAGGACGCGGAGGCCGCCACCGCGATGGCGATCGCAAACGGGCGCGCCCCGAGGCCGAGGGCGGCGGCGGCCGAGGTGGCGATGGGAAACATGAGCACCGCCGCCGCGTTGTTGGTGATCATCGAGAGCAGGACGATCGTCGCCACCACCAGTCCCAGAAGCACGCCGGTGGGGCCGAAGAGGCCGAGCGTGTCGACGAGCGTCCGGGCCAGCATGGCGGCGAGCCCGGAGTTCGCCATCGCCGCGCCCAAGCCGAATGCAGCGGCGATGACCACGATCACGTTGACGTCCACCGAGCGTCGCGCCTCCGGCGCGGTGAGCACGCCGGTGGCCACGAGGGTGAACGCTCCGAGCAACGAGAGGTGGAGGATCGGAAGGAGCCCGAGGGCCGCACCCCCGACGATCCCGAGGGTCACCGCGAAGACGATCCAGGCGCGACCGGTCGTCACCGGGGGTGCACCCCCCAGCATCGAGACGAGGAGGAAGTCGTTTCGATCCCGGTAGCGGTTCCGGAAATCCGGATCGGCCAGGATCATGAGTGTGTCCCCCACGCGGAGCTTGACGTCGCCGAGCTTCGCCTTGACCCGGTGTCCGGCGCGGTGAATGGCCACGACCGCCGCCTGGTAGCGTCCCCGGAACGAGGTCTCCTTCAGGGTGTGCCCGACCAGCGGCGAGACCTCGCCCACCACCGCTTCGAAGAACGTGTGCCGGGCCGTGTCCAGCCCACCAGTGTGGGCGTGCTCGGCCAGACGCAGGCCGCGCAGGCCCTGCAGGTCGACGATGAGGTCGGCCTTCCCGACGAAGACCAGACGGTCCTCCCCGTGCAGGACCGTCGTGGGCGTCACCGGGGCGATGAGATCCCCGCCCCGCTCAATCTCCACCAGGAACACCCCTTGGAGGTGCCTCAAACCGGCGTCTTCCACCGGTCGGCCATCCATCGGTCCTCCCCGGTCGACGAGCATCTTCACGACGAACTCGCGAAAGTCCTCGTCGATCTCGCGGTGGGCCGATCGCCTCTCCGGCAACAGGAGAGGCGTGAAGAGAACCACCGCGGCGATCGCGACGAGCGCCACCGGCAGCCCGACCCTGGAGATCTCGAACATGCCGAGAGGAGCCTCCCCGGACGCCTCCAGCAAGCCGGAGATCACGAGGTTCGTCGACGTGCCGATCGCGGTGACGGTGCCCCCGAGGATCGCTGCGAACGAGAGCGGCATCAGGAACCGCGACGGCGACAGCCCCCGTCGCTCCGCCCACTCGGAGACCTGGGGGACGAGCATGGCCACGATGGGCGTGTTGTTGAGAAAGGCCGAGGCGGCGGCAGTGGGAAGGACGAGCCGCAGCAGCGCGCCCCGGGTGGTGCGGCCTCCCCCGAGCATCGCCGAGACGAGCGGCTGCAGGGCTCCCGTCTTCTCGACCGCGCGCGCCAGGACGTACAGGGCGGCCACCGTGATCGGCGCCGGATTGGAGAAGCCGGAGAAGGCCTCCTCCGGGGAGATGACCCCGAAGACCATCAGCAGCACGACCGCGCCGAGCATCGTCGCCGGCGGAGGGAGGAGGTCCCGGGCGAGCGCCAAGAGAGTGAGGACGAGAACGACGATCGTCAGCGAGGTGGTGAGGCCCATGGCGGGTCAGTGACGCTAGGGGCCGGGGACGACCGGGGCCCGGGAGACCCGGAGGGCGTCGAGCGTCTCGAGGATCGCGATCGTCTCGTCGAGGGGCATGCGCCCGCTCTCGGTCTGGCCGGCACGCAGGCAGCGGATGACCTCTGCCGCCTGGTGGTGGTACCCGTTTCCCTCGACCGGGATCACCAGATCGAGAGAAGGCCGGCGCACCACCGGCGAGAGGTAGGCCTCATAGCGCTGGTACAGCCTTCGCAATGCCGACTTCCACGTCGCCGGGACTGCAGGAGGCCCGGCGGCCCCCGGGGCACGACCTTCCCCGGCCTTCGCGAAGGTGACCACGGACACGTGGTGAGGGCGGTAGAAGGGCGCGTGGAGCCTGAGGCGCCCCCGCGTCCCGAACAGCTGGGCCTCGCCCGGCGTCTGGCTCAGGAGGCTGGCGAACAACGCGGAGTGGCCACCGTCCGAATGCCGCAGGAGGACGCTCGCCTGCTCGTCCACTCCTGACGGGCCCACCATCGCGCACCCCAGCGTCTCCTCGGAAGGACCGAGGAAGAGCCGCGCCATCGCCACGAGGTAGACCCCGAACTCCAGCAGGGCGCCGCCCCCGAGCTCCGGGCGGAGAGCGCGGCTCGCGCGCGAGGGGACGACGATCCCGAGGTCCGCCTGGAAGGCCAGCGGGTCTCCGATGCGTCCCTCCCTCACCAGGGCCTCGGCGCGCCCGACCAGCGGCACGAAGCGGGACCACATCGCCTCCATGCAGAACAGCCCCTTGGCGCGGGCGAGGGCAACCACCTCGCGAGCCTCTGCCGCGCTCGTCGCGAACGGCTTCTCGCACAGGACGGCCTTCCCCGCCTCGAGGGCGAGCCGATTGTGGTCGCGGTGCTCGCTGTTGGGCGTGGCCACGTAGACGACGTCCACCCCGGGGTCGCCCACGAGTGCTTCGTAGCTGCCGTGCGCGCGGGGCGCCCCCACCGCGTGCGCAAACCGGTCGCCGCGCTCCGCCTCGCGTGAGCCGATCGCCACCAGCTCCGCCTCCGGCAGACGCCGAAGCCCCATCGCGAACTCCCCGGCGATGTGTCCGGTCCCCAGGATGCCCCACCGCACCCTCGGGGCCGCTAGCGCGCCCACGGCATGGGCTCCATGGGGGGGAAGGTCGAGCGGACGCGGTAGGGAGTTCCGAGGCGAGGAGCATTCTGGATGGCGAGGACGACCTCGGTGTTGTGCAGGCTGTACTCCCGCGAGAGCCGGCAAGGCCGCTCCTCGGCGAGGGCGTTCGCCATCTCGGCGATGCCCCGGGAGAAATCCATCTGGGCGGAGGCCCGCACCTGATAGCGCGGAGGCCGGCGAACGAGTCGCACCCGCTTCTTCAGCGGGTTCGGCACGGTCCTCCGGCGAATGGTCACGAACCGCTGGATGTGGACGGGCGACCCGTAGTACCAGCAGTCCTCCGTTCCGAGCACGCCCTCGTCTCCCACGATCCGGAGCGAATGGTCCTGGGGAGCCACGATGCTGCACGTGAGCCGAGCCACGACTCCGGAAACGAAGCGGATGGCGGCGACCGAGAAATCGGGGGCCACGCTCTCCGGCGGCAGGTCCTCCGCCTTGTCCGGCACCTGGCAGGAGGCGAACGCGGTCACCGACTCCGCTGGGCCGAAGAATGCCGTCAGCCAGGTGACATAGTAGCCGGCGTGCTCGAGGGTGCAGCCGACCGCGAACTCGTCGTGCGACGGCCAGGGGGTGCCGGACTCGCTCATCCACCGCTGGTGGGGCATCCGATGCACCATGCCGTCGTCCATCTCGGCGTAGACGAGGCGGACCTTGCCGATCCGCTTCTCGCGCAGGGCCTTCCACAGGGTCTGGGCGGTCTCTCCGAGGATGCTGCAGGGGGCCGAGGCGAGGAGGAGGCCCCTGTCGCGCGACAGGTCGACCAGCTCCTCAGCGTGCGCCACGTCCATGGCGAGCGGCTTCTCCGAGTAGACGTGCCGGCCGGACTCGAGCACCCTGCGCGACACGTCGAAGTGGCTCTCGGGGTTGGTGAGGTTGGCCACGAGCGCGACCCGCCCGTCGACGAGGAGCTCGTCGAGAGAGGCGTAGGCGGGAACGTCGAAGTGGGCGGAGAACCGCTCGGCTCGGCCCGCGTCGCGGTCGAACACGCCCACGAGTTCGAGCCCGGGGTGCGCCGAGATCGTCCGGGCGTAGAAGTCAGCAACGTAGCCGCAACCCACGAACGCGACGCCCACTCTACTCACGAGCGGCAGCCTCCTCCCCGACGACCGAGGGCGCGTCGGAGCAGCGACGGAGGGCCTGCTCATAGGTCCACGGTGGACGCCACCCGAGGATCTCGCGAGCGGCGCGGGGCTCGGCACGGACGGGGCGGAAACGAGCCTCGAACTGGGCGGCCACCAGCGCACCCAGCCCTCGACGTCGCGAGAGGCCGAGCAGCGAGCGCGCGATGGGAACGATCCCCATGGCGAGGGCATAGGGAACGGGCAGGCGAGGGCGGGCCGAGCGGACGAGGCGGAGATGATCCCCGGCGCTCTGCCATGTGGTCACGTCGCCGCCGTCGACCACGTTGAACGTCTGACCCACGGCACGAGGATCCTCGACGGCCGTCGCGAAGAGGTCAGCGCAGTTCTCCACATAGGAGAGACACGGTCGTGACCGGGGCGCGACCACGACCCAGGCCAGCCCGAGGTCCAGCCCCAGGCACGCCGGAAGCTCCCGGCCCCCTCCCCAGACGAAGCCGGGCCGCAGCACCGTGAGGCTGAACCCGCGATCGGCGCTCCACCGCCGTGCCATCTGCTCCTGCTCCGACTTCGCCGCGGTGTAGGGACCGAGAGCGACGGAGAGCTCCCGAGAGAGAAGTGGAGACCCCTCGTCCACCTCGGACCCGACCCGACTCGCGTCGTACACGGCGAAGCTGCTCGCGAGAACCAGACGGCGAGCCGAGCTGCCGGTCATGATCTCGAGCAGGTTGCGGGTCCCTTCGACCGTGACCGCTCGATGCTCGGCGGAGGTGCCCCGGAGTGGGGCGGCGAGATGAACGACGCACTCGATCCCATCGAGTGCCGGCGCCAGCCCAGCTCGCGAAGTCAGGTCGCCGCGCGCGATGTCGACCGACCCGGTCGAGGCATTCGAGGCGACCACGGCGGAGGGGCGGAGGAGGGCGCGCACCTCGTGCCCCCGGGCCAACAAAGCGGCAACGACGTGTCGGCCAATGAAGCCGTTCGCTCCGGTCACGAGCACCGTCATGCTGCTGCGGATACTAGCATCCTCCCGAACCCGGGGGCCCTCGAGCCCCACCGAGCCGCGGGGAATGTGGTATATACACGAGGCTCGCACCGGGCATCACCGATGCGCCGTACCACGCTCGGCGCATTGCCCTCCCTCCTGGCGCGCTGGAGCAGGACTGTTCACGAAGATGGCAGGAACGAGGAGGATGTCGCACCCGGGACACGGCTTCGGCGCGGACAGGTGGTCCGCGTGAGAAGCGTCGTCGAGTCCGTACGGGAGCACGCCCGGGAGCAGCCCGACGGGCTGTGCTCGCGGATCGTGTCGGCCCGCGACGGTCGTCTACACACCGCAGCGACCCGCACCTGGAGCGAGGTCGTGCACGACGCGAGCCGCGCGGCGGCGTTCCTGAGCGGGCGTGGGGTGGCCAGGGGCGATGTGGTGGTCCTGATGGGCACCCACCACGCCGACTTCCACGCCTGCTGGCTGGGCTGTGCCTGGATTGGCGCCGTGCCCTCGGTGCTGGCCGAGCCCTCCGTCCGGGTCGACCGGGGGGTGTACTGGTCGCGTCTGAAGGCCCTGCTGGAGCGGATAGACGCCCGGGCCCTCTTGACCGACCCTCAGATCAGCGTCGATTCGACCTGGCCTGCGGAGCGACCCCGGTTCTCCTACGAAGAGACCGTGGCCAGCGGCACTCCGGGCATGGACCCCTTGGAGCCACAGCCGGGTGATCTGCTGCTGCTGCAGCATTCGTCGGGCACCACCGGCCTGCACAAGGGCGTCATGCTGTCCCACGGGGCGGTGATGCGACACACGGCGTCGTACACCCGGGGGCTCGCCCTGGAGGCCAACGACGTCTTCGCCAGCTGGCTGCCTCTCTACCACGACATGGGCCTCATCGCCTGCTTCGTGACCCCCCTGATCTCCAGGATCCCCCTCGTCTGGCTGTCCCCCTTCGAGTGGGTGGCCAACCCTTCCCTGCTGCTCCACGCAGTGAGCACGTGGCGGGCCACCCACATGTGGCTGCCCAACTTCGCCTACTCGTTCCTTGCCCAGCGGGTCCGCGAGCCAGCAGGCAGCTTCGACCTGTCCTGTCTCAGGGCGATCGTCAACTGCTCCGAGCCCGTCACCGCCGAGGCGATGGACGCCTTCGCATCCCGCTTCTCCGGCGACGGGCTCGACCCTGGTGCGCTCCACGCATGCTACGCCATGGCCGAAACCGTGTTCGCCGTTTCGGCCTCGACCGGCGTCGCCCCGCCCCGCCGTCGCCGGGTGGACCTGCGCGCCTGGCAGGACGAGCATCGAGCCCGGATCGCCTCACCGGCCACGCCCGAGACGCCGAGCGCCATCCACGTGAGCAACGGCCCGGTTGTGGGGGGATGCCAGGTTCGAATCGGACCGGTCGAAGGCGGCGCCGCAGCCCTCGCCCCCGGCGAGGCGGGTCGCGTCTGGGTCAAGTCCACCTTCCTCTTCGACGGCTACTTCCGCCGGCCGGACCTCAACTCTCAGCTCTTCGACGCACAGGGCTACTTCGACACTGGCGACCTGGGCTACCTGGACGACGACGGTCACGTCTACGTCACCGGACGCCTCAAGGATCTCGTCATCGTCGGAGGCCGCAACGTCTATCCTCACGACGTGGAGGCCGTCATCAACGGCGTCGACGGCGTCCACCCGGGCCGCGTCGTGGTGTTCGGGGTGCCCCACCGGGGCCTGGCCACTGAAGGCCTCGTGGCCCTCGCCGAGAGCGACCGACCGGAGGGGCAGTGGTCGGAAGTCGTGCGTGGGGTCCGGAAGAGCGTCCCCTCCCTCCTCGATCTCGACCTGCTCGACGTGCGCGTCGTGGCTAAAGGCACCCTGCGGAAGTCGACCAGCGGCAAGCTCGCGCGGGGGGGGAACCGGGACTGGTATCTTGGGGGCCGTTTCGGCCCGGTGCCAGGCGTGGTGGGCACGGCCCGGAGGGGAGAATGAACTGTCGTCTGCCCGAGATCGTGGAGGTCGTCGCGCGCTTCGTCGCCCGGACACGCGGCGTGGACGAGAGCACCGTGGAGCCGACGACTCAGCTGCTGCAGGAAGGGCTCGTGGACAGCTTCGGCCTCGTCGAGCTGATCGTCGAGCTGGAGTCCCACCTGGGGACGACTCTCGCGGAGGGGACCCTGCTGCCCGAGGACTTCGAGACGCCCCAGGTGCTCTTCGAGAGGCTGCAGCAGCTGTGAGCGCGATCGGCCCCGGCCCCCCGGGCCAGCGGATGGCGCGAGGCCGATAGTGTCGTTCACGTCCTGGGCCTTCGTGGTCTTCCTGGCGCTCGTCTGGAGCGCATACCGGGTCCTGCCCCACCGGGGCCAGAACGTCCTTCTCCTTCTCGCCAGCTACGTCTTCTACGGTTGGTGGAATGTCGGCTTCCTCTTCCTCCTGTCCTTCTCGACGATCGTCTACTACTCCAGCGGCCTCATGATCAACCGGGGCTCCATGACCCGGGGCGAGCGTGCGGGGGCCTCTCTCTGGCTGATCGTCTCCGCGTTCGCCTTCGTCGTGGTTCGCTGGGACGGCCTCAGCTGGAGCCTTGCCCCGCTCTCGATGCGGTGGGACCCGTCGGTCGCCTCGTCGGCGGCGTGGCCGGTGCTCGCGGGAACCTGTGGGCTGGTGCTGCTGGGGAACCTCCTGCACCCCTGGAACGCGTCACTCGACGAGGCCACGAGGCGGCGCGTCTCGTTGTGGGCGGGCATCGCCGCCAATTTGTCGATCCTGGGATTCTTCAAGTACTTCAACTTCTTCGCGGCGAACGTCCAGGGACTTCTTGGGGACCTGGGCGGGCCTGCGGCAGATCTGCGGCTCGACATCGCGCTGCCGGTCGGGATCTCCTTCTACACGTTCCAGGGGATGACCTACACCATCGACATCTACCGTCGGAGGCT
>Ga0316576_10000855_pt1 | contig 15426 bp, 9 predicted proteins | sample S0NA_FD_203075 | JGI IMG/M metagenome (GOLD analysis project Ga0316576, IMG submission 203075) | Rhizosphere microbial communities from salt marsh grasses in Alabama, United States - S0-2_050615r3r5 | ecosystem: Host-associated > Plants > Roots > Rhizosphere | place: USA: Alabama | collected... | reverse complement strand
ATCGGGTCCAACCAGGGCGTGGCGTTCCCGGTGGCCGACCTCGCGGTCATGGAGGACGCCGCGCGCCTGCTCACCTACCGCGCCGCCTGGCTCAAGGACGAGCACGAGGCCGGACGGCGCTCGGCCGACGAGGTGAAGCGCGCGGCAGCGAAGGCCAAGCTGTACTCGTCGGAGGCGGCCGTCGGGGCCACCCGTATCGCCACCCAGGTCTTCGGGGGGAACGGCTTCATGGAGGAGTACCCCGTGGCCCGCTTCTACCGCGACGCCAAGATCCTCGAGATCGGCGAGGGCACCTCCGAGGTCCAGCGGATGGTCATCGCCAAGGGCCTCGGCCTCCTCTGACCCCTCGCGTGCCCGGGGGTCGCGCGTGAGCAGGCCGGGCACGCACCGCCGAGAAGGAGCCACCACATGTCCGAGGAGTCCCACGGGGACCCGCGGGTCGCGGATGTCCGCGACCGGCTGGCCACGGCCCACGAGGCCTCGGAGCGTCCCACCGACCGGGGCGCCGCCAAGCTGGCCGGCCAGGGGAAGCTCTACGTCCGGGACCGGCTCGCGCTGCTCCTCGACGAGGGGTCCTTCGTCGAGGACGGGCGCTACGCCAACGCGCTCGCGCCCGGCCTGCCCGCGGACGGCGTCGTCACCGGCCGGGGCACGGTCGACGAGCGGCCGGTCGTCGTCATCGCCAACGACCCCACCGTCAAGGCCGGCTCCTGGGGTGCACGCACCGTGGAGAAGATCGTGCGCGCTACGGAGGCCGCTCTGCGCGAGGAGCTGCCCGTCTTCTGGCTCGTCGACAGCGCGGGCGCCCGGATCACCGACCAGGTCGAGATGTTCCCCGGCCGCCGCGGCGCCGGACACATCTTCCACAACCAGGTGGCACTCTCGGGCAAGGTGCCGCAGATCTGCTGCCTGTTCGGTCCGTCGGCCGCCGGCGGGGCGTACATCCCGAGCTTCTGCGACGTCGTCATCATGGTCGAGGGCAACGCCTCGATGTACCTCGGCAGCCCCCGCATGGCCGAGATGGTGGTGGGCGAGAAGGTCTCCCTCGAGGAGATGGGCGGCGCCCGGATGCACTGCACGGTGTCCGGCGTCGGCGACCTCCTCGCCGCCGACGACGAGGAGGCGATCGAGCTCGCCCGTCTCTACTTCTCGTACGTGCCGGACAGCTGGCAGGCCTCGCCGCCCACCTACCACCCCGAGGAGCCGGCGGCGCCGCTGACGCGCGATGTCGTCCCGGAGCGGGAGAGCCAGCCGTTCGACATCCACGACGTCATCGACGGGCTCGTCGACGAGCACAGCTTCTTCGAGATCAAGCCGCTCTTCGCGGCGGAGCTCGTCGTCGGCTTCGCGCGGCTGGCGGGCGAGAGCGTCGGCATCGTCGCCAACAACTCGGCCGTCCGCGGCGGCGTCCTCTTCGCCGACTCGGCCGACAAGGCCTCGCGCTTCATCTGGTGCTGCGACGCCTTCTCGATCCCCCTCGTCTACCTCGCCGACGTGCCGGGCTTCATGATCGGCTCCGAGGTCGAGCGGGGCGGCATCATCCGGCACGGGGCCAAGATGGTCTCGGCGGTCTCGTCGGCCACGGTGCCGCAGGTCTGTGTCGTCGTCCGCAAGGCCTACGGCGCCGGGCTCTACGCGATGGGGGGTCCGGGCTTCGAGCCCGACGCCACCCTCGCACTGCCCACGGCGCGGATCGCGGTCATGGGGCCCGAGGCCGCGGTCAACGCCGTGTACGCCAACCGGATCGGCGAGGTCGAGGCGGCCGAGGGTCCGGAGGCCCGCGACGCCTTCATCGCGGCCCGGCGGGCCGAGTACGAGGAGGATGTCGACCTCGAACGGCTCGCCGCCGACCTCGTCATCGACCACGTGGTCGAGGCCGACGAGCTCCGTGCCGAGCTCCTCCACCGGCTGCGCTACGCCGCGCGCCGCGACCGGCACTTCTCCGGCAAGCGCCGCGACATCCCGCCCGTCTGACCCCGCGCTCCCGGCACCGGGTGTTGACACCGGGGTGGCACCTGGCCATTATTTCTACATGCGTGGAAAAACAGAGCCGCAGGACTCGACCGGTCTCACCCCAGGGCGGACGCGCGCGATCCTGGCGGTCGTCTCCCTGGCCCTGATGACCGTGGTCTCCGCGGTCAGCGGTCTCAACGTCGCCCTCCCGGACCTCGCGAAGGAGACGGGGGCGTCGCAGACCCAGATGACCTGGATCGTCGACTCCTACACCGTCGTCTTCGCGGGGCTGCTCCTGTTCGCCGGCGCGCTCGGCGACCGGTTCGGGCGCAAGCACCTGCTGAGCGTCGGGCTGGTCGTCTTCGGCGCCGCCGCGGCGGCCGGCTTCGTCATCGACGACCCGGGCCAGCTCATCGTCGTGCGGGCGGTGATGGGGTTCGGTGCGGCCGGCATCATGCCCACGACGCTCTCGGTCATCACCACCTCCTTCCCGCCCGCGGAGCGAGCCAAGGCGGTCGGCGTCTGGGTCGGCGTCGTCGGGGGCGGCGCCGTCCTCGGCCTGTTCGCGACCGGCCTGCTGCTCGAGTGGTTCGACTGGAACTCCTTCTTCGCCCTCAACGTCTGCCTCGCCGTCCTGGCGCTCGTCGGCACGCTGGCGGTCGTCCCGAACTCGGTCGACCCGGATGCGCACGCCCTCGACGTGGTCGGCGCGGTGCTCTCGCTGGTCACCGTCGCCGGCGTCGTCCTCGGGATCATCGAGGGCCCGGAGCGGGGCTGGACCGACCCGGCGACCGCGGGCGCGCTCGTCCTCGGCGTCGCTGCCGGAGTCGCCTTCGTGCTGTGGGAGCTCCGCTGCGAGCACCCACTGCTCGACCCCCGGCTGTTCCGTCTGCGCGGCTTCTCGGCAGGCACCCTGACGATCACGGTCCAGTTCTTCGCCAGCTTCGGGTTCTTCTTCACCATCCTCCAGTACCTGCAGTTCGTCGACGACCGGTCGGCGCTCATGGCCGCCGTCGCACTGCTCCCCCTGCCGTTCGTCATGATCCCGCTCGCTCGCAACGCCCCACACCTGGCCGAGCGCGTGGGGTTCCGCCGCGTCGCACCGCTGGGCCTGGTGCTCACGGCGGGAGGGCTGGCGCTGCTCTCCACGACCGCCGTCGACCTCGTCTACTGGTGGTTCGCCGTCGGCCTGGTCGTCTTCGCCGCCGGGATGGCCCTCGCCGGCACACCGTCGACGACGGCGATCACCGAGTCGCTCCCGCACGCGAAGCAGGGCGTCGCGTCCGCCGTCAACGACACGGCCCGCGAGCTCGGCAGCGCCCTCGGGATCGCCATCCTCGGGAGCGCGCTCAACCAGGTGTACCGGAACGGGATGGCGGACGTCATCACCCAGCTGCCGCAGCAGGCGCAGGAGGCGGCACTGTCGTCGATCGCCTTCGTGGCCTCGCCCCAGGTCCAGCAGGCCGGGGATGCCGCGACGCCCGTCGTCGAGGGCGCCAAGGCCGCCTTCGTCGACGGCGTGTCCGCGGCGCTCCTCATCGCGGCGGCGACCGCGGCGGTCGCGGCGATCGCCGTGTTCCTCCTCGCACCCAGCCGGATCCAGGCTCCGGACCGGGCCCCGTCAGGGGCCGACGCGCAGGTCCCGCCAGGGGATGTCGAGCTCGAGGGCGAGGCGCCGCAGCAGAGGCAGGGAGAGGCCGACGACCGTGCTCGGGTCTCCCTCGACCGCGTCGACGTACGGACCCCCGAGCCCGTCGATGGTGAAGCCACCCGCCACGTGTAGCGGCTCGCCGGTCGAGACGTAGTCGGCCACCTCGTCGTCGGTGAGGTCGGCGAAGTGGACGACCGTCGACGCCGTCGCACCGACCTGTCCGCCCGTACCGCCCGCCGCGGAGGAGCGCCGGTCCACGAGCCAGTGGCCGGTGTGCAGGAGCCCGGAGCGGCCCCGCATCCGGCGCCACCGCGCCGTCGCCTCGGCGGCGTCGACGGGCTTGCCGTGGATCTCGCCGTCGAGCTCGAGCACCGAGTCGCATCCGAGCACGAGCTCGGCCGCGTCGTCCCCCTCGGCCTCGACCGCGCTCACCACGTCCTCCGCCTTGGCCCGGGCGAGCAGGAGTGCGACGTCGACCGCGTCGAGCGGTCCCGTCCGGGCAGCGCGTGCGCGAGCCACGGCCGAGTCCTCGTCCACCCCCGAGACCCGCACCGAGGGCTCGACGCCCGCCGCCCGCAGGAGGCCGAGCCGCGCAGGGGAGGCGGAGGCGAGCAGGAGCCGGACTCGGGGGGCGCGCACCCGGCCAACCTAGCCGGGCGTGTGACCAGTTCCTCGCCGGCTCGCGTCGCACCGCGTCCACTACGGCGCGTAGTGTTCGTGATGGCTCCCGCGGCCGTCGGGGCCAGGCCGGGAGGAGACCACGTGGCCGAACCGAAGCGCGACCTGACCCCCCTCGCACCCATCGGCCTGGGACGGACCCGCTCCGGCCCCGTGCGCCAGCAACGGCCCGTCTATCTCGACCTGCTGCCACCGTGCAACGCGGGCTGCCCGGCGGGGGAGAACATCCAAGCCTGGCTCGCGATGGTCAAGGAGGGGCGCGCGGAGGAGGCCTGGCGTCAGCTCACCGACGACAACCCGATGCCGGCGATCCACGGCCGCGTCTGCTACCACCCGTGCGAGACGGCCTGCAACCGGGCCGAGCTCGACGGTGCGGTCTCGATCCACGGCGTCGAGCGCCACCTCGGCGACCTCGCGATCGAGCGGGGCTGGCGCTTCGAGACACCGGCCGAGCGGACCGGCCGCAAGGTGCTCGTCATCGGCTCCGGTCCGAGCGGCCTCTCCGCGGCCTACCACCTGGCACGCCAGGGCCACGACGTCGTCGTCCGCGACCTGGGGGCGGAGCCGGGCGGGATGATGCGCTACGGCATCCCCGCCTACCGCCTCCCCCGCGAGGTGCTCGACGCCGAGATCGACCGGATCCGGGACCTCGGCGTCGTGTTCGAGCAGGGGCACCGGGTCGAGGACCTCGAGGCCGAGCGCCAGGCGGGCGGGTTCGACGCCGCGTTCGTCGCGGTGGGGGCGCACCTGTCGAAGCGCGTCGACATCCCCAACCAGGACGCCGGGCGGGTCCTCGATGCCGTCTCGTTCCTGCGCGGGGTCGCGTCGGGGGAGCGCGACTCGATCAGCGGCCGGATCGCCGTGTACGGCGGCGGTAACACCGCCTTCGACGCCGCCCGGGTCGCCCGGCGCCTCGGTGCCGACGACACGATCATCGTCTACCGCCGAACCCGCGAGCAGATGCCCGCCCACGAGGAGGAGGCGGCCGACGCGGAGGAGGAGGGCATCCGGGTCAACTGGCTGCGCACCATCACCGAGATGGGCCAGGACGACCTCACGGTGGAGGTGCAGGAGCTCGACGAGAACGGCCGCCCACATCCCACGGGCCGCTACGAGACGCTCGAGGCCGACACGGTCATCCTCGCCCTCGGACAGGAGAGCGACACCGGCTTCCTCCACGGCGTGCCCGGCGTGACGTTCGACGGCGACGTCGTCGTGGTGTCGACGACGACGCTGATGACCGGTGCGCCGGGCGTCTTCGCCGGTGGTGACGCCGTGCCCAGCGAGCGCACGGTGACCGTCGGTGTGGGGCACGGCAAGAAGGCCGCGCGCAGCATCGACGCCTGGCTCCGGGACCTGCCGTACGCGCCGGGCCCCAAACACGACCGGGCCGACCTCGACACCCTCCACCTCTGGTACTTCGGGCTGCACGAGCGCCGCCAGCAGGCCGCGCTCGACCCCGCCGAGCGCGTGCGGGCGTTCGAGGAGGTCGTCTCCGGGCTCGACTCCGACGAGGCGCGCTTCGAGGCCGGCCGGTGCCTGTCGTGCGGCAACTGCTTCGAGTGCGACGGGTGTCTCGGGGCCTGCCCCGAGGACGCGGTGATCAAGCTCGGCACCGGCCTGCGCTACGAGTTCGACTACGAGAAGTGCACCGGCTGTGGGACCTGCTACCGGCAGTGCCCGGTGCACGCCATCGAGATGGTCCCGGAGGGCTGAGTTGATGCGCGCGACCATCGACGGCAACGAGGCAGCCGTCACCACCGCCTACCGTCTCAACGAGCTGTGCGCCATCTACCCGATCACCCCGAGCTCGGCGATGGCCGAGCTGGCCGACGAGTGGTCGAGCCACGGGCGGCCGAACGTCTGGGGGACGGTCCCCTCGGTCATCGAGATGCAGAGCGAGGGTGGGGCCGCCGGCGCGATGCACGGCGCCCTGCAGGGCGGCGCGCTCGCGACGACGTTCACGGCGTCGCAGGGGCTGCTCCTCATGATCCCCAACATGTACAAGATCGCCGGTGAGCTCACGTCGACGGTCTTCCACGTCGCCGCCCGGTCGCTCGCCGCCCAGGGGCTCTCGATCTTCGGCGACCACTCCGACGTCATGGCGGTGCGGCAGACCGGCTTCGCCCTGCTGTCCTCGGCGTCCGTGCAGGAGGCGCACGACCTCGCGCTGGTCGCCCAGGCGGCGACGCTGCGCACGCGCGTGCCGTTCGTCCACTTCTTCGACGGCTTCCGTACCTCGCACGAGCTGAACACGATCCAGCTCCTCGACGACGACGTGCTGCGGGCGGTGGTCCCCGAGGAGCTGGTCCGGGCTCACCGGCTGCGCGCGCTCAGCCCCGAGCGCCCGGCGGTGCGCGGCACGGCACAGAACCCCGACGTCTACTTCCAGGCCCGGGAGACGGTCAACCCGTTCTACGCCGAGGTCCCGCAGGTCGTCCAGGAGGTCATGGACGAGGTGGCCGGGCACACCGGGCGCGCCTACCGCATCGTCGAGTACGCCGGGCATCCGAATGCCGAGCGCGTTCTCGTCATCATGGGCTCGGGCGCCCAGACGGCCCAGGAGACGGTGGAGCACCTCGTGGCGCAGGGCGAGCGGGTCGGCGTGGTCCAGGTGCGCCTCTACCGGCCGTTCCCGGCCGCCGAGCTCGTCGCCGCCCTGCCCGAGACGGCGCGGTACTTGGCGGTCCTCGACCGCACCAAGGAGCCCGGCTCCGAAGGCGAACCGCTGTTCCTCGACGTCGCCGCCACCCTCGCCGAGGCCCACGACCGGGGCGAGCGCGAGACAATGCCCCGCATCATCGGCGGCCGCTACGGGCTGTCCTCCAAGGAGTTCACCCCGGGGATGGTCGCCGGTGTGTTCGCCGAGCTCGGGCGGGACGAGCCGCGGCGCCGGGTGACGGTGGGCATCACCGACGATGTCGGCGGCACGAGCATCGAGTACGACCCCGACCTCGACATCGAGGAGGCCGACACCCACCGGGCGGTCTTCTTCGGGCTCGGGTCCGACGGCACCGTCGGGGCGAACAAGAACACGATCAAGATCCTCGGCTCCCACGAGAACGTGCACGCGCAGGCCTACTTCGTCTACGACTCGAAGAAGTCCGGCGCGCTGACGGTCTCCCACCTGCGCTTCGGCCCACACCAGGTGCGTGCCCCGTACCTGGTGTCGCAGGCCCACTTCGTCGGGTGCCACCAGTTCACCCTGCTCGAGAAGGTGGACGTGCTCGGCGTCGCCGACCACGGCGCGACCCTCCTGCTCAACGCGCCGTACCCCCCGGACGAGGTGTGGGACAACCTGCCGGGGCCGGTGCAGCAGGAGATCGTCGACCAGGGACTTCGGGTGTTCGCCATCGACGCGACGGCCGTCGCCCGAGACGCCGGGCTGCCGGGGCGCACCAACACCGTGCTCCAGACCTGCTTCTTCGCCCTGTCGGGTGTGCTCCCGCGGGACGAGGCGATCGACCGGGTCAAGGACGCGATCCGCACAACCTACGGCAGGCGCGGGCAGGAGGTCGTGCGCCGCAACGAGGCCGCCGTCGACGCCACGCTCGCGGCCCTGCACGAGGTCGAGGTCCCCGGCCGCCGGACCTCCGACCGGCCGCTGCCCGAGCTCGTACCGGCGGGGGCCCCCGAGTTCGTCCGGACCGTGACCGCCGAGATGATGGCAGGTCGCGGCGACGCGCTCCCGGTGAGCGCGATGCCCGTCGACGGCACCTTCCCGAGCGGGACGACCGCCTACGAGAAGCGCCGCATCTCCGACCTCGTCGCCCAGTGGGACCCCGACACGTGCATCCAGTGCGGGACGTGCAGCTTCGTGTGCCCGCACAGCGTCATCCGCTCGAAGTTCTACCCCGACGGGACCATCGCCGACGCGCCGGACGGCTTCCGGTCGGCGCCGCTCGTGGCTGCCGGGCTTCCGGGGTCGCAGTACACGCTCCAGGTGTACGCCGAGGACTGCACCGGGTGCGGTCTGTGCGTGGAGGCCTGCCCGGTGAGCCCGGTCGGGCGGCCCGACCTCAAGGCGATCAACCTCGAACCGCTCGAGCCGGTGCTGGAGACCGAGCGCGAGAACGTCGAGTACTTCGAGACGCTGCCGGTCAACGAGCGCAGCCGGGTCGACTTCGGGACGGTGCGTGGCACGCAGTTCCTCCAGCCCCTCTTCGAGTTCTCGGGGGCCTGCTCGGGATGCGGTGAGACGCCCTACCTCAAGCTGCTCACCCAGCTCTTCGGCGACCGGCTCACCGTCGCCAACGCCACCGGGTGCTCGTCGATCTACGGCGGCAACCTGCCGACGACACCATGGGCGGCGAACGCCCAGGGCCGCGGGCCGGCGTGGTCGAACAGCCTGTTCGAGGACAACGCCGAGTTCGGGCTGGGGCTCCGCCTGGCGGCCGACCTCCACGAGTCGATGGCGCGCGAGCGGCTCGGCCAGCTTCGCGACGACCTCGGTGCCGAGCTCGTCGACGGCATCCTCGAGGGCGGCCAGATCCGGGAGTGGGAGCTCGACGCCCAGCGCGAGCGGGTCGCCGAGCTGGGTCGCCGGCTTGACGGGATGGACGGCCGGCTCGCGGCGGACCTGCGCAGCGTGGCCGACCACCTGCTGCGGCGCACCGTGTGGATCGTCGGCGGCGACGGCTGGGCCTACGACATCGGCTCGGGCGGCCTCGACCACGTGCTCGCGAGCGGCCGCAACGTCAACGTCCTGGTCCTCGACACCGAGGTCTACTCCAACACCGGTGGGCAGTCGTCGAAGTCGACGCCGATCGGGGCGGTCGCGAAGTTCGCCGCTGCCGGCAAGTCGACGGCGAAGAAGGACCTCGCCCTGCAGGCGATCGCCTACGGCAACGTCTACGTGGCCCGCGTGGCCATGGGTGCGGACCCGCACCAGACCCTCACCGCGTTCCGTGAGGCCGAGGCCTACGACGGCCCGTCGCTCATCATCGCCTACAGCCACTGCATCGCCCACGGCATCGACATGAGCAAGGGGATGAACCAGCAGTGGCTGGCCGTGAACTCCGGCCACTGGCCGCTCGTGCGATACGACCCCGCCGTGCGCGCCATCGCCGGCAACCCGTTCCAGCTCGACTCGCTGCGTCCACGCGTGCCGCTCGGCGAGTACCTGTACAACGAGCTCCGCTACCGGATGCTCCGCGACGCCGACCCCGAGGAGGCCGAGCGGCTGCTCGACCTCGCTCAGGAGGCGGTGGACCAGCGGTGGCAGACCTACGAGGAGATGGCGACCCGCGGTGCCGACCGCTTCGCCGCCGACGGGAGGAGGACCCCGTGACCGACCTGACGACCACGTACCTCGGACTGACCCTGCGCAACCCCATCGTCGCGAGCTCGTCCCCGGCGACCCAGAGCGTGGAGCGCGTCCGTGCCCTGGCCGACGAGGGCATCGGCGGGGTCGTGCTGCCCTCGCTCTTCGAGGAGCAGGTGACGCGGGAGCAGCTGCGCGACCTCGCGCTCACCGAGGGCACCGAGTACGGCGACGGCGAGGCCTCGTCGTACTTCCCGACCGCGCCGCTGGCCAGCTCCGGCGGCGCGAGCCGGCACCTGCGCCTCGTGGAGCAGTGCGCGAGGCTGGTCGACGTCCCGGTGATCGCCTCCCTCAACGGGAGCACGTCGGGCGGTTGGGCGCGGTTCGCGCGCGAGCTGGCCGACGCGGGCGCCGCGGCCATCGAGCTGAACATCTACGTCGTCCCGGGGTACTCGACGATCACCGGGCGTGACATCGAGGACCTCCACGTCGAGATCCTCCAGCAGGTCAAGGAGGTCGTGTCCGTTCCCGTCTCCGTGAAGCTGAGCCCGTTCTTCAGCTCGACCGGTGAGCTGGCGGCCCGGCTCGACCGCGCCGGCGCGGACGGACTCGTGCTCTTCAACCGCTTCCTCCAGCCCGACGTCGACCCGGAGCTGATGCAGGTGACGACACGCATCGACCTCTCGTCGCCCGCGGAGGCACGCGTCGCCCGGACCTGGATGGCGATCCTCCACCACCAGGTGGAGGCCTCGCTGGCGGCGACCACGGGAGTCGAGGACGCCGGCGACGTCGCCGCCTACCTCCTCGCGGGAGCCGATGTCGTGATGACGGCATCGGCACTGGTGCGCCACGGCATCGAGCACACGTCGATGCTCGTCAACGGGCTGCGGTCGTGGATGCGCAGGCACGACTTCGAGACCGTCGACGAGTTCCGGGGCCGGCTCGCGGTCTCGGCGGACACCGACGCCACCGCGTTCGGTCGTCAGGGCTACGTCGCGGCCCTCAACAAGGCACGCCTCACCTACGGCGAGATCGGGAGCGTGAGCCGGCGCCAGCCGGCCCGCTGACCGGGCCCGCCCCGCTCGACACCGCGCGACCAGGCCCGCACCCACCATCCGTCTCCTCGAGGTTGCGCGACATGCGGATGGCGCGCGCCCGCGGTCGGCATGTCGCGACATCTCGATGGAGGGCTGGGTGCGTACATATCAGCCGAGGACCTCGTCGACGTAGCACCAGCGCCACGCCTCCCCGGGCTCGATCGAGCGGATCACCGGATGCCCGCTCGCGTGGAAGTGCGCGGCGGCGTGCTTGCCCTCGGACGAGTCGCAGCAGCCGACCGCCCCGCAGGTCGCGCACGATCGCAGGTGGACCCAGCGGCTGCCGGTTTCCAGACAGTCGGGGCAGCCGTCGTGTGAGGACGGCTGATGGGGAACCTCGGTCTGCGCCAGGTGCTCGCACGCCCCGACCACACGCTCAGGGGGCAGGAGCTCGGACTCGCGGATCTCGGTCGTGTGGGTGGCGCTCCAGGCCAGCGCTGTCTCCTCGGCGTCGAGCTCCGCGAGGATGTTCGTGAGCACCGCGTGGTCGACGCCACCGCGGTCGCGGATGCGGAGCAGCTCGGCGCGCTCCTCGCGGATCATCTCCAGCCGCAGCCGGGTCCGGGCCTCGGCCGGTGTCTCGTCGTCCCCGGGCCGCAGCGTCCCGAGCCGCTCCCAGCTCCGGTTGACCCGGTCCGCGGCCTGGGTGCGGATGCCGTCGACGATGACGGGGTCGGCCTCCGGGTCCTGCTCGATCGCCCGCAGCCCTGCCCCCGTGGTGGCCCCGAGCACCGTTGCCTCTTGGAGGGCGTCCTGGCGGGGGTCCGGCCCGCGGACCCCGAGCGCGCGGGCGAGTGCGGGCAGGGTGGTCCCCTGGATCAGCAGCGTCCCCACGGTGACGACGAGGGCGATGACGACGAGCTCGGGCCGGAGGGGGGTCTCTTCGGGCAGCGTGAGGGCCGCGGCCAGGGTGACCACGCCGCGCATCCCCGCCCAGGAGGTGACCAGTGCTCCCCGGAGGAGCTGACCGCGCCGCGCGCCGTCGGCGCGCGAGGTGAGCAGCGCGAACGGGACCAGCCACACGGGGCGCAGCAGCAGGACGGTGAGCAGGACCACCCCGCCGACGGCGAGGGTGCGGCCCAGGCTGAGGTCGCCCGCGCGGGTGTCCGAGAGCAGGGACGCGACCTGCAGCCCGATGAGCAGGAACACCGCGTTCTCGAGGACGAAGGTGATGCTCGACCAGTTGACCTGCTCGGACAGCCGGGACGGTGCCGTCTGGATGACGGGCGAACGGTGGGCGAGGAGCAGCCCGGCGGTGACGACGGCGATGACGCCCGACGCGCCGAGCTCCTCCGCGGGGAGGTAGGCGAGGTAGGGCGCGACGAAGGAGAGCGCGGTGTCAGCGGGCACCTCGGTGAGCTGGCGACGCAGCCATCCGAGGAGCAGGTACGCGACCACGCCGACCACGACCCCACCCAGGGCGGCGACCCCGAGGTCCAGCCCGACGGAGGCGGGCGTCACCGCCGACGGGGACTCCTCGCCGCCCCCGAGGCCGTGTGCCGAGAGCCCGGCGACGGCCAGGGCGGTCCGCAGCGTCACGAGCGCGGTCGCGTCGTTGAGCAGCGACTCGCCCTCGAGGATCGTCGTGATCTTCCGTGGGAGGCCGATGCGGCGGGCCACCGCCGACGCCGCGACGGCGTCCGGTGGGGCCACGATCGCCCCGAGCGCCACGGCGAGCGCGAAGCCGATGGGCAGCAGCATCCACGCGACGAGGGCCACGCCGAAGGCGGTGAAGAGAACGAGACCCACGGAGAGCCCGAGGATCGGCGTGAGGAAGGTCCGCAGGTCGAGCAGGGAGGTGGAGATGGCTGCGGCGTAGAGCAGCGGCGGCAGCAGCCCGAGCAGGACGAGCTCCGGTGAGAGCCGCAGCTCCGGCATACCCGGCACGAACGAGAGGGCGGCGCCGACGACGAGCAACGCGATCGGCACCGGTACGTCGCGGGGCGCCACCAGCCGGGAGACGACGACGATGAGCAGGACGCCGACAACGACGAGGGCGGCGGTCTCCACCGGGGGACCCTCACACCGTCCCGGGGAGGGCGCCGAGGTCGCCGGTCAGGTAGTGCTGGAGCACCGGAGCGATGGCGGCCGCGATCGTCTCCGGGTCGGCCTCGGCGAGCGCACGGAGCCCGATGACGTGCCGCGCCATCATCACGCCGGCCATCAGCGAGCCGATGAGGGAGGCCCGCAGCTCGGGACGGTCGCCCCCCACCCGCCGGGCGATGGGGGTGAGGATGCGCTCGGTGAGGAGGTCGCGGACCAGCTGCGCGGCCTCGTCCTCGGAGGCCGCCGCACGGAGCAGCCCGGTCATCGTCTGCCGGGCGGCGGGCGTCTGGAGGATGGTCAGCGCGAAGGAGGCCAGCCGCTCTCCGGCGTGGTCGGCGCCCGCGTCGAGCACCGCCGTGAGCACGTCCTCCGGCTCGAAGGGCAGCTCGACGACGCTGATGAACAGCTCGTGCTTGCTGCCGAAGTAGTGCGTGACGAGGCGCGTGTCCACACCGGCCTCCCGGGCGATGGCGCGCAGCGTCGTACCGGGATAGCCCAGCTCGGCGAACTGCCGCTTGGCCGCGGTGTGGATCGCCGTCCGGGTACCGCTCCCGGACGGACGCCGTCCCCGGGTCCGCTCGCGCGGGGCCGCCCGCCGAGTCGAGCGGTCGTCGTGCGTGGCCTCCACGCGGTCAGCCTAAGCCGCCGGCGCGCGCGGGCACCCCACCACTCACTCCCCGAGCAGCGCCGAGCGGAGCACGTCGAGGCCGACCGAGCCGATGTCGAGGGCCCGGCGATGGAAGTCCTTGAGGCTGAAGGCGTCGCCCTCCCGGGCGGCGAGCTCGTCCCGTAGACCCAACCAGATCCGCTCGCCGACCTTGTAGCTCGGTGCCTGCCCGGGCCAGCCCAGGTACCGGTCGAGCTCGAAGCGCATCATCGCCTCGCCCTGGTTGGCGTGGGCGTCCAGGTACCGCCACGCCTTGTCGTAGGTCCAGGCGCCGCCGCCGACCTCTGCCGGGGCGTCGAAGCCGCAGTGCACCCCGATGTCGATGACGACGCGCGCGGCCCGCAGCGACTGCCCGTCGAGCAGGCCGAGGTAGTTGCCGGGGTCGCTCATGTACCCGAGGTCCGACATCAGCCACTCGGCGTAGAGCGCCCAGCCCTCCCCGTGTCCGCTGACCCAGCACAGGTGGCGGCGCCACTGGTTGAGCAGCTCACGGCGCGCGACCGTCTGCCCGACCTGGAGGTGATGGCCCGGGACGCCCTCGTGGTAGACGGTGGTCAGCTCGCGCCATGTGCCGAAGCGGGTGACCCCCTTCGGCACGGACCACCACATCCGGCCCGGCCGGGCGAAGTCGTCGGACGGGGGCGTGTAGTAGATGCCCCCGGTCTTCGTCGGCGCGATGCAGGCCTCGATGGTGCGGACCGGCTCGGGGATGTCGAAGTGGCTGTCGGCCAGGTCGGTGATGACGGCGTCGGCACGCTCCTGCATCCAGTCGCGCAGCGCGTCCGTCCCCTCGATGACGTAGGCGGGATCCGCGTCGAGGAGGGCGATCGCCTCCTTGACGCCCGCGCCCGCGCGGACCCGGTCGGCCGTGGCCCGCATCTCGGCGTCGATGCGGGCCACCTCCTCCTGGCCCCACGCGTAGGTCTCCTCGAGGTCGATCGTCGCGCCGAGGAACTGACGGGACGCGAGCGCGTAGCGCTCGGGGCCGGCGGCGTCGGACTCCTGCGAGCGCTCCAGCAGGTGGGTCTGGAGGTCCTCACCGAGCTGTCGATAGGCCGCGGCTGCGGCTTCGACGCCTGCTCGGAGGTCGGCTGCAACAGTGTCGTCGAGGGGCTCCTCGCCGGCCCGAGCACCGGAGAGCAGGTCGGCGAAGTACCCGTCGTCGGAGGTGAGGTCGCCGCACTGCTCGACACACCGCTGCACCTGCCGGCGGGTCGTCACGAGGCCCTCGTCGGCGGCGCCGCGCAGGGTCGTGGTCCACTGCTCGAGCGCGGTGGGGACGGCGGAGAGCCGGGCGGCGATCGTCGCCCAGTCCTCCTGGGTCGCCGTCGGCATCAGGTCGAAGACGCCGCGCACGCCCTGGAGGGGGGAGGCGAGGACGTTGAGCTGCATCCGGTCGTACCCGGCGTCGTGGACCTCGCACGCCAGGCCCAGGCGCTCGCGCATCGCGGCGATCGTCACCCGGTCGATGTCGTCGACGGGCTCGACGTCGTCGAGACGCCCCAGCGTCGTGCGGTCGAGCTCGGCCAGGTGGGCGTACCCGTCCGGCGAGAGGTCGTCGAGCTCTCGCTGCCGTTGGGGGACACCCAGCGAGGTGGCGGCCATGGGGCTGGCCGCGACGACGGCGTCGTAGTACGCGTCGGCGACGGCGTCGACCTCCGTGGGCGTTCGGGCAGAGGAGGGGGCCTGGCTCACGGGGGGCACGGTACCGGACCGCTGCTCCCGGATCCCGCGAGCGGTTCCGGCCGCTCGACCGCCGTAGGCTCGTCGTCGTGAGTGCACACATCCGATCCGTGAACGTCGGCGTACCACGCGAGGGCAACGGCGCCAAGGGGGCCGCCAGCGCCATCGACAAGCGCCCCGTCGACTCCGCCCCCGTTCGTGACCCCGGCCCGAAGCGCGGCGGGTTGGGCAGTGGGATGGTCGGGGACGACGTCGCGTCCCGGCGGCACCACGGCGGCTCGCTCCAGGCGGTCTACGCCGTCGCCCGTGAGGAGCTCGACTGGTGGGGCGCGCAGCTGGGGCGGGAGCTGCGCGACGGGATGTTCGGTGAGAACCTCACGACCTCGGG
>Ga0316576_10000854_pt1 | contig 15468 bp, 11 predicted proteins | sample S0NA_FD_203075 | JGI IMG/M metagenome (GOLD analysis project Ga0316576, IMG submission 203075) | Rhizosphere microbial communities from salt marsh grasses in Alabama, United States - S0-2_050615r3r5 | ecosystem: Host-associated > Plants > Roots > Rhizosphere | place: USA: Alabama | collected... | reverse complement strand
TCGACAAAGGGCTCAAGTTCTTCGTCATCGATGCCTACGACATCGCCGAGAACACCGGCATGGGCCGGCGCATCAACACCATCATGCAGACCTGCTTCTTCGCCATCTCCGGCATCCTGCCGAAGGAAGAGGCGATCGAGCAGATCAAACAGGCCGTGAAGAAGACCTACGGCAAGAAAGGGCAGCGACTACTCGACCGCAACTACGCGGCCATCGACGCGACGCTCGAGGGCCTGCACCAGGTGCAGGTCCCAGGTCAGGTATCCAGCGGCTTCGAGCGCCCGCCGGCCGTGCCCGCGGACGCGCCGGAATTCGTGCGCAAGGTCACCGCGACCTTGATCGAGGGCCGCGGCAACAGCCTGCCGGTGAGCCTGATGCCGGCCGACGGTACCTGGCCCACCGGTACTACGCGCTTCGAGAAGCGCAATATCGCGCTGCAACTGCCGAAGTGGGAGGACGACCTGTGCACCCACTGCGGCAAGTGCCCGCTGGTCTGCCCGCACGCGGCCATTCGCGCCAAGGTCTACCCGGCGGCCCTTACCGACGCGGCGCCGGCCAGCTTCCAGCATGTGCAGATCAAGGGTAAGGACTTCCCGCCGGACCACCACATCACCTATCAAGTGGCGCCGGATGACTGCACCGGCTGCGGTCTGTGCGTCGAGGTGTGCCCGATCCGCGACCGCAAGGATCCGATGCGCAAGGCCCTGAACCTGGTGCCGGCGGAAGAGCGTCACGACCTGGAGCAGGCCAACTGGGACTTCTTCCTGTCGCTGCCCGAATACGACCGCACCAGGCTCGACGGCAACAAGATCAAGCACGCGATGATGCTGCAGCCGTTGTTCGAGTTCTCCGGCGCCTGCGTCGGCTGCGGCGAGACGCCCTACATCAAGCTCGCGACGCAGCTGTTCGGCGACCGCATGCTGATCGGCAACGCCACCGGCTGCTCGTCGATTTACGGCGGCAACCTGCCGACCACCCCCTACACCACCAACCCCGACGGCCGTGGTCCGACCTGGAACAACTCGCTGTTCGAGGACAACGCCGAGTTCGGGCTGGGTCTGCGTCTGGCCGTGGACAAGCAGGCCGAGCAGGCGCGCGAGCTCGTCGCGCGCTTGGCGGACCAGATCGGCACCGACCTGGCCGACGGGCTGATCAATGCCGATCAGTCCGACGAGGCCGGCATCTTCGAGCAGCGAGAGCGCGTCGCGGCGCTGAAGGAGAAGCTGAAGACCCTCGACTCGCCCGAGGCGCACTCGCTGGAGGGCGTCTGCGAGCAGCTGGTCAAGCGCAGCGTCTGGATCGTCGGCGGCGACGGCTGGGCCTACGACATCGGCTACGGCGGCGTCGACCATGTGCTGGCCAGCGGGCGCGACGTGAACCTGCTGGTGCTCGACACCGAGGTCTACTCCAACACCGGCGGTCAGACCTCGAAGGCGACGCCGATGGGCGCGGTGGCGAAGTTCTCCGCGGGCGGCAAGGGGACTTTCAAGAAGGACCTGGCGATGATGGCCATGGCCTACGAGAACGTCTACGTCGCCCAGGTCGCCTTCGGTGCCAAGGATGTGCAGACCGTACGCGCATTCCTGGAGGCCGAGTCCTACGACGGGCCGTCGCTGCTGATCTGCTACTCGCCCTGCATTGCGCACGGTGTCGACATGTCCAACAACCTGCGCCAGCAGGACATGGCCGTCAATTCCGGTCACTGGCCGCTGTTCCGCTACGATCCGCGCAAGACCGCGCAGGGCGAGAACCCGCTGCACATGGACAGCAAGGCGCCGAGTATCCCGTACCGGGATTACCTGGCCAGCGAGACACGCTTCAGCGTGCTGAACCGCACCCATCCGGACGATGCCGAGCGCTTCCTGAAGCTGGCGCAGAAGCATGTGGAGAGCAAGTACTCCCTGTACGAGCAACTCGCCCATTTGGCCTGGCAAAAGGCCGAAAAGCCCGTTTCTAGCAGCGAGTAGCTGGGTTCTAGGAATCCCCGAGCCACTAGCACCTAGCCACTAGCCACTGTTTCCGGAGACACCGATGGACCTGACCACCAAGTATCTCGGCTTCGACCTCAAGAACCCACTCGTGCCGTCTGCCTCGCCGCTGTCGAAGAGCGTCGAGCAGGCGAAGCGGCTGGAGGACAACGGCGCCGCGGCGATCATCATGTACTCCTTGTTCGAGGAGGCGATCACCGCCGAGACCGAGACCATGAACCGCTTTCTGAACCAGCAGGACACGGGCTTTGCCGAGGCGGACGCGGGCTTTCTGCCGGACTGGCAGGACTTCAGCACCGGCCTGGAGCAGTATCTGGACAATCTGCGCCAGCTCAAGGAGGCGCTGGACATCCCGGTGATCGCGAGCCTGAACGGCGTCACGCCCGGCGGCTGGGTCACCCACGGCAAGGAGTTGGAGCAGGCCGGCGCCGACGCGCTGGAGCTCAACGTCTACTACGTGGCCGCCGACATCGGCCAGGACGGGACTCAGGTCGAGGCGCGCTATTTGGACATCCTGCGCACGCTGAAGTCCAGCATCGCCATCCCGATCAACATGAAGCTGTCGCCGTCCTTCAGCTCGGTCGGCAACATGGTCCGGCAGCTGGCGGGCGCCGGTGCCGACGGCGTGGCGCTGTTCAACCGCTTCTACCAGCCCGACATCAACATCGACAGCATGCGGTTGCAGCCCAGCCTGCACCCATCCACGTCCGCCGAGGCCCTGCTCGCGATGCGCTGGGTCGCGATCCTGTACGGGCGTATCGAGGGACTGTCGCTGGGCGCCACCGGCGGGATCCATACCGCAGACGACGCCATCAAGTTGCTGCTGGCCGGGGCCGATGTCGTGCACCTGTGCAGCACGCTGCTAAAAAACGGCCCCGCTCAGACCGCGCGTATCCTGCATGGCCTGACGCAGTGGATGGACGAGCAGGGCTTCGAATCGCTGGACGACGTGCGCGGTCGGGTCAGCGCACTGGCGGTGCCGAATCCGGCCGAGTTCGAGCGGGCCAACTACGTCAATATCATTGACAGCTACAGCTTCTCGCCGGGCGTGATGGTGTAAACGGGGAGCGGGAGTACCGCTGTCGGGCGCCTCGCCGGCGCCACCGCCGGCGTGGTTACTGCGGCGCGCACTCGGGCAGGGTCGCGTCACAATCGCCGGCGTCACGGTCGCAAAAGTCAAAACAGGTGACCAGTCGGCCCTCGAAGGTGGCGTCCACGTCCAGCTGGTGCTCACCGGCACTGACGCCGAAACCGGGCTGCGCCGCCGGCGACTGGCCGACCAGGCGGATCAGCTCCGCCGGATAGTCGATGTGCAGTTCGACCCGCATCGGGTAGTAGCCGTCGAGGAAGCGGCGCATGTAAGGCCCGTTGCGTAGGCGGTAGTGACCGTCGCCGAAGCGATACAGGGCGCGGCTCTCGGCGCGGATGCAGAGCGTGGCGTCTGCGCCGACGTCCTCCAACTGCACGCTCGGTCCCTCCACCCAAGCACGGGCGATGTGCCGGCTGGAGGTAATCTCCAGATTCCGAATCCCGTCGGTGCGGAACAGGACCTGTGCAGCGGGTACCGCATCGAGATTCTTGTGGCACTGCTCCAGCGTGACCCAGCCCTCCGTGAGACTGGCAGCCGTGATTCCGATACGGTTGCGGTGGGTATGCGCGCCGGCAGCCGCGCCGGCCGGAATGAATTCGAGCTCGCCCTCGTTGACCGCGGCCGTGCGTGCCATCAGGTCGAATTCTGCGTCGAGCTCGGTCTGTTGAGCGTCAGCGCCCGGCCAGGCCGCGAGCGAAAACAACCCCAGGACCGGCAGCGCGAGCCAGATCAGGTGCCGCAAGGGAGGCTCCTCAGCGCCGCTTCGGGCAATGCTGACAGCGCTTGCCCTGCTTGTACTTCTTGCAGCACTTGTCGGACTTATTGCACATACCGCTGGCCTTCCAGCGCTGCTCAGGCGGCATTGCCGGATGCCGCCTGGCCCATGAGCTTTGCCGCGGCAGCGAGCTCGTTGTCGATCATCAGCAGCCCCTCGCCCTTGTCGCCGAACAGACGCACGCGTCCGAGAATGTCCTTGACGGTCGCCTCTTCCTCGATCTGCTCGGTCACGAACCAGTGCAGAAAGATGCCGGTCGCATGGTCCTTCTCGGACAGGGCATGATCGACCAGGTCGTTGATGGCCTCGGTGACCTCGCGCTCATGGGCGAGCGTGGCCTCGAACATCTGCTGCACCCCCATGGCTTCAGCCGGCGGTGCGGCCACCTGGCCCAGCACCACCGTCGAGTCCTGATCGAGCAGATAGCGATAGATCTTGAGCGCGTGGGCCATCTCCTCCCGATACTTGGCCATGAACCAGGCCGCGGCGCCCTTCAGATTGGCGGTTTCGGCCTGTGCCGACAGGGCGAGATAGAAGTAGGCCGAATACAGCTCGCGGTTGATCTGCGCGTTCAGGCGCGTACCCATGTCTTCGGAAATCATCGCGTTTGCCCTCGCACGTCGGTTGGGGAGGAAGCGCCATCGGGCGGCCATGACAGCCGCCAGGCGCCAGGCGCTTGCGCGTCGCTGCGTAGTTGACAGCCGCGCGGCCGATTTCAAGGCGGCGATCGAAGCGACAAGGGCGTGGCCGGGTCGAGTCTCGCGCCGGCGGCAGCTATACTGCCGCCCCGCGAATCCTTGCAGCGGGCATCGGCCCGGAAGTGCAGAGCCAATCACCATGATCGAGATCGAATACATCGTCAAAGACAAAAACGGAGTCGAGAGGTTGCGGACTACCGACAAGAAGGCGGCCGACGCCTATGACAAGGTCCTCGAGGCCGCGGATCGGCTCGCGCAGCTGTTGCGCGACGACCAGGTGCTACCGGCATTGCCGGACAGCGATCTGGAAGATCTGACGGTTTATCTGGTGCGCAATGCGAAGAATGTCGAGCGTGTGCTGAAGGGCAAGGAACCGGAACCGCGCGAGGAGGCCAGCCAGGATGCACCGGCGTCGAAGGTCGCCCCGCTGAAAGCCGCCGGCTAGCGTCGGCGCTCCGCCGCCGGGCAGAAGCGGCACAGCTGGGCTGGCACTTGCCGCGCCTCGGACCAACAGGCTCCGATCGTGACCAACGGAAACATCGGGCCGCCGCCGCGCGCACGGGTTGCGGTCGCCGGAGCCAGCGGGTTCATCGGCACTGCACTCTGCCCGCGGCTCGCCGAGCGCTTCGAGGTCGTCGCCCTGACCCGCTCCCCGGCCCGCGCGCAGCTGGCCGATCCGAGCGGGCTGGTGCATTGGCGCCACTGCGACCTGTTCTGCGACCGGGACATCCGCGCCGGCCTCGCCGGGATCGATTACGCGGTCTATCTGGTCCATTCGCTGGCCCCCTCGTCGCGCCTGACCCAGGCCAGCCCGCGGGACATGGACCTGATCCTGGCGGACAACTTCGCCCGCGCGGCCGCGGTCAACGGGGTGCGGCAGATCGTATTCGTCAGCGGCGTGATGCCGCGGAGCTTTCGTTTCTCGCCTCTGCTCTGGAGCCGCCGCGAAGTGGAGATGGTGCTCGCCTCGCGCGGCACGCCGGTCACGGCGTTGCGCGCGAGCCTGGTGGTCGGGCCCGGCGGCACGGGACCTGGCCTGCTGGTGGACCTGGTCCGTCGACTGCCGGTGCTGGCCCTGCCGGCCTCGGCCGGTTCCCTGACCCGGCCCATCGCGCTGGCGGACCTGGTCCGGGCCGTTCTGCACTGCCTCGGCGGTCCGGCTGTGTTCGACGGCGCCTTCGACATTGGCGGTGCCGAGGAGCTGAGCTACGAGCAGATGCTGCGCATCACCGCCGAGGTGCTGGGCTTACGCCGGCGTTTCCTGCAGCTGCCCTTTCTGCCCGTGCGGCTCGCTTCCCTGAGCGCACGGCTCATCAGCGGCGCCCCGGCCCCGATGATCGGCGCCATCGTCGAGAGCCTGCCCCAGGACACGCTCATGCAGGACAACCCCGTGCAGCGTGCCATCGCCCCCGGCGCCTTGGGCTTTCGTGCCGCGCTGACCGCCGCCGTCGACCCGGTCGGCAGGCGCCTCCTGCCCAACCCGCGCCGGCCGGTCCGCGAGCGCGACCGCGACCTGATGCGCAGCCAATCCTTGGTGCGCTCGATCCAGCGGGTGCTGCTGCCGCCGGGACAGGACGCCGCGTGGGTGGCCGGCAATTATTTTCGCTGGCTCGGCAGTTGCCTCTGGCCGCTGATCCAGACCCGCTTCGACCCGGACGGGTCCGTGGACGTCCTGGTCCGCCCAGGCCTGGGGCTGCTGACGCTGACCCGCATGGTCGACGAGGGTACGCCGGAGCGTCAGGTCTATCTGATTTCCGGTGGGCTCTTGGCCCGGCCCGAAGGTGCCGGCCGCGCCCGCTTCGAGTTCCAGACCCTGCTCGACGGGCGCTACACCATGACCGCGATCCACGATTACGCCCCCGCCCTGCCCTGGTACCTGTATCTGCCGACCCAGGCCTTCGCTCATCTGCGCGTGATGCGCTGGTATCAGCGTCGCTTGGCCCGGTTGGCGCGTTGAGCATTGGCGGTATGATCTCGGTGCCCGACATGGACCTGCCCGACGCGCTGGATTTTCCTCCGCCCCTGCAAGGCAACCATCACAGCGACCGATAGCGAGGCGATGCCTCAGAGACAAGCGCCTTGCTGCCGAACCGGTATGTTCCACGAACTGGGCCAAGCGCCGAGGGCCGAGGGCCGCTGTGCATCTCCGGTTGCGCACTTTGGGCCCTTCGCCCTTGGCCCTTTGTCTGGAGAGCGTGTCGTCGCCGTGAGGCTTGACTCAACGGCTCCGAATTTTCTTCATCAGGGATCCTAGCCTGTCTCCGATGGCCATCTCGTCACAACTGCTCTGGGCGATCGGTCTGACCGCCTATGTGCTCGCTGTCCTGTTCCTGACCCGGTTCCCCTATCAGGTCATGGTCGAGCGCGGGATGGAGCCAATCCGCTCGGTCTATTTCAACCGCAAGATCGTGCATATGCTGGCCGGCGGCATCGGCTCCTTGATGGTTCCGTTGGTGTTCAGCGATCCTTGGTACCCCCTGGTCTGCGGGCTTCTGCTGACGCTGCTGACCTATGCCGCGCATGCGACCGGTCTGCGGTTCTATTGGTTCCAGACGGCGGAGAACCGCAACGACGTCAAATTTGCCCTCATGTGGGCCCTCTCGGTCTCGCTACTTTGGTGGCTGCTGGACAACCCCTGGCTGGCGATCCTCCCGGCACTGTTCATGGCCTTTGGCGACGGCGTCACGGGCATCGCGCGCAACCTGCTGGTGCGTCGCCGGTCCAAGAGTCCGATCGGCAACCTGTTCATGCTCATCGTCTGCGCGCCCATGGGCTGGATCATTGGCGGATTGGCCGACCCAAAGATCCCGATCTGGGGCCTGATCGCGGCGATCGTGGCCACCTGGATCGAACGCTACGAGTTCGGCCCCATCGACGACAACATGCTCATCACCGCGGCGGCGTCCGGCGTACTTCTGCTTGGGACCCATGTGGGCCCATTGATCTGAGCGGCGCGATCAAGGCCCCGCCAGTGCCGGCTCCGCATCAGAGGTATGCGGCCAGCATGCCGCGCAGGTCGACACGGGCACGCAGTCGGCGGCAGAGCATGAAGATGCCGACGAATTTGCGATGCAGGAACAGGGTGGCGGGCTCGGGCAACCGGCTGAAGGCGTCGTCGAAGAACATCTCGCGGCCCCGGTTGTACACGCGCTCGAACAGGTCCGAGGCGCCGAAGTCATAGCGACCCTCATGGCGCAGGATCTCCCCGGACAGCCGGAGCAGTTCGATCAGTGCGGCCACCTTCTGCGGCGGGTCGTCGGTACCGATGTAGCCGAGCGCGACGGCGCCCGTGCGCAGCCCGCCTGGGTCATCCGCAAGCGCCGCCCGCGCCAGCAGCCGGTAGCTGTCCACCAAGCCGGCCGGCACGGCTCTCGCGGCGCCGAAATCGAGCAGCGCAATCCGGCCGCTGCCGGCGTCGTACAGAAAGTTGCCGAAGTTCGGATCGGTCTGCACCAGTCCGAACTCGAACAGCTCTCGCAGCAAAAGCCGGCACAGCAGCGAGGCGACACGGTCGCGTTCGGCGCGACGGTAGCTCGACCGCGCAAGGGTATCGATGGTGACGCCGTCGGCGAAGTCCATGGCCAAGATGCGGGTTGTCGATAGATCGGCATGCACTCGGGGCACGAAGAAGTCCGGGTCGTCGCCGAGCAGTGCGCGATAGGCGGTCAGGGATGCTGCCTCTGCGCCGTAGTCGGCCTCAAGGTGCAGTTGCTGGCGGGCCTCGTCGAACATCGGTTGCGGGTCGACCCCCTTCGGCAGCATGCCCAGCGAACGGGAGAGAAAGGCCAGATTGTCGATGTCGCTGTCGATGCTCTCGCGCACGCCCGGAAACTGGACCTTCACCGCGAGCCGGCGCCCGTCCGCGGTCTCCGCCCGGTGCACCTGGCCGATGGAGGCGGCCGCGATTGGCTGGAACTCGAAGCGTCGAAAGCCCTTGTTCCAGTCCCGGCCCCACTCTGACTCGAGCACCCGCAGCAGCTGACTCATCGGCATCGGCTCGGAACGATCCCGCAGCCTGGCCATGATTTCAGCGGCCTCTGGGGTAAAGACGTCGGCGCCATCCATGGACATCAGCTGGCCTATCTTCATGACCGCGCCGCGCATGCGCGCGAGGCGCTCCGCCAGGCGTTTGGTTGCCTCCGGACTCAGCTGGATGCGGCCCTGCTCGCCGTTACGGGAACGGGTCATCTCGACCATGCCGCGCAGCCCGATGCCGACGGCCAGGTCCGTGGTCGCACGGCCGAGATGCCACAGCCTGTTCAGACGCCTGCTCGGAACCGGCAGGCCGCTTGAGGTTGGGGTGCCAGACATTTGTTAGGCTCCGTTCGACCGTTTCTGGAGGGATGTCTACAGGCAGTGCAAATGTGCCCGATTAGGTTTGCGCGCAACCGTTCCAGCGTTGGTGCGTACTCGGTCAGTTCGTCAAACCCGTGCTACAAATCCCATCCGAGGACGTCATGAAGGCCCTTTGGCTCGACGGCAACCTGTCCCTGCGTGACGATGTACCGGTTCCTTCGCTGCAACACGGCGATGCCTTGGTGCGTGTCAGGATCGCCGGCGTTTGCGCGACGGATCTCCAGCTGCTGCGCGGCTATGGGACCTTCCGCGGCGTGCCGGGCCACGAGTTTGTCGGCGAGATCGCCTCGGCGCCTGATGCCCCCGAGCGGCTCGGCGAGCGCGTGGTCGGCGAGATCAACATCGCCTGCGGCCGATGCGCGCAATGCCGTGCCGGGCGCCCGGGCCATTGCGCGCGCCGCCAGGTGCTCGGCATACGCGCGCACAACGGCGCCTTCGCCGAGTACCTGTCTCTGCCGCTGGCCAACCTGCACGCGGTACCCGCCGCGATCGCGGACCGGGCCGCGGTATTCGCCGAGCCCCTGGCAGCGGCGCTTCAGATCCCGCAGCAGGTCGCGATTCGGCCTGGACAGCGGACGTTGGTCGTGGGTGCCGGCCGGCTCGGACAACTCATTGCGCGGGTGCTCCGGCTCAGCGGTTGCGACCTCGCGGTGGTCGCGCGGCATCCGCGACAGCGTGATCTGTTGACGCAGGCGGGCATCCGCTGGGTCGGCGAGGACCGGGTCCAACAGAACGGAGCCGACCTGGTCGTCGAGGCGACCGGCTCGCCGAGCGGGTTCGCGATGGCTCAGCGCGCGGTGCGCCCCTGCGGGGTCCTGCTCCTGAAAAGCACCTACGCCGGCCGCATCGAGGCGGACCTCTCGTCGCTGGTGGTCGACGAGGTCACGGTGATCGGTTCACGTTGCGGGCCGTTCGCGGCGACGCTGCGGCTCCTCGAGCAGGGGCTGGTCGATCCGACGCCGCTGATCGACGCCTGTCTGCCACTGAGTCAGGGGCCGGCGGCCTTGCGCCGGGCCGCGGAGCCGGGCGTGATGAAGGTCTTGATCGATTGTCGATGATCGGGCACTTGCCGGTCCGGCGGATCAGGTCGCCAGCCAGCGATCGACGACGCTCCGCAGCTCCTCTTTCGTGATCGGCTTCGGCAGGAAATCGTCCATGCCGGCGGCCAGGCAGGCATCCCGATCCTCGGCCATCGCATTGGCGGTCAGCGCGACGACCGGGGTTCGGGGCAGGGTGTGCTCGGTCTCGTAGTCGCGCAGCCGGCGGGTCGCCTCGTAGCCGTCCATGATCGGCATCTGCACGTCCATGAACACGATCTTGACGTCTGGGTCTGCGGTGAAGGATTCGACCCCCTCGCGGCCATCCGCGGCGGTCACGACCTCGAGACCGAGCTTTTCCAGCATGGTCCGGGCGACCGCCTGGTTGATGAGATTGTCTTCGACCAGCAAGACGCGTCCCGAGCGCGGCGCGTCGGAGGTCTCGACGGGCTGCGGTTCGTCTTGCTCGGGCGCGACCTGGGCATTGGGGATCGGGAAAGGGATCTCGACCTTGAACTCGGCGCCCTCGCCGGGGACGCTGTCGACCCAGACGCGCCCGCCCATGAGCTCCGCCAATTTGCGGCAAATGGCGAGCCCGAGCCCGGTGCCGCCGTAACGCCGCGTGGTGGTCGCGTCGGCCTGCGTGAAGGGGGCGAACAGTCGCTCCCGCGTCTCGTTGTCGATCCCGATACCGGAATCGCCGACCGCGAGCAGGAGCAGGCAGCGGCCATTGCCGTCCTCCAGCCCCGCCGCACGGACGTCGATGCGACCGCGCTCGGTGAACTTGATGGCATTGCCGATCAGGTTGGTCAGGATCTGCCGCAGGCGGCCCGCGTCCCCGAGCAGCAGCGTCGGCAGTGTGCCGTCGAATGTCAGGTCGAGTCCGAGTCCCTTGTGCTCCGCCTGCCGGCGGAAAAGCCCGACGACATCGGAGATGGTGCGGCTGGGATCGAACGGGGCCTGTTCCAGCTCCAGCCGGCCGGCCTCGACCTTCGACAGGTCGAGGATGTCGTCGATGATGGCCAGCAACGAGGTGGCAGAACGGCGCGCCAGCTCCAAGTACTGGCGTTGCTTGTTGTTGAGGCTGGTGTCGTTCAGCAGCTGCAGCATGCCGAGCACGCCGTTCATCGGCGTTCGGATCTCGTGGCTGGTGGTGGCGAGGAAGGCACTCTTGGCCAGATTCGCGGTCTCCGCCTGTTCGCGCGCCTTGCGCTGCTCCTCCTCGGAGTTGCGCAGCGCCGCTTCGATCCGCTTCTGTTCTCGTAGATCATGGATGCTGGCAAACAGCAGCAGGCGCTCGTCGAGCTTGATGCGCACCAAGGTCACTTCACAGGGCAGGTCGGCACCGTCGCGGTCGAGAAAGAGCCATTCGAAGCGCACGACCCCCTCGTCGAAGGCCGTCTGAACAAAATTCGGTCCCGCCTCCCGGGAGCGGCTGCCGTCTGGTTGCTCCGCCGGCGAGTGCTGGAACAGGTCAGAGATGCCGCCGACCGCGTCGTTGAAGCCAAACCAGCGGCTACTGACCGGGTTGAAGTCAACGATCCGCGAGCGGCTGTCGATCAACAGATAACCGTCGCTGGAGTGCTGAAAGATGGCCTGGAACTTCTCGGCGATGGACTTCTGGTCGCTGACGTCCACGTGGATACCGAGCATGCGCTGCGGCTTGCCGGAGTCGTCGCGCAACGCCCGGCCGCGCGCCATGATCCAAACGTAGTGGCCATCCTTGTGCCGCAGGCGATGGATGTTCTCGTACTCCGGCGTGCGGCCGTCCAGATAGTCCTGAATCAGCGCCTTGCAGCGCTCGGCATCCTCCGGATGCTGGCGCGACAGCCATTCGTCGACGTCGTCGCCGATCTCCTCGGGCCGGTAGCCGAGCTGCGCCTTCCATTGATCCGAGCGGTAGACCTGGTTGCTCTGCAGGTCCCAATCCCACAGACCGACATTACTGCCTTCCAGCGCGAGATTCAGGCGCTCCTCGTCGATGCGCAGCAGTTCCATCTGCTCCTCGATCACGCCCTGGTCGGCGTGGGTCTGCATCAGCGCGCCGACCTGCTGCGCGAAGACCGTGAAGGACTCGATCTGGTCGCTGTCGATACCCTTGTAGGCACCCGCCCCGTCTGCCGTCACGCCGCCGCAGATCCATGCGAATCGGCGCCCACCCGCCCCGCAGCAGGGACAGGCAACCAGCAAGGCAAGCCCGAGCGCCGCCAGCCGCGGCTCGTCCGCCCCTTGCCAAAGCGCGGCGACATCCGGATGCGACCCGCCTTCGCCGGGCTCGAAGCCGACGCTTCTCAGGAGCTCGGTCAGCGTATCCGCGGGCAGCCGATCCGAAGCGATCTTTGCCGCGGCACCCGGCTGCCGTTGCAGTGCGCCATCCTCGTCAAGCCCCCAGAACAGGCCGAACTCCAGCTCGAACAGATCGACCACCGTCTCCGCCGTGATCTCGGCGAAGCCGTTCGGGTCGCGGACGCAGATGGCGTAGGCGTTGTAGGCGTTGATACCGCCGAAGCGGGCCAGCTCCCGATCGAGCCGATCGCGGGTGTCGGAGAGCTGGTGCTGCAAGACGGCGAGGCTCTCCAGCTTGCGCCCGAGCTCCTCGTTGACCGCCCGCAGACGTTCGATATTGGCGTCCGCAGCGGAGGATGTGGTTGGGTCGTTCGACGTCATGCGGTCCCACCCTCTAAGCGGCGAACCGCCTGGGTGCGAGTCACCGGAAGGCGACCGGATACGACCGCGGGCTCAATAGCGCGGCGGCAGCGACGAAACACCGGCCCGCGACTGATCGAGAACGACACAAGCATGACGGAGACTCCTGTGACCGAGCTTCTTGTCTGCGCACGGATTGTAACCGTGAGTGGGTCGCGTCCGCAGACAAAATTTGTCGCTCAAGCAACTGCCTGCGCCGGGATGTTCCGCGACAGCTTACCAGGATTCCTTGTATGGGCGCAGATCGAGCTCGAAGGTCCAGGCATCACGCGGCTGGCGATGCAACCAGAGCAGCGTCTCCGCGATATGCCGCGGGTCGAGCAGGCCGCCCTGCCCCTTCGCCGCGGCAATCTCCGGCATGCGTTCGTACACGCGGGGCACGTCGATGATGCCGTCGATGATCAGATGCGCGACGTGAATACCGCTCGGGCCAAGTTCCCGCGCCATGCTGCCGGCGACGGCCCGGAGCCCTTGCTTACCCGACGCGAAGGCGGCAAAGCCCGCGCTCGACTTGACCGATGCGGTGGCGCCGACAAACAGGATCGAGCCCGATCCCCGCGGCAGCATCCGCCGAGCCGCCTCGCGCCCGAGCAGGAAGCCACCGTAGGCAGAGCCCCGCCACATCGTCTGGAACTGCTCCGCGCTGGTATCGACGACCTGGCCCATCGTGATCGCGGCGGCATTGAAGACCACCAGATCCGGCGTCCCGAAACGCTGCTCCGCGGCATCGAACAGCGCCGCAACCTGCGCCTCATCGGAGGCATCGGCGGGCATCGCCAGCACCTCGCCACCGCCGGCCTCGATTTCGTCGCGCAGCGCCGCCAGCGCGGCACCGTCGCGCCGGGACAGCACCAGCGGGAAGCCCTCCTGCGCGAGCCGCTTCGCCAGCTCCGTACCGGTTCCGGTTCCGGCACCCATAATCACCGCGCAGCCTGGATTCGACATGATCTCAGCCTCACTGGAATGAAAAAAAACGACTACCCGTCATCAGAAGATGCCTGGTCACTCGCGGCCCCGGCCTACTCCTCATGCAGGGCCTCGACTGGATCGAGGCCAGCGGCGCGCAACGCCGGCAGCACCCCCGCCGCGAGCCCGATCAGCGCCGAGGTGACCTCGGCGAGCAGGACGAAGTCCCAGGCGGTCCGCGTGGGCAGGGCCGGCACCGCGACCCCGATCAGCCAGGCCCCGCCGGCGCCGACCAGAAAGCCGAGGATGCCGCCGAGCAGCGCGAGCAGCAGCGCCTCCAGCAGGAACAGCGTCAGGATCTGGCCGCGCCCCGCGCCCAGCGCCCGCAGCAATCCGATCTCGCGGCGGCGCTCGCGCACCGCAATGGTCATGATGGTCAGGATGCCGATGCCGCCGACCGCAAGCGAGATGCCGCCCAAGGCCGCGACCACCGCGGTCAGCACGTCCAGCACCGAGCCTAGCACGTCCAGCATCTGGTCCTGGGTCGTGATGGTGAAGTCCTCGCTGCCATGGCGGCGGATCAGCAGCTGTCGCACCCGCTCGGCCACCGCGGCGCTGTCCGCGGCGCGGTCGTAGAGAAGATCGATCTCCATCAGGCTATCGCGGTCGAACATGGCCATGGCCCGCTCGACCGGGATGTAGACGGTGTCGTCCAGGTCGAAGCCAAGCATCTGACCCTTGCTCTCCATGACGCCGATCAGGCGATAGGGCTCGCCGCCGACGCGGATGCGCTCGCCGAGCGGCGAGGCGCTGCCGAACAGCTCCTTGCGTAACTTGGAGCCGAGTACTGCAAAGGCCCGCGCCGCACCGGCGCCCTCCGGCAGAAAGCGCCCCATGATCGGGCGCAAGGACCAGATCTCCGGCACCCTTGCGCCGGCACCGAATACCGTCGTGCGCCGGCTGCGGCCGCCCCCCTCCACGGCGGCATTGCCCTGCACGACGGGCACCACGCCATCCACATCCGCCACCTGGGTCAAGGCGCGGGCGTCGGCGAGACTGAGCGGGCGCACGTTGGAGATCATCGCGCCAGACATGCCCATGGTGTTGGTCTTGCCCGGCGCGACAGCGATCAGGTTCGTACCGAACTGCGTGAACTCCGCCAGCACGAAGCGGTGGATGCCCTCGCCGATTGCCGTTAGCAGCACCACGGCCGCGACGCCGATGGCGATGCCGGTCATGGTCAATAGGCTGCGACCGCGATGGGCGCGCACGGCGCCGAAGGTGTAGGCGGCGAAGTCGCGGCTCAGCATGGGGATGCAGGCTTGCTCGCGGACGTCAGCGGCAGGGGCCCGTCATCGGCCCGACAGCGCGACCACTGGGTCGAGCCGAGCCGCACGCCGGGCCGGCAGCAGCCCGAAGACCAGTCCGGTGGTCAGCGACACCGCCACGGCGGCCAGCGGCGCCCAGACAGGCACCGCGAGCTGAAAGGCATCGAAGCGCGCGTTGACGGCCCAGACCGCGGCATAGGCCAGCAGTACCCCAGCGACGGTTCCGGCGCCGGCCAGCAGCAATGCCTCGGTCAGGAACAGACCCATCACGTCCCGCTGCCGGGCGCCGAGGGCCTTCAGCAGGCCGACCTCGGCGGTACGCTGGGACACGGACACCAGCATCACGTTCATGATCAGTACCCCGGCCACGGCGAGGCTGATCGCAGCGATGCCGGCCACGCCCAGGGTCAGCGCGCTGAGGATGCGGTCGAAGGTGCCGAGCATGGCGTCCTGGGTGATCACCGTGACGTCGTCCTCGCCCTCGTGGCGCGCACGGATGATGCGGCGCAGGTCCTCGGCCGCCGGCGCCAGGTCCTCGCGGCTCCGGGCCTGAACCAGGACGCGAAACAGCGACGGGTTGTCGA
>Ga0316576_10000853_pt1 | contig 15473 bp, 14 predicted proteins | sample S0NA_FD_203075 | JGI IMG/M metagenome (GOLD analysis project Ga0316576, IMG submission 203075) | Rhizosphere microbial communities from salt marsh grasses in Alabama, United States - S0-2_050615r3r5 | ecosystem: Host-associated > Plants > Roots > Rhizosphere | place: USA: Alabama | collected... | reverse complement strand
GCCTTGAAGATGTGGTTGAGCTTCCCGTTGAAAAAGAAGACCGCCACATCTACAATCAGTTTGTGATCCGTGTAAAGGAAAGGAGAGATGACCTTCGCGGGTATTTAAGTGATGCCGGCATCGGCACGGAAGTATATTATCCGGTACCTTTGCATCTTCAGGATTGTTTTTCTGATTTGGGTTACAAAAAGGGGGATTTCCCTCAAGCCGAACATGCAGCCTTACACACCGTGGCCCTTCCCATATATCCTGAACTTTCAGATGATCAGATAGAGTACGTGGTAGAGAAGATAAAAGCGTTTTTCCTCGATTGAGGTTACAGGAGATAAGGAGCCTTCAACCAATCATATCTTTACTGCTTCAAGGCATAATCGTATGCTTCCATGGCTTCTTGTTCAAGAAGAAGGCCCTGCCCTTGATATCTGGGTGAAAAATGAAAAGGTGTCAGCTGCTTTACTTTGGCTTTGCCTGCAATGAGGCCAGCCTGCCGGGCCGTTAAATGGCATTTTATTTCAGCAACATCTTTGTCTTTTTCAAGAAAAGACGCTTCAATAAAAAGGTGATCGGAATCTTTTACCAGTTCAACAATCTTTTGGATGTTCGATTTGTTGTACCCAACATCTGCAATATAAGAAATTTTTTGCCCCGGAGTTATCAGAGCGATTTGTTTCGCAAGGTCACCTATGATGAACTTCTTTTTATGCTGTTTTTTACCATAGTTAACCTCAAATTCCGAATCGGGGTCTTGATGATTAAAGAGCGCCTGCTTGAATTCCGCCAACCAGGGACCGATTTCCAACCCAAGATCAGCAACAGCATCTTTCATGATATTAACGTGAAATCGTTCATTTAAGGTGAACCCGAGACAGGGAATACTGTGATCAAGTATCTGGGTAAAAACGGAAAAAGACGGTTCAGAATAAAGGGGTCCGTTATACGGGTGTTCAACCGCTTTTGAAGTAGGAATGAAACTATTTTGGCAGATGTAATCCTTTGTTTTTAGATGATCCTCATGCACTTCGGTGACATGCAAGATCAAATGATTCGTGTAATTCTTGACAAGGTTCCAAGAATATCCGGCGAGTTTTCCCTCAACATTTTTTATAAAATTTTCAGGACCATAAATGTAAATATCTTTGTCACGGCCAAGGACAAGTCTCAGCAGCCTGTCAAATCCGATAAAATGGTCCATATGCGTATGGGTAATAAAGATATGACTGATTTTTAGAATATCTCTGGTTGAAAGTGAAAAAACATCTCCAAGATCAAAAATCACGGCACGGTTTTCATAAAGAAAGGGGATATACAGACTTGGATCGTCAAAAGGTTCATTCACTAACCTGGGAAGAAAGGAAGGGCGCATGGTTAGGTCAGTAATTTTGAAACTTGCCGATTGATGCAAAAATATATTTCTTCGTCTGAGCCGTAAATATCGACCACGACTTTATGATTGATAAGGGTCTCTATCACGAATGCGGTAATGTAAAGACTCACGACATTTGGATTTTGCACGATGTGTCTAAATGGCGCAATCTTATAGTCGACCTCAAAGTCATCACTGTGGCTCAACCTGTCTATACATTTTGTTATCTGTTCTTCAAGTACATTTTTGTTCGTTGTTTCGACAAGATCATCTTCAACAAGTTTCATGGCAATGGCATTAGAGAGGGGTTCGATATAATCTTTTGCATTTTGTATTGCTTTTCTACGGGCATATTCTTTTGAAGACTCGATTCTCGACAATATTTTTGCTTCACGACTGCTGGGTCGAAATACTTTAGCCATAATTGTCACCTAACATCCATTTTTATTGTTATATATCAAGCGCAATAATAATGCCGAGCATTGTCTATTGCAAGAAAAAATTTAAACCGCGTAACACTTTAGCCTTTTGAAAACATTACCGCTTCAGGTATAATTAAATTTTTGCTGAAAGACCACGCCAAAGGCGGATAAAACTCGTGAATAAAGGATCGTAATGAAAAAACCAGTATAGGCTATTCATAAAGGTCTCTGCTTTAATAGGGGGTTTCATCCATAAAGTTAAATCACAGATGGTTCTTTCAAAACGATTCCTAATCCACTCAGACAGCTTCCAGTCAATAATTTAATCATACCTGAAGCTTCTTTGAAATCGATTTGTTTCAAAGGACCAGACCATTCCGAAACCGCGATATTATGTCTCTTCGATAACAATTTGAGCACTTTTCCTGCCGTTCCATCGGTTCCACCGAAGACGGTAAGCCATCTGATCAAAGGTGTCTTTTAAAGGGATTCGGGTATCCACATTAAATTGAATTGCTTTGAACGTCTTTCCTGTGTTCTGTTCTAAGGTCATTTGCCTGTGATGATTACCGACAAGTTTTGATGATACAATATGAACATCTTTTGTCATAAAAAGCGGTTCATGGTTTGTACTGCCAAAGGGTTTCAACGTTTCAAGTTCATCGATTAATTTATCTGAAATGTTAACGAAATCGAGTCTGCAATCGATGACGATTTTAGGTATAAAATCGGTTGGGTTAGCCATACGGCTTACAACCTTTTCAAAGTGAATTCTAAACCGGTCTATATTTTCGGTTTTGATGTTGAGTCCTGCTGCCATTGGATGTCCGCCAAAGTTTTCGATGTTATCGGCACAAGCCGACAACCCCTCATACAGATTGACCTCGGGAATACTTCTGGCCGATCCTTTCCCAATTCCGTCTGATGTTGTGATCAGGACAACCGGACGAAAATATTTTTTCATAAGTCTTGATGCAACAATGCCAAGAATCCCTAGGTGCCAGTCATGGCGTGTCAAGACAAGGGTATTTTTTTGGAGCAGATGGGGATTATTTTTTAAATGATCGTCGACTTCGGCAAGTATTTTGTTTTCGATGCTACGCCGATTTTGATTTAGACGGTCGAGTGAATGTGCAATCGTCCGTGCTGTTTTGATATCTTTGGTAAGAAGAAGTTCAAGAGCGATTGAAGCGTGCTCTAATCTACCTGCTGAGTTTAATCTGGGAGCCAGGTAAAAAACAATATCGTCGGCATCAAGGGTATGTTTATTGATTTGGCAAACCTCCATCAGCGCATTCAGACCGGGTCGATCCGTTGAACGAATCATATCAATTCCTGCCGTGGTAAGTATCCGATTTTCACGGGTTAAAGGAACCATATCGGCGAGTGTACCAATGGCGACAAGATCACAGTAATATTTTAGGTTGGGTTCCTGACGGTTTCCCCAGAAATTTATGTCTCGAAGCTTTTTTCTAAGGCAAATCAGCAGATAAAACGCGACACCGACTCCGGCAAAATCGTGAAAACAGGAAGGACAGTCGTTTCGCTTGGGATTTACCACCGCGACGGCATGAGGTATCGTGTCCGATATCATATGGTGGTCTGTAATGATGACATCAATTCCAACGTTTCTTGCGGCTTTAACCGCATCTTGACCATCGGACCCGCAGTCTACGGTTATAAGGAGTTGTATACCGTTGGACTTTGCAACATCTGAAATATGATTTTTTTTCAGACCAAAGCCTTCCGTTATCCTGTGGGGGATGTAATAAGACACATCCGCATCGACTGAACGGAAAAATTCCATAAGGATGGCTGTTGCGGTAATCCCGTCAACATCATAATCGCCAAAAATCAAAATTTTTTCTTTGCGTGTTATGGCGTCTATAATTCGGTCAACGGCAACATCCATATCCTTTAAGGAAAAGGGCGGGCTTAACTGGTTGAGGGATGTGTTGAAAAAGTCTGATACATCTTTTGTGGAATAAATATTACGATTGATCAAGATTGAGGCAACAGCAGGGTGACAATTCAACATTCCGCAAAGTTTTTCTACCAAAGAAATATCAGGTTGACGTATTTGCCACTCTTTTTTCATTAAAATTCATATACTGGGGACAATGTGCTATGTCAATGTGCAATTTTTTTAAAGCTTCATCAGAAATTGAAAAGGCATGAACAGGCGGAACGTAAGTGTTCACGGGAAAGGGCATCCCGTGAACACTTATTTAAGGAACATTAATCGATGAAGAAATGTTCGCGTAAAGCCATAATGACCTTAAGAGGTTATATCGTTCGATATGCTTCGTAGTATTTTAATACTTTATTGATATAAAATTTGGTTGCTTTAAATGGTGGAACCCCCCCATATTTTCTTACATTATCGCTTCCGGCATTATAAGCTGCCAGTGCCAGCTCAATTTCTCCGTCATACTTATCCAGCAGGTACTTGAAATAGCGCACACCAGCGTCTATATTATGGGCCGGTTTAAAGATGTTTTCAACACCCAGGGATCTTGCGGTTCGAGGCATTAGCTGCATAAGTCCCCTGGCCCCGACTTTCGATACGGCTTTGGGATTAAACCCTGATTCGGCCATGATGATGGCTTTTATAATTGCCGGTTCTACTTTATACCGGTAAGCTGTCTTAACGATGAGTGAATGATATCTGTTTTCGGCATTTTTTTGTTTAGACGTCATCTTAACTTCAATAAATGGCTGGATCGGAGGATCTGAATTGACGAGATGAATCTTACCATTATTGTCTGGTTGATCATTCGTTACGGCAATGCAAAAATCCTGATTCCATCCATTTAGGCATATAATAAAGGACAAGAGGATCAGCAACATAACGGATTTGGTAATAATGAATAATATGAATAAATTTTTTCTTTTATTCAAGCAACTTCTCATTTCTTTTCCTCACTTGAAAAATGGAAATTGAAAGTGATATTAATATGCTACAGGTGTTAAGCAACCTTTTGAATCATGTCGGTAGCCGGACGTTTTGCGCTCAACGTGACGCATTTCGGGCACAGACATAGCTTAAAATCTATTCCATTCCATTCAAAATTACAGATATGACGTGCTTCATGCTCGTGGCATACAAAACATTTCAAATAGATATCAGCGGGTAACTTCTTTTGTTTTTTATTCATCATGACAACTCCTATTTAAATGATTTTCTATTTTTTTTGCCATCTCCGAGATAATGTTGTTTGCATTTTAATCATGATAAGAGCAACTCGTGTGCCATGACTGAAATAAAGTTAAAATATGCAATAAATATAAAATGTTGTATTAAAGGATGGTTCCGACCCCTCAAGAAAAACGCTTCGATGATCAAGGCTTATTTATACAAAATGTTCAAGATCCAACATCTTTAAGGACCATCTTCTTTTGGAATTCAGCTGTGGCACGTTTGTTTTTGGGCAATCTGAAGGGGGATCGGATTGAGGAAACGAAGAATAAAATTGGGTTCAATTCGTTGATATGCTTGAAATCATTAAATATATAAATCGCAAACCCATTGAAAACAAGGAGGTCTCAGAAAAAATCCTCGATTTGAAGCGGATACGAAGTTCCGGAAGGATATTGAATTAAACGGGAAAAGGGAAACGTTCAAAATCCAACATCAGGGGATATCTATACATACGGATTCTTCTTCAAGTTGGTTGAAGAAGAGGGCCCGAGGATTCAAGGGGGCAAGGATATAAGGGTTTATTTTCTAAAGATTTTATCAACGCCTTTTACATTCATTCGATTTCTTTCAACTTGTATTTTTTAATTTTACTATAGAGTGTGCCCCTGGCGATTTCCAGCTCCAGGGCGGCTTGTTTCAAATTCCAATGATTTTCATTCAACACTTTTTTAATTAAAGTGGCTTCTGCCAAAGGAAGAGAAGGCGACGTGAGGGTTAATCGAAATTGTTTGTTCTGAAATGCTTGTTTAATGTTGTCCGGTAGATTGGTGGGTTGAATTTTACTCGTTTTGCAGAATATTAGTGCATGGTTAATGACATTACCCAATTCCCGCACATTGCCCGGCCAGTGGTGTTGTGTCAATATTTTTAAAGCCGACTTTGATATCCCTTTAATATTCATGGCATTTTCTTGAGAATACTTTTCAACAAAATAGAGTGCAAGAAGCGGAATGTCCAAACTCCGTTCTCTCAACGGAGGTACATCTATGGATACAACATTGATTCGATAGAAGAGATCTTCTCGAAAGCGTTTATCTTGAATAGAGCCTGAAAGATCCTGGTTGGTTGCGCAAAGGATACGGGTATTGACCTTTATTGTTCGGGTACCACCCACTCGCTGAAAGGTACCTGTTTCAAGTACCCGCAAAAGCGATACCTGAGTTTGAAGTGGAATATCACCAATTTCATCTAAAAAAAGTGTACCTTCATGGGCTTTTTCAAACAGCCCGATTTTTTGAGAGTCGGCTCCCGTAAATGCGCCCTTTTCGTGGCCAAATAATTCACTGTTAATAATTGATTCAGTTAGGGCGGCACAATTTACCTGATGAAACGGTTTGTTACGTCGATTACTGCGATAATGAATGGCCTCGGCAATAAGTTCTTTTCCTGTTCCGCTTTCCCCGGTTATAAGGACAGAGGCAGATGTTTTGGCCACCGTGTTAATCATTTCGTAAATTTTAAACATCTTTCGATCTTGCCCGATAATATTTTCAAACCGGTATCGCTTCCGTTGATCTTCACGCGGAACGACGCATGCTTTAATTAGTCGTCTGTGTTCTACAATTTTTCCCAGCAACATCTTGATTAAATCAAAATCAAAAGGCTTTTGGAGATAATCATAGGCGCCCAATTTCATTGCGCGAACAGCATCTTCGATAGATCCATATCCTGTTATGGCGATAACAAAGATATCCGGGTAGTGTTCACGAATTTTCTTCAACAGTGTCCAACCGTCCATTTCAGGCATTTTTATATCGGTGAGCACGACATCCGTTGGTGTGGTCTGAAGCAGTTGCAGGGCCTCAATGCCCCTGGATGCCGTTATGAGGTTAAATTGCGTTTCTTTTCGCATGGCCCGTACAAAGGCCTTCTGATAGGCTTTCTCATCATCAACAAATAAAATGGTGATATCGGCTTTCATTATCCGTCCATATTCAACTTATTCGATTACGGCATAAACCCATTACATCGGCATCATTTAGCGATGGTATTTCTTTAAAGGGGCAAAGTCGTTTAGCCTTTTAGTTACTGCCCATCCGCGAATTGTGGAGGTGCCATTAAGTGTCCAATTCAGAAATATTAATTTTTTCGTCGTGCAAGACCGCACAAGGGTTTGCGGTGAGGCGTACTCAAGGTACGTCGCAGCCGGTAAGCCGCGGAGAACGTCGCACGGCGGAAAAAGGGATATTTCTGGATGGACACTAATTAAAAATCATATACTTAAGGCTATATGCAATGTCAACGCGCAATTTCTGTGGAACTTCCGAAAATATATCATGGGTTTCAACCTGCTATGCTGAATATACGCTGCTGATGCTATGAGGTGCGAAATTTTTTCGTCCGGTTTTTTTATTGAAATTGTAGAGGGCTAGATGATAGAAACTATAATATGGTTCTCATAAAGATCCCCAGTATAACAAACCATGCCGGTTTTACCGGGAATCAAGGGTATAAAACTTGAGAAAAATCTTTATGTTTTAAGTATCAAAATTGAAAACGATAAAAAAAATCCTTCGTGTTGATCGAAGAGAGATCTGCTTTATAAAATTCATTTTAGAGGCGTATGACGGCATCGCTACCCTGACCACCATCGATGCCCATCAAGGTATCGTAATGCTTCGAATTGCGCCAGGTTGCGAAGGTGACGTTGAGGCAGTTTTGCAAGGCTTAAAAAAAGATATGATCATAGATGATTCCGTGAAATATCATTTATAAAAAAGATGAAAACAAAATACTTATACATCAATACCATCGGTTGTCAGATGAATGTTTACGACTCCGAACAAATCGCCAGGGGACTAAAACCTCTGCAATATGAAATGACCCCATTTTTAGAGAAAGCGGATCTGATTATTGTCAATACATGTGCCATAAGGGAAAAGGCTGAGCAGAAAGTGTTCAGCTTTTTAGGACGGCTATCCGGCTTGAAGAAAAAGAGACCTGATTTGATCATCGGAGTGGGTGGGTGTGTGGCACAGCAGGAAGGTGCAAAGATCTTAGAGCGCGTTCCGCATCTTGACCTTGTTTTCGGCACCCATGCAATTGGCCGTTTGCCCAACGCCATACAGGCTATTTTGTCGAAAAAATGCCGTATTGTCGATACCCAAATATCGGATAGGATTAAAGAGCCGGATGTCACTTTAAACATGTATGATACGAAAGAGGTAACGCGTTTTGTGACCATAATGCAAGGGTGCGATAATTATTGTACTTACTGCGTCGTTCCTTATGTTCGGGGTAGGGAGACAAGTAGGGAACCGGAGAATATTATCAACGAGATCAACAACCTTGTCGAATCAGGGGTGCGGGAAGTGACCTTGCTTGGCCAGAACGTTAACAGCTATGGAATAAAAGAAGGCCTTTTAACATTTCCAGAGCTTTTACAACGTATTAACGACATTGACAGACTTTTGAGAATCCGTTTTACCACATCACATCCGAAAGATCTTTCAAAAGACCTGATCGCTGCATTTAAGGATCTTGACAAATTGTGTCATCATATTCATTTACCGGTACAATCGGGTTCAAACAGGATTCTAAAAAGAATGAACCGAAAATATACACGGGAGATATATCTTGATAAAGTTGATAAACTGCGTAATACTTGTCCTGATATTGCAATTACGTCTGATATAATTGTAGGTTTTCCAGGAGAGACAGTGACGGATTTTCAAGAAACCCTGGATTTGATTAGGACGGTGGAATTCGACGGTTTATTTGCCTTTAAATATTCTGATCGCCCAAATGCTTCGGCCGCCCGATTTCCGGACAAGATCACGGAAGATGAAAAGAAACACAGGCTGCAGCAGGTTCTGGACCTGCAGGATCAATTCACAACCCGTAAAAACAAAATACTAAAAGACTCGATACAGTCGGTCCTTGTGGAAGGCTTCAGTAAAAAACAGAACCAAATCAGTAAGCAAAACCGCAGACAGGAAACTCAGTGGACAGGCCGTACATCAACAAACAAAATTGTAAACTTCTATAATTTTAATGATGCGGATTCTTGTGGTGAAGACGTGATGGGTCGATTGGTTAATGTCAGAATTTTGAAAACATTTTCCCATTCACTATGGGGCGAAGCAAACGGAAAAGAACCAACTTTTTTTGGTTTGAGAGGAGAAAAGAGTTATGTTGCATGAAGTAAACATCGCAAGCATGGCAATAGATCCAACTTCAAACACACCGATAATTATTTTAAAGTCGGTTAAAGGTGATCAAGCAGTGCCGATATGGATCGGTTTACTGGAAGCGACATCCATTGCTTCAGCGCTCAGAGATATCAAATTCGACCGGCCCATGACCCATGACCTTTTCAAGAATTTTATCGACAATCTGGAAATGGTGGTATCGAAAGTTGAAGTGTGTGATTTAAAAGATAACACATTTTATGCCAGAATATATTTTGTATCAAAAGATAAAAGTTTCGACATGGATGCCCGTCCAAGCGATGCGATTGCCATCGCCCTTCGATTTGGAGCACCGATTTATGTGGATGATAAAATTTTTGATAAATCTCAGATGGTCGACGGTGATTATGAAGTCTTAAATAAAAGTGAAGACGGAAAAAAATGGGCGGAGTATCTTGAAAACCTAAATCCTGAGGACTTTGGGAAATATAAAGTATAAAATCGCTTCGCGATTTTATTGAGACTTAAATTGCAAACCTGCCGTTTTCATAGATGGTTACCTTTTTGCCGGATGCAAGATGAGCGGTAACCCGCTTCTTCTCAGTATTGACGAGGTCCCAGTGGAGGGCTGAGTCGTTGAAACCGAGGATTTTCTTTTTCTCCTTTGTCAATTCTTTTGGATCCCCGTTGTAGGTGTCGGCATATGAAGATCCCACTGCCAGATGGCAGTTTCCGTACTTGCCGCCGTAGTTTTCATCAAAAAGCATATTTGCCATAAAGGTGTTGATCCTCGAGAATCTTTTGTCTGTTAAGGAAAATTCACCCACCTTGTTGGCACCTTTATCCATTGAGAGCTGTTTGATGACAAAATTTTCCCCCTTTTGTGCTTCGACTTTAACCACGCTCCCTTTTTTGAATTCAAGCTTTACGCCTTTTACATAATTGCCGCTTCGAAATGATGGCTGATTTGAAAAGTATATCCCTCGGGTGCCTCTCCAGTCCGGTGAAAGAAATATCTCAAAGCTCGGAATGTTATGGCCTGAAATGCCAATCCATTTTCTTTTTTCTCCGGGAGTTATCATAAGGTCAACATTTTCTGATTCAACATGATAGGCAGTCACGCTCATGCTATTGAGCCATTTTTTAATGGATGTTGCACCACGATAAATATCTTGCCAATGGGAAACCGGCGAAGTGCTGTTCAAAAAGCATGCGTCAGCGATTTGGGCGGCATATGCCTTCATTGAAAGTTTGGCATGTTTGGCCAATTCTTTTGTTGGAAAGACGCACAAAGTCCATCCGAAATCACCGGCCTGATCCCGGACGTCGAGCATATCTCGTAGAGATTTTCGAGCCACGGCAGCTTTGCCGATTTTCTTTGGATCTATATGACTCAAGTGTGTTATGGATTCAGGGGCATGGAGAAAAATGCCGCCGTTTAAGCGTTTAAAAAGTTCTTCTTCACCAGGTGGCTGGAAAATAATCTGTTTGGTATTTGCCAGTTCAAAGAAGTTTTGTTCCATCTTTGCAGTGAGGTTTGTGCGCTGGACAGGATGAATTCCCATATCCAAAAGTTTTGCATAAACAATTTCGGCAAGTCGGACAGCAGGCATATCATAACGGATGAGCACAATGTCATTTTTTTTAAACTGGTTGGTTCTGGCAGTTTTAAGCGCCCACAACAATACATCTGCATATCTGTTCAGCTGTTGTTCAGTGAACATTATCTTGCTTCCCGTTTATTCTTTAGTTTGAAAACCTGGTTTCTGGGCCAGGATTTTAACTACGGATGATCGTCTTTTAAAAAAAGGCGGTGGTATTCCGAATCTTTAAGATGTTTTTTAAGGATACGTGTCATTAGAGAAAAAAATTCTCCCAGCTCTTCATTGGATAGTCTCGTTATCAATGCTTTCATGAGTTTGTCATCGGAGAATTTCTGAAGATAATAGATTATCGTATTTTCATCGGTTTCCCGGTCGAAACCGAGCCCCACAAGACCTTTATATGTTTCAACATGGTTGTGTGTATGCGATGGCATTTTTCTCCTAAAAAGATTTGAGTTATGAATATAATCTCCTGCTGAAGCAGAAAACTTTATGAATAGGCTGGACAGGTTCTTTCATTACGAGCCCTTATTAATGAGTTTTATCCGCCTTTGGCGTGGTCTTTCAGCAAAAAATTAATTATACCTGGAGCTTCTTCTAAATCGATATTTTATTCCCTTTTAAAATTTGGAACGCTCAGCTTGGGTTGTAGTATTGCTGAATCGCCTCGCACAATCCGTCAATGGTGTAAGATTCGGCAACAATATGAACATCAAATCCAAGATTACGGGCGGTGTTAGCAGTTATGGGACCGATACCGGCAATGACGACACCTTCAAGAAGGTTGTTCAACCCATCAGGTGGAAGAAGCGCATGAAAGTTTTTTGCGGTGGACGAGCTTGTGAATGTGATCATATCTATGGTGTGGCTTTCAAGTTGTTTTAAAACCATATCAGCGTCGTCTTTTACCGCATGGTTGCAGTATACAGCAACATCATCAACAACAGCTCCCATTTTTGTTAATTCTAAAGGCAATACTTGCCTTGCTTCTTTTGCGCGTGCCAGCAATATCTTTTTCCCGATGATATCTTCTTTGGCAAATGCCTCAACAACAGATTCGGCCTTATAACTTTCAGGAACAATATCGCTTTGAAATCCAAAATCAAGAAGCCTTTTGGCTGTGGTTGGTCCGACAACCGCCGTTCTGATATGATTCAGAGCTCGAACATCTTTATTTTTTTCAAAAAGACGATTAAAAAAGAAGTTAACGCCGTTGACGCTGGTAAACATCAACCAGTCATAAGAAGAAAGATTTTCAATGGCCATGTCCAACGGTTTTAAATCATTCGGAGGAACGACTTTTATGGTGGGGCATTCCAGGCATTCCGCACCCAGATCTGAGAGGCGATATACCAGTTCACTGGCCTGCTCCCTGGACCGGGTCACCACAATTCTTCGTCCCATCAATGGACGGTCCTCATACCATTTAATTTTTTCTCTTAACCCTACGACGTGGCCGACAACAAGAATAGCAGGTGGCTTGATATCGTTGGCGTCTTTTAGGTCAACGATCGTGTCGATTGTTCCTGTGACAGTGACTTGTTTGGCGGTGGTTCCCCAGCGAATAAGGGCTGCAGGTGTGTCAGGGTGCATACCGTGACTAATCAGACCCTCTCTGATATGATGCAGATTTTTGACTCCCATCAGAAAAACAAGGGTCCCGATCCCTTTGGCAAGTGCATCCCAATCGATACTCGATTCTTTTTTTGTCGGATCTTCATGGCCGGTTACAAAAGCAAGTGTGGAGGTGAATCTTCTGTGAGTCAATGGAATCCCGGCATAGGCTGGTACTGCAATAGCTGAAGTGACTCCAGGCACAATTTCAAATGGAATGTTTGCACTAATCAAAACCTCAGCTTCTTCTCCGCCGCGGCCGAATATAAAAGGATCCCCCCCTTTTAGTCGGGTAACCGTTAAACCAGCTTTAGCTTTTTCGACGATAAGGGCGTTGATTTCGTTTTGGGAAAATGTATGATCACTTCCCTTTTTTCCCACATAGATGATCTCAGCATCTTTCGAAGCATGTTTTAATAAAACTGAGGATGCAAGAAAATCGTAGATTAGAACGTCCGCTCGTTTGATACATTCCAACCCTTTAACAGTAATTAGCCCCGGATCGCCGGGACCGGCGCCAACAAGATATACTTTACCTTTCATGGTTTAGATTTAGATCCGCCTTAAGGTTTTCCATTATTGTTTCTGCTCCCATTGAAACGAGACGTTCGGCAAGTTTTACACCGATGATTTCTGGTGAATCTATCGGCCCTGAGAGCGTTTCTTTGATGAGAGTTCTTCCGTCAATTGTTGCAACAAGACCGCAAATCGTGAATAGGTTATTTTCGATTTTCCCATGGGCTGCAATGGGGACCTGACAACCACCTTCAAGGCGGTTTAAAAAGGCACGTTCTCCCATAATTATCGTTCTTGTTTGATGATGTTCTAATGATTTGACAATCGATTCTACTTCAGGATCATTTTGCCTGATTTCAATACAGAGCGCCCCCTGGCCCACTGCCGGGAGCATGATGTTTTCATCCAAATATTCGGTGATTCTGTTTTCAAGTCCCAGGCGCTTGACACCCGCCGCAGCCAGGACAATAGCATCCAAATTTTCAGTTTCTAGCTTTTTAAGACGCGTATCAAGATTCCCTCTTAGCGGCAATACCACCAGATCCGGTCTGGCATGAAGAAGTTGGGCCATGCGCCGAAGGCTGCTGGTACCTATTCTGGCACCATGGGCCAGTTTTGAAAGGGGCTTTTTGGTTCTTGAAATTAGGACATCTTGAGGAATTTCTCGCTGGGGGATTGCGCCGATACATAATCCTTTCGGTATGTCCCCCGGCATATCCTTCATGCTGTGCACGGCAAGGTCTATTCTGCCTTCTAAAAGTGCTTCTTCGATTTCTTTGACAAAAAGACCTTTGCCGCCAACTTTGGCAAGGGGCACATCAAGGATTTTATCTCCTTTTGTTTTTATCAGTTCAAGTTCGATTGAGAGGGAAGGGTGTTGAACTTCAAGAGACGATTTGACCCAATTTGCCTGCCAGAGAGCGAGTTTGCTGCCCCGGGTTCCTATTTTTAGTATTTTTCCCATCAGTGACCGCAGCTCGTGCAGCTGGTTGCCGCACATCCGGTACATGATGATGCTCCGGCAGCAGCCTTTACGGTTTCTCCGTGCCCCCCCTTGCTGAAAAAAGTAGATGCTGACATCAGTTTTTTTACTTTTTTGCTATTGCATGAAGGGCAGTCAGGTTGTTCGCTCCCGAAAACCAGGCACTCAAAATCTTTATTGCATTTGTCGCAATGGTATTCATAAATCGGCATTATGAGTTGCTCCTTTGTTCATTTACTCAAGTTTTGATACGCTTTTAAAAAAAATCAAAATCATTTTTAAGACCAACTGTTTCATTGGTGAATTATAGGCCGGCAAAACTAATAAAATAATCATTTTTTAGACGAAATCAATCTTTGGATGAAAATAAAAAAAATCCGATCTGCACCTCTTTATCAGCGCTGCTGAGAATATATGGTACGAAACCGGACATAAGCTATTCGATTTTTTCGATAATCCCTGCAGCAATGAGCGGCAGCATAATTTCATGATGGCCTGTCAAGTTGAATCCCTGACCGCCTTCGGCGGTTGGCCGATTTACCACATTGGTCATGGGACGGTATTGCCGAATGAAGTCCATGTTTACTGTGGTGAAATCATTCAGCTGATGCCCTAAATTCCTTACCAACGTTACTGCTTTTAAGAAAACCTCCGGCAGTATGACGGCAGACCCGACATTGTAATAAACTCCCTTTTCAAGTGTGCTCACCACGGATGCGAAGGTTCGAAAATCTCTGTGGGTGGTTTCACCGGTTGCTTTTGCATCAAATCCGGGATGCATATGAATAATATCGGTTCCAAATGCCACGTGTACGGTTACAGGTATACCGAGCCGGTGGCCTTCAGCAAGGATGCTCTGTTCTAAATAAGGAAATTTATTTTCGATCATTGCGGCTCCTATGGTTTCCCCGAGTCCTTTGGATATTTTCCCGCCGCGAGAGATAGCGTCACATAAAAAAGTACCCGTTTCATGGGCCATACCAAAGGTGCCATTTCCAATGGACGCAGATACATCCTCTGAAGTTTGTCCAGCCATGGCCAGTTCGAGATCATGTATAATCCCGGCACCATTCATAGCGACGGCCGTTATAATTCCGCGTTTCATGAGATCGATTACAATGGGGTTCAGGCCTACTTTGATGACATGTGCCCCCATGGCAAAAACGACGGTTTTATTCTCCTTAAACGCTTTGACGGTAGATGAGATGACAGATTTAATCTGATTCCCGGCAAGTATATCCGGTAGCCGGTTAAGAAAGTCCTTAAAACTAGATCCTTTTTGCCATTTTTTGGCAAATTCGGCTGTGGATACTTTGCTCTTTCTCTGAGATAGCGGGTATGTTTTTACTCCGCTTAGGTCTATGGGTTCAAATTTATGTGACATAATGTTTTTTCCTGCTATTTGTTTAGCGCTTTGAAATAAGCTCGATTTCGGAAAGAACCTTTGATGTCGCAGACCCAAAGTCCCGCTATCGGCGGGACCGATCTGCTAAACTTAACTGGTGTTACGTGTATTCACGGGGTGTGCTTTCCCGGTTAACGATATTGGCGGAGTGGCTTCGTTATTTCAATAAGTTATCAGTGGGGGAGACCGCGGCTCCCGCGTGGTTTTCGCGGGAGAACGCGGAGGGGCCAGGAAT
>Ga0316576_10000852_pt1 | contig 15478 bp, 15 predicted proteins | sample S0NA_FD_203075 | JGI IMG/M metagenome (GOLD analysis project Ga0316576, IMG submission 203075) | Rhizosphere microbial communities from salt marsh grasses in Alabama, United States - S0-2_050615r3r5 | ecosystem: Host-associated > Plants > Roots > Rhizosphere | place: USA: Alabama | collected... | reverse complement strand
CGTCGGTGGCCACCACGGGTGCAGGCGATCGCTTCGCCGCCGGCTGGCTCGCGGCACGCGCTGAGGGCCGTCACCTGGTCGAAGCGCTCGAGGCGGGCGTGTCGGTGGCGCAGGCCGGCGAACCCGGACCGTAGACCGCGCGGTTCACTTCTGCGGTGGGAGTCCGAGAGGGGCGCAATTCCGCCCCGGTGCCAGACTGACGAAGTGGCAGCGCCTTCCCGATGGGGCATGACGCCTCAGCAGAGCATCGAACGTGAATGCACGCGCCGCGGCAAGGATGAAGTCGTCGACGGCTGCCGGAGGCTGGTACGCCAGGAAGCGGTCGACCCTCAACTGGTGCGCGCCCTCGGTGGCCCCGGTGCCGACAAGTTCTTCGACGGGCGGCCGCACGCCGACACCTACTGGCTGCGCGTCTGGGGCCTACGCGGTCTGCTCTGGGCCTGGGACGACACGGCAATGCGCGAGGTTCGGCTGGCACTGGGCGACGATGCCTGGCGGGTACGAGAGATGGCGTTCAAGGTCATCTCGCACCACCTGCTCGGCGACTTCACTGCCGATGCCGCCGCTGGACGCGAGGACGAAGTGCCCAGGGTCCGACAGGCCGCCCACCAGGCGCTCACTCACCTGACAGCCAGCCGCGCCTGAACCCGCCGCCGCGGTTCGGGAGCCCTGCCCGGCGCGAAGGTCAACTGGCCGTGGCCCGACCGTGCGTCGGAGGGGCTAGGCGGCTGGGGGCTTGTCGATGTGGAGGGCGAGAAGCGGGCAGGCGTGGGTGGCGTCGCGCGCCGCGCCGAGGTCGTCGCGATCGAGGGGCGCGCGCAGCGAGCCGCCGGGCAGCAGGGGGTAGCCCCACTCGTCGAGCTCGATCAGGTGCGGGGCGATGTCGTGGCACAGGCCGCGACCGTCGCACTTGATGGGGTCCAGCACGAGCGTGCCGGCAGCCCGAGTCGAGGTCGTCCCGACAGTCCCGCTCATGTGAAGTCCCTTCCGTGCCGATCCAGTTCGGGCAGCCGCGCGGCCGGTACCGGCAGCGCGTGGGCGTCTGTGAGATGCCGATGCCCGACGGCCGAGCAGCGACCGTCCAGATGCAGGTCGACCTCGTCACGGAACGCCGCGAGCCCGGTGGCGACGAAGCGGGCGGTGCCGTCCGGGTGCTTGCATCCGCCTCGGTTCGTGATCAGGCCGAGACGTCCACGCAGTCGCTTGGCACCCGCCTCGTCCATCTGACGCAGCGACAGCGATCGCATGTCGCTCGCGACCGCGGGCAGGCCGAAGATGCACGGCCCGCACTGGCCCGCGCTCTCGCCGGCCATCCAAGCGGTGACGCGGGCCATCTCGTCGAGGGGGCAGGTGTTCTCATCCACCGCCCACAGCACGGAGGCACCGATGACGCCGCCCCCGGCTCGCACCGAGTCTGGGTCCCACGCCACGCTCCCGAAATCGCCGGACTCGACCCATCCGCCGCCGTACCCGCCGGTGAGGAACCCCCGGATCGGACCGGTGGCGCCGCCGCAGGCCCGGAGGATGTCGGCGACGCTCGTGCCGGTGGGGACCTCGAGCACTCCTGCATTGGCGACGCCGCCGCCGACCGTCACCAGCGTCGTGCCGGGCGCGGACGGAGCGCCGACGGAGGCGAACCAGGCGCCGCCGTGATGCGCGACCAGACCGAGGTGGGCCAGCGTCTCGACGTTCTGCACCAGGGTGGGCCGTCCCGCCGAGCCGCGTTGGAATGGTCGGTCCGGGAACACGGGCGTGGCCTGCCCGTCGCCGACCCAATGTGCCAGGGCGCTCTCCTCGCTCGCGACGTAGCGCGCGGGCGGAGTCACGATCCGGATGCGGATCTCGTCGATCCCGGCCCGCGCTCGATCGTCCAGCGCCCTCTCCACGGCAGCCACTGTCGGCGCGCCGCGGTGGACGGCGATGAACGCGTCCGTGGCACCGATCGTTCGCGCCGCTGCCTGGATGCCGTCCAGCACCAGGTGCGGCGCGGAGGTGAGCAGCACGGCATCCTTGCCGGACGCAGGCTCGCCTTCCATGCCGTTGGCGATCACGAGCGGATTGCGCGTTCGGCTGAGGCGCCCGCGCCCGTGGGAGCTGTCGACAACGGCGCGGAGCTTGAGATGGGTGGGGAACCACCCGCCGCCGCGGCCGCGCAGCCCGGCTGCCTCGACCTGGTCCACGAGCGCCCCGGGAGCCGCGCCGCGACGGCCCGGGACCCGGGGCAGGTACCCGTGCTGCGCCACATGATCCGCGAGCGTGGCCCGCGAGCCGATCCCCAGTCGTCCGGTCATGCGGGCATCGTGCCGGAACGTCGTGAGCCTGATCCCTCGTCAGGGCAAGAGACAGGTAAGAGGCGGAGTAGTTTTCGGGGCATGGCCCTTGTTGCGGGAGTCGACTCGTCCACTCAGTCGGTGAAGATCGTCGTACGGGACGCGCAGACCGGCGCACTCGTCCGCGAAGGCCGCGCTCCACATCCCGATGGCACGGAGGTGCCCCCGTCCGCGTGGCTCGATGCGCTGGACTCGGCGATGGACGGGATCCTCGAGGACGTGGCGGCACTCGCCGTGGCCGGACAGCAGCACGGCATGGTGGCCATCGACGAGGACGACGAGGTCGTCCGTCCCGCACTGCTGTGGAACGACACCCGGTCCGCACCAGACGCGGACGACCTCGTCGAGGAGCTGGGCGGCCCACCTGCCTGGGCAGACGCCATCGGCAGCGTGCCGGTCGCCTCGTTCACGGTGACCAAGGCACGGTGGATGGCGCGCGTCGAGCCCGAGAACGCCGAGCGGACCACGCGCCTGATGCTGCCGCATGACTATCTGACGTGGGTCCTCGACGGTCGCCCGGACACTGCGGTGACCGACCGCGGCGAGGCCTCGGGCACGGGCTACTGGTCGCCGATCACCGGCGAGTACCGCAAGGACCTGCTGCGGCTCGCGATGGGCCATACCCCTCTCGTCCCCCGCGTGGCGGCCCCGCACGAGGAGGTGGGGCGCACCGCGTCCGGCATCGCGCTCGGACCCGGCACCGGCGACAACATGGGCGCCGCCCTCGGCCTGGCGGCGGAGCCGGGCGACGTCGTGGTCTCGCTCGGCACCTCGGGCACGGCCTTCGCCGTTTCGATGGTGCCGGCGCGCGATGCCACCGGGTTCGTTGCGGGGTTCGCCGACGCCACTGGCCACTTCCTCCCGCTGGTCTGCACGCTGAACGCCGCCCGGGTGCTCACGGCCACTGCCGAGATGCTCGGGGTGGACATGGACGAGTTCGCCAGCCTCGCCCTGTCCGCGCCCGCGGGCGCGCAGGGACTGGTGCTGCTGCCCTACCTCGACGGCGAGCGCACACCGAACCTGCCCGACGCCCGCGGCTCGCTCCATGGCATCAGCCGCTCGAATCTCAGCCCGGCCACGCTGGCCCGCGCGGCGGTGGAGGGGATGCTCGGTGGCCTGGCCGACGCCGTCGACGCGCTGGTAGGGGTGGGGGTCGAGCCGCGCCGTGTGCTTCTGGTCGGCGGAGCTGCGGCCAACGCGGCGGTCGGGCCCATCGCGGCGACGATGTTCCCGGTCCCCGTCGTCATCCCGCCCGCGGGGGAGTACGTGGCCAACGGCGCCGCCGCGCAGGCGGCGTGGGTCCTGGCCGGCGGCGACGAGCCTCCGCGGTGGCCCGCCGCGAACGCAGGAGAGAGCGTCAGGTTCGAGCCGGCTCCGGCCGCCGAGGTGCGCGAGCAATACCGCGTCGCACGCACGTCCCTCTATGGCTGAGCGTGCTCCCGGAGGCGTGACCAAATCGTTACAGGTCTGTGGCCGTAGCGTGCCGAGGATCTATTGCAACAAGGGGCTTCTCCTCCATATGTTGGCGGGGACAACATATGGCGCGCAGGCGTCAGGGCAGGAGTCGTGTGTCAAGGGAACTGAGTGTGCGTCCGGAGGACAAGTTCACCTTCGGACTGTGGACGGTGGGCAACCGGGGTCGTGATCCGTTCGGTGAGGCGGTCCGGCCGAAGATGGAAGTCAGCGACATGCTGCGGGGCCTGGCCGATATCGGCGTGTACGGCGTGAGCTTCCACGACGACGACCTGATGACGTTCGGGGCCTCCGAGTCCCAGCGTCGCGCGGAGCTCGACGCGTTCAAGAAGGACCTGGACGAGACCGGCCTGAAGTGCACCATGGCCACCACCAATCTCTTCTATCACCCGGTGTTCAAGGACGGCGCGTTCACGTCGAACGACCCGCACGTGCGCCGGTACGCGATCCAGAAGGTGATGCGCAACCTCGACGTCGCCGCGGAGTTGGGCGCCCCGATCTACGTGTTCTGGGGCGGACGCGAAGGCGTGGAGTCGCCGACCGCGAAGGACACTCGTGACGCGCTGGCCCGCTATGCGGAGGCGCTCGACTTCCTGGGCGGCTACGTCAAGGACAAGGGCTACGACATCCGCTTCGCGCTCGAGCCGAAGCCGAACGAGCCGCGCGGCGACATCTACCTGCCGACCGTCGGTCATGCGCTCGCGTTCATCGAGACCCTTGAGCACCGCGAGATGGTCGGGGTGAACCCGGAGGTCGCTCACGAGACAATGTCCGGCCTGTCGTTCTATCAGGGAGTCGCCCAGGCGATCTGGCAGGGCAAGCTCTTCCACATCGACCTGAACGACCAGCGGATCGGCCGGTTCGACCAGGACTTCCGTTTCGGCTCGGAGGGCATCAAGGACCACTTCTTCCTGGTCCGCCTGCTGGAGAACTCCGGATACGAGGGCGTCAAGCACTTCGACGCGCACGCGTACCGCACCGAGGATGTCGAGGGCGTTTGGGACTTCGCCCGCGGCTGCATCCGCAACTACCTCGCATTCGCGGAGAAGGCCCGCGAATTCGACTCAGACCCCCGCGTAGCAGAAGCGATGGCCTACACCGGCGTCGCCGAGCTCGCGGAACCGACCGTCGGCCCCTACACCCCAGAGGCCGCGGCCGGGCTCATGGACGAGTCCTTCGATGTCGACAAGCTCGCCGAGCGCGGGTTCGGCATCGAGAAACTCGACCAACTCGCCGTCGATCACATCCTGGGCATTGCCTAGGTAACGGCGCTCACAACCCAACAAAGATCGCAGCATCGACTGCGGGGAAAGGACAGCAACGCATGTCCAAGAAGTACATCGGAGCAGTAGCAGGCCTCGCGGCCGCTTCTCTGCTCGTCGCTGCGTGTAGCAGCAGCAGCTCGTCGGAGTCGGCAGCGCCGGCCGAGTCGGCAGCGCCGGCTGAGTCGGCAATGGAGTCGGCGATGCCCGAGGAGTCGGCGATGGCTGCCGGCGGCAAGGCCTGCGTGATCCTGCCCGACGCGGCATCGTCCGCTCGCTGGGAGACCGCGGACCGTCCGTTCCTCGAGCAGGCGTTCCAGGCTGCAGGCCTCGAGTACGACATCCAGAACGCGAATGGCGACAAGGCCAAGTTCCAGACCATTGCCGACGGCATGCTTGCCAGCGGCTGTGGCGTGCTGGCCATCGTCAACCTCGACAGTGAGACTGGCGCGGCCGTGATCCAGAAGGCGACCGCCGCGGGCGTGCCCGTCATCGACTACGACCGCCTCACCCTCGGTGGCGGCGCCCAGTACTACGTGTCGTTCGACAACGTGGCTGTCGGCACCGCGATCGGCGAGGGCCTGCTCAAGTGCCTGGCTGACCAGGGCGTGACCGAGGGCCCCGTGGCCCTGCTCAACGGCTCGCCGACCGACAACAACGCCACGCTGTTCAAGCAGGGCTACGAGACTGCTCTGACCGACGCGGGCTTCACGGTCCAGGCAGATCAGTCCGTGCCTGACTGGGACAACACGAAGGCCGGCACGATCTTCGAGCAGATGTACACCGAGAACAACGGCGACTTCGTCGCAGTCGCGGCCGCTAATGACGGTCTCGGCGGCGCCGTGATCGCGGTGCTCGACCGCAACGGCCAGGCCGGCGCAATCCCGGTCTCCGGCCAGGACGCCACGGACGAGGGCCTGCAGCGCGTGCTGCTCGGCACCCAGTGCGTGACCGTCTACAAGGCAGTGAAGAAGGAAGCCGACGCTGCGGCTCAGCTCATGATCGCCCTGCTCAATGGCGACCAGGCTGGTGCTGATGCGCTGGCGACCGGCACTGTCGACGATTCCGAGACCGGCGGAACGGTCCCGAGCGTTCTGCTCGAGCCGCAGCCGATCTTCGCGGACTCCGTCAAGGACGTCATCGCTGACGGCTTCACCACCGCCGACAAGGTGTGCGCCACCGACGAGCTGAAGGCAGCTTGCGCGGAGTACGGCGTCCAGTAAGTCGGTAATCCCTGCCGGCCCCCAGGGTCGGTGCCCGAGGACACCGGTGGGGGCGGGTGTGATCCACCCGCCCCCACCGGCACGCCGGGGCCACATTTCTGCAAGTGCCTGCATGTCGACGACCGTTACGACAAGGTGAACACATGACGTCTGACAACCCTCTCCTCGAGCTGCGAGGGATCAACAAGAGCTTCGGCCCGGTCCACGTCCTGCAGAACGTCAACCTGAGCGTGTGGCCCGGCCAGGTCACCGCGCTGGTGGGCGACAACGGCGCTGGCAAGAGCACGCTGATCAAGGGCGTGGCGGGTATCTACCCGTTCGATTCGGGCGAGTACCTCTTCGAGGGGAAGCCCACTCATGTGCATGACCCGAAGCATGCGAACGCGCTGGGAATCGAGGTCGTGTACCAGGATCTCGCGTTGTGCGACAACCTCGACGTCGTCCACAACATGTTCCTGGGGCGGGAGGATACGAATGCGACCGTCCTCGACGAGATCACGATGGAGAAGCGGGCCACCGAGACTCTCCAGGGCCTTTCGGTCCGCACCCTGAAGTCGGTGCGACAGCAGGTGGCCAGTCTTTCAGGTGGCCAGCGCCAGACCGTCGCCATCGCGCGTGCCGTTCTGTGGAACTCCAAGTTGGTGATCCTGGACGAGCCGACTGCCGCGCTGGGTGTCGCCCAGACGGAGCAGGTGCTCAACCTCGTGCGCAGGCTGGCAGACGCCGGGCTTGGGGTCGTCCTCATCTCGCACAACATGAACGACGTCATGCGGGTGGCCGACAATGTCGCCTGCCTGTACCTGGGGCAGATGGCGGCCCAGGTGCCCGCCTCCGACGTCGACCACACCACCATCGTCGAGCTCATCACGGCGGGGCGGTCGGGAGACATGGGGCTCCAGCCTGAGGAACTGGCCGCGGGAGGTGTGGCATGAGCACGGTCGAGCAGCCCACAGACGTCGACGTCCCCGAGGCCGGCGACAACGCCGGGATCGGGCAGGCAATCAGCGACTACTTCGTCCGCGTACGTGGCGGTGACGTGGGTTCGCTGCCTGCGGTCCTAGGCCTCCTCGTGCTGTTCGCGCTGTTCAGCATCATGAAGCCGGACACCTTCTTCAGCACCTTCAACTTCGCGAACCTCCTCAATCAGGGCACCGCGATCATCGTCCTCGCCATGGGTCTGGTGTTCGTCCTGCTCCTTGGCGAGATCGACCTGTCCGCCGGCTTCACCGCGGGAACAGCCGCCGCCGTGCTGGCTGTTGCGCTGTCCTCCTGGGGACTGGCCTGGCCGCTGGCCCTCGTCGTCGCCCTGCTCACCGGCACGGCGATCGGCTTCTTCATCGGCGTCCTGGTCGCCCGACTCGGCATCCCGTCGTTCGTCGTCACGCTGGCGATGTTCCTCGCACTTCAGGGCGTCATGCTGCTGATCATCAGCGAGGGCGGCACCATCCGGCTGCGCAGCGACTTCCTCCTGGCGATCATGAACCAGAACATGCCGGTCTGGGCGGGCTGGCTGCTGTGGGCTCTGGTCATCGTCGGCTACGCCGGCATCTCCTGGCGGGAGATCAGCCGCCGCAACAAGGCAGGACTGAAGTCAACCTCGCGTTCAGTGTGGGTGGCGAAGACCATCTCGCTGGCGGTCATGCTCGGCGTGCTCGTCTTCCTGCTCAACCAGGAGCGGCAGATCCTGCGTCCCGGCAAGGAGTCCTGCCCGCCGTCCGGTGATGCGCCGATCGGCTGTATCCCCGTGATCCAAGGCGTGCCGTGGGCGGTCCTCGTGGTCCTCGTCCTGGTCGTGGTCCTGACCTTCGTGCTCGGCCGGACGTCCTTCGGCCGGCACGTGTACGCCGTCGGCGGCAACGCGGAGGCCGCCCGCCGCGCCGGCATCAACGTGAAGTGGATCAAGATCTACTGCTTCATGATCGGCTCGACACTCGCGGCGACCGCAGGCGTGCTGATCGCCTCCCGCGACAACTCGGTGTCGCCGACCACAGGCGGCGCCCAGACCCTGCTGTTCGCGGTGGGTGCGGCGGTCATCGGCGGCACCAGCCTCTTCGGCGGCAAGGGCCGCGTCATGGACGCCGTGATCGGTGGTCTGGTCATTGCGGTCATCGCCAACGGGCTGCCCCTCATCACGCAGCAGTCGGGCATCCAGTTCGTGGTCACAGGCCTGGTTCTGCTTATCGCGGCCAGCGTCGACGCGATCTCGCGGAAGCGCGCAACCGCCGGCTAACAAGGAGATGGGTGATGGCGTCCCGAAAGGCGTCGACCCAGGACGACCTGCGCCGCCACAACCGGGCCAGGCTGCTCCGACGGCTTCACGAAAGTGGAGCGGCGACCAGGTCGGAACTGGTGGCCTTCACCGGGCTCAACCGGAGCACCGTCGGCGTGCTGGTGTCGGAGCTGGCAGAGACCGGTCTCGTCAGTGAGGTACCGGGCAGCGCGGGCCAAGTCGGGCGGCCGTCACTGGTCGTCCAGCCGACGCCGCAGTCCGCAGTGGTGATCGCCTTCGATGTCCGGGTCGATCGGACCGTCGTGGCGCTGGTGGGGATCGGCGGCGAGGAGCTCTGGCGGCGGGAGCAGGAGCATGACCGCGCCACCTTCACTCCGCAGTGGGCGGTGCACGACATGATCGGGCTGATGCGGGAGGCGCTGAGCCATGCCCCCAGCCACGCGGCCTGGGTCGGGGTCGGGGTCGCCGTGCCCGGCATAGTCGAGCACGTCGACTCGGTGGTCCGGCTCGCGCCCAACCTGGGCTGGCGGGACGTCCCACTGGGGCAGCTCGTGCGCGACGCCATCCTCGACGAGTTCGGCTTCTGCCCACCGGGCCACATCGGAAACGACGCCGACCTCGGCGCCCTCTCGGAACACGTCCGCGGCGTGGGCACCCACCACCGCAACCTCGTGTTCCTGTCTGGCGAGGTGGGTATCGGTGGCGGCGTCATCATCGATGGACGTGCGCTGCTCGGTGCCGGCGGTTACGGCGGAGAAGTCGGGCACATGGTCGTCAACCCCGCGGGGAAGCTGTGCCGCTGCGGCGCGCACGGGTGCTGGGAGACCGAGATCGGCCGTGATGCGATCGTGGTGGCAGCTGGGCTCAGCCCCGAGGACCACGACGTCTCGGACGTGGTGAATGCCGCCGCACACGGGGATGTGACCGCGGCCGAGGCGATCCACCAGGCCGGCGAGTGGCTCGGCATCGGCATCGCGAACCTGGTGAACATCCTCAATCCCGAGGTGATAGTGCTCGGCGGCCACCTGCGGCTGCTGCTGCCGATGGTCGGCGGCACCGTGCATCGTCGCCTGGAGTACGCCATGACCGCGCCGCGCGATCAGGTGCGCGTGGAAGTGCCGGCATTGGGCGGCGACAGCAGCCTGCTCGGCGCAGCAGAAGCGGCGTTCGAGGGACTGCTCGAGGACCCCATCACCGTGCTCGAGAACTCCGTGCATGCCGCCGCGTCCTGACCACGTCACGCTTGCGCGCGGGGACATCGAGCTGACCATCGATCCGGCTCACGGTGCACGTGCCGTGGCATGGCGGGTCGGCGACGACGAACTGCTGGCGCACCGTTCGAGCGACCCCGTCGAGCACGGCATGTACCCGATGGCTCCCTGGGCGGGGAGGCTGCGGGGCAATGCGGTCGACTTCGGAGGTCGCAGCCACCGGCTCCCGGTGACGTACGAGTCATGGGCGTTGCACGGGACCGTGCTCGGTCGGGAGTGCTCGTCCCTGTCGGTGGATCCTGACGGTGCCGGGGTGTCGGCGACCTTCGACTCCCATGCCGAGTGGCCCTGGCCCATCGCAGTCGACGTGACGTGGCGCGTGGTCGAGAGCGCGGTCGAGGCATCCATCCTGGTGCGGTCCCTCGGCGAGCCGTGCCCCGTGGTCGTGGGGTGGCACCCCTGGTTCCGACGTCACCTTGGATCGGGCGGACCGGCGCAGTGGCAGCTGCCCGCCACGGCTCGACTGGTGCGAGGTGACGACCATCTGCCGACGGGGGAGAGTGTGTCCTTCGATCCGGCCGCCGGTCCCTTCGACGATGCCTTCCTGGTTCCGAGCGGTCACGCCCAGGTGCGCTGGCCGGGCGCATTGGAGATCGACGTCACGTCGGACGGCACATGGTTCGTGGTCTTCGACGAGCCGTCCGACGTCCTGTGCGTCGAGCCGCAGTCGGGTCCACCGGACGGGCTGCGCGATCGCGACCGGCCCAGCGCTTTCGGGCCGGTGTCCGTCGCCGCTCCAGGCCATCCGGTCGGCATCGCCACCCGCTGGGCCATCCGTCGGCCGGGCTAGCCCTGCTCCGATCAGCGAGCGTGCGCCGCAGGCGGGTCAAGTGTGACGGTGGTGCCGGTGCTGCCCGCCAGCCGAGCCGCATCGATGACGCGCAGGTTCTCGATGACGTCCGCAATGCGCACTGGCGGTTCCGCGCCCTCGAGGATCGCGTCGGCGACGCCTGCGTAGAACCGCGGCCACTGACCACGCTCGAGCGGGAGCACCGACTCATGGGCGACGTTGTCCTGTCCCATGGTCCGCAGCTGCGCTCCGGAGTCGTCGGGCTCGACACCCCAGTCGGCCGAGGAGGGGTCTCGTCCTGCCGCCAGCGCTGGCTCCTGCGAGTCAGTGGCCGTGATGCGAAGACCTCCGTGCGTGCCGAGCACTGTGAAGCGGGGCGCGTCGAACGCGCCGATCTGGCTGACGGTGACCACGCTGACGGTGCCCGACGCGTGGGTGAGCAGGAGGACGACGTCGTCGTCGGCGTCGAAGCCGGGCCGGACTGAACGGACGGCAGAAGCCACTGCGGTGACCGGACCCATGAGCAGGATCGCCTGGTCGATGGCGTGGGCGCCGAGGTCGTACAGCATCCCGCCCATGTCTGCTGGATCCCCGGATCCCCGCCACCCCGGCTTCGGCGTCACGCGCATTCGCTCGATGTGCGAGGCGAAGCGGTGGACGTCGCCGATCCGACCGTCGCGGGCCACCGCCAGCACGGTGAGGAAGTCGCTGTCCCATCGTCGGTTCTGGAACGGGATGAGAAGACGGGCACGGCTCCCGGCGAGGTCGGCGAGCACGCCGGCGGCGAGGGCCGAGGGAGCGATCGGCTTGTCGAGAACCACGTGGAGCCCCGCCTCCAGCGCCGCAGTCGCATACGGCACATGCGTCACATTGGCGGTACTGATCACCGCCAGGTCGTAGTCACGGGCCAGCCCGTCCTCGAGGGTCGCGTGAATGCGGGCGTTCGGGTGGGCACCGGCCGCCTGCGCGGCCCGATCCGCGTTGCCCGTCACGATTCCGTCGAGGGACAGGCGTTCGACGGCGGAGATGAGGGGCGCATGGAACACACGGCCGCCGAGGCCGTAGCCGATGAGAAGCACGGAAAGAGGCGGAGCGGGCATGGGCCCAGTCAATCACCGGTAGTTCATTCGGGTCAGAGGATGACAACACCCGCAGCGCTGGGGCACAATGGCGTCATCGCTCACCCCCCGAGCGATGTAGAGGCGGAAGCGCCTCGGGGACCCGCGCGACAGCCCCCCAGCCGCGCGGGTTTTCCCTTTCACCATGCACCGAGCCCGCGCTTCGCGACACCACCAGCCGTGTTCGATGACGCTGCCGGCGGGATTCCGGCCGGCGGTCAGGTCCGGTAGACGTAGACCCTCGTGCCGACGGAGGCGTGGTCGAAGAGCCATTGCGCGCCCTTGTAGTCGCGCAGGTTGACGCATCCGTGCGAGGCCCCGGCGTAGCCGTCGCGAGCGAAGTAGGGCGAGTAGTGCACCGCTTGGCCGCCACTGAAGAAGAGCGCGAACGGCATCCACGTGCGATAGAGGCTCGATGTGTGGTCGCGGCTCTTCAGGTGCACCCGGAAGGTGCCCTCGTTGGTCTCGGCGCCGGTGAAGCCGAAGCGCGCGTCCATGGTGATGCGCACCTTGCCCTTCTCGACGAGGCGGACGAGGCGCTGGGACTTGTCGATGCAGATGGTGCGCTCACCAAGGCAGCCGCTAGGCAGCCGCCCGACCCTGCCGACCACCGTGGCCAGCCGGTCCCACGTGCGCTGCCCGACGACCCCGTTCGGCCGGAGTCCGAACTTGGCCTGGAATCTGCGGACCGCGGCCGACGTGGACTCTCCGTACTTCCGCCTGTCGATGTTGCCCGGGTAGATCGAGTAGCCGAGCCAGGCGAGGCGCTCCTGGACCTTCGCCACTCGCCAGCCGATCGCGCCGAGGCGCAGCGGGATGCGGGCAGTCGGCGGCGCGGCCGGGGCGGTGGGCGCCGCGGGCTCGGCGGAAGGAGGTTGGGGCGGCGCCGGGGCCTCGGGAGTCACCGGATCCGGGGTGGGTTGGCCGTCTGGAGTGGGATCCGGTGCTGGCGGAGCCGTATCGCTGGCGACGGGCGGAGTGGTCGCTTCGGTGGGAGCGGGCGACTCATCGGCGGCTGCGGGTGCAGCCAGCGAGACGGCCATCACGAGCACGGCCACTGCGGTGATGGCTGAGCGACGCACCGTGTCAGCGTAGATGGGCGACGAGGCGATGTCAGTCTCCACCCTCATCGTCAGGTGCGGGGGATCGTCAACGTGAACGCGCAGCCCACGTCCGTGTTGACCACGTTCACGGAGCCGTGGTGCGCGGCCATCACTTCGTGCACGACCGCGAGGCCGAGGCCGGACCCCTCGCCCGGCGTGCGTGCCTCGCTGCCGCGCCAGCCCGGCTCGAAGAGCCGGCCCAGGTCCGCCTCCGGGATGCCACCGCACTCGTCGGTCACGGTGATGCTCACCGTGTCGTCCGTCGAGGAAGCGGTGGCCGTGACCACTCCATCCGGCGGTGTGTGCCGCATCGCGTTGGTGAGCAGGTTGGTCACGGCCCGGCCCAGCTCGCGACTGTCACCGTGCACCTGTAGGTGCGGCGGTGCGTCACCCGAGAGCCGCACGGACCGCGCGCGCGCGAGCGGCTCGGCGGAGGCCATCGTGTCGGACAGCACGTCGCGGATGTCGATGAGATCGAGGTGGAGCTGCAATGCGCCGGCCTGGAGGCGCGACAGGGCGAGCAGGTCATCCACCATCTGCGACAGGTGCTCCACCTCCTCGTGCAGCTGACGCAGGTAACGTCCCGGATCTGGGGCGACGCCGTCCTCGAGCGCCTCGGTCATCGCCCGCATGCCGGCGAGCGGCGTGCGCAGGTCGTGGCTGATCCACGTCACCATCTCCCGGCGGCGACGCTCCAGCTCCTGGTTGGCCTCGAGCTCAGCCGAGGCCGCGGCCGCCGCACGGATCTGCTCGTCCATGCGCCGCGCGGCCAGGATCCCGAAGAGGACGGCGAATGGCAGGGCGGACAGCACGATCCACGCCAGCAGGGTGAGGTCCTGCTCGGCGAGGAACATGGATCGGCCGGAGACCACGAGTGCAGCGCCGACCGCCAGTACCGGGACGAGGGGGGCGAGAAGCGCTGCTGCTCGGGCGGAGCGTCGGCCGATCAGGACGACGCCCGCCAGCCCGATGACACCTGTCGCGGTGGCGGTTCCGGCGGCGATGAGGAAGGCCTCGGCCTCAGGTCTCACGACGGATCCCAGCGGTACCCGACGCCCCACACCGTCACGAGGCGAGTGGGATGGCTCGGGTCGACCTCCACCTTCTCCCGCAGCCGTCGCACGTGAACCGTCACGGTCGTGAGATCGCCGTACTCCCACTCCCACACCCCGGAGAGCAGCTCCTCGCGGGAGAAGGCCGTGCCCGGGTGGGCGAGGAAGTGCGCGAGCAGGTCGAACTCCCGCGCCGTGAGGGTGAGTGGCTCTCCGTTGATCGTCGCCGTGCGCGCCACGGGATCGAGGTGCAGGTTGCCGTCATCGCGGGGCAGGTCCTCCGGTGGCGTCGGCGGATTGGTCCTGCGCAGCACCGAGGCCACCCTCAGCACGAGTTCGCGTGGTGAGAACGGCTTCGACAGGTAGTCGTCCGCGCCGGAGTCCAGTCCCGCGATGCGGTCCTCCTCCTCGCCCAGCGCCGTGAGCATGATGATCGGCACGCCGGGGCGCTCGTCACGCAGCCGTCGGCACACCTCGAATCCGTCGAAGCCCGGCAGCATCACGTCGAGGACGACGAGGTCGGGTGCGGCCCTCGCAGCCACCATCGCGTTGGGACCGTCCGGCGCCTCCAGCGTCTCGTGGCCGGCCTGCTGGAGGTAGGCGACCACGACCTCGCGCACGGTCGGATCGTCGTCGACGACGAGGACGGTTGCCATGCCACAAGACTAGGTGCGACCAACCCCTGCAAAGGCCAGCTGCGGAGTCCGGTAATCACTCCGTAAGGGTTCTCGGCTACTCCGGGGTGGGTCGGCACGGTGTGATGTCGACATGACTCCGACGCGCACCCGACTGCTCCGCATGACACTCCCCGTTGCCGCAGCCATGCTGGCGCTGGCCGCCTGCAGCTCCACCTCCAGCGAGTCATCGACCTCGGATGACGCGGTTGCGTCCACGATGGCCTCGGAGGAGATGGAGTCCGACGCGATGGCCTCGGCGGAGATGACGCCCCACTCGGACGACGCGAAGTCCGACGACGCGATGTCCGACGACGCGATGTCCGGTGAGTCGACGTCGGACGACGGCATGGCGGATGACGCCATGACCGGCGACGAGGCGATGGCCGAGCAGGCGGGCGCGTTCATCGACTACGCCGACTACGAAGGCAACAAGGGGATGTACGACAACGGGACCGTCGTCCTCTTCTTCAACGCGACGTGGTGCCCGACCTGCAAGGAGACCACCAAGAACCTCGAGGCCGACCCTGCCGCGATCCCAGCAGGGCTGACCGTGGTGTCCGTCGACTTCGACTCCTCGGACGAGCTGAAGCAGAAGTACGGCATCACGACACAGCACACCTTCGTGCAGGTCGATGCCGACGGCAACGAGCTGGCGAAGTGGACCGGTAGCGCGACCGCTGACGAGATCGCGAAGCAGACTGCCTGATGCTCCTCTTCCTCGGCGCCGTCGTCGCCGGGGTCCTGACGACGCTCGCCCCCTGCGTGCTGCCGATGCTGCCCGTGATCGTCGGCGGCTCTCTGGGCCCGTCGTCGGCGCAGGCACGGCGACGGGCGTACATCATCACCGCATCGCTCGGCATGTCCATCGTCGTGTTCACCTTGATCCTGAAGGCGACGACCGCACTGATCGGCATCCCGAGCGACGTGTGGCAGTGGATCAGCGGCGGCA
>Ga0316576_10000851_pt1 | contig 15482 bp, 17 predicted proteins | sample S0NA_FD_203075 | JGI IMG/M metagenome (GOLD analysis project Ga0316576, IMG submission 203075) | Rhizosphere microbial communities from salt marsh grasses in Alabama, United States - S0-2_050615r3r5 | ecosystem: Host-associated > Plants > Roots > Rhizosphere | place: USA: Alabama | collected... | reverse complement strand
TTGCCTCGGGAAGCAAGATCGCCCTCGCGCCGGGGACCCACCGTGTGACCTTTGTCGTCAACGGCCAGCGCTTTCATCGCACGGTGCAGGTCACGCCGGGAGAAACCATCCGTATTGTCCAGCGGTTGCCCGTTGCCGCTATTGATTGACGCACCCCGTCGCCGCCACCTATAGTGCCCGCGCTGGCCTAGGTCGGGGTTGGTGGCCCTCTGTCCGCGGGAGCTCTCATGACTGCCAAGACCGGCAAGCTGGACACGAAGCGCCTGATCTTCACCCTCCTTGGCGTGCTGCTCTTCGTCATCGTCTACTACACCCCGGCCTGGCCGGACGCGGTGGACCCGGCGGGCAAGCACTTCGCGCTCTCGCGCGAGGGCAAGGGGGCCCTCGCCGTCTTCCTCTGGGCCGGCACCTGGTGGGTCTTCGAGGTCGTGCCCATCGGCGTGACCAGCCTGGTCATCGGCATCCTCCAGGCGCTGTTCCTGATCCGGCCGGCGAAGGTCGCCTTCAAGGACTTCATGGACCCGTCCGTGATGTTCATCTTCGCCTCCATCGTCATCGGCATGGTCTTCACCAAGACCGGGCTGACCCGCCGGCTGGCCTACCGCATGCTGATCGTCGTCGGCGAGAAGACGAGCATGATCATGCTCGGATCGTTCGTCGTCACCGCGGCGCTGACCCACATCATGGCCCACACGGCCGTGGCGGCGACGATCTACCCGCTGCTCGTCGCCATCTACGGCCTCTACGGGGAGGGGGACCGCCCGACCAAGTTCGGCAAGTCGTTGTTCATCGGCATGGCCTACGTCGCCGGGGCGGGCAGCATCATCACCCTGCTCGGCGCGGCGCGCGGCGCCGTGGCCATCGGCTTCTACAAGGACATCGTGGGCAAGGAGATCAGCTTTTTCCAGCTCACGTACTACATGGCCCCCATCGGCTGGGCGATGGTCTTCTTCCTCTGGGGCTTTTTCATGGTCTTCCTCCGGCCGGAGAAGAAGACGATCCCCGGCCTGCGCGAGCGGGCCAAGAAGCTCAACGCCGAGCTCGGCCAGATAACCAGGAGCGAGGTCCTCGCCGCCCTGATCATCTTCGCCGCGATCCTGGTCATGTCGCTGCGCTCGTTCATCCCGGCGCTCCAGCCCGTGGACAAGACCGCGGTGATCCTCACCTCCACCGTGCTGTTCTTCGTGCTCAAGATCCTCGACATCGACGATCTCGAGCACGTGCCCTGGAACATCATCCTGCTCTTCGGCGGGGCGATGAGCATCGGTTTCTGCCTCTGGGACACGGGCGCGGCCAAGTGGCTCGCCGTCAACTGGCTGGTCATGTTCCAGAACGCGAGCTGGTTCGTGTTCATCATGGGCATCGCCTTCTTCGTCATGGTGATGACGAACTTCATCATGAACGTGGCGGCCATCGCCATCTCCCTGCCCGTGGCCCTGGTCATCGCGCCCTACCTCAACGTGGCGCCGGACGTGATCCTGTTCGCCTCGCTGGTCACCGCGGGGATGCCCTTCCTGCTGCTCGTCGGCGCGGCCCCCAACGCCATCGCCTACGACTCGAAGCAGTTCACCCCGGGCCAGTTCTTCGTCTACGGCCTGCCGGCGAGCGGGCTGCTGATGCTGATGGTGGCCGTGGCCGTCGGCGTGGTCTGGCCGCTGATGGGCATGCCGATCACCCTGAAGTGAGCCTCACCAGATCCCCGGGCACTGGGCGGTGATGCCGGCGCAGCTGGGCGGGTTGACCATCGGGAGGGTCTTGTTCGATGAACAGCTCAGGCCCGAGACATAGGACTCGGTCATCTCCAGGCTGGCGTTGGCGCAGTCCTCCAGATCCTGGGCCGTGGCCTTGCAGGCCTTCACGGACTGGGGTTTCTTCTTCAGGCTGCAGGTGGAGCTGGGGGTGAGGTCGAGCTCGCTCTTCATGCAGATCTCGTAGTACCCCTCGCAGGCCGCCGTGTCACCGCCATTGAGCTGCGCGACCACGTGCGCGCCCATCATGCAGGTCTTCTCCTTGTTCAGCACCGCGAAGGTGGCCCGATAGATCTCGTCGCAGATGGCGTCGATCTCCTCGGAGGTGAGGGAGTCGAGGCTCCGCGAGGGGTCCACGGGCAGGCGAATCGCGCTGTCGTCTCCGTCCCCGCAGGCCGGGGTCAGGCAGAGCAGCAGGGAGGCCAAGAGCACCAGGCTAGTCATCGGTCGCATCGGTCATCTCCTTTGTCGTGGCTGCCGCGAGGAGCAACTCGTGGGCCAGGACAAAGGAGGCGTGGGATCGGGTGGTTGGCCGGCCGACCTGTCAGGTCTTCACCACCCGGGTGGGGCGCTTCAACACAGGGTGCACGTTGACCTGTCCACGAAAGCCGCGCTACACCTACCCGGTTGGGCTGCCCCCCGGGGTGGCGAAGGAGACTTTTTGCGCCATCCTTGGCGGGTCAGACTCTGGGATACCGCCGGCATACGTTCCAAGTGCTTCGACGTGAACGGGCTCACCGATCCATGACAGCACCGACCCAGAGCAGATCGCGACGCATCGGCTCCCTGTTGTGGCGCGCCCTCTGGCTCGCCCTGCTCTGGCTCGCCCTCAACGGCGCGGACCACCGCTCCTGGATCGTCGGCGCGCCGGTGGTCCTCCTCGCGGCGTGGGTCAGCCTGCAGGTGCGCCCGGCCGCACGATGGCGCCTGTCGCTTCGCGGCGCCGTCTCTTTCGCCGCCTACTTCGCGCGTGAGTCGTTCCTGGGTGGGCTGGACGTGGCGCGGCGCGCGCTCGCGCCCCGGCTCTCGCTCGCCCCGGCGATGCGCCGCTTCCGCCCCCGGCTGCCCGCCGGAACGCCGAGGCTGCTCCTGTGCGCGGTGATCAGCCTGTTGCCGGGAACGGCGGTGGTGGAGATCGCCGAGGACCACCTCCTGCTGCACGTCCTCGCCGACTCGCCCCGGGTGGAGGGCGATCTGCGCGCGCTCGAGGACCGGGTGGCCTCGCTCTTCGCGCTGGGGCGGCTCGGGGCGCTGGACGAAGGTCACGGGGAGGAGGCCGGATGAGCCTGGTCTACCTCATCGCCGCGACGCTGTTTCTGCTCAGCATCGTCCTCGGGCTGGCGGGCCTGTTCCGTCGGTCGGGGGCGGACAGCCTGCTCGCGGTGCTGTTCTTTGGGACGACCGGCGTCGCGCTGCTCCTCTCGCTGGGGAGGGGGCTCGGACTGGACCGGGCGATCGACGTGGCCCTGGTCTTCGCGCTCCTCGCCGCGGTGCTCGGCGTTGCCTTCGTGCTGCGGGGCTGGCCGACGGGGGACGATCGCGTCGCGTCGACGCGGGGGCGCGGGGGGCGTGCCGACCGATGAGCCTCGGGCTGGACATCCTGACCTGCCTGCTGCTCGCCCTGGCCGCGGTGTTCTTCCTGGCCGGGACCGTCGGCCTGCTCCGCTTCCCGGACATCTACTCGCGGCTCCATGCGCTGACAAAGGCCGACAACGTCGGGCTTGGCCTCACGGTCCTCGCCCTGATGCTCCAGGCCGAGAGCCTGGTCACGGCGGCCAAGCTGGCGCTGATCTGGGTCATGGTGCTCGCCGCCAGCACGACCGTCTGCTTTCTGATCGGCAACGAGGCGCACCGCCGGGGGCACCGGCCCTGGCCGGAGGAGCCGTGATGATCTGGACCGTGCTGGACGGGCTGCTGCTGGCGCTGATCGCGCTCCTCGCCTGGCGCGCGCTCAACGGGCGCGACCTGCTCCGGGGCGTGATAGAGCTCATCGCGATGGGCCTGCTCGTCGCCGTGGCCTGGGTCCGGCTCCGCGCCCTGGACATCGCCCTCGCCGAGGCGGCGGTGGGCTCGGGGCTGACGGGCGCGCTGCTGCTCTCGGCGCTCTTCCGCATGCGGCGCCGCGAGGCGGATGCCCCGCCCGATCGGGGGGAAGAATGAGCGCCCGGACGAAGGCCGGCCGCGTGGCGATCGGGGCGCTGTCTCTGGGGCTCCTCGGAACGCTGGTGTGGGCCGTGCTCGCGCTGCCAAGGGGGCCATCGGAGCTCGCCGGACGCGCCATCCGCAGGCTGCCGGAGAGCGGCGTGACGAACCCGGTCACCGCCGTGCTGCTGAACTACCGCGCCTACGACACGCTGCTGGAGCTCGCCGTGCTGCTGCTCGCCGTCGCCGGAGTGTGGGCGCTGCGCCGCGGCGACTGGCCCCCCGGCGACCTCCGCGGCCGGCCGCTGGTGCTGTCGCTGCTGCGGTTCGTGCTCCCGGTGTTGATGCTCACCGCCGGCTACCTGCTGTGGATCGGCGCGTTCGCGCCCGGTGGCGCGTTTCAGGGCGGGGCGATGCTCGGCGGTGCGGCGGTGCTGGTGCTGCTCGCGGGGATGGCGGGCGGGGCACGTCGCCATACCGGGGTGCTGCGCGCTGGGCTCGCGCTGGGCGTGCTCGTCTTCGCCGGTGCGGCCGTGGCCGCCGCCGCCCTCACGGGCGAGATCCTGCGCTTTCCGACCGGGGACGCCGGGCTCTGGATCCTCGGCATCGAGGCCGCGGCGCTGGTCTCGATCGGGCTCACGCTGGGAGCGCTCTACCTGGGTGGAAGGCCTGGAGCGGAGGACGATGCCGGAGGCTAACCTGAGCCTGTACCTGCTCGCGGGGCCGATCCTCTTCGCCATCGGCTTCTATTCGCTGCTGGTGCAGCGCCACGTCCTGCGCCGCATCATGGCGCTCAACGTGATGGGCGTCGGCGTGTTCCTGCTCTTCGCCACGCTCGCCGCGAGGGCCGACGCGGCGACCGACCCCGTGCCGCACGCCATGGTGTTGACCGGGATCGTCGTCTCCGTCTGCGCCACCGGCCTCGCGCTCGCGCTCGCGCACCGCCTGGAGGCGGCCGAGGAGGACCGCGCAGACGGCGGGGAGGCGAAGCGATGAGCCTCGCCTGGATCATGGCGCTGCTCCTGCTCGCGCCCCTCGTCGCCGCGTCCCTCGCCTTCGCGCTCCCGGCCGCCGGCCGGTGGCTGGCCCTGGCCACGGCGGCCGCCGTCTCCTTCGCCGTGGTTCGCCTGGCCGCGCTGGTGCTCGATGGTGGCGTTCAGGTGCACCGCGTGGGCGGCTGGGCCGCGCCCCTGGGGATCGACCTCCGCGCCGACGGGCTGGCGGTGCTGATGCTGGCGGTCGCCGCGATCATCGGCGGTGTGGTCACGCTCTACGCGCCGGCCTATCTGGCCAACAGCCTGGCGACGCGCGGCGAGCGGGACCGCTTCTGGCCGCCGTTCCTGATGCTCTGGACCGCCCTCGACGCGCTGTTCCTGTCCGCGGACATCTTCAACCTCTACGTCACGCTCGAGCTCCTCGCCCTGGCCGCCGTGAGCCTGGTGGCGCTCGCCGGCAAGCGCGCGGCCCTCGAGGCGGCCATGCGCTACCTGTTCGTCAGCTTGTCGGCCTCGCTCCTCTACCTGTTGGGGGTGGGCCTGGTCTACGGCGAGTGCGGCACCCTCGACCTCTCCCTCCTCGCCGTGAGGTCCGGCCCCGGCCCGGCCATGTGGGTCGCCGCGGCGTTGATGAGCGGCGGACTGCTGGCCAAGGCCGCGCTGTTCCCGATGCACTTCTGGCTCCCGCCGGCCCACGCCAACGCGCCGGCGCCGGTGAGCGCGCTGCTCTCGTCCCTGGTGGTCAAGGGCGGGTTCTACATCCTGCTTCGGCTGTGGTTCGAGGGGCTGTCCGGGCTGCTGACACCGGCGGCGGCGCAGCTCTTCGGCGTGCTGGGCGCGGCGGCGATCCTCTGGGGCTCGCTCAACGCGCTCTTCGCGCCTCGTCTCAAGATCCTCGTCGCCTACTCCACGGTGGCGCAGCTTGGCTACCTGTTCCTGCTGATCCCGCTCGCCGCCGGCACGACGGATGGGTTCACGGCCTGGAGCGGGGGCCTGATCTTCCTCGCCGCACACGCCTGCGCCAAGACCGCCATGTTCCTCTCGGCCGGCAACATGCTCCACGCCGTGGGGGGCGACCGGATTCGAGACCTCGACGGCGTCACGCACGTGTTACCCCTGTCGGCATTCACGTTCGGGCTGAGCGGGATGAGCCTGGTCGGCTTGCCCCCGAGCGGCGGGTTCGCGGGCAAGTGGCTTCTTCTGGGCGCGGCCATCGCGCGCGGTCAGTGGTGGTGGGTGGCCACGCTGCTCGGGGGCAGCCTGCTCGCCGCGGCCTACGTCATCCGCGTGCTGTTCCACGCATTCACCCGGGTCGCGGCGCCGGCGCGCTCGCGGCCGGTGCCCCCAGTGATGGAGTGGACGGCCCTGGCGCTCTCGGTGCTGGCCGCGGGCCTCGGCTTCACGGCGCGCGGCTCGGCGACGCTGCTCCGCGTTGGCGCCCCCTGGCCCTCCGCGGGCGCAGGGAGAGCGTGAGGCGGGCGCCATGGACGGGCACGGGCTGATCCCTCTCGGCATCCTGCTCAGCTCATTCTTCACAGGGCTGGTGATCTTCGCCCTCGACGAGGAGAGCCACGGCCTGCGCACCGCGCTCAACCTGATCGGCGCCACGCTCAAGCTGGCGCTGGTCGCCGTGCTGCTGTGGGGCATCTACCACGGCGAGTCCTTCGCGGTCTCCTGGGAGTTCTTGCCCGGCGTCCGCTTTGCGCTGGCCGCCGACGCGAACTCGGTGCTCTTCGTCACCCTCTCCACGGTGCTCTGGTTCTGGACCACGCTCTACGCCGTGGGCTACCTCGAGGGCGCGCCGCACCGCAGCCGCTTCTTCGGCTTCTTCAGCCTCTGCGTCACCGCCACCACGGGCATCGCCCTGTCGGCGAACCTGATCACCTTCCTCACCTTCTACGAGCTGCTCACCGTCACGACCTTCCCGCTGGTGGTGCACCGCGGGACGCCGGACGCGCTCCAGGGCGGCAGGTCATACCTCACCTACACGGTGGCTGGCGGAGCGGTGCTCCTGCTCGCGGTGGCCGGCTTGCACCACATCGTCGGCCCGGTCGACTTCGTCCAGCGCGGCGTGGTCGCGCCCTTCGTCGCCAGCCACCGCGGTGAGCTCCGCGTGCTGTTCTTGCTCTTCATGATCGGCATCGGCGTCAAGGCCGCGCTGGTCCCGCTGCACGGCTGGCTGCCGCGGGCCATGGTCGCCCCGGCACCGGTCAGCGCGTTGCTCCACGCCGTGGCCGTGGTCAAGGCGGGCGCGTTCGGCATCGTGCGGATCATCTACGACGTCTACGGCGTCGAGAACGCCGCCGCCCTGGGCGTCCTCGGACCGCTGGCCGTGGCGGCCAGCATCACCATCATCTACGGATCGACCCTCGCCGTGTTCCAGGACGGTCTGAAGAAGCGGCTGGCCTTCTCCACGGTGAGCCAGGTGTCGTACATCGTGCTCGGGGCGGGGATCCGCGGGCCCCTTTCGACCACCGGTGGTCTCGTGCACCTGGTCCACCAGGGGCTGATGAAGATCACGCTGTTCTTCGGCGCCGGCAACTTCGCCGAGACGCTCGGCATCCACAACGTGAGCGAGATGGATGGGGTGGGCCGTCGAATGCCGCTGACCACGGCCGCGTTCACGGTGGCCGCGCTGGGAATGATCGGCGTGCCGCCGCTGGCGGGCTACATCAGCAAGTGGTACCTGCTCAAGGGGGCCGTGCAGAGCGGCGACGGGTGGGTCGGGCTGGTGCTCGGCGCGAGCAGCTTGCTCAACGCGGCCTACTTCCTGCCGATCCTCTACCGGGCGTGGCTCCTCCCACCCCCCGCAGGCCGGGGAGACGCTCCCCCCTGGAGGGAGACGCACTGGATGCTGCTCCTGCCCCCCCTGTTCACCGCGGCGCTCGTGATCTGGGCCGGAGGTCTGGCGGAGTCGCCGGCGAGCCCCCTGGCCTGGGTCAAGCTCATCGTCGCGCGGGAGTACGGCCCGTGACCGCGACCCTGCTCCTGCTCGCCGCCGTCGGGACGCCCCTCGTCTTGGCGCTGGCCCTGGCGGTCCCCGGCTGGCGGATCACGGTGACCCGCGTCTCTGCCCTGGCGGCCGCGCCGGCCCTCGCCCTGGCGCTCCTCGTTCGGCCCGGCGCCCGCGTCGACGTGCCCTGGCTGGTGCAGCACACCTTGCTCGAGCTCGACGGGGTCGGGCGCGTGTTCCTCGGCTTCACCAGCGCGCTCTGGCTCGCGGCAGGCTGGTACGCCCGCGGCTACATCGAACGGTACCCGAGCCCGACCCGCTTCCACCTGTTCTTCCTGCTCTCCATGGCCGGCAACCTCACGCTGATCCTCGCCGGCGACATCCCCACCTTCTACCTCGGCTTCGCCGTGATGGGCCTGAGCTCGGCGGTGCTGGTTGTCCACCAGGGCGACGCCGAGGCCCTGCGCGCCGGGCGGATCTACGTCGGGCTCGCGATGTTTGGCGAGGTGCTGATCCTCAACGGTTTTGTCTTCCTCGCCCTGGCCGGTGGCACCACCGTCGTCGCCGAGCTCCACCGCGGCGACTTCAGCCCCGTCGCCCTGCTCCTGCTCCTGGTGGGCCTCGGGATCAAGGCCGGTGCCCTGAGCCTCCACTTCTGGCTCCCGCTCGCGCACCCGGCGGCACCGGTCCCCGCGAGCGCCGTGCTGAGCGGGGCGATGATCAAGGCTGGCCTGCTGGGCTGGATCCGGTTCCTGCCGCTCGGCGAGGCGACGCTGCCGCTCTCCGGCTACACCCTGGTCGCCGCTGGCCTCGGCGCGGCGTTCCTCGGCACCTTCATCGGCGTCGTGCAGCGCAACGCGAAGGCCGTCCTGGCCTACTCGAGCGTCAGCCAGATGGGGATCATCACCACCGGCGTGGGCATCGGCGCCCTGCGGCCGGACATGTGGGACGAGATCCTGACCGCCATCCTGATCTACGCCACCCACCACGCGCTGGCCAAGGGCTCGCTGTTTCTAGGCGTCGGACCGGCGTCCAGGGCGAGGACCCGCCTGCAACGCGTGACCGTCGGCCTCGGCCTGCTGCTGCCCGCGCTCGCCCTGGCCGGCGCCCCGCTCACCAGCGGCGCGCTGGCCAAGCTCGCGCTCAAGAGCAACGTCGCGCTGCTGCCCCCCGGCTGGGCCGAGGCCACCACGCTCCTGCTCCCGCTGGCGGCGGTGGGCACGACGCTGAAGATGGTGCGCTTCCTCTGGCTCAGCTGGCCCAGGGCCGGTGCGCCCGGCGCCGGCGGCCTCGAGCGGAGGGAGACCCTGCCCTGGCTCACCCTGGTCGCCGCCACCTTCGTCGGGATCTGGCTGGTACCGGGGGCTCTTGGCCTCCTGCCGTCCAAGCTGACGCTCGAGAAGATCTGGCTCGCGACGTGGCCCCTGATCGCCGGGGGAGCGCTGGCAGCCGCTGGCGCGTGGCTCAGGCGCCACCTCGCCGTCGATCCGTCTCGCTGGCTCCCGGCGGGGGACATCGGCGTGCTGTTGGAGCGTCTGCTCCAGCGGCTGGGCGCCAGCCTGCGCCGCCGGTCGGGCGACCCTCACCTCGAGAAGGGGGAGGCGCCGCCCCGGGCCGCCGCGTTCGACGCGGTGGGCGGGGCCCTAGCCGGGATCGAGCAGCGACTGCGCGCGCTGCCGGTGGCCGGCGCCGCGCTGCTCGCGCTGATCGGGCTGTTGCTCTGGCTGGTGGCGGCGAGGTGATCGGTTCGCCACGAAGAAAGCGAGGGGAGAGATGCAGCGTTTCAAGAACATCTTGCTCTTTCTCAGCGGCCGCTCCAACGACGCCGCGACAATCGAGCGCGCCGCGGGGCTGGCCCGTCGCAACGCAGCCCGGCTCACGGTGCTCTCGGCCGTCGAGGCCATGCCCACCCGGCTGCGCATGGAAGACGCCAAGGGGCTCGAGGGCCAGGTGGTCGCGCAGGCCCGGCGCGACGCCGAGGCCATCGCCTCCGCGCTGCGCGAGGGCGGCCTCGACGCCGCCCCGGCCGTCGTGACCGGCCCGCGCTTCCTCGAGGTCATCCGCAAGGTGCTTCGCGATCGTCATGATCTGGTGGTGCTGACGGCCGACGGCGGGGGCCTCGGAGACAGGCTGCTCGGCAACACGGCGCGCCACTTGATGCGCAAGTGCCCCTGTCCGGTCTGGGCGGTCAAGCCCGGCGGCGGGGCGCCCTACCCGAGGATCCTCGCCGCCGTGGATCCCGACCCCTCCGACCCGGCCGCCCTCGCCCTGAGCGAGAAGGTGTTGACGCTGGCGGCCTCCCTCGCTCGCCTGGAGCAGAGCGAGCTCCACATCGTCCACGCCTGGAGCCTCTACGGCGAGACGCTGCTGCGGCGCCACGGCAATCGCGCCGAGGTCGACGCCATGGCCGAGCAAGCGAGGTCGGTCCACGAGGAGCAGCTCGGCGCGCTGCTTGCGGGCTTTGACCTCGGCGACCTGAAGCACGAGGTCCACCTGCTCAAGGGCGACCCGGGGCCGACGATCACCGAGGCGACCACGGCGATCGCCCCCGATCTCGTGGTGATCGGGACCGTGGCGCGAACCGGTCTCGCCGGCTTCTTCATCGGGAACACGGCCGAGGCGGTGCTGGATCGGGTCGACTGCTCCGTGCTGGCCATCAAGCCCGACGGGTTCGTGACGCCCGTCGCGCCCTGATGCGTCACGTCCGCGCGGACCGCGTCGCCCCCGGGCCGCGGCGGGCGGCGCGGAGCGCGAGGACGAGCAGCGTGATCGCCGAGAGTGGCACGACGAAGAGCAGCATGACCAGCCCGAAGGGCCGGCTCGCGTCGTGGCCCGTGGCGTCGAGGACAAGGAAGGCGAGGTAGGCAACGTAGTAGCCCAGGAGCAGCGCGCCCTCCCAGCGGTCGATGCGGTGGCCGGTGAAGAAGATCGGCAGGCACGCCGCGGCCGTGGCCAGCATAACCGGCATGTCGAAGTGCAGCGCGCCATCGGCCACCGGCACCCCGCGGGAGAAGAGCGCGGCAACCCCGAGCACGAAGAGCAGGTTGAAGATCGAGCTGCCGATGGCGTTGCCCACGGCGATGTCGCGCTGGCCGCGCAGCGCCGCCACGATCGAGGTCGCCACCTCGGGCACCGAGGTCCCCGCGGCGACGATGGTCAGGCCGACGACCAGCTCGCTCAGCCCGGCGGCCCGGGCCACGCCGGCCGCACCGCTCACCAGCAGCCGCGCGCCGACGACCAGAAGCCCGAGACCGACGACGAACAGCAGCGCGTCCCGGCCCAGCGAGCCGGGGGGCGGCGCGGCCGCCTCCTCAGCGGCCGCGGTCGGCTCGCGCCTCGCCGCGCGGATGGTGTAGAGCAGGTAGCCGGTCATCGCGGCGAGCAGCACGGCCCCCTCGAGCCGGCCGATCCCGCCGTCCATGGCCATCAACATGGCCAGCGCCGATGCGCCGACGAGGATCGGCACGTCGACGCGGACCAGCTGCCGGGCGACGACCATCGGGGTGATCAGCGCGGCCGCGCCGAGGATGAACAGCACGTTGAAGATGTTGCTGCCGACGACGTTGCCCAGGGCGAGATCCCCCCGGCCCTCGTGGACCGCGAACAGGCTGAGGGCGACCTCGGGGGCGCTGGTGCCGAAGGCGACGACCGTCAGGCCGACGACCAGCTCGCTCACCCCGAGGCGCGCGGCGCCGCGGGCGGCACCCCGAACCAGGAGCTCGGCTCCGAGGGTGACCAGCCCGAGGCCGGCCGCGAGGTAGAGGATGTCCAGCAGCACGTCGCCACCTCCTATGACCCCGATCTGTGGTCAGCGCAAGCCGCCCGCGAGGACCGCGGCGAGCTCGCCCGGCCGCTCGAGGGCGAGCAGGCGCCGCACCCGCTCCTCGGTGGCCGGGTGGGTCGAGAACAGGCGGGAGAGGCTGCCCCCGCCGAAGAGCGGGCTGACGATGAACAGGCTGGCCGTCGCCGGCTGGGGCTCGCTTAGCCCGTGCTCGTTCGTCAGGGCGACGCCCTGCTCCAGGCGCAGCAGCGCGTTGGCCAGGGCTCGCGGATCGCCGGTCAGCCGCGCGGCGGTCTCGTCGGCGACGTGCTCACGGGCGCGCGAGATGCCGAGCTGGACCAGCGTGCCGGCGAGCGGCGCGACCAGGGCGACGAGGATCCCGCCGAGCGGGCTGCCCTCCTCGCCGTCCTCGGAGCGGCCGAAGAGCGCCGAGAAGCTCAGCGCGTGGGCGAGGTAGGTCAGCGCCGTCGACAGCGCCGCGGCGATGGACGAGATCAGGATGTCGCGGTTTTTGATGTGCGCGATCTCGTGGGCCAGCACGCCGCGGAGCTCCCTGTCGCTGAGCAGGTCGAGGATCCCCTGCGTAACCGCCACCACGCCGCGCTGCGGGTTGCGGCCCGTGGCGAAGGCGTTGGGCTGCGCCTCGGGGATCAGAAAAACCCTCGGCTTGGGGATCCCGGCGCGCTGCGACAGGTCATGCACGGTCCGGTGCAGCCAGGGCGCCTCCTGCGCCGGGAGCTCCCGCGCGCCGTGCATCCTGAGCACGAGGCGGTCCGAGAAGAAGTAGGCGCCCAGGTTCAGCGCCAGGGCGAGGAGGCCGAACAGCCAGAGCTGCCCCGGTGCGACCAGGCCGCCCAGGCCAACGAGCAGGGCCGAGAGCAGCCCCAGAAACAGGATTGTCTTCATCTGGTTCTTGATCATCTGGCTCTTCATCGAAGCACCTCCTTGCCTCGCTCTCCCGCTACCCGGTCTGCCCGGACGCGGGGAGGTTGAAGTTGAGCTTTCGGTCGATACGGCGGGCGACGACGCGGCCCGCCCGGTTAAGGGCCCGGCCCACGGCGACGGTCAGATCGGCGTCCTCGTCCCGCACCACGACGTGCCAGGACGGGCGTCCAGAGACGCGCACCTGGCAGCGCTGATCGATTCCGCCCCGGGGGCCGTTGACGTCGCTGAGGGTGACCGCCACGCGGTGCACCCTGTCGTGGAAGCGGCCGAAGGCGAAGCGGATCTGCCTGCGCACCAGCTCCCGCAGCTCATCCGTGATGTCGATGTTCCGGGCCTTGATCTCGATTCTCATTCGTTCCTCCTTTGTGCTCCCTATATGTGGGGCCAAGGAGACATGTCGGCAATCCAGGTAATTTCATAATTGCATGTAGATTTTTTCGACATATTATTGTCCGATGGAATGGCTCAACTATCATCATTTACTGTATTTTTGGACGGTCGCCCGGGAGGGAGGCATTGTCCCGGCCGCCCGTTCGTTGCGTCTGGCCCACCCCACGGTGAGCGGTCAGATCAAGCAGCTCGAGCAGGCCCTGGGCGAGACGCTCTTTGACCGGAGCGGCCGCCGCCTCGAGCTCACCGAGGTCGGGCGGGTGGTCTACCGCTACGCCGACGAGATCTTCACTCTCGGCCGCGAGCTGATGGACACGATCCAGTCCCGGCCCACGGGACGGCCGGTGCAGCTGGTCGTCGGCGTCACCGACGCGATGCCCAAGCTGGTCGTCCGGGCGCTGCTCGACCCAGCGCTGCACATGGAGGAGCCCGTGCGGCTCACGGTGGAGGAGGACCGCCACGACCGGCTGCTCGCCGAGCTCGCCCTGCACAACCTGGACGTGGTGCTCGCCGACGCGCCGATCCCGCCCGGGGCGAGCATCCGGGCCTACAACCACCTGCTTGGCCAGTGCGGCGTGAGCCTGTACGCGGCGACGCCGCTGGCCGAGACCCTCGGGCCCGGGTTCCCGGGATCGCTGGACGGCGCGCCGTTCCTCATGCCGTCACGGCATTCGAGCCTGCGTCGGGGGCTGGACCAGTGGCTCGAGCGCCACGGGGTGCGGCCGGTGGTCGTCGCCGAGATCGAGGACAGCGCGCTGCTCAACTTCTTCGGCCGTGACGGGCTGGGAGTCGTCGCCGTGCCGTCCGTGATCACCCATGCGGTGGAGGCGCAGCACAAGATCACCATCCTCGGCCAGGCCGAGGGGGTCACCGAGAGCTTCTACGCCATCTCGGCGGAGCGCCGGATCCGCAACCCCGCCGTGGCGGCGATCACCGAGGCGGCGCGTCACGATCTGTTCGCTCGAGCAGGATCTGGCCTTTGACGGGGATGCCGATTAGGCTGACCAGGTGAACACCGTTGACCCAAGCGGCGCGCCCACCAGGGCGGTCTGGGACGGACCCCAGGTCCTGCGCTCCAAGACCGCCCTGGCCCTGGTCTGCTTCTGGGCCCTGCTCGCCCTGGTCCTGCTCGTGCCAGGGCCTCTGCGTGACCGGGTGCGCGCAGGCGAGGAGGACCGACCGACCGGCCGCGCCCCCGGCCTGCCGGCGGCGCCCCCCGCGCCGGCCGCGTCCGAGCCCGCGGCGGGGGCCGGCAAACGGCCGGGCAAGGCTGGCCTCGTGGGGCTGCCGCGGGTGCTCGGCGAGCTGGAGCTGGAGGCGATCCAGGACCCCAAGGGGTCGATGACCCACTTCTACCGCGCGCTGGCCCGGACCGAAAAGGGAGAGAAAGGCGCGTTCGCCCGCGTGCTGCACTACGGCGACTCTCTCATCGACCTCGACTTCATCACCGCGCCTGTTCGCCGCGCGCTGCAGAAGCGCTTCGGCGACGCCGGCCACGGCTTCGTCCTCGCCGCCAAGCCCTGGCGCTGGTACAACCACATGGACGTCTCGCTCACGACCTCCGACGGCTGGGAGCACTTCCGCCTCGTCGGCCGGCGCGCCGGGGACGGGCACCTCGGGCTGGGCTGCGCGGCGATCCAGTCCCAGCGCAGCCGGGCCTGGACCAAGATCTCGGCGCGCGAGAAGGCCTCGCGGGTCGAGGTGCACTTCCTGCGCATGCCGGGCGGTGGCACGCTGCTCGTCGAGGTCGACGGCAAGCGGCGCGCCGAGCTGGCGACGGCGGCCGGGTCGAAGCAGCCCGGCTTCCACCTGCTCGAGCTGGAGGACAAGCCGCACGAGATCCGCCTGGAGGCCCGGGGCAAGGTCCGCCTGTTCGGCGTCGTGCTCGAGCGCGGCGAGCGCGGCGTGACCTGGGAGAACCTGGCGCTGGTCAGCGCGCGGTTCAACCAGTTCATCCAGCTCGACGCGGAGCACTGGTCGGCCCAGCTCAGGCACCGCGCCCCTGACCTGGTGGTGTTCCAGTTCGGCGCCAACGACTCGATCAGCTTCGGCGGAGACCTGGAGCGCTACGGGCGTCAGGTCCTGCGGGCGCTGGAGCTGGTTCGCCGCGCGGTGCCGCGGAGCTCGTGCATGGTCATCGGCCCGCTGGACCGGCTCCAGCGAGACGGCCAGGGACGCCTGCGCAGCCCGAAGGTGGTCCGGGTGGTCTCCGGCAAGCAGCGCGAGGTGGCCATCGCCGCGGGCTGCGCCTTCTGGGACGCACAGCTCGCGATGGGCGGGCCTGGGTCGATGCAGCGCTGGCTCAGGGGCAACTACGTGCTCAAGGACCTCGTGCACCTCAACGTGAGGGGCTCGGACGTGATGGGCTCGATCCTCGAGCAGTCGCTGCTCCTGCGCCTGCCGAAGCCTCTGCGCGGCACCCCGGAAGGCCACACCTTGGGACGATAGCGCATGCTGTTCAACAGCTTCGAGTACGCTGTCCTGCTGGCGACCGTGTTCCTGGCCTACTGGGGCCTGGCCCGGCTGCG
>Ga0316576_10000850_pt1 | contig 15496 bp, 15 predicted proteins | sample S0NA_FD_203075 | JGI IMG/M metagenome (GOLD analysis project Ga0316576, IMG submission 203075) | Rhizosphere microbial communities from salt marsh grasses in Alabama, United States - S0-2_050615r3r5 | ecosystem: Host-associated > Plants > Roots > Rhizosphere | place: USA: Alabama | collected... | reverse complement strand
AGGTCATCATGGACGCGCCGAATCAGCAGCAGCGCGTCGTCCACCTCGTCCACGGTGGTGATCATCGGCAGCAACAGCTGCAGGTTGTCGAGGCCGACGGCGGCGCGCAGCATCGCGCGCACCTGGGTCATGAAGATCTCGGGATGGTCGCGGGTGATGCGGATGCCGCGCCAGCCAAGGAAGGGATTGGACTCGCTGACCGGGAAATACGGCAACGGCTTGTCGCCGCCGATGTCCAGCGTGCGAATCGTCACCGGACGCGGTGCGAAGGTCGCCAGCACGTGCCGGTAGTTCGACATCTGGTTGGCCTCGCTCGGGAAGCGGTCGCGCACCATGAACGGCAGCTCGGTGCGATACAGACCAACGCCGGCGGACTCTTCGATGCCGAGCGGCCGCTGCTCCGAGACCAGACCGGTGTTCAGGAACAGCGGCAGTTGATAGCCGTCGGTGGTCTCGCTCGGCAGTCCGCGCAGCCCGTCGAGCTCGGCGCTGAGTGCCAGGTCGTCCGCAGCAAGACGCTCGTACTCGGCCTGGACCGACGGCGGCGGCGACACATAGACCCGTCCGCGGTAGCCGTCGACGACCAACTCCCGGCCCTCGATGCGTCCCACCGGCAGGTCGGCCACACCCACCGCAGCAGGCACCCCCATGCCGCGGGCCAGAATGGCCATGTGCGACGAGCCAGAGCCCGCCGTACTGACGATGGCCGCCAGGCAGTCGCGGGGCACGTCGGCGATCTGCATCGCGCTGATCTCGTCGCCGACCAGGACGGTACGCGGCGGATACCCGGCGCGCGGCGCATCGCGGTTCTGCAGGCGCATCAGCACGCGGCGACCGAGATCGCGCAGGTCGGTCGCGCGCTCGCGCAGGTAGGGATCGTTCATCTCGTCGAAGACCCGCGCATGGGCGGCGACGGTGGCGCGCAGCGCGCCCTGGGCCCAGTTGCCGCCCCGGATGCGCTCCAGGGTGTCGTCCACCAGCGACTCGCTCTTCAGCATCAGCCGCCAGGCCCCGAACAGGGCGCGGTCCTCCGTGCGCAGGGCATCGCCGACGCGCTCGGCGAAGCGAGCGATCTCGGCGTCCACCCAGGCCAAGGCCTCGCGCAGGGCCGCGCACTCCGTCTCGGGATCAGTGGCCGGCTTGTCCGGCACCGCATCCAGGTCCGCGGGCGGATAGACCACATAGGCGGTGCCGAAGGCGATCCCCGGAGCCGCCGCCAGACCTTGCAGGAAGCGCGCCGGCACCGTGCCCTGCTGCTGGTGCAGTCGCGCCAGCTCGCCGGTGCTGCGGGCCAGCGCGATGGCGCCCGCGAGCTGCGCGGCCAGCGTAATGACGAAGGTGACCTCGTCGTCGGCAAAGCGGCGGGATTCGCGCTGGCGCAGCACCAGCACGCCGAGGACTCGCCGATTCTGGATGATGGGGACGCCGAGAAATCCGCGGAACTGCTGCTCACCGGTCTCGGGGATGAACAGGTAGCGCGGATGGGCGGGCGCATCGTCGAGGTTGACCGTATCGGCGCGCTCCGCGGCCCAGCCGATCAGGCCGCGGTTCAGCGGCAGCCGCACCGCACCGACCGCCTCCTGGCGCAGTCCGTCGGTAGCCTGAAGCACGTGCTCACGGGTATCGAAGTCGGTGAGGTACACCGAGCACACGTCGGCGCGCACCGCACGCTTGACGTGGCACACGATGATGTCGAGCGCGTCTTCCAGCGATGTGGCGTTGTTGACTTTCTGAACGATCCGGCGGAGCTGCTCGAGCATGTTCGCGATGCGGAATCAGGGCGGCAGGCGGTCATGCCCGCGGGTGCCGGCGACGGCTGCCGTTTCCGGCGCCGGGCAGCGAATCGATCCATCAGGGTGGCGGCCGCGTCAGCGCCGCCGCTGGCGCAAGTAGCCGGTCTGGCGTGGCGGTTGCAGGTCCATGCTCGGGGCCCCCTCGGGATAGAGCAGCGGTGCCAGTTCCTGGAGGGCCAGTTCGTAGACGCGGCGCTTGAAGTACACCACTTCGCGCAGCGGATGCCAGTAGCGGACCCAGCGCCAGGCATCGAATTCCGGCTTCTCCGAGCCGTGCAGGCAGAACTCGCTTTCGCTGCACTTGACGCGCAGCATATACCAGACCTGCTTTTGGCCGATGCAGATGGGGCCGCAATGCCGGCGGATGAAACGCTTCGGCAAACGGTAGCGCAGCCAGCCGCGGGTGCAGCCGAGCACGGTGACCTGGCTCGGCAGCAGCCCGACCTCTTCTTCCAGCTCACGGTACATCGCCTCTAGCGGGGTCTCGTCGGCCTTGATCCCACCCTGCGGGAACTGCCAGGCATTCTGACCGATGCGCCGCCCCCAAAATAGCCGGCGCTGCTCGTTGCTCAGAATGATGCCCACGTTGGGCCTGAATCCGTCCCGGTCGATCAAAATGCCGTACCTCATTGAGATTCGTGGGCATTTTTCCATAGTTCCGACGATGGCGGCAAATCCACCTGTACATCAGTGTTTGCTGATGGAACGGCCTTGGGGTAGCGTCCCCCATCATGCAGCCGCCAAGGCGGCGCCGATCCGCTGCCCGACCATGACCCTTGCCATCTTCGATCTCGACAACACGCTGCTCGCCGGTGATTCCGATTATTTGTGGGGGCGCCATCTCGTGGCCCGGGGCGTTGTCGACGGCGATCGCTACGAGGCCGCCAACCAGCGCTTCTACGACGACTACCGCGCCGGCCGGCTCGACATCGACGCCTTCTTGCGCTTCGCGCTGCGCCCACTGGCCGAGAACCACCCCGAGGACCTGCTGCGCTGGCGCGCGGAATTCCTGGACCAGCACATCACGCCGATCATGCTGCCGGCGGCCCGCGACCTGGTCGAGCGCCACCGCGCCGCGGGCGACACGCTGATGATCATCACCGCCACCAATGCCTTCGTCACGGCGCCCATCGCCGAGCGCTTCGGCATCGAGCACCTGATTGCCACCGAGCCCGAGCGCATCGACGGCCGCTACACCGGCGCCGTAGCGGGGACGCCGGCATTCCGCGAAGGCAAGGTGCAACGGCTGGAGCAATGGCTGGCCGAGCACGGCGCAGATCTCGCCGGCAGCCATTTCTACAGCGACTCGATCAACGACTTGCCACTGCTGGAGCGGGTGGCTCATCCGGTGGCCGTGGACCCCGATCCAGGCCTGGCGGCCATCGCCCGCAGGCGCGGCTGGCCGCTGCTGTCGCTGCGCGATGCCGGTGCGCCGGAAACGCCCTGAGGGTCGGTCATGGACCGGTCATCGATTTACAATGGCGGCGACACAGAGCGCGACTATCATGGACCTTTGACCTTATTGTCCACCGGGGAAAACCATGCGAGCGAGCGCGGACGCGCTGCCCGTCAAACGCGGGGAGCGGCTTTTCGTCGAATTGGCGGCCGGACCGGACGCCGTCCGCGAGGCCCAGGCCCTGCGCTACCGGGTGTTCGGCGAAGAGCTGGGCGCTAAGCTGAAGGCCGGCGCGCCAGGCCTGGACGTCGACGAGTTCGACGAGCACTGCCGTCATCTATTGGTGCGCGAGACCCGCAGCGGGCGCGTCGTCGGCTGCACCCGGCTGCTTGGCGGCGCGGATGCCCGGCAGCTCGGCCGCTTCTACTCCGAGAGCGAGTTCGATCTCGGGCCCATTCCGGACCTGCCCGGCAATCTGCTGGAGCTCGGCCGCACCTGTATCTCTCCGGAATGCCGCCAGGGCTCGGCGATCGCCGTGCTCTGGTCAGGGGTGGCCAGCTACATCCACTTGCACGCTATCGATTACCTGTTCGGCTGTGCCAGCGTGCCGCTAGGCGACAACGACTGGCAGGCCGCAGCCATCATGAATCGGCTGCGCCGCCACGCCATGGCGCCGGAGCACATCCGCGTGACGCCGCGGGCACCGCTGCTGACCAGCGCCGTGCCCGAGGATGTCCTCGACGCACCACTGCCGGCCCTGCTCAAGGCCTATGTACGCCTGGGCGCGAAGGCTTGCGGTGAGCCTTGCCGCGATCCGGACTTCGAGGTCGGCGACGTGCTGATGCTGCTGGACATCGCCGAGCTCAATCCGACCTATGCACGCCATTTCATGGAGCGGGTCGCCGATCATTGAGCCGATGCACGTATTGAGGGCCACCTGGCGGGCGGTGCAGGTCACCGCCCATGTTCTGCTCGGTGCGCTGATCTCGCTGGCCACGGCACCTTTGCGCCTGCTGCGGGTCCCGCATGGATGGTTCCCGCACGTGGTCAGCTGGTGGCACCGCCGTCTGTGCCGCTTGCTGGGCATGCGCAGCGACGTGCGCGGGCGGTTGGAGCCCACGGCGCTGCTGGTGGCCAACCATGTCTCCTGGCTCGACATCCCGGTACTCGGTGCGTGCGGCCCCATCACCTTCCTGTCCAAGGCCGAGGTCGCCGACTGGCCGCTGATCGGCTGGCTGGCCAGTGTCGCCGGCACGCTCTACATCGAGCGCGGCGCACACCAGGCGTCGCACCTGTCCGCCAGCATCGGACACAGCATCCACCTGGGCCGCTCCGTGGTGATCTTCCCCGAGGGCACCACCGGTACCGGCCACGACCTGGGCCGGTTCCATCCCCGGTTGTTCGCGGCAGCACAACAGCCCGGGCTGCGGGTTCAGCCAGTGGCCATCCGCTATGGCACCAGCGCGCAACTGGACCCGGTCGCCCCTTTTATCGGGGACGACAGCCTGGTGCCGCACCTGTGGCGGGTGCTGCGCCATCCGGGACTGCGCGTGGAGGTGAGCTTTCTGCCGGCCCTGGAAACGACCGGCCTGGACCGGCGCCGGCTTGCCGAACAGGCGCGCGGTGCCATCGCCGGCGCCCTCGGTCTTGCCCCAAGCGACGCTGCGGTGAAGGCCGACGGCGCAGGGCGGAGCCGAACCCGCGCGGCCTCGCGTTGATGGCCGGCTCGATCCCGCCGGACCCCATGAATGCGCCGACGGGACCCGCCGCGGCACAGCCGCCACGGCTCTGCATCGCCGTCGTCACCGAGACCTATCCGCCCGAGATCAACGGCGTTGCGAACACCATGCGCCAGCTGGTGGCCGGATTGCGCCGGCTGGGCCATCGGGTGATCCTGGTGCGGCCGCGCCAGCAGCCGGAGCACTCGGCGGAGCGGGCCGCGGCGGACCCGCTCGCAGCCCCGGACTACCAGGTGCTGGTGCCGGGCCTCCCGATCCCCGGTTATCGCGGCCTGCGCTTCGGGCTGCCGGTGAAACGGCGCCTGCGGCAAGCCTGGCACCGGCGACGGCCGGACGTGATCTACATCGCCACCCAGGGCCCCCTGGGCCATGCCGCCCTGGCCGTGGCCAGGGCCGCCGACATCCCGGCCGCCACCGGCTTCCACACCCAATTCCACCAGTACAGCCGGCACTATGGTCTGGGCCTGCTGATGCGGCCCATCGTCGATACGCTGCGACGCTTCCATAACGCCTCGGATGCGACCCTCGTGCCCACCGCCGCGCTGGAGCACGAACTCGAGGCCGACGGCTTTCGCAATCTCGAGGTATTCAGCCGCGGCGTGGACACGGATCTGTTCTCGCCGCGACGGCGCAGCAGCGCGCTGCGGCGCAGTTGGAACTGCAACGACGACACGCTGGTCGCGCTCTATGTCGGACGCATCGCGGCCGAGAAGAACATCCAGCTTGCCATCGCCGCTTTTCAGGCCGTGGTCGATACCCGGCCCAACACCCGCGTGGTGTTGGTCGGCGACGGCCCGGAGCTGCCGCGGCTGCGCCGCGAGCATCCGGACTACCTGTTCACCGGCGCCCGCGTCGGCGAGCCCCTGGCCACCCACTACGCCTCTGCCGACCTGTTCGTGTTTCCGAGCCTGACCGAGACCTTCGGCAACGTCATCACCGAGGCCATGGCCAGCGGCCTGCCGGTGCTGGCCTTCGACTACGCGGCGGCACGCGAGCATATCCGCAACGGCGAGAACGGCCTCACCGTGGTGCCCGGCGATCACGACGCCTTCATCGCCGCAGCGGCGGCGGCCGCCGCGAATCGGGCGCCATTGAAGCGGCTTGGACTGGCTGCCAGAAGCAAGGCAGAATCCCTGAGCTGGGAGCGCGTGATCCGGGCCCTTGAACAGCGCCTGTCCGAGATCATCGCGCGTCACGCACATCCGGGTGGGCGTCATGAAACCATGGCTGCGACTACTGAATGAGCTGGAGACTCCATTCTGCCGGCGTGCCAGCCGCCCGGGCCGGCGCCCCTGGCTGGTGCGTTTCTTCGCGCTGATCAGCCGTCTCGGCGACGGCGTCTTCTGGTACAGCCTGATGGTAGTGATGCCCATCGTGGACGGGCTGTACGGCCTCGAGGCGGCCCTGCACATGCTCGCTACCAGCGCCTTCGCGCTGCTGCTGTACAAGAGCCTGAAGGGCATGACCCGGCGCGTGCGCCCCTGCCATTACGCCCTCGACATCACCGCCGTGGTGCCGCCGCTGGACCGCTACAGCTTCCCCTCCGGCCACACGCTGCACGCGGTCACCTTCTCCACCATCGCGCTCTACTACTATCCGCAGTTGGCTTGGCTGCTGGTGCCCTTCACGCTGCTGGTGGCGGCGTCCCGCGTCGTGCTCGGGCTGCATTATCCGAGCGATGTGCTGGTCGCGACGGCCATCGGCCTTGGACTCGCGTACACCAGTTTGTTGCTGGTGGACTGAGATCGGGAGCGCGGGCACGAAAAAGGCCGCGGTCGTCAATGACGGCCGCGGCCTCGAGACTCCCGGGGACATCACCGGCCGGCGATGCCACCGCGAGAACCGTGCGATACGTTTTACTTGGACTCGGTCTGGGCCGGAGCCGCCGGCGCGACCGGAGCACCGTAGGGGGCGCCGTAGCCGTAGCCCGGGTAGCCGTAGCCGTAACCCGGATAGCCGTAGCCGTAGCCCGGATAACCCCAGCCGCCGTAGTACGGATAGTAGCCGCCGTAGTAACGGTTGTAGCCGTAGCCGCGGCCGCGGCCCCAGCCATGACCACCACCGGACATGCTCATGTTGAAGTCGCCGTAACCGTCACCGAACATGTCGCTGAACCAGTCGCCGAGGCCGTCACCCCAGCCATTGCCCCAGCCCGGGCCGCCCCACCAGGCGTTGGCGGACGCGGACACACCGAGGAGGGCGGCGATAGCGGCGGCGGTAGCAAGCTTTTTCATCTGTATTCTCCGAATCGAGCGTTTTCTGGGTAAGCAAGCGTTGACGCGTATGCAGCGGCAACGGTCCTTATAATATTAGAATTTCATGAAATAACCAATAATTAATTTATATGGCCGCGCGTTCGTCGATAGCTTTTTTTCCTGCCCCATCGTCCCACCCTGCCTCGCGCGTACCGGCGCTGCTCTGCCCCCGCGGAGGGCGAACGGGCGGCTCTGCCAGAGCGCCGCGCGAGCCGTGGCCGGCCATCCTCGGCGACACTCGCTCACCGGTCGCCGCCCTCCCCCTCAACCAGCCGCATCGACAGGTCCACCGCGTCGACCCCTTTGGTCAGGGCGCCGACGGAGATGTCGTCGACCCCGGTCTCGGCGATGGCGCGCAGTCCCTGCAGCGTGATGCCGCCGCTGGCCTCCAGCCGGGCCCGCCCGCGGCCCAGGGCCACCGCGCGCGCCAACTCCGGCAGGCTGAAATTGTCCAGCAGCACCCGCTCTACGCCGGCCTCCAGGGCCTGCTCCAACTGCTCCAGGCTCTCCACTTCGATCTCCACCGGTGCACCCGGGACCAGGGAGCGTGCGGCCGCCACCGCGCCCGCGATGGAGCCGCTGGCAATGATGTGGTTCTCCTTGATCAGGATGGCATCGAACAGGCCCATACGGTGATTGTGGCAACCGCCGCAGCGCACCGCGTACTTCTGCGCCCGGCGCAGCCCGGGCAGCGTCTTACGCGTGTCGAGAATGCGCACCGGCAGGCCGGCGACGACATCGGCATAGCGGCGCGCCCGTGTCGCGGTGCCGGACAGGGTTTGCAGCCAGTTGAGTGCGCAACGCTCGCCGGTGAGCAGCACGCGCAGTTCGCCCTCGACCCGGCACAGTACCTGGCCCGGGTCCAGACGCTGGCCATCGACCGCCTGCCAGTGGACCCGCGTACCGCCGTCCAGCAGCCGGAACACGGCCTCGAGCCAGGCGCGCCCGCTGAGCACCCCCGCCTCGCGTGTGATGACCTCGGCCCAGGCCTGCTGCCCCGCCGGAAGCAGGCCCGCGGTCAGGTCACCGCCGCCGACGTCCTCGTCGAGTGTCCGGCGGACCTGGGCCTCGATCTCGGTGAGCGGGGGAAGAGCGGCTTCGGCCGTGGCCGCATCGCTGCAACCGGCGCGATCTGAAGTTTCTGTCATGGATGTACCGATGGTATCGGCGCCGGCGGCCGTGCACAGAGGGTCGGCGCGGGCCGGACGGCGGCTTGGTGAAAAAAGAATCCCGGCGTGCTACCGGTGGCTCAGGGTCTGCCGCACCGCGGCCATGGCCCGATCGACGAGCGGCTCGCGCCCGTCGCCAATGATCTCCGCCAGGTCCTGCTCGAGCAGCGTCGCGAGGTCGCCGCGGGACATCTCGAAGCCCTTGCGGCCGTGATGGTCCACCAGCACCAAGGACTCTCCATCCGCGCTTCGCCAGGCGATCTTGGCCCGGAACCCGGCGGTGTCGTCGCGGGCGATCGCGATCCAGGTGCCAACGGGCAGCGCGTCGACGTCGACGCCGTCGGAAACCACCGCGCTGTCGCCCCCGGGGGCCTGGGCGGGCGGCGGGTGGGCGGCCGCAGGGGCTGCTGGCGCCGGTCCGCGCAGCGCGGCGATGTGCAGTGTCTGCAACTCCTTCAGCCAGCGGGCGATCAAGCGCTGGTCTGAGATGACCTCGGTGAGTTGCTCGCGCAGCCGGCGCAGCAGCTCCGGGATCCGATGCAGGAGCTCGCGCCGTGCCCCCGGGTCTGGCTTGGGCTCAACACTCCACAAGAGGCGGTCGAGTACGCGCTGAACCTCTCGCCAGCTGTTGCTGTCCTCGCCGTGATGGTCCAACGTCTTCAGCATCACGTGGAACCAGCCCTCGTAGACGATCGTCGCCACCACCGGCGGGATATCGCCGCGGCGCCCCTTGAGACGCGCTTCGATCGCTTCGCTGACTCGACGGCGCACGCGCTGGTGCGCCTCGCGGGCACCGGCGGCCTCGATCGTGCGGGCCTCGACGTCGCGTGCCTGCTCCCTTTGCCGGGCCTGGTACTCCGCCAGCTGGGCCTCCAGCGTCTGAAACAGCCGCGGATCGCTGTAGAACTCGGTGACGACGCGCTCGACGACATGCCGCACCCTGCCGTAGAAGCTCTGAGGACCTCGCTCGCCGTCGTCGTTCCAGCCGATCGAGATATCGGCGATGCGGTTCAGCAGCATTCGGGCGGGATTGCACGGGTCTTCGAAGAAGCCGCCGTCGAGCAGCGCGACCTTGACATAGGGGATTTGGAGTCGGCTCACCAGGACCTTGAGGGCATCGGGAATGTCCGCTACAGCGAGGATCTGCTCGAACACCAGGAACACCAGGTCCATGGTGTCGGCGTCGCGGCTCTCCAGACGCCTTGCCGTCAACGCGGCGCCGGCGTCAAGCGACGAGCTGACGTCGAGATCGCCCACCAGCCTGGCGCGAACCAGGCTCGGTGACAATGGCCGGTCGCCGACGAGCTCGGTCCCTTCCTGTAATCGCGACAGCGAGCTGAGCAGCTCGGACGTATTCAGCACCAGCGCCGAGCCCACGTCGCCAAATGACGCGCGCCGGCCCCGCAATAGCACCCGAAGCTGCTCGAACGAAAAGGTGGGAAAGGTCTCCGGACCGGTACTCGTGGCTCCAGCCGCAATACCCGCCCCTGCGGCGGGGGGCGATGGCGGCACCGCGTCCGCACCGCTTGCCGGCGATGGCGCGCGCGCCGGCCGTGCCAGACCTACGGCGCGGGCGGCCGGCGGGAACCGACGGACCGCACTGCTGACGGTCTGTTTCACGATACGATAGCCGGGCACGCTGGGTTTCAGCCCGAGGGCGAGCCCGAACTCGACGCAGGCGGCATAGGTGTCTCCCAGGTTGTCCATGACCTGCTTGTCGAACACCTTGTAGATGACCAGCGCCGTGGCCAGGTCCATCTCGGGCACCGACTGGACCGCCGCGCCCAGCGCCGATCCGACCGCCCGGGGCGATACCGGCAGTTGCTCCGGCTGCAGTCCGGGATGGCCCACCAAGGCCGCGAACTGGTCGGTCAGCGCCCGCAGCGGGCGTCGGTAACGGGTCTCCGCCTTGGATACCATATTGCTAAGGACCAGCGTCTCCTCCAGGTCCTCGTCATCCACCAGGCTCAGGTCCTCGGAATCGAAACGCGACGAGTCGGCGGACAGGTCTGGGCCGTTGCCGATGTCCTGGAACAGGTTCATGCGGTCGGCCAGGTTGCGCAGCAGACACCGCTTCAGCGCCGGACGCTCCCGCCGGACCAGGCGCAACGCCTCGAAATAGGCCGTATACGAGCGGTCGTTCTCGGCTTTGTCCGCGAGGTCGTACAAGGCATCATCGACACGCTGGAAGGCAACGTCGACCAACGGATCAAGGTTTGCCTGCAGCCGTTCGCCACAGCGCGCGAGCAGGCGCACGAGCGACCCCCGGTTGCCCTGGGCAGCCGCGGCGGGGCGCGATACGTCGTTGGCTCGCATCATCCAAGGCTCCGACGGACAGTCGTGCACACCGGTTGCCATGCACCCGTTTGGTCATGGCCTCAACCGTTAGTTTAAAGTATATGCACCCGCTGCACCCTTTTGCCGCACTGCGGCGTCCGCCGGCCACCAACATTCCGATGCCCTTTGCGCGCGATCGAGCCTGTCAGGACAATAGCCCTCCCCGGCCCGCTGCGGGCCCGCTGACGCGCGTGCGCGCTGATCTGGAACCGCGACTGTGCTGATGCGGCTGATCGCTCCCCTCGCGTCGACGCTGCTCGACAGCCTTCGCGACCTGCTGCCCATCGTCGCGGTGATCCTCTTCTTCCAGCTGTTCGTGCTGGGGCAGCCGATTCCGAACCTGCTCGACCTGGCCGTCGGTGGTGTGATGGTGGTCGCGGGGCTGACCTTGTTCGTGCAGGGCCTCAAGCTGGGCCTGTTCCCGATCGGCGAGACCATGGCCTGGGACTTCGCCCGCAAGGGCAGCCTGCTCTGGCTGCTGGGCTTCGCTTTCGCGCTCGGCTTCGGCACCACGGTGGCCGAGCCGGCGCTCATCGCGGTGGCCGCCGAGGCAGCCGACGTCGCCGCCGACGCCGGCATGATCTCCGCGGATGAATTGGCCAAGGCCGACTATGCCGACGGCCTGCGCCTAACCGTGGCCCTGGCCGTCGGGCTGGCCATCGTCGTCGGCGTGCTGCGCATCCTGCGCGGCTGGCCCATCGCCTGGCTGATCGTCGGCGGCTACGTCGGCGTGGTAATCATGACTATTTTTGCGCCTCGGGAGATTATCGGCATTGCCTACGACTCCGGCGGCGTCACCACCTCGACCATCACCGTGCCACTTGTCACGGCCCTGGGTGTCGGCTTGGCCTCGAGCATCGAGGGACGCAACCCGATGACCGACGGCTTCGGGCTGATCGCCTTCGCGTCGCTGACGCCGATGATCTTCGTGATGGGCTACGGGATGCTGATCTGATGGATGTGCTCTGCCCGTTCGAGCACATCGTCCCGCTGTGTGGAACCTTCAGCGACGTGCTGCCGATCCTCGCCATCCTGATCGGCTTCCAGGTGCTGGTGCTGCGCAGGCCCGTGCCCAATCTGCGCCGGGTGCTGCTGGGCTTCGTGCTGGTTCTAATAGGCTTGGCGCTCTTCATCCAGGGACTGGAGACTGCCCTGTTTCCCCTCGGCAAGCTGATGGCGAGCCAGCTCACCGCACCGGACTTCCTCGGCACCCCTACCGACACCGGCGGCGCCGCGGCCGGCCATCACTGGCTCGCCTACCTGTGGGTATACCTATTTGCATTCGCCATCGGCTTCGCGACCACCATCGCCGAGCCATCGCTGATCGCGGTCGCCATCAAGGCCAACCAGGTCTCCGCCGGCGCCATCGGCACCTGGGGGCTGCGCATCGCCGTCGCCCTGGGCGTGGCCATCGGCATCGCGCTGGGCGCCTTCCGCATCGTCAGCGGCACGCCCCTGCACTACTACATCATCAGCGGCTACGTCGTCGTACTGATCCAGACCCTGTTTGCACCGCGCAGCATCGTGGCCCTGGCCTATGATTCCGGTGGCGTGACCACATCCACCGTCACGGTGCCCCTGGTCGCGGCCCTGGGGCTCGGACTGTCCAGCACTATCCCCGGCCGCAACCCGGTGCTCGACGGCTTCGGGCTCATCGCTTTCGCCAGCCTGTTCCCGATCATGTCCGTCATGGGCTACGCCCAGCTCAGCGAATGGTACGCTCGCGTCAGCCGGCGCCGGGCGCCCGACCACGAGGACCATTGACCATGCACTTCAAGCTCATCATCGCCCTGGTGGAACGGGCGGAGACCGAACCCGTGCTGGAGGCAGCACGCAAGGCCGGCGCCACCGGCTCCACCGTCATCAGCCAGGCCCGCGGCGAAGGCGCCGAGAAGCAGAAGACCTTCTTTGGGCTGAATCTCGAGACCCAGCGCGACGTGGTGCTTCTGCTGGTGGAGGAGCATCTGGCACGCAAGATCCTCGAGACCATCGCCGAGGTGGGCAAGTTCGAAGAGCGTGCCGGCTGCGGCATTGCCTTTCAGGTGGACGTGGAGGACGCGGTGGGCATCAGCCACCAGATCCGCGTCCTCTCCGAGACCGTGGACAAGGTGATCTGACATGAGCGAGCGACAAGAGCCCGTCCGCGTGCGGGACGTCATGAAAAAGCACTTCGACACCGTCGACGGCATGGACACCGTCGCCGAGGCCTTGGAGCGTATGCTGCACGTGGATACCAAGTGCCTGATCGTGCGCAAGCGCCACCGCGACGACGAGCTCGGTATGGTGCTGATCTCCGACATCGCCCGCCAGGTGCTCGCCAAGGACCGCGCCCCGGACCGCGTCAACATCTACGAGATCATGTCCAAGCCCCTGCTCAGCGTACCGCCGGACATGGACATCCGCTATTGCGCGCGACTGTTCGACCGTTTCGACCTATCGCGGGCGCCGGTGGTGGAGAACGGCGAGGTCATCGGCATCGTCAGCCTCACCGACCTCGTCATGAAGGGCATGATGCCGCACGCATGACTGCGCCCGGAGCAGGCCTAGCACCTGCGGACGAAGACGCCGGCTGGCTGCCCGGCGTGCGCCGGGTGCCGTCGCCGAACCATGACGCCCGGCCCGACGGCACCGTCATCGATCTCTTGGTGATCCACAGCATCAGCCTGCCGCCGGGGCAGTTCGGCGGCCCCTGGATCGAGGACCTGTTCCTGAACCGCCTGGATCCAACCGCTCATCCCTACTTCGCCGGCATCGCCGGCCTGCGCGTCTCCGCGCACCTGCTGATCCGCCGAGACGGCACGCTGATCCAGTTCGTCGACCTCCGCCGGCGCGCCTGGCACGCGGGCGAGTCCGCCTTCCAGGGCCGCAGCGCCTGCAACGACTTCTCCATCGGTGTCGAGTTGGAGGGCTCTGACGATACACCCTTCACCCAGGCCCAGTACGACAGTCTCGTCGGTGTGACCGGTCAGTTGATGGCTCGCTGCCCGGGGATTAGGCCGGAGCGCGTCGTCGGCCACTGTGACATCGCGCCTGGACGCAAGACCGATCCCGGCCCGTATTTCTCCTGGCGGGCCTATCGCAATCGGATCACGGCGCGCTGACGTTGCACAATCCGAAACTGGAGAGGCACCCGGCCACGGCCCTGCAAGGCCGGGTGGGATACCGCGACCAGCCCACCAGAGGCGGGGCTTGGTCAGCTCATATCACGAGCAACGCGTATCAGCGAAGGTTCAGCCGCCTGCGGTAGCCAAGCACTGCCAGACCCAAACCCATCAGCGCAACTGTGGCGGGGGCCGGGTTCTCGCCTTGCGGCTCGTCAGGATCATCGTCGGTCACGATGTACCCCAACAGCTTGTCGGAGCCGGCACCCGCATTCACGTCCTGAAACCGGGCCACCGACGTTGCCAACTCATCCGTGCAACCCTGGCCAGTGGTCGAACAATTGAGACTCAGGACGTCTGTGAATTGCATCTCGATGTCGGCCAGAGCAATGGCCGTGACCAAGTCCAGTCGGATTGTTGCGCTTTGCCCGGCCGTCAAGGCATCGTTCGGGTTACCGCCCGCCGCGTTTTGGTTGTTGGAGAAGTAGACATCAACACCGCCAAAGGGACTTAGCGCCACATTTGCCAGAAGATAGGGGAAAGACGTCGTAGGGGTGACTTCATAAGAGCCAGGAAGCACCGTTACGCCGCCGGGAAGATCAAACCCGAACCCCATGAGCGAAGCTTCGGTTGCACCCGCAGAACCCGTTACCGGGTTGGGGGATATCCCGGTCGTGTTGGTCACGGTAAGGTCCAGCGTCAAGTCGCCCGAGGGATCGGGCGGCGGCGTGGCCTCGGAGAAGGCAAACTCGATGTCTGCAGAAGCGCCCGTCGGAGGCGTGTTTGACGAGACCGAGTTGCCATCAAAGCGGAGGATGAACGAAGCGCTGGCACTGCCAACGAAGGATAGGCACATCGCTCCTAAAAAGGCTTGCGCGAGAATCCGGAATTTCATTGCTTTCACCTGCGAATGTAAAACACTGTGCTTTCTTTGGAGGAGAGCAGGGAAGAAAGGCGCAACCCCAAGAACCAAGCCAATCGGTCCCAAAGCTGTGACGTGCATCTGTCCCGCACTCCTGACACAATTTTTTTAGCAAACGCTATACCAATCTTATCGATTGCGCCGGATTCGCTGTCCTGAGGCTCCTCAAGCTCACGCAACACTGACACTATAGAATTACAATTAATTTTTTTATATCAGTTACTTACTGATCCACTGACAGAACAGGAAACGCATTTTTAGGGCAGTTTCCGACATAGGCCACAGCGTAGGAAGGCCGCCGCCGTGACTTGGCTTCGCTATGTTCGACACGAGAGCGATACACCAAGTGTAAAAAATACTGACGCTGAACGAAGATGGCGGAATCGCAGATGCGCTGCGATCCCGCTAACCCGGAGCCTGAGCTCAGTCCAGCGCGACGAATGCTGTATTTGCTCCGCCCAGCGACGGAAAGCCGCCTTGCAGTGCAGCGGCTTGTGGAAACAGATCTGCGACTTGGTGTCAACAGGCAGGACAGGTTTTGTCACAAAATAGTGACATATCGGGGAAACGCAACCGACCTCTTTATGAATCAGATTGTTACCTCTACTCGACTGTAAAAACTTTCGTTGCAGCGGCAAACCATCCATGACGACGCAACGACGACGCATGGTGGATCGGGCATTAGGCAGTTGAAACGGACCGCTCGACCAAAGGGTCCATGGACGAAGGCGTTTTAGCGCATACGCTTCTGTCATACTTCATGTCGGCGTCCGACTCCCGGCGC
>Ga0316576_10000849_pt1 | contig 15507 bp, 12 predicted proteins | sample S0NA_FD_203075 | JGI IMG/M metagenome (GOLD analysis project Ga0316576, IMG submission 203075) | Rhizosphere microbial communities from salt marsh grasses in Alabama, United States - S0-2_050615r3r5 | ecosystem: Host-associated > Plants > Roots > Rhizosphere | place: USA: Alabama | collected... | reverse complement strand
CGACGAAGGCTATCAGCTCATGACGGGGGTCACCTTCATCACACCCCGGCAGGACTTCAGCGGCAGCGCACCCTACCCAGGCGAGGGCTACACCGCGAGTCAGGAGAGCCAGACGTTCTACCCGCCCCACCTCTATCTCGCCATGCCGATCAGCCCCAAGGTCAACGTCGCCGTTGGCGTCTACACGCCGTTCGGCCTCGGCACCTGGTGGGAGAACGAAGACACCTTCGCCGGACGCTTCCTGTCGAAGAAGGCCGACCTCGAGGTCATCGACCTCGGCGGTCAGGTGTCCTGGGCCATCAGCGAGAACTTCGCGATCGGCGGCGGCATCGACTACATGATCGGGAAGATCGAGCTGCACAAAAACGCGGCTCTCATCAACCCCTACACCCAGTCTCTGGTCGACGTCGCCGAGGTCAAGCTCGCCACCGACGGGCTCGGCAACAACACCTGGGCGTGGAACGCCGGTTTCCTTGCCAAGCTCGGCGGGGGCTTCTCCATCGGTGGCATGTACCGGTCGGACTTCGACGTCAAGGGAACGAGCGCCTACGCCTCGTTCACCCAGATCTCCACCGGCTATCCGGACTTCGACGCTGTCGTCGCCGGCACGATCCCCTTCGACGAGGACCCGAAGGTCACGACCGTTCTCAACTTCCCCGACTTCTGGCAGGTCGGCCTTGCCTGGTCGAACGAGAAGTTCACGTTGTCGGGCCAGTACGGCGAGATGGGATGGAGCTCGTTCGCGGAGCTCGCCATCGAGTTCCCGGACTACCCCTACCTCAACAGCACCGTTCGTGAGGCCTATCAGGACGCGAAGCAGTATCGATTCGGATTCGACTGGCGCGCGAGTCAGCGCCTGTCCCTCCGCCTCGGTTACGGCTTCGACGAAACCCCGCAACCCGACGAGTCGCTGTCGCCGTTGCTCGCCGACGGCGACCGGGACTTCTACTCGATCGGTTTCGGTTTCGTCAGCCGGAACAACCGATGGGGCCTCGATGTCGGCTACGAGTACCTGGAGCTGGCTGATCGGTCCACCGGTGGCCGCTCCTTCGACGGCTTCGACGGCAGCTTCCATGATTCCGGCGCGCACCTCTTCGGCGCCAGCCTGATCTACAAGTTCTAGAAAGGAGGACCCCCATGAAGAAGCTCATCCTGACGACATGCATGGCGGCACTCCTCGCAGTGCCCGCCCTGGCTCAGGTCGACCTTACTCACTACGTCGCCCTCGGCGACAGCCTCAGCGCCGGCTTCGCCTCCGGCGGGCTCATGGACTATTACCAGCTGAGGTCGTTCCCGGCGATTCTTGCCGAGCAGGGCGGCGCCGCCATGTTCGAGATGCCGTTCATCGCCCCGCCCGGGCTGTCGCCGGTGCTCGAGCTGAAGAGCCTGTCGCCGCTGGTCATCGACACCACCGACGTGGAGCCGCCACTGAACCCGCTCGACTACTTCTACAACGTCGACCTCGCTCAGCCGTACCAGAACCTGGCCGTACCGGGCGCCGACACCTATGACCTGCTCCTGACAACCGGCGACATCTACAACCTCCTGGCCGGCAACACCAACAACGTCATGCACGACCTCATCCTGCGCACGCCGCAGGTCCAGGACCCGACCACCGGCGAGCTCATCGACTACACGGCCCTGGTGGCGGCGATCGCCCAACAGCCGACCTTCGTCACGATGTGGATCGGCAACAATGACGCCCTGGGCGCCGTCCTCTCGGCGACCGCCATCGAAGGCGTCACCATGACGCCGGTGGACGCCTTCGCCTCCTACTACAACCAGGCGCTCGGCGCCCTGGCCACGAGCCTGCCAAACTCAGAGATCGTGGTCTTTCCAGTGTTCGGCGACGTGACGTGGGTGCCCTTCGCCACGACCATCCCCAACATGGTCGACGTTCCCGGGCTCGGGACCGTGCAGCTGCTCGGCGAGGACGGCCCCATCGGTGACGACGACTACCTGACCCTCGCCGCGTCGTCGCTTATCGCCCAGGGCTACGGCCTGCCGATTCCCGGCGCGCCGCCACTGCCCGAAAACCTCGACCTCGCCACCGGCGCCCCCGGGGTCATCCTGCGCGCCGACGAGGTCACGGCAATCAACGCCCAGCTCGCAGCCTTCAACCAGGTCATCACCGCAGCGGCCGCGAACTACTCCAACGTCCACGTCTTCAACTTCAACACTGTCTTCGAGCAGCTCGCCACCGGAACCTACCGAAGCTTCGGCGGCATTGACCTGTCCACCGACTTCCTGGTTGGCGGCGTCTTCTCGTACGACGGTATCCACCCGCAGAACATCGGTCACGGTCTGGTCGCCTACGAGCTCATCGAGTACCTCAACACCGAGCTCGGCGCCGGCCTGCCGCAGGTCAACATGCTCGACATCCTCAACGAGGGCGGCTGGAATGTCGGAGGCTCCGGCGTCGTCTGCGTCAGCTGCAACTCGAAGGAAGCCGTCATGACCCGCGAGGCCTTCCTCGATCTCTACGAGCTCTTCGCACCCGAGCTCGCCCATCGCTGGCGGCAGCACCTGCCCGGTGCAGCACACACGTCAAGCGTCGACTGACGACGTTTCACGCCTTGACACCGACGCCCGGGCGCCACGCCCGGGCGTCGCTTTATCAATCCGCATCATTCATGAGTGATCTGCTGCACGACGCTTTGCGCTGCACCTCGCCAACCTCACGACGAACCTCGGTGAATGTTCCGGATCAATTGACGAACTCGTCGTCCCGGTGCCCATCGATGACGTCGAATCTACGTTTGCGGCGCATTCGGTCGAGGCGGGCGCGCAGCACCCGTTCCTCGAGCTGCCGCCGCCAGCGCCGCAGGACCCATTTCGGTCCGCCAGGTGTGAGGCTCGAGTAGACCAGGAAGACGGCGACACAGGTCCCGACCATTCCCGCCAGGTCCTTGTACGGCAGGAAGTAGAAGACGAAAACGAAGATGACCTCGAGCCACAGGAACCAACGGGCCCGCACCGGCAGCACGAAGAACACCAGGATGGTGGCGTCGCCGAACAAGGTCGCGAAGGCGGAAACGACAATTGTCATGATCATCCTCTGACCGAGGATGGCGATGAACGTCGCATGCTGCCACGTCGGCGCCATGGCGAGGCTCAACCACTCAACCGCCACCGCCGAGACGGAGGCGCCGACGGCCGCGAGCAGGACGAGCCGCCAGAAGCGACGTCGTCCGAGTCGGCCGAAGACGGTCCGCCCGAACCAGTAGAGGATGAGGAGCTCGAGCAGAAACCACGGACCGGAGGATGCTGTGGCCACGAAGGGGTAGGTCACCAGCTGCCACAGGAACCCGTGCAGCACCCGGAGGTCGAGACTGAAGAGTCCCACCAACCGCCTCGTGGGTTCGAAAAACTGGAGCGAAAAGGTCACGAAGAGCACGGCGAGCAGGACGATCAGATCACGGGCCAGAGGCCCGCCTTCGCCCTGGGTCCCGAAGCCCCCGAATCCTCGCTGTGGGTTGACGCGATAGCTCATGATCTCTCCCTGGTGTGATCTTAGCTTGCCCCACCCTCCCTCTCCCGCGTCCGTGCCCGCGTCCGGGTCCGCGTCCGTGCCCAATGACCGCGGCAGCGGCAGCGAACAGTCGCTCCCACCACCGCGTACGTCCCCGACCGGAGCCGGGTCCTGGTGCGGCTCCGGTTCAGGGTCCTGGTCCGGGTGCGGGTCCGATCCCGGCTCCGGCTCCGGCTCCAGATCTCGATCGCACGTCCTCGGTCGCGCGGGAATTTGAGCAACGGTTACTCAGGTTTTAGCTGTTACCTCGACTGAAGGGGTTGAAAACCCGATCTCGAGGCCTAGATTGAACGACGAGCCCATTGGGCCCGGAAGGAAACCGAGCATGACCGACGTCACGACTCTTCCCGTCATCCCGCTTCGCGAGGCGGTGCTGTTCCCCGGGGTGACCTCCCCCATTGCCGCCGGTCGACCCGGCACCCTGCGCGCCATCGAGGCCGCCCTCAAGACCGACGACAAGCAGATCTTCGTCGTTGCGCAGCGTGAGAACCTGGAGGAGATCACGCCCGAGATCCTCTACACCATGGGCACCGTGGCGACCATCGGTCCGGTGCAACGTGGCCCGTCGGGAATGCGCCTTCTTCTCAACGGTCTGCACCGCGGCGTTGCCATGCGATATGAGGAGAACGAGGAGTACCTCGTTGCATCGGTTCGTGAAGCGGAGGAGATGCCGCCCCTGGACCCCGAAGCGCCGGCCTTCACGGCCCTGTACGCCGAGGCTCGGGAGCGCGCCTCCGAGCTCGGGCGGCGCGCCGGTATGCCCAAGGAGGCCGTGCAGCAGTTTCTCGCCGAGACGTCGGAGCCCGGGCGTTTCGCCGACCTCGTGGCCGGTCACCTCGACCTCAAGCCCGTCGAGGCGCAACGCCTGCTCGAAGGTCTGTCGGTCGAGGAGAGGCTGCGCTCGGTCCTGCTCCATATCCAGCGCCAGATCGACGTCATCGACGCCCAGGAGAACATCAAGAGCCAGGTCCAGGAAGAGCTCGGCGATCGCCACCGGGAGGCTTTCCTCCGTCAGCAGCTCAAGGCGATCAAGAAGGAGCTCGGCGAGGATGCCGGACGAGACGACCTCGACGAGCTCAAAGCCAAGCTCGAGGAGCTGCCTCTTCCGGTCACCGCTCGCAAGGAGGTCGACCGAGAGATGGCGCGCCTCGAGCGCATGGGACCCGAGGGGATGGAGGCCCAGGTCATCCGCACGTACCTGGAGACGATCTGCGAGCTGCCGTGGGCGGAACGCACTGAGGAACGGTTGGACATCAACCGGGCGGCCGAGATCCTGGAAGAGGACCACTATGGCCTCGGCGATGTCAAGGATCGCATCCTCGAGTTCCTGGCGGTCCGGCTCCTTCAGCTCAAGAGCGAGGCGGCCGCTGCGGACGCGCCACCGGAACCGGACGCGGGTACGGAGGAACCGGGCACTGACGCGGATGCGGGAGAGAGAGAGACAACACCTTCCCCCACCCTGGCCCGCGACGCCAAGGGCCGCAACCCGATCCTCCTGTTCGCCGGTCCCCCCGGCGTCGGCAAGACCTCGGTCGCCCAGTCGATCGCCCGTGCCATGGGTCGGGAGTACGTTCGCATCTCGCTCGGCGGCGTCCGCGACGAGGCCGACATCCGAGGCCACCGCCGGACCTACGTCGGCGCGATGCCGGGTCGGATCATCCACGGCATGAAGCAGGCAGGCAGTCGCAACCCGGTGTTCCTTCTCGACGAAGTCGACAAGCTCGGCGTGTCCTACCAGGGCGACCCCGGATCGGCTCTGCTCGAGGTCCTCGATCCGGCTCAGAACGACACCTTCACGGATCACTACCTCGGCGTGCCATTCGACCTGTCCGAGGTTCAGTTCATCTGCACCGCTAACTTCCTGCAGAACATCCCGGGCCCCCTCCAGGACCGGATGGAGGTGGTCGAGTTCGCAGGCTACACCGAGAACGAGAAGCTCGAGATCGCCAAGCGCTACCTCGTCCCCCGCCAGGTCAAGCAGACCGGCCTCACCGACGAGCAGATCGACTTCGCCGACGAATCGGTCCAAGAGGTGATCACCCGTTACACCCGCGAGTCCGGCGTCCGCCAGCTCGAGCGCGAGATCGGACGGCTCGCCCGTAAGGTGGCCCGTAAAATCGCTGCCGAGGAGGTCGAGCGCATCACCGTCGGTCGCGAGCAGGTGGCGGAGCTCCTCGGCCGACCCAAGGTGTACCCCGAGCACGCCGCCGAGGCCGACCAGATCGGCGTCGCCACCGGCATGTACTACACCCCGATGGGCGGCGACATCATGTTCGTCGAGGCGTCACCGATGCCCGGCAAGGGCAACCTTGTCCTCACCGGACAGCTCGGCGAGGTCATGAAGGAGTCGGCCCAGGCCGCCTGGAGCTATGCCAAGGCCCACACCGACGCCCTCTTCATCGACCCCCGCGACTTCGAGCAGGACGTCCACATCCACGTCCCCGCCGGGGCCATCCCCAAGGACGGACCGTCGGCCGGCATCACCATGGCGACCGCCCTCGTGTCGGCCCTCTCCAAGCGGCCGGCCCGCAACGACGTCGCCATGACCGGCGAGATCACCCTGTCCGGGCGGGTCCTGCCGATCGGCGGGGTCAAGGAGAAGATCCTCGGCGCGGTGCGGGCGGGTATCACCACCATCGTGCTACCCAAGGAGAACGAGGCCGACCTCGAAGACCTGCCGGACGACATCCGCCAGCGCCTCACCATCCACCTGGTGGACCGGCTCGGCGAGGCCCTCGCCCACACCCTGCGAGGCGGCGAGTTCCGCGAGGGCCGACTCCAGTTCGCCGCCACCGAGTCGGGTGGCAAGGGCGGGACCCAGCCCCTTCAGCACTGACCGGCTGGACCGACAGCCGGCCTCCGAGTGAACGACCGGCGGGCGATGCCCGTCGGTCGTTCCCGTCGGGGGAGATTCAGAAGACGACGACCTCGGGAGCCAGGCGGTCTTCGTCGCGGGGATCCACGATCAGCGTCGGCGGGTGCTCGACGTCCAGGTCGTAGCTGACGTCGTCGGTCGTGCGGAGGTCCTCGCCGAGTGGGTCGAAGACGTGGTTTCCGGCCCCGGCGAAGTCCTCGCCCGCGAACGCCGAGCCGGCGATGCAGCAGCCGAGCACCCAGACGCCGTTCTCGATGGCGCGTGCGCGGAGTAGCGTCGACCACACCCAGTCGCGCCGCCACGGCCACCACGCGGGGACGATGAGCATGTCGCAACCGCCGTCGAGCACGAGCGCCCGCGCCTGCTCGGGAAAGCGAACGTCGTTGCAGTTCATCAGCCCGACCGTCAGGTCCCGCCAGCCGAAGGCGACGTACCGGTCGCCCTGATCCCAACGCTCGCGCTCCCCGTTGGGTCGGAACAGGTGGACCTTGTCGTACGCGGCGCGTTGCTCGCCGCCCGACCACACCGTGATCCGGTTGCGCCGATCCTCCGAGATCGAGCCAAAGACGAACAGGGTCTCCCGCGCCGCCGCGGAGATTCGTGCGAACCTCGCCCGAACCTCCGCGAGATCGACCTCCCTGGTATACCCGGTGAGGAACAGCTCCGGGAAGACCACGATCGCCGCCCCGTTCTCGACCGCCTGCGCCGCTTCAGCTTCGAATCGGCTGAGATTCGACTCGACGCCCTGACACACCCAGCGCGACAGATGGACTTTCATGCCCGCCATTTGACCACCGCACATCGGCCGCTGCAATCCGCCCCTCATCGTCCGGGAGCATGAAACACCAAGAACACGAAGATCCACCAAGGACTCCACCAAGGCCGTCTCTCGTCCTGTATGTGAAATCGGCAAGATCGACCTCCAATCCGGGATGCAAATCACTCATATGACGACCTTTGTGGTTCCTTCGTGGACCTTCGTGATCTTCGCGTTGAAGAACGAGGTCATTCAGCAATTGGTGGCCGCTTCATCGGATCCAGAACCGCAATCCGCGACGACCTGCAGTCCAGATCAGAAATGTGGAATTTGTCTTCCAGTTTTGCGTTTTCTCTCGGTGAAGGATTGACGGTGAGAGTCTCGAAGTCAGAAGAATACGGCTTGCGGCTCGTGATGAGCTTGGCGGTGAGCGGTGAGCAGCTGACCATCCGCGAGCTCGCCGAGCTCGACGACCTGCCCGACACCACTGTCGCCAAGGTCATCGGCCGCCTGCGGCGGGCCGGTCTGGTCTCGGCCGAGCGCGGCCGCAACGGCGGCTACACCCTGACTCGCCCGGCGGCTGAGATATCGCTGGCGAGCGTGGTTGCGGCCTTCGAGGATCAGGTTTTCGGCAGCGACTTCTGTGACCGGATGCACCCGGGCGACGGCCGCTGCGCACGCAGCGGCAGCTGCGGCCTCAAGCCCGTGTGGCATGGGCTGACCACGGTCATCGGCAGTTTTCTCGCCGGGATCACGGTTGCCGACCTCGTCGCCGGCCGGGACCCGGCGGGCTGCGACGGCGAGCTGCTGCCAATGGTGTCGACACACCGAGGACGACCGCGTTGAAACCCACCCTGCGGGGTGTCAGGAGAGCGTGACAGATGACCGATCAAACCAGGATCATCGAGGACTTCGCAAACCGCGAGTACCAGCATGGCTTCGTCACCAATGTCGAGCAGGACACCCTGCCTCCCGGTCTCGACGAGGACGTGGTCCGAGCCATCTCGGCCAAGAAGGCCGAGCCGGAGTGGATGACCGAACGGCGCCTCAAGGCCTACCGCCACTGGCTCACGATGACCGAGCCGAGGTGGCCCAACGTCCACTACCCGCCCATCGACTACCAGGCAATCTCGTACTTCGCGGCGCCCAGGAAGAAGCAGCTCGACAGCCTCGACGAGGTCGACCCCGCAATCCTCGCGACCTACGCCAAGCTCGGCATCCCGCTCGAGGAGCAGAAGGTCCTGGCCGGGGTTGCCGTGGACGCGGTCTTCGACAGCGTGTCGGTGGCGACCACCTTCAAGGACAAGCTCGCCGAGCTCGGGATCATTTTTTGCTCGTTCTCCGAGGCGCTGAGCAAGCACGCCGAGCTTGTCCGGAAGCACCTCGGCTCGGTGGTGCCGTACACCGACAACTTTTTCGCCGCCCTCAACTCGGCGGTGTTCTCGGACGGCTCCTTCGTCTACGTGCCCAAAGGCGTGCGCTGCCCCATGGAGCTCAGCACCTACTTCCGGATCAACGCCCAGAACACCGGCCAGTTCGAGCGCACCCTCATCGTCGCTGACGAGGGCGCATACGTCAGCTACCTGGAGGGCTGCACCGCGCCCCAGCGCGACGAGAACCAGCTCCACGCCGCGGTGGTCGAGCTGGTGGCGCTGAAGGGCGCCCAGATCAAGTACTCGACGGTGCAGAACTGGTACCCGGGGGACAAGGAGACCGGCGCCGGCGGGATTTTCAACTTCGTCACCAAGCGCGGTCTCGCCGAGCGGCGAGCGAAGATCTCCTGGACCCAGGTCGAGACCGGCTCGGCCATCACCTGGAAGTACCCGAGCGTGATCCTCCGGGGCGACCACTCGGTGGGCGAGTTCTACTCGGTGGCCCTGACCTCGGGCCGCCAGCAGGCGGACACGGGCAGCAAGATGATCCACCTCGGCAACAACACCACGTCCACCATCATCTCCAAGGGCATCTCGGCCGGCAGGGGTCAGAACACCTACCGCGGCCTCGTCAAGGTCGCGAAGCGGGCGGACAACGCGCGCAACTTCTCGCAGTGCGACTCGATGCTCATCGGCGATGAGTGCGGCGCGCACACCTTCCCCTACATCGAGATCTCCAACCCGACCGCCCAGATGGAGCACGAGGCCACGACCTCGAAGATCGGCGAGGACCAGATCTTCTACTGCAACCAGCGCGGCATCTCCACCGAGGACGCCGTGTCGATGATCGTCAACGGCTTCTGCAAGGAAGTGTTCAAGGAGCTGCCCATGGAGTTCGCCGTCGAGGCGCAGAAGCTCCTGGGAGTGAGCCTTGAAGGAAGTGTCGGATGAAACCAACGCAATGGAAGGGGTGCCAGGCTAAAGTCAGGCACCCTCACGCCCCTCGACATTCGCGAGAATCGGTGCCCGGCTTCAGCCTGGCACCGTCACGAACCTAGCGGAGAACAGACGCAATGCTCAAACTGACAAACCTCCACGTATCCGTCGAAGGAACCGAGATCCTCAAGGGCATCGACCTCGAGGTGAAGCCCGGCGAGGTCCACGCCATCATGGGGCCAAACGGCTCCGGCAAGAGCACCCTGGCAAGCGTGCTCGCCGGCCGCGAGGAGTACGAGATCACCGCCGGCCAAATCCTCTTCGACGGCCGGGACCTGGTCGAGCTCGACGCCGAGACCCGGGCCCGTGAGGGCATCTTCCTCGCCTTCCAGTACCCGGTGGAGATCCCGGGGGTGTCCAACACCTACTTCCTGCGCTCGGCCCTCAACGCCATCCGAGCCCACCACGGCGAGCCGCCGCTGGATGCCATCGACTTCCTCCAGCTGGTCAAGGACAAGGCGAAGCTCGTCAAGCTCGACGAGAAGCTGCTCAAGCGGCCGGTCAACGAGGGCTTCTCGGGTGGCGAGAAGAAGCGCAACGAGATCTTCCACATGGCGGTTCTCGAGCCCAGGCTCGCGATCCTCGACGAGACCGACTCGGGCCTCGACATCGACGCGCTCAAGACCGTCGCCGAAGGTGTCAACGCGCTCCGGAACGGCGAGCGGAGCTTCCTGGTCATCACCCACTACCAGCGGCTGCTCAACTACATCGTCCCCGACGTCGTGCACGTCCTCATGGACGGCAAGATCGTGCGCTCGGGCGGCCGCGAGCTCGCCCTCGAGCTCGAGGATCAGGGCTACGAGTGGCTCGAAAGCGCGCCGGCCGCCGCCGCCGCGGTGTGAGGGGGCGGCGATGACCACCCGCACGGCAACCACCGAGGCGACCTTCGTCGAAGAGTTCGACGTCGGCGCCGGCGGCATTCCCGGCGAGCCCGCGTCAGTGCTCGATCTCCGTCTCGAGGCCGGCCGCGCCTTCTCCGCCGCCGGCGTGCCGACGCCGAAGAACGAGGCGTGGCGCTTCACCAACCTCAAGAAGCTCGCGGCGACCCCGCACGTCCTCGCCGGGCCGGCGACCGCCGAGATCGCACCGTGGCTGCTCGGCGACGGCCACCGTCTGGTCTTCGTCAACGGCCGCTTCGACGCTGCGCTCTCCCAGGTCGGCAAGCTGCCTGACGGGGTCACGGTTCGTTCGCTCGCCTCGGCGCTGGTGGACGATCTCCCCCTCGCGACCCGAGTCCTCGGTCGCGGTGTCGATCTGTCGAGGCACCCATTCGCGGCGCTCAACACCACGAGCTTCGTCGACGGCGCGTTCATCCACCTCGCCGGGGGCGTGGTGGTGGACGAGCCCATCGCCCTGCTCTTCGTGTCGGTTCCGGGCGAGCGCCCGACCTGGTCGGCGCCGCGCACCGTCATCGTCGCGGAGACCACCTCGCAGGCCACCATCGTCGAGCACTACGCCGGCGCCGGCGGTGAGACGCTGACGGTCCCGGTGACCGAGCTCCACCTGGAGCCGGGGGCCGTGATCCGCCACGTGCGCCTCCAGGAGGAGAGCCGCGAGGCGCGCCACATCGCGGTGCAGACCAGCCGCCAGGCGCGCGACAGCCGCCTCGAGTCGATCGCGATCAACATCGGCAGCGGGCTCGCCCGCGTCGACGTCGACGCCGAGCTCTCGGGTGCCGGCGCCCACGCCGACCTCAACGGTCTCTACCTGGTGGAGGGGTCGCAGCACACCGACACCCAGCTCCAGGTTCGCCACGCCGCCCCGCACTGCACCAGCAACGAGCTCTACAAGGGCATCCTCGACGGCAGCTCACGCGCGGTCTTCAACGGCCGCATCATCGTCGATCCCGGCGCCCAGAAGACCGACGCCATCCAGTCCAACCGCAATCTCCTGCTCTCTTCGGGCGCCCTGGTGAACTCGAACCCACAGCTCGAGATCTTCGCCGACGACGTCCGCTGCACCCACGGATCCACCGTCGGCCGGCTCGACGAGGAGGCGGTCTTCTACCTGCGCTCGCGCGGCATCGGCCGCGCCGCCGCCGAGAGCCTGCTGACCTACGCTTTCGCCGCCGAGATCGTCCAGATGGTGCCGGTGGCCGAGGTTCGGGAACGGCTCGAGCAGCACCTGGTCGACCGCCTGCCTCACGGTGAGCTCGCGAGGGAGGCGTTTTGAAGGTGCCAGGTCCGCAGTTCCGCAGTTGTGCGGCGTCTTCAGGCCGCTCCGCTGGGCCACGTGAAACACAACTGCGGAACTGCGGACCTGGCACCTCCGGAATCCTCGACGTCGAGCGAATCCGGGCCGACTTCCCGGCGCTGGCCCAGGAGGCTCACGGGCGACCGCTGGTCTACCTCGACAATGCGGCCACCACCCAGAAGCCGCGTCGGGTCATCGACACCGTGACCCGTTTCTACGAGCGCGACTGCGCCAACGTCCACCGCGGGGTCCACCTGCTCTCCCAGCGCGCCACGGTGGCGTACGAGAGCGCCCGCACCACGATCAAGAACCACCTTGGAGCCGCAGACAGCCGTGAGATCGTGTTCACCCGCGGCACCACCGAGGGCATCAACCTCGTGGCCTCGAGCTTCGTCAGGCCTCGGCTCGAGCCCGGCGACGAGGTGCTCATCACCGGCATGGAGCACCACTCCAACATCGTCCCCTGGCAGCTGCTGTGCGAGACGACAGGCGCCGTGCTCAAGGTCGTCCCCATCACCGACTCGGGCGAGCTCGAGCTCGACCGCTACGCCGAGCTGCTGTCCAATCGGACGCGGATCGTCGGCGTCGTGCACATCTCCAACGCGCTGGGCACGGTCAACCCGGTCCGAGCGATGATCGAGCTGGCCCACGCACGCGGCGTGCCGGTGCTGGTGGACGGCGCTCAGGCGGTGCCGCACGGGCGGGTCGACGTGCGCGCCCTGGACTGCGACTTCTACGTCTTCTCCGGCCACAAGGTCTACGGTCCCTCGGGCATCGGCGCCCTCTACGGCAAGCGCGAGCACCTGCTCGGGATGGTCCCATACCAGGGCGGCGGCGACATGATCCTGTCGGTGACCTGGGAGGGCACGACCTACGCCGAGCCGCCCCACCGCTTCGAAGCCGGGACGCCCAACATCGAGGGCGCCATCGGCCTCGCCGCCGCCCTCGACTACCGCGACTCTCTCGGGCTCGACGCGGTGGCGGCGCACGAGTCCGAGCTGCTGGCGCTCGCCACCGACGCAGTGCTGGCGATCCCCGGCGTGCGGCTGATCGGCACCGCCGACCGGCGCGCCGGCGTCCTCTCCTTTGTCATGGACGGCGTCCACCCGCACGACATCGGCACCATCCTCGACAGTGACGGGGTGGCGGTGCGCGCCGGCCACCACTGCGCCCAACCGGTGATGAAGCGATTCAACATCTCGGCCACAGTGCGCGCCTCGTTCGGGGTCTACAACACCGCCGACGAGATCACGCGGCTGGTTGAGGCACTGCACAAGGTCAAGGAGGTCTTCGGCTGATGTCCGACATGCGCGAGCTCTATCAGGAGGTCATTCTCGACCACAACCGCAAGCCGCGGAACTGCTACGTCATGGACTGCGCCAACCGGTCGGCGGATGGTCACAACCCTCTGTGCGGCGACACCGTCAAGGTCTACCTGCGGATCGAGGACGGGATCATCGAAGAGGTCAGCTTCCAGGGCGCGGGCTGCGCCATCTGCACCGCATCGACCTCGCTCATGACCGAGTCGGTCAAGGGCAAGACCGTTGCCGAGGCCGAGCACCTGTTCGACGAGTTCCACCACATGCTCACCGGGGTCGCCGCCGAGCAGGGCGTCGAGCTCGGCAAGCTCAAGGTCTTCGAGGGCGTCCGCGAGTACCCAGTGCGGGTCAAGTGCGCGACGCTGGCCTGGCACACGCTCCATGCCGCCATGGAGGACGAGGACGAGCCGGTGACGACGGAGTGAGTTGTTAGTTCTTAGTTTTTAGTTCTCAATTCTCAATTATCAGTCAATATACCAATATTTATAATAGAGAATCAAAAATTAAGAAATGAGAGTTGCGTGAGGTTGACGTGAGCACCGACATCAAGCAGCGTGTGATTGACGCGATCCAGACCGTCTACGACCCCGAGATCCCGATCAACATCTGGGAGGTCGGGTTGATCTACGACGTCGCTGTGGACGACGAAGGCCACGTCCGCGTGCTCATGACCCTGACCTCGCCCAACTGCCCGGTGGCGGAGTCACTGCCCATCGACGTCGAGGAGAAGGTCGAGGCCGTCGACGGCGTGACCTCGGTCGAGGTCGAGATCACCTGGGACCCGCCGTGGGACCCCGACATGATGTCCGAGGCCGCTAGGCTCGAGCTCGGGTTCGACTAGCGACGGTTCGTCGGACGAGTCGCCGCGGAGCCTCGCAGGCCAGGAGACCGACACTCACGGCGCGTCGGAGCGGTCGGTCCCGGGCTCGCGCCAGTCGAAGCGCTCGATCTCCTCGATCGGGACGGTGTCGGCAACGAGGAGCATCACCGCCCGCCGGCCGTCGGTGAAGAAGGGGTCGCCGGTGAGGTTGCCGCGCGGCTCGTCCATGCGAATCTCCCCGACGCCGCCGGCCCAGCCGAAGACGGCCAGCGACTGCCCCCAGAGGAAGTCCTGCAGGAGCGAGGCGCGGGTCTCGTCGACGTCCGGATCGATGCGGTGGGTGGTCAAGGTGGGGCTCTTGGTCGTGATCCGGGTGCCGATGTCGCGGCTGATCTGGCCGATGGCCACCGGCAGGCCCCTGTAGGTCACCGGCGCCTTCCAGAGTCGGAGGTGGTTGCGGTAGTGGATGTTCGAGCGGACCTTCTGGAGCGCGATGTCCTGCGGCCGCCCGTACACGTAGAGGTCGCTGACGGGCGCGTGGCGCCAGGCGCCGCCGAAGATCCCGAAGACACCGGTCTTGACGGCCGAGCCGGCGGTCAGCGCCGCCGTCGGGTCCCAGCCCATGCGCAGGAAGGCTGGCCACACGGCCTCCTCGGCACCGATGATGACCAAATTCAGGGGGTCCCCGGTCTTGCTGCCGTCCTTGTTGGTGACGAAGGCCGGCTGGGCCTCGATCCACGCGAGCAGCCCGTCGTCGTCGAGATCGACGATCTCGTCGTCGTCGTACAGCTCGACCTCGGCAATCCGATGGTAATCGGCCGTGAAGCCCGGAAGCTCGAACACGAACTCGAAGTGCTCCGCCGAGCGCTTGCCGATCACGGTTACACGAACCCACCGGGCGCCCAGGTCCCGGTTGGCGTAGACGAAGCCCGACACCGTCTCGCCGGCGGGCACGACGTACGGCATCCGCTCCTCGTAGAAGTACTCGCGCTTCTCCCGGTTGGCTCTCTTCGACCACATCCAGTGGCTCTTCTGAGCGGCCTCCAGGGCCGAGAAGTACTCGGGATCGACGCTTCGCGGCAGGAAGGCCAGGGTCTCGCCGGTCGCGTTGTCGATCTCGACCCAGATCGGCTGGATCTTCCTCTTGTAGAGCTTGACGTCGAACAGCGCTTTCGACTCCTCGGCCGACGGGATCGCGACGGTGACCGTGATGCCGTTCCTGGTTTCGGTCTGGGCCCTGTCGGTGAAAGGTACCTGTTCCACGGGTGTCGGGCTGAAGGTGCGGCAGCCGGCGAGCACGCCCGCCAGCATCACGACCGCGGCCGTCACGAACGATAGGGAGGTCGGTGTCCGTCGCATGTCGTTCATTTCTCCTTCCCGTGCCCGCTCGACCGACCACCTCCCGGTCGACGGGCACGTCAGGGGCTCTCCCCGGCATCAGAACGAGAACGTCACATGGGCGCCGAGGTAGTTGAACCTGTACCGGATGGCGAAGGTCTCGTCCTTTTTCTCCGAACGATACTCGATGTCGGTCCCGCCCAGGCCGGCGCCGATCCCGAACAGATCCGAGACGGCGTACTCGAAGCTGAAGTCGGCCTCGAGCACGCGGCCGCTGTGGGTCGAGATCGACAGGTCAACGACG
>Ga0316576_10000848_pt1 | contig 15508 bp, 14 predicted proteins | sample S0NA_FD_203075 | JGI IMG/M metagenome (GOLD analysis project Ga0316576, IMG submission 203075) | Rhizosphere microbial communities from salt marsh grasses in Alabama, United States - S0-2_050615r3r5 | ecosystem: Host-associated > Plants > Roots > Rhizosphere | place: USA: Alabama | collected... | reverse complement strand
CGCCGCCCACCCGGCCGCAGTGCATCAGCTGGAGGATCGCCTTGGAGTCGTACTTGTGGATCACGTCGGCGATGCGCTTGAGGCCCGGGATGAACTTGTCGTCCCAGATCGCCATCATGCCGACGTAACCCTTGCCCTCGGTGCGCGGGTCGGTGTAGGCGCCCTGCGTCGTGACGATCCCGGCGCCGCCCCGGGCCTGGGCCTCCATGTAGGCGATCTCCTTCTCGGAGACCCAGCCGTCACCGTAGTTGAAGTTCGTCTCGGTGGAGGCGTACTTGATGCGGTTCTTCAGCTCCAGCTTCCCGATGCGGAAGGGGGAGAAGACATGGGGGTAGAGCTTCTCGCCGGGTTTCATCTCACTCCATCTCCTTGGACTTGTTGTTATCCACCCACCCGCCACACCGGACTGCTTCGAGCGCTTGACACGTCGGTTGGCCTCTTCGAAGAATCTGCCCATGACCGACAACGAGACCCCGACCACCAGACGCCGTCCTCTCACCGCCACCCTCAGCGAGGAGGAGCGGCTGCTCCTCGCGACCCGCGAGCTCGAGGCCTCCCAGCAGGCCTGGGACGCGGCCGAGGTGCTGGTCAGCCAGCAGCTGCACCGGGAGGGCCTCTCCCGGGGCTACTTCGCCCTGTTCCACGCCGCGCGGGCCCTGCTGCTGCGCGAGGGCTACGACGTCCGCGGCCCCAACGAGGTGCTCGAGATCCTCAGCCTCCGCTTCGCCGGCGTGGGCGAGATGCCCCCCGAGGCGCCGGCGGTGCTGGCCCGGGGCCAGCGCTACCGCGAGCTGTGCGACTGGGGTGTGGGCTGGGTCGTGACCCCCGAGCGGGTGATGGCCGAGCTCGAGGTCTACGAGGAGCACTGGACCGGGCTGCTCGCGATGCTCGCCGCCAGGGGCGTCCGGGACGACAGCTAGCGGCTCGTTTTCGAGCGAGCGTTCGATCATGGCGGGCACATCCTACCCTCGCGGGGTAGCGGGGGCAAGGCGTGGCGGTCAGGCCGTGACGCGCTCGGGCAGGGCCGGGCCCGGGGTCTCCTGCTGCACCCCGGTGATCCGATTCTCGTGGTCCACCCGTACCACCCGGGGGACGTGAGCGGCGATCTCGGCCTGCTCCAGCTCGACGTAAGTCGCCAGGATCACGAGGTCGCCAGGCTCGTTGAGGTGGGCGGCGGCCCCGTTGATGCAGATCACCCCCGAGCCGGGCGGGCCAGGCAGAGCATAGGTCTGGAGCCGGGAGCCCCGGGTCAGGTTCCAGACGTGGACCGACTCGTGGGGCAGGATGCCCGCCGCCTCCATCAGCTCCACGTCGATGGTGACGCTGCCCTCGTAGTCCAGGTCGGCGTGCGTGATCACCGCCCGGTGGATCTTGCCGTTGAACATGGTCCTGCGCATCGGCTGTCCTTTGTTTGTGTCCGCCGGATCGTCCGGTCGGGCCAACCAATAAGATAGCGCCGCTGAGCATCGTGTAAACCGCGCGCTCCGGGCCTGTCAAGCGGGGGGCCAGACTCAGAACCACCAGCCAACGCCGAGCCTGCCCTGGGGATAGACGGAGCCCCGCCCGTCCTCGGTTCGCTCCTGCGGCGAGCAGTCGATGGGGAACCCTGGGCACTCCTTGGTGTCGCCGCCGACGAGCATGGTCAGACCGACACCCACGGAGATCGAGAGGCCGAAACGGAAACGATGCTCGTAGCCCAGGAGGTCGGCGTTGAGCCAGACCATGGGCCCCTGGCCGGGATCCTGCTCCTGGAGCCCGGCGGAGAGTCCTACCCCGACCAGAAACCGGTCAGATGCAGAGCCGAGCGCGAGCTTGGGCATCAACGACAGCTGCACCCCGCTGAGTCCGTAGCCGACCCCGGCCTCGAGCTGCAGAAACGACAGTGGCGCGTAGCCATAGGACACGCCGGCCAGCCCGACCGCCGAGCCGAGCCCGACGTCGGCCCGCAGGTGATGGTGCCACTCCGCGGCAGACTGGGCGCGGGCCTCCGCCGAGACCGTGGCAAGAACGACGACGATGGAAAAACAGGTCGTGACCAATCTCATGGTGAATCACCTCTGGCTCGAGGCATATTGCAGAGGCGATGCCAACCCGCTCGAGCACGCCGTCCGCCCTGTTTCCGGTTTGTTAGCTGGACGGTGTCGGTATCCCACCGCCGGAGCCTGGGCAACCCTCACCATCCACGTCAACGGGTCGCGCCGGGGCCCTGGTCGGTGGTACCCTCGGGGCCCTTGCGGTTCGCTTGCCTCTCGATACTGGCCGCCCTGTGCTGCCTGCCCACCCCGGCCCGGGCCGGCGGGTTCGCCGTGCCCGAGATCGGTACACGCAAGACCGCCATGGGCGCGATGATCGGCCGCCCCGACGATCTGTCGGCGGTCTACCACAACCCGGCGGGCCTCGTGCTCAGCCCGGGCACGAACCTCTACCTCAACACCGGCCTCTCGCTGATCGAGACCCACCTGCGTATGCGGCCCTGGACCTACAGCGACCGCTACATCGACGTGCAACCGGACGCCGAGGGTTTCTACCCCGAGGTCACGCCCTCCCGGGCCTTCGCCGTGATCCCGATGATCACCGCCTCGACCAACCTGTGGACCGAGCGGCTCGCCGCGGCGATCTCGCTCTACGTGCCCAACGCCGCCGGCGCGGCGTTCCCCGAGGACGAGATCTCGCGCTACCACCTGGTGGACTCCTACGTGGTCGCCGGCTACGCGACCCTCGCCCTGGCCTACCGCGTCGCCCCCTGGCTCTCGGTGGGCGCGGGCCTCAACCTGATCTACATGCGCCTGCACGCCCAGCGCTTCTTCTTCCCGGTGCTCGAGGGCGTGGACCTCGGCGTGCTGTTCGGCAAGAACGCCGAGCTGCGCATCGACGGCGACGACTTCACCGCCGGGGGGACCCTGGGGCTCCTGTTCCAGCCGCTGGCCGGGCTGAGCCTCGGCCTGGTGGTGATCAGCCGCTCCGACCTGGCGCTGGAGGGGCCGGTCTCGCTCAAGATGGGCGACGACAGCCCGGGCGCGGGCAACATCCTCGAGGGGACCCAGACCACCTCCCTGGTGATCCCCTGGACCCTGCAGTGCGGCGCGAACTACGACATCGGCCGCTTCGTCGAGGTCGGCGCCGAGCTGCGCTACTACTTCTACCGCGACTTCAAGGAGCAGCGCACCGAGATCGAGGGGATCGATCTGATCAAGGAGCTCGTCACCCCGAAGAACTACCACGACTCCTGGCAGGTCTCGGGCGGGGTCAAGGTCACCCTGCCGCCGCTCCCGTCCCTCGAGCTGATGCTCGGCATGCACTACGACAGCACTCCGGCGCCGGACAACACGGTGAGCGCCGAGACGCCCACGTTCAACCACGTCGGCCTGCACATGGGCGGGCGCTACCGGCTGGGGCGCTACCGGCTCGCGCTGACCTACGCGCGCTACTTCTACATCGAGCGCGAGACCTCCGAGAGCCTGACCAACCCGCCCTCCAACTTCCGCGCCTCCGGCGGCAACAACATCATCACCCTGGTGCTCGAGGCGCACTTCGCACCGGCCATCGGCCTCGGGCGCTGAGGGCGCCGTGAGCAGGTACGCCATCTTCCTCCGGAGCGAGGTGCCGTCGCTCGAGGTTGTCTGGGACGAGGGCACCCCTCCCGTCGAGGCGCTGCGAGAGGCCGGTCTCGAGGCCGGCGACATCGCGCGGCACGGGACGCTCGGGGAGCCGCTGCGGACCCGCTACGGACCGTGGCTGACTTTTCCTGCCGGCGCCCGCGTGCTGGGCTCCGATCACGAGCTGGTCCACGTCGAGCTCCCCCGCGCGCCCAGGATGCTCTACGCCATGTGCGGGCTCGCCTTCTCGGGCAAGTCCACCTTCGCCCACCGGCTCGCGTCGCGGGTCGGCGCCGAGGTGGTGTCGCTGGACGCGATCCTCGGCGCACGCGGCCTGTACGGCGGGGACGGCTTGCCCGTCGAGGCCTGGGAGCGCGCGAGCCACGAGGCGCTGGATCGCATCCGCGCGCTGGCGGGTGCGCCGCGCTCGGTGATCCTCGACGATACCTGCTCGCGGCGCTTCCTGCGCGAGCGCTACCGCGAGCTCGCCGACGAGCTGGACCTCGGCTTCCTGGTGATCCACCTCGCCCCGCCGCTCGCGCTCGTGCGGGCGCGGATGGCCGAGGCGGCCCGGACGGGCAGCCGGCGTACGCTCCGGCCCGGGGTCTTCGAGGCCCACCTGGCCGACTTCGAGCCACCCGGCGCTGACGAGGCGGTGGTGCGGCTGGACGACGAGAGCGCGGCGGAGCGCTGGATCGCGGCGCAGGCGGATCGTCACGGCTAACGCAAGACAGGAGCGGAAACATGGAGCAGGCCACGGAGCACGACATCATCGTCTGGGGCGCCACCGGCTTCACCGGCCGTCTGGTGGCCGAGTACCTCGCCGGCGAGGGCCGGACCGAGGGCCTGCGCTGGGCCATGGCCGGGCGGAGCCGTCAGCGGCTCGAGGCGCTGCGCGGCGAGCTCGCGCGGCGGGGCCTCGACGTCGCCGACGTGGGCTTGCTGGTGGCGGACAGCGCGGACCGGGCGTCCCTGGACGGGCTGGTCGCCCGCGGCCGGGTGGTGATCTCCACGGTGGGGCCATTCGCGCGCTACGGCTCGTCGCTCGTCGCGGCCTGCGCCGAGGCGGGGGTCGACTACTGCGACATCACCGGCGAGGTGCACTGGATGCGGCAAATGATCGAGTCGCACCACGAGCGGGCGCAGCAGAGCGGCGCGCGCATCGTCCACGCCTGCGGGTTCGACTCCATCCCCTCGGATCTCTCCTGCCTGATGGTCCAGGAGCACGCCTTGGCCACGGCGGGCCGCCCCTGCCGCTCGGTGGCCTACTACCTGCGCAGGATGAAGGGCACCTGGAGCGGCGGCACGGCGGCGACCATGCTCTCCACCCTCGAGCTGGCGCGGAAGGACCGCGAGGTGGCGCGCCTGCTCGCGGATCCCTACGCCCTGAGCCCCGCCCGGGGCGAGGACGGCCCGGACCAGCGCGGCGTGCTCTTCGACCGCGACCTGGGCTGCTGGACCGCGCCGTTCCTGATGGCGCCGATCAACACCCGCGTCGTGCGCCGGTCCAACGCGCTGCTGGGCCACCGGTACGGCGAGGGCTTCCGCTACCGCGAGGCGGTCGCGCACTGCGGGGCGGCCGGGTTGCCCCGGGCCCTGGCCACCGCCGCCGGGGCGGCGGGCCTGATGGCGGGCATGCTCTTCCCGCCGAGCCGGGCGCTGATGCGGCGCTTCGTGCTCCCCGCGCCGGGCGAGGGTCCGAGCCGTGAGGTGCGGGACGCGGGCCACTTCGACGCGACGGTCCTCGGGCTGCTGCCCGACGGCGCGAAGATCCGGGCCCGGGTGGCCGCGCGGGGCGATCCGGGCTACAAGGCCACGGCGATGATGGTCGCCCAGTCCGCGCTTTGCCTCGCCCTGGACACCGAGATCCCCCGGCGCGGCGGTGTGCTCACCCCGGCCTGCCTGGGGATGACGCTCGTCGAGCGGCTGCGCCGGGCGGGGATGACCTTCGCCGTCGAGTGACCCGGTTGGCCGCGGGGGAGCGCGCTGGTATTCTGAAAGCTCCCGGTGAGCATCTTGTTTCGTGTGGCGATCATCGCGCTGCTCGGGTCGGCGAGCGGCTGCAACGTGGCCCTTCCGCTCGAGCGAGGAAGCGGTCCGGCGTGGGACGGCGTCCAGGTGCCAGACCTCCAGGGCCCGGTTGATGCGCTGGACGCATCTGCGGCCCTGGATCAGACGCGGTCCGACCTGTCCGGGCCCGATTTGCCCCGGCCCGACCTCTGGCTGTCCGACACGAAGGCCTCGCCCGATGCGTCGCTGCCGGACACGAAGGCCTGGCCCGACACGGCCTGGCCCGACGTGGCGCCCGCGCCCGACACGAAGGCCTGGCCCGACGTGGCGCCCGCGCCGGACACGAAGGCCTGGCCCGACGTGGCGCCCCCGCCGGACACGAGCCCCGTGAACGACGTTGGAGGGGGCGCGGCCAAGATCGTGATCTCCGAGATCATGGTCAACCCCAAGGGAACCGAGCCCGCCGAGGAGTGGTTCGAGGTGTACAACAGCGGTGCGGCGAGCGCCGACCTGGCCGGATGGACCATCCGCGACGGCCCGACCACCGCGCACAATCACGTGATCGCCGCGAGCGTCGTGGTCGGGCCCGGACAACGCGTCGTGCTCGCCGCCGCGGCCAACCCGAAGGTGGGCAGCGTCTACAGCTACAACCCAACCAACGACACCAACGGCATCTCCCTGGCCAACGACGGCGACTACCTCGAGCTGCTCGATGCGGGCGGCAAGTCCGTCCACAAGGTCACCATCCCGCCGGAGTGGGGCCTGACCGAGGGTTACTCCTGGTCCTACAACAGCACCGGCACCTCCTGGTGCCAGGAGACGGGCAAGGCCTACGACGGCAAGAACGTGGGCACGCCCGGGGCGCCCCCCGGGTGCTGAGCGTTTCGCAACAGCGTGGCGCTTCGTCGCCGACACCGGCTATCCTCGGCCCATGGGTTACCGGGAAGATCTCGAGGCAGCGATGGCGCGGGTAGCGGCCCTGGAGTCCGAGCTGAGGCGCGCCCAGGACGGCGCGGCCGCCGAGGCCGCCGAGGAGCAACTGCGGCAGGCCAGCGCCGAGCGCGACAGCGCCCGCAAGCGGGCCAGCGAGCTCGAGAAGGCGCTGACCAGGGCCCAGCGCCGGCTCGAGAAGCTGGAGCAGGAGCGCCGCAAGGAGCTCCGCGAGCAAGCTCGCGAGGAGAAGCCGCCGGTCTCCATCAAGGGCATGCCGTCGCTCTTCGACCACAACCGGAGCCAGGCGCCGCTCTCCGGTCAGGGGGCCGGGGTACTCTGCCCGCGGTGCCTCGCCGCCGGCGAGCGGGTGGAGATGAAGGTGGGAAAGCTCGGCATTCGCATGGCCCAGGAGCACGTGCAGCAGGTCTGGTGTCCGCGCTGCGCCGAGGTGGGCTGGAAGCGGGGGTAGCGCCGTCCCGCCGCTGGAAGAGGATCGGGAGGAGGAGCAATGCGGAACCTGGAGCTGGAGGCGGCCATCGCCGAGGCGCCGGAGAGCGTCGAGCGCTACCGCGCCTACGCGACCTGGCTCGAGAATAACGGCGACCCCTGGGGCCAGTTGATCGCCGCGCAGATCGCCGCCCACGAGGAACCGCCGCGCAAGCGCAAACAAAAGGCCGCGGCGCGCAAGGCGCTGGCGCGCTACATGGAGGAGTGTCACCCGGGCGTGGCGTTCCACCTACCAGAGTCGCCGTACCCCGAGGAGAACATCGAGCGCGTCACCTGGCGCCTTGGCTTCGTGGAGGCGATGGAGCTCAGGGGGCTGAACCAGCCCCTGCTGGACCAGGGGCTGGCCTTTGCCCGCTCGCGCGAGGCAGCGCTGATCCGACGCCTCAACGTCTCCTTCACGCCGCTCGCGGAGCTCCCCGACCTGTCGCAGCTCACCTACCTGGAGCAGCTGGACCTCGGCGCGACCGGGATCCGCGACATCGGGCCGGTCGGCGGGCTCCAGCGGCTGCGTTTCCTCAGCATCGCCTTCACGAAGGTGTCGGACCTGGCGCCCCTCGCTCGCCTGGAGGCGCTGGAGTCGCTCAGCCTGATGGAGACCGACGTGACCGATCTGACCCCGCTCCACGGCCTGCAGCGGCTGAGGGACCTGATCCTGTTGAAGACCGCGGTGGGCGATGAGCAGGTTGACGCGCTCAAGGCGGCGGTTCCGACCCTGCGGCGGCGGGGGCGGATCGATCGCTGAGCAGGAAACCCCCGCTTCTCCATCAGGATGCTCGGCTTTGGCGCCACGTTGGCGAGATGGGGCGTGCCCGTGGCACGATGTGGAGGATGCGCGCTGTCTTCTGGCTTGTGCTCGGCGCCTTTGCGGTGACGGGTTGTGTCCGGCAGGGCTTCGGCGTGTCGGGCTCGCCCGACGCGCGAGCCGACACCAGCGTCCCGGACCTGACCATCGCTCCCGAGGTTGCGGCAGATGACGGTGTGCCGGATGCCCAGGTGCCGGACGCCCCTCCGCCCGACGCGGAGCCCTGGCCCGCCGAGGGTCGCTGGTCTCCGACGAGCGCGTCGCCGCTCTCGGCGCGCCTGTGGGTCAACGCGGCCTGGACCGGCAACGCCTTCGCCGTCTGGAGCGGGGCGCTGAACCTCGCCTACGACGGGACCACGGACGGCGCGCTCTACGATCCCGTGACCGAGACCTGGAGCGCGATGAGCGCGACCGGCGCGCCCTCGGCGCGACACACTCCCTCGCACGTCTGGGATGGAGCGAGCCTGCTGGTCTACGGCGGCGCCCAGAAGTTCGGCGTGGTCCAGGACGGCGGGCGCTACGACCCCCAGAGCGACAGCTGGATCGCCCTGGGCGCGACCCCGGGCCGGCGCATCTACCACGTGGCCCTGTGGACCGGCAGCCGGATGCTGCTCTGGGGCGGATGGGGCGACGGGATCCACAAAGACACGGGCTTCGCCTACGACCCGCAGGCCGCCACCTGGACGCCGATGGCGACGAGCGGCGCGCCCGGCGGCCGGAGCTTCGCCGGCGCCGTGTGGACCGGCAGCGAGCTGCTGATCTGGGGCGGGTGCGACGGGGCGATGGGGACCTGCGCCGGCATCAAGGGCGACGGCGCTCGCTACGACCCGGTGGCCGACCAGTGGACGCCGATGGCCACGAGCGGCGCGCCCGCGCCGCGCACGGCGCACAGCGCCGTGTGGACCGGCAGCCGGATGATCATCTTCGGTGGGTGCGCGAACGCGAACACGGCGCCGACCGTCTCCGGATCAGCAGCCTATGATCCGGTGAGCGACAGCTGGTCCCCGCTCTCCACGGCGGGAGCGCCGGCGGACCGCTGCGGCCACGCCGCGGCCTGGCTCCCGGGGATCAAGCGCATGGCGATCTGGGGCGGCTGGGACGCGAGCGCGCGCGGCGACGGCGCGCTCTACGATCCGGTGAGCGACAGCTGGTCGCCCATGGCCGACGCCGACGCGCCCGTGCCGCGGCAGCGCTTCGCCTTCGCGGCCAGCGACCGCTGCCTGTTCATCTGGGGCGGCGGCGACGCCGCGGGTACGCCCCTGGACGGCGGCGCGCTCTGGTGCGGCGGGCCGCCGCCCTGAGCGCGAATCAGAGGCCGCAGGTCCCGGACAGTTGCCGCGGCCGAGGCCGGAGCAACGCGGCGTCCCTCGTCGCGGTTTGTCGTGGCGGGGTCCGGTAACCCGTTGAAGCCCCGTCGGGCGAGCCGCGCGCGCGGGCCCGGACCGCGACAATACCCGGACGAACGAATCGTCCCTCGCCGTATTGTCGCGGTTTGTCGTGGCGGGGTCCGGTAACCCGTTGAAGCCCGTCTCAGCGGCAGCGCTTGCGGCCCATGCGGGCGTGCTTGCGGCCGTTGAAGTAGACCACGCTGCGGCTCTGCACGCGGTAGGGGATGCGGAAGCTGCTGCCGTTGCGGCGGGTGACCAGGACGTTGCCCCGCGAGGCGCCGCCCTCCACGCGCCAGCGCCCCGCGCCCCCGGACTGCCCGGCCGAGCCCCAGCCGCTGCCGCTGTAGCCCGACTCGTAGGAGGAGAGGTAGGTCCCGTTGGGGCAGAAAGAGAGCACCGACTCGCTGCCTCCGCCGCCGCTCAGCGTCGAGCCGCCAGAGTAGCTGTACCACTCGCCGGCGATGATGTTGCGGGCGGGCGAGACCTTGGGCTTGAAGAAGAAGACCGCCTTGGCCACGGCGTCCACGCGCTTGCGCAGCACGCCGAGCTTCTGCGGATCGGTCGTGGTGATGCCAACCAGGGTGACCGTGCCCTGCTTGCCGATCACCCCGACGGCGCGCACCCAGAGCGGCGTGCCGTCCTTGGCCTTGCCCCGCACCTCGCTGTGGACGCCCCGGCCAGCGGGCAGGGACATTTTCTGCGGCGTCGGGACCTGCGGGAACGTGCCCAGCTCGGCGAGGGACGAGCTCAGCGCCCGCCCGAGCGCGGCGGTGTCGGTGACCGAGGTGGCCTCGACGATGATCATCCCGGCCTCGGTGTTGCTGGCGATGACCAGCGAGTCCTCGCGCTTGCCGAGCTTCCAGCCCCGGGGCACACGCAGCCCCCAGCCCTCGTACTCGGAGCGGTAGGTCGAGCCGCTCGCCGCCGGACCGGCCGGGGGCGGGGCCGTCGGGGCCGCCGGCGCGGGCGTCGGTCCGGGCCGGTGCGGGGCCCGGCCCGGGGGGGCCTTGCCCGGGGCGGGAGCGACCGCGGCTCCGCCCTGGCGGCGGTAGAGCGAGCGCTCCCCGTCCATGGTCACCACCAGACCCTGCGGGCCTACCTGGGCCACGAAGGGCAGCGAGTCGCCGGTGGGCGCGCGGACCTTGCCCCGCAGCGCGCCGCCCCGGACCGTGCCGGAGAGCGACATCCGCATCCCTCCGGCGGCGACGGAGCCAGATACGGTCGCGCCGCGCTGGCTGAGCACGATGCGCTCGCCGTCGCTGTTGACGTAGGTGCCGTCGAAGGGGGCGGCGTGGAGGGCGAGGGGGACGAAGAGCGCGGCAAGCGCCAGGGTCATGGCGCAGCGGCGGGGCAGCGTACGGCGGGTGCTTCTCACGTGTTTCCTCCAATCAAAGAAAGCTGACTTCGAGTTGGTAAGGGATCCACGAATCGCCGCCGCGGTCAACCGCGGCCGCCTCGATCAGGGGCAGTTCTGCGAGGTGACGTAGGTCCCGGCCGAGACCGTCGATTTCTCGCCGAACTTGAACGGCACCGACTGGCACCACCAGATGCCGCAGTTCTTCTGCACCTGGCAGTGCAGGTGCGGCCCGGTGGACCAGCCGCTGTTGCCCGACTTGGCGATGGCCTGGCCCTGCTTCACCGTCTGCCCCTTGCTGACCAGGCTGGAGGAGATGTGCATGTACAGGCCGACTGTCTTGTCGGAGTGCAGGATTTCGACGGTGTTGGCGTAGTTGGCGCAGCTCGAGCCGCCGCCGTTGTAGCAGGGATCGCCGGGCTTGGAGACGATGCGGACGCGGAGCACGGTGCCGCCGCGCATCGCCCGCAGGGTGGTGCCGACGGGCATGCCGAAGTCGTAGGCGAAGGCGTCGGTGCCCGAGTGGCTCGAGGTGTTGTTCCCGTTGGTGCACATGTGGGTCGTGCCGCAGGTGAAGGGCGCGAGGTAGGCCGCGCTGGTCTTGCAGGTGTCGGGGGTGCCGGCGGGGGCCTCGACGCAGCCGTCCGCGCAGGCCTCCTTCACCGACCACGTCCCGTTCGGGCAGTAGAGGATGTCCTTGTCGTGCTTGGGCAGCAGCGGGACCTGGCAGCCCCGCTTGGCCGCCTCCTTGGCCACGCCCGTGCCACACCAGGCCTCCTTCACGAAGCAGGTACAGACGGGCAGGCCCGCGTCCGGGGGGAGCGTGTCCGGCGGGAGGCTGTCCGGCGCGAGCCCGTCGGTGTCGCCAAGGTCCGCGGCGGGCGCGCCGTCGGGCGAGGCCAGCCCGGCGTCGGAGCCGAGATCGGCCAGAGGATCATCGGCGCTGCCGGCGCAGGCCGCAACAAGCAGAGCCAGAAGCAGGGGGGCGGGGGCAAGAACGGCCTTCATGGAGCAGGACGAATGCAAGCCCGGTGCCGGGTACATCCCCGTGATCTGCAATGATCGACGGGAACGCCCGGTTCCCAGGTGCAAACGATGGTCCGCACGGTGACGCCCCACCCGGCGCCGTGAGACCCACGGGTTCCCGTTGTGTGGTCGAAAGCACGCAGAATCAAGGCGGCGGGGGCCGCGGTTCCCCGCGCGCACGCAAGTTGCATGGAGCCAGCACCAACAACGTCATGTGTGAGGAGGGCCGGACCTTGACCTGGGGTGTCGCGCCGTTGCCCGAGGGCGCGCCGAGCTCGTTGCGGATGTCCATGGACGCCAAGGACCCCGTGCAGCTGGGCAAGTACGAGGTGCTCTCGCTCCTCGCGCGGGGAGGGATGGCGGACCTGTACATCGGCCGCCTCCACGGCGCCCTGGGCTTCAACCGCCTGGTGGTCGTCAAGCGGCTCCTGCCGCACCTCGCCGCTGACGCGCTCTTCGTCTCGATGTTTCTCGACGAGGCGCGGCTCGCCGCTCAGATCCACCACCCCAACGTGGTTCAGATCCTCGATCTCGGCCAGTCGGGGAACGACTACTACCTCGCCATGGAGCTGATCCCCGGGCCGAGCCTGGCCGCGGTCCTGCGTCACACGGGGCGCATGGGCAAGGGCGTACCCTGGCCTGTCGCCGCGGAGATCGTGGCCCAGGCCTGTGACGGCCTGCACGCCGCCCACGAGCTGTGCGACCCATCGGGCCGGCCCCTGGGGCTGGTGCACCGCGACGTGAGCCCGGGCAACCTGATGCTCACGGCCAACGGGTGGGTCAAGGTCGTGGACTTCGGCGTTGCTCGGGCGAGCGAGACGGCGAGCCGGATCGATCGGGGGTTGATGATGGGCAAGTACGCCTACATGTCCCCCGAGCTCTGTTGTGGCGAGCCGCTGGACCGCCGGGCGGACATCTTCGCCCTCGGTGTCGTGCTGTATCAGCTCCTGACGGGGCGACGTGTGTTCGAGCGCGAGACCCCGGCGCAGACCCTCGAGGCGATCCGGGCGGACCCGGTCCCCGACCCGCGGACCGTACGCCCCGACCTGCCCGCCGAGGTCGTCCCGGTGATTCGGCGAGCCCTGGAGCGGGCGCGCGACGGCCGGTTCCCCACCACCGAGGCGCTGGCCCTCACGCTACGTCGCCTGGCCCCGACCTCGCCCCACGTGGTCGCGGAGTTCCTCAATACCGACTGTGCGCTGGTGCTGGAGGGGCAGGCCCGCTCGATCCGCGAGGCCTCTCAGCTGACCTCGATCGTGTCCGCGGAGCCCGGGGAGGAGCGGGCCGCTCCCGTGCCGCGACATCGGACCGCGAGCCGTCGCCGGTACCGGCGCGTGGTCGTGATGGCGATCGCCTTCTGCCTCGCTCTCGCGGGCGGATGGCTGCTGCGGCAGGCGGTGTTTCCACCCCCGGCGCCGCTCACCCTCGGGCTGGCACCGTTGTTCGACCACGACCAGCTCCGTCGGGAGCTCGGGCCCTTCCTGGCCTACCTCGAGGACCGCCTCGGCCGGCAGATCGTGCTGGAGACAGACCGGAGCTACGACGACCTCCGGCTCGGGCTCGCCCGGGGACGGCTGGACCTCGCCATTCTGCCGCACATCCAGGTGCTGTTCGCCCGCCGGCTTCCGTCGGCACCCCGTGTGGTGGCGGCGATGCGGTACCGGGGCGCGACCACCTACCGCTCGGTCATCGTGACCCGTGACAACACCGGAGCGCGGACACTGGGAGGCCTGGTGGGTCGGTCGTTCTGTTGGGTCGATCGGAGCTCGGCGTCGGGCTACCTGGTCCCGCGACTGTTGCTACGAGAGCGCGGGCTCCAGCCCGACCGCTTCTTCGGTCGGGTGCGGTACAGCGGAAGCCACCTCGCTGCGATCCAGGACGTCATGGCCGGGCGTTGCGACGGTGCGGCGATCTCCGCCGGCTGGCTGCACCTCGCTCCCAAGCGCGGCGTGGACACGTCCCGGCTGCGGGTCATCGACGAGGCGGGGCGGATCCCCCTGGACCGGGTCTGCGTCCGGCCCGGGATGCAGACATCGCTGCGCCAGGCCCTCGAGCGCGCGCTCCTCGGCTTCGTGCCTCGACGGGACACGGGCCGTGACGTGTTGAGCCCCTTCCACCTGGTCGATGGCTTCGCCGCGCCGCGCCGCGCCGACTTCGTGACCCTCGAGCGGGCGCTGCAGAGGGAACGCATCCGGCCCCCTTGACCCGCCGTCGTCGTTTGCCGTCGAGGTGAGCTGTGGCACAATCGGCCAAGGAGGTTTCCACTTCTTGAAGACGTCGGTGCTTGTCATCGTCGCCGTCCTCGCGCCGGTGGTCGCGCAGGCCCAACCCGTTGCCGCGCGGGCCCGGCCCGTCGCCGCCACGATCCATCTGCCCGAGCGCTTCGCCACCGGTCGGGGCCAGGTCCTGGAGGAGGCGCTCTCCCGCGCTCTGACCGGGCTACGGGGCGCGAGCGCCGTGCCGCCGGAGCGGACCTTTTCCCTCCTCGCCCGCGACCCGCGGGGCATGGCGGCGCGTCGTCAGGCGGCAGATCTGCTCGCCAACGCTATCGTGCTCGTCGACCGGCTACGCTATCCCCAGGCGGTGGAGGTCCTGAGCACGGCCCGGGCCGACGCCGTCACCGGCCTGGCGCAGCTCGTCGAGCCCAAGCTCCTCGCCGACATCGACCTCCAGCTGGGCGTTGTCCGGCACGTGATGCAGGACCGGCGGGCCCGTACGCAGCTCGTACACAGCTTCGCTGTTTTTCCCGGGCGTTCCGTCGAAGCGCGCGGGCGGTCGCCCAAGGTGGTGCAGGCGCTGCGGGAGGCCGCGCTTCGCGCCCGGCGGTCCCGACCGCCGCTGCCCACCGTGGGCGAGATGCGCCGGGCGGCCGCGTTGACCGGGGCGGATGGCGTCGTCCTGGTGACGCCGCTGGAGTCCACCGCGGCGCTGGAGGTCGTGGACGTGCGGGTGTTCCAGGGGCACAGCTGGGGTGGCGGCCGGAAGCTGGTCTGGCCGGCGGGCGCGCCCGTGAGCGAGGTGGCGTCGCGGCTCACGCGCGCGCTGCGCGCGCTTGTGGGCGAGGAGCCGGTCGTCGAGCCCGCGGGGAGAGGCAAGCAGCCCTACGCCTGGCTCGCCACCGGCCTCGCCGCGGCTCTCGCCGGAGCGGGCGCCGCGCTGTTCGTCGTCTCGAACCAGCGCATCGAGGAGGCGGAGTCGCTGGCCACCACGCCGCCGTCCGTGGAGTACGCCGATCGGGCCCAAGGGCTGGAGGAGTCGGCCCGGCGGCTGCGGACCGGCGCCATCGTCACGCTCTCCCTCGCCGGGGCGGCCACCGTGGGCGCGCTGGTGCTCTGGCTCAGCTCCGGGCCGACGGAGCGCGGGGCGGAGCAGCGGATCGCACCCTGGCGCGGCGGGGTGGTGGTCCGGTTCTGACGCATGCCCAGCCTCCCCGCCGGCGCTAAGCTCGGCAGGTACACCATCGAGGGCTCCGTCGGAGAGGGCGCCTTCGGCGAGGTGTTCCTCGCCCACTACGACGGCCCCGGAGGCTTCCGCCGCCGCGTGGCGATCAAGGTCCTCTCGCCCGAGGCGGTCGCGGCGGAGAAGGGGGTCGAGAGCTTCCACCGCGAGGGCCGCACCGCCGCCCTGCTGAGCCACCGCAACGTCATCCAGGTCATCGACGTCGGTCGGCAGGGCCCGCATCACTTCCTGGTGATGGAGCACGTGGAGGGCATCGACCTGGCCCGGTTCGGTGAGCGGGTGGGACGCGAGGTGCCGGGGTGGATCCGCCTGGGGATCATCCTGGAGGTGGCGCGCGGGCTGGCCCACGCCCACGGGCTGCGCCGCGAGGAGTGCCCCCACGGCGTCGTGCACCGGGATGTGAAGCCCCCCAACATCCTCCTCGGCGTCGCAG
>Ga0316576_10000847_pt1 | contig 15508 bp, 16 predicted proteins | sample S0NA_FD_203075 | JGI IMG/M metagenome (GOLD analysis project Ga0316576, IMG submission 203075) | Rhizosphere microbial communities from salt marsh grasses in Alabama, United States - S0-2_050615r3r5 | ecosystem: Host-associated > Plants > Roots > Rhizosphere | place: USA: Alabama | collected... | reverse complement strand
GGGTGACGAGCAGCAGACCGAGACCGTCGCGACGGTGCTCCGGCTGCAGCTCGCGGCCGGTGTCCCCGACCTTGCGGGCGACGGCACCGGTGGCGTGCGCGAGCCCCATCCACGTGGACCGGGCGGCGCGCAGGGGCAGGGGAAGCCGCGCGGCCCGGGCACCCTTCCTGGCGGTCGGGCGCGGCCGGGGAGTGCCCTTGCGGTTGGCGGGCCGGCGGGACCCGCTCCGCGCGCGGGACGTCGAGGACGTGCGTGTCGCCATGGGCGCAGGCTACGCGAGAGTCACACCGGACTCACGTGTCACACGCGGCGCGCACGCAACTCTCACCCCACCCCGGGATTCCCGCCCCCGGCGAGAAGCCCGCAGGGGACACCGGAAGAGTCCCGATGTCACCCCTGGGGTTCCGATGCGATGCCCGGCACCCCACGACGGCTCAGGCCTCGATGACCGTGGGGAGGATCATCGGGCGGCGGCGGATGGTGCGCCCGGCCCAGCCGCCGACGGTCCGCCGGATCACTTGTTGCAGCTGGTAGCTGTCGGTGACGCCCTGGGCGGTCGCCTCGTCGAGTGCCTGCTCGATCTTGGGCCGGACCCCCTCGAAGACGTCGTCGTCCTCGACGAAGCCCCGCGCGGTGATCTCCGGCCCGGCCACGACCTTCCCGGTCATCGAGTCGATGACGACGATCACCGAGATGAAGCCCTCGTCGCGCAGGATGCGGCGGTCCTTGAGCAGCGTCTCGTCCGCCTCCCCGACCGAGGACCCGTCGACGTAGACGTAGCCGCACTCCACCGCCCCGGCCACCGAGACCCGGCCCTTCACGAGGTCGACCGCGACGCCGTCCTCGACGACGACGACGCCCCTGCGGTGCACCCCTGTCTGGACCGCGAGCTCGGCGTTGGCGACGAGGTGGCGCCACTCACCGTGCACCGGCATGACGTTGCGGGGCTTGACGATGTTGTACGCGTAGAGCAGCTCCCCCGCGCTCGCGTGTCCGGACACGTGGACCTTGGCGTTGCCCTTGTGGACCACGGTCGCCCCGAGACGCATCAGCCCGTTGATCACGCGGTAGACCGCGTTCTCGTTGCCCGGGATCAGCGACGACGCGAGCATCACCGTGTCGCCGGTGCCGACCTCGATCCGGTGGTCCCGGTTGGCCATCCGCGACAGCGCGGCCATCGGCTCCCCCTGGGACCCGGTGGAGATGAGCACGACCTGGCTGTCGGGCAGGTCGTCGAGTGCCTTGACGTCGACGAGCACGCCGTCGGGGACGCGCAGGTAGCCGAGGTCGGCGGCGATGCCCATGTTCCGCACCATCGAGCGGCCGATCATCGCGACCTTCCGCCCCGCCTTGTCGGCGGCGTCGAGCACCTGCTGCACCCGGTGGACGTGCGAGGAGAAGCACGCGACGATGATCCGTCGCTCGGCGTGACGGAAGACCTTGTCGATGGCCGAGGAGATCTCCCGCTCGGGGGTCGTGAAGCCGGGGACCTCGGCGTTCGTCGAGTCGACGAGGAACAGGTCGACGCCCTCCTCGCCGATCCGGGCGAAGGCGCGCAGGTCGGTGAGCCGGTCGTCGAGAGGCAGCTGGTCCATCTTGAAGTCGCCGGTGTGGAGCAGCGTGCCGCCGGGGGTGCGGATGCACACGGCCAGCGCGTCCGGGATCGAGTGGTTGACGGCGACGAACTCGCAGTCGAAGGTGCCCAGGCGCTCGCGGTCACCCTCGCGGACGCCGAGCGTGTACGGGTTGATCCGGTGCTCCTTGAGCTTCGCCTCGACGAGCGCCAGGGTCAGCTGCGAGCCCACCACGGGGATGTCCCGCTTCATCCGCAGCAGGTACGGCACGGCGCCGATGTGGTCCTCGTGGCCGTGGGTGAGCACGAGCGCCTGGATGTCGTCGAGCCGGTCCTCGATGTACGTGAAGTCCGGCAGGATCAGGTCGATACCGGGGTGGTGGTCGTCCGGGAAGAGCACACCGCAGTCGACGACGAGCAGCTGTCCGGCATGCTCGACGACGGTCATGTTGCGGCCGACCTCGCCGAGGCCCCCCAGGGCGACGACGCGGACGCCCTCCGCCGTCAGCGGCCTGGGCTCGCCGAGGTCGGGATGGGGGTGGCTCATCGGGTGGGCAGGGTCGCGAGAGCGCTCCGGAGGAGGTCGAGGTGTGCCGGTGGGGACTCGACGAGGGGCAGCCGGACGGTGGCGTGCTCGATGACGCCGAGCTCGACGAGAGCGGCCTTGGCCATGATCGCGCCCTGCGAGGGCCTCATGATCGCGTCGGTGACCGGGATCAGTGCGCGGTGGATGCCGATCGCGGTGCGCAGGTCGCCATGGTCGACCGCCTCGACCATGGCGCGGTACTGGTCACCCGCGACATGCCCGACGACGGAGACCACGCCCGTGGCTCCTTGGGCGAGCAGAGGCAGGTTCACCTCGTCGGCGCCGCTGAACCACAACAGGTCCGTCGCGGCCATGACCTTCGTCGCGGCCCACGAGTCGCCCTTGGCGTCCTTGACGGCACGGATGGTCGGGTGCTCCGCCAGCTCGAGGAGGGTCTCGGTCTCGAACGGGATCCCCGTGCGGACGGGGATGTCGTAGAGCATCACCGGCAGGTCGGTGGTGTCGGCGACCGCGCGGCAGTGCGCGACCAGGCCGGGCTGGGTCGGCTTGTTGTAGTAGGGGGACACGAGCAGGAGCGCGTCGGCACCGGCGTCCGCGGCGCGCCCGGCCATGTCGACGGAGTGACGGGTGTCGTTCGAGCCGACCCCCGCGACCACCCTGGCCCGCTCGCCCACCCGGTCCTTGACGGCCCGCACCAGCTCGATGCTCTCGTCGCTGGAGAGGGTCGCCGACTCCCCGGTGGTGCCGTTGACGACGATCCCGTCGTGGCCGAGCGCGAGAAGGTGGTCGACGAGACTGTGGACCCCCTTCTCGTCCACCTGGCCGTCGGGTGACATCGGGGTCACCATCGCGGTGAGGACACGGCCGAAGGGGGAGGTGCTCATGCGGGCCACCCTAGTCGCGACGCACCGGCACGCGGCCCCGGCGGGCGGCGACGGCGGCCCCGAGTAGGCTCGCGCCGTGCGCCGGTATCTCGACCTGCTCGACCACGTCCTCACCGACGGGGTCGACAAGTCGGACCGCACCGGCACGGGCACCCGGAGCGTCTTCGGGTACCAGATGCGGTTCGACCTCCACGAGGGCTTCCCCGTGCTCACGACGAAGCGGCTGCACCTGCGCTCGATCATCGGCGAGCTGCTGTGGTTCCTCCGCGGGGACACCAACGTCCACTGGCTGCAGCAGCGCGGGATCACGATCTGGGACGAGTGGGCCGACGAGAACGGCGACCTGGGGCCGGTCTACGGCCACCAGTGGCGCTCCTGGCCGACGCCGGACGGACGACACGTCGACCAGATCGCCAGGGTCCTGGACTCGATCCGCACGAACCCCGACTCACGACGCCACATCGTGTCCGCCTGGAACGTCGCGGACGTCGACGAGATGGCGCTCCCGCCCTGCCACACGATGTTCCAGTTCTACGTCCGGCCCGCGGGCGACGACGGACCGGGCCTGCTCGACTGCCAGCTGTACCAGCGCAGCGCCGACGTCTTCCTGGGCGTGCCGTTCAACATCGCCAGCTACGCCCTCCTCCTCATGATGGTGGCGCAGCAGACCGGTCTGCGGGCGGGCGAGCTCGTGCACACCCTCGGCGACGCCCACCTGTACTCGAACCACCTCGAGCAGGCGCGGCTGCAGCTCACCCGCGAGCCGAGGCCGCTGCCGACGATGCGCCTCACGCCTCGGGCGTCGATCGACGAGTACGAGCTCGACGACGTCGAGCTCGTCGGCTACGACGCGCACCCCTCGATCAAGGCCCCGATCGCGGTATGACTCGAATCAGCCTCATCGCCGCCGTGGCGAGGAACGGCGTCATCGGACGCGCCGGCGGGATGCCCTGGCATCTCCCGGACGAGCTGCGCCACTTCAAGGCGACGACGATGGGCCACACGCTCGTCATGGGACGGCGCACCTTCGACGGCGTGGGTCATCCGTTGCCGGGGCGCCGCACCATCGTCCTCACCCGTGACCCCGACTGGCACAAGGCGGGGGTGGAGGTCGCGCACACCTTCGCGGAGGCCCTCGCCCTCGCCGGCCCCTCGGACGAGGTGTTCGTCGCCGGCGGGGCGCAGGTGTACGCGGAGGCCATGCCGTACGCGCACCGACTGGTCATCACCGAGGTCGACGCCGAGCCCGACGGCGACACCTACTTCCCCGACTGGGACCGGTCGGCGTGGCGCGAGAAGTCGCGGGACCCCGCGGACGGGTGGACCCGCGTCGTCTACGAACGCGCCTGAGACGGCGTCGCCGGGACGTCGGCCACCGCGATCGCGGGTTCCATGAGGCTTCCGAGCCACACCCGGCCGTCGTGCTCGCGGACCCCGGTGCAGAAGTGCCAGTGCGACGCGTCGAAGGAGAGATCCTTCACGACGCGTCCGTCGTCGGCCAGCGCCAGCACGCGCGCGGTGCGCCGCGGCTCCGGTTTGAGACGTTCGGGAACCCGCACGGCCAGCCGGCGCAGCGCCTCCGGCCCCCGCTGGAGGACACGCAGCGTCGGGTCGGGTGGCGACGACGCGAGCGCCACCCACACCAGGCCGTCGCTCCCCAGGGCGAGGTTGTCGGGGTGACCCGGCAGGTCTTCGACCCAGGCGGTCACCTCACCCGGCTGCCCCTCGGGGAGCGCGACCCGGCGGATCCGACGGGTCGCCGTCTCGGCGACGAGCACTGCGTCCTGCGCGGGCGTCAGGCTGACCCCGTTGGCGAAGGCCAGCGCGCCGACGACCGTCTCGACCTCGCCGTCCGGCGTCCGACGGAGCAGCCGACCGCTGCGGGTGTGGGCGATGAGGTCGTCCCGCCAGTCCTCGACGTCGTAGAACGCACTGGAGTCGGTGAACCACACGGTGCCGTCGGGCCCGACGGCGGCGTTGTTCGTCACGCGAAGGCGCCGTCCCTCGGCCTCGGTGGCGAGGACGTCGACGGAGCCGTCGGACGTGTCGACCGCGAGCAGGCCCCGGCCGGCGTCGCAGACGAGGAGCCTCCCGTCCGGCAGCCACTCCAGGCCGAGGGGGCGGCCTCCCGTGGTCGCGACGGTAGTGACCGACCCGTCCGCAGGGTCGTGGACGTGGAGGCCACCGTCGGCGGTGCCGGTCCACACCCGGCCGTCCTCGCCGACGAGGACGTCCTCGGCACTCGGGCCGGGCATCGGGACCAGGTCGAGGGGCAGCATCCGTCCACCGTAGAACGTCACCGGGGCGGACGGCCCGGACTGGGACCACCGGCGATCGCACGCCCTCGGGTTAGGGTCGGGCCGTGCCGATCAACTCCCGCCGCGAGGGTGACGTGGCCCTCGTGACCATCGACCGTCCCGAGCGCCGGAACGCGCTCAACCTCGAGGCGCTCGAGGAGCTGCACGACGCCGTCGACGCCGCCGTGCAGTCAGGGGTCCGAGCCGTCGTGCTCACCGGGACCGACGGACACTTCTGCGCCGGCGCCGACCTCACCGAGCTCGAGGACGTGTCCTTCACGCGTCGCCTGGCGGAGGTCCTGGAGCACCTTGCCTCGGCGCCCGTCACGACGGTGGCCGCCGTCGACGGGTCGTGCATGGGGCTGGGGATGCAGCTCGCGGTGGCGTGCGACGTCCGGGTGGTGGCCGACGACGCCCGCTTCGCCGTCCCGGTCGCGCGGCTCGGGCTCATGGTCGACCACTGGACCATGGACCGGCTGGCCCGGTTCTGGGGCGAGGGCGCCGCTCGGCACATGACCCTCACGGCGGCGGTCTTGGACGCCGATGACGCCTGGCGGCTCGGGTTCACCCAGGTCAGAGGGGGGCTCGACGAGGCGCTGCAGCTCGCCGGTCGCGCGGCGCGGCTGGCACCGCTCACCCAGGCGGGCTCGAAGCTGGGCTTCGATACGCACCACGACAACCATGCGGAGGTGGCCCGCTACGAGGCCGCCTTCGCCCGCGCGTGGGGCAGCGAGGACCTCGCCGAGGGTCGGGCTGCGTTCCGCGAGCGCCGCGAGGCTCGGTTCCGGGGTCGCTGATGACGGACCACCGCCACGACGGCGAGCCTGCCGGCGGCGAGCACGACCGCGGCGAGGATCCTCGCCCCGCGCACGGCCACGGCCATCCGCCCGGCCCGCTCGCGGACGCGTCCGTGCGACCCGCTCGCGTCAACGACGCCCCCGCCGTCGGCCTGGTCCAGGCGGCGGTCTTCCGGGAGGTGTACGCCGGCCGCGTGCCCGACGAGGTCGTCGCGATGTTCGAGCCGCAGCCGTTCGCGCGCGCCTGGCGGCAGAGCCTCGCGGCGCCGCCGGAGGGCGTGTACCGCCTGCTCGTCGCCTGCGCCGGCGACCAGGTGGTGGGTGCTACGGCCCTGGGCCCGAGCCAGGACCCCGACACCGGGCCGGCGGCGGCCGAGGTGACGCTGCTCGCGGTCCACCCCGAGGCCCGTCGCCAGGGCCACGGCTCGCGCCTGCTCAACGCGGCGGTCGACGTGCTCCGTGAAGCGGGTGCCGAGTCGGTCGCCACCTGGCTGCTCGCCGACGACGAGGCCGGACGGTCGTTCCTCTCGGCGTCCGGGTTCGGTCCGGATGGTGCGTACCGCGACCGCGTCGTGTCCCCCGACGGACAGACGCTGCGCGAGGTGCGACTGATGTCGGCGCTGGTCGCCCCGGAGGGGGAGTGAGCCCGTCTGTAGCCCGGGAGGGGTCGGACGGTCCGGAGGCGCCCCTCCCCCGCGACCGCCGCCGCGAGGTCGTCCGGCAGTCGCTGTACGTCGGCGGGGCCACCGGTGCCTACGGCGTCTCCTTCGGGGCGCTGTCCGTCGCGTCGGGGCTGGACGTCGCGCAGACCCAGGTGCTCAGCCTGTTGCTCTTCAGCGGAGGCTCACAGTTCGCGGTCGCCGGGGTGCTCGGAGCCGGGGGCGGCGGCGCGGCGGCGGTGGCCACATCCACCCTGCTCGGGGTCCGCAACGGTCTCTACGCGCTCCAGACCTCACGGTTCCTCGGCGTGAGCGGGGTCCGCCGGCTGTTCGCGGCACAGCTGACCATCGACGAGTCCACGGCGGTCGGGGTGGGGCAGCCCGAGCCGCCGGCGCAACGTCTCGGGTTCTGGCTCACCGGCCTGACGGTGTTCGTCGGGTGGAACCTCATGACGCTGCTCGGGGCCCTCGTGGGCAACGCGCTCGGCGACCCACGGCGCTGGGGGCTCGACGCCGCCGCCGCAGCCGCGTTCGCGGCGCTGCTCTGGCCGCGGCTCCGCAGTGGTGACGCCGCGGCCACCGCGGTGCTCGCCATCCTCATCGCCCTGGTCACCACCCCGTTCCTGCCGGCCGGGGTGCCGGTGATCCTCGCGGCCCTCGCCGCGCTCGTCGTGGGGCTGCGCCGCCCCGGTCGGCACGAGGCGGATCTCGAGGGCGCGGACGGAACGCTGCCCGGATCGGACCCGGTCCCGTGAGCACCTGGCCGACGGTCCTCCTCGCGTGCGCCTTGGCGTACCTGCTCAAGCTCGCGGGCTACCTCGTGCCCGGCCGATGGGTCGAGGGCCGGCGGCGCTCGCGGGTCACGACCCTGCTGCCGGTGGCGCTGCTCGCTGCGCTGGTCGCGGTCCAGACCGTTGCCGGTGACGGAGGGGGCCTCGTCCTGGATGCGCGGGCGGCGGCACTCGCGGCCGCCGTGGTCCTGCTCCTGCTCCGCGCCAACTTCCTCGTCGTCGTCGTAGGCGCGGGCGCCGTGGCGGCGGCGCTGCGCGCCCTCGGCTGGACCTGAGGTGCCCGGGGATGAGGGCGCGGGCCCGGATCGGCGGTGCCTGGGTCAGGACGCCGCAGCCGGGCTGCTCGGGCCCTCCTCGTCGACCGGGTCCGGACGTCGGCTGCTGCCGTACCACTTGCGCTGCAGGTAGGTCAGGTCGGCCGCGGTGTCCTCCCGGAAGGCGGTGTACCCCGCCTTGAAGGGAGTCCGGACGTGGTAGACGTGCGACCCGGGGTCGAGGACGGTCACGACCCGACCGGCCGCACGAGTGAAGAAGTCGCGGTGGTCCACCATCCGGATCCCCTCGTCCCAGCGGACCCGCTGCACCGCCTCGGTCCGGGCCAGGTAGACCTGGGCGATCTTGTACCTGACCGGCAGCCCGTTGATGAGCTCTCCGTGCGGACGCAGTGGTGGGTCGTGACCGGGGAACAGCGTGTCCGCCCCGTGGTCGTAGGCGAACCACAGCGGAAGCTGCACCAGCAGAAAGCCGACCAGGTCGACGTCGGGGGTCCGGTCGAGGTACTCCACCATGCGGCTGACCCCGGAGGCCGCGGTGAAGACGATGTCGTCGTCGGTGACGAGCACGAACTCGGTGTCCACCGCATCCAGGGCCGCGTTGCGCCCCACGGCGACGCCGACGTTGAACGGCAGCGCGATCACGTCGACCCCCGGCGCCGGGGCGTCCATGGGGGCGCGCGAGTCGTCGGCGAGAACGATCCGCCCGTCGAAGACGCGGCGCGTCGAGCGGACGAGCCGGCGTGCGGTCTCGGGCCGTTCGAACGTCTTGGCCGCCATCGTGACCCGGTCGGCGGTCTCACGCCGCTGGTCCGACGACGGCCCCTGCACCCGGGCGGAATCCAGGGCCGCGACGACGCCGACCTGTGCAGCGGTCACCGCCCGGAACCCCAACCGCACGGGGGCGCCGTAGGGGGCCCGCATCCCGCGCTTGCCCAGCTCGATGACCCGTCGCCGTCCCGTCACCACGCCGCCAGCGTATCCGGGACCCGGATTCAGCCCTGGGCCCCGGATGACTACCCCACCCGCCCCTCGAGGTTGCGCGACATGCCGACGATCCGCGCCGGACATCGGCATGTCGCGCAACCTCGGGGCGGGTGACGGGCGGTCGTCAGGCGTCGAGACCGAGGATGTGCTCCAGACCCACCGTCAGCCCGGGGTGGCTGCCCACCTCGCGGACGGCGTGGAGCACTCCGGACATGAACGACACCCGGTCGAACGAGTCGTGGCGGATGGTGAGCATCTCCCCCGGTCCGCCCAGCAGCACCTCCTGGTGTGCCACCAGGCCCCGCAGGCGTACCGAGTGGACCGGGACGCCGTGGACCCTCGCCCCACGCGCGCCGTCGGGGTCGTGGCGGGTGGCGTCGGGAACCGGGTCCAGCCCGGCCTCCTCCCGCGCCGCGCCGACGAGCTCGGCGGTGCGGGTCGCCGTCCCGGACGGGGCGTCGACCTTGTCGGGGTGGTGCAGCTCCACCACCTCGACCGACTCGTAGAACCTCGCGGCCTGCCGGGCGAAGGACATCATGAGCACGGCACCGATCGCGAAGTTGGGCGCCACGAGCACCCCGACCCCGGGAGCCGCGTCGAGGCGTTCGCGCACCGCCGAGAGCCGGTCCTCGGTCCACCCCGTGGTCCCCACCACCACGTGCACACCCCGCTCGACGCAGTGCGCCACGTTCCCCGGTGACGCGTCGGGCACGCTGAACTCGACGACGACGTCGGCGCCGCCGAGGTCGTCGAGATCGTCGCCCTCGTCGTAGCGGCCGACGAGCTCGAGACCGTCCGCCTCCTCCACCGCCCGGCAGACGGTGGAACCCATCCGGCCCGCCGCGCCGATCACCGCAACCCTCGTCGTGCTCATCCCGCCACTGTAGTGAGCAGACGACCGGCCTCCCGCTCGGCCCCGGACCGCCCGTGGCGGCCCCCGCCACGCCGGCTCGTTCACCGAATGTTCACTTTCGGACCGTCGATGGCGTACCCTGGACATGAACGGAAGATGAACGCCAGCGAAACGAAAGGGTGTCAGCGATGAAGAAGGTCGCCACCCGCACCACCGACACCGGCCTGGCCGTCCGCTGGGTCCCGGTCGTCGGCAGCGACGGACGCACCCGCATGGAGATGCGCTGGAGCGCGCCGCCGAACCTGCGCAAGCGCAGCGCGGCCTAGAGACCGCCCACGACACGACGGGGCCCGCACCACCTCCGAGGTGGTGCGGGCCCCGTCGTGTCGTGACCGGGTCAGGCGTCGGTGGGTGCGCTCTCCTCCGCACGCTCACCGCGACCACGCCCGCCCCGACGGCGACGTCGCCGCGGGCGGTCGCCGCGGTCGGGACGCCCCTCGGCCGCCTCGTCGGAGCCACCGTCGTCGTCGCCCTCGTCGGACCCGGCGTCCTCGGTGTCGGCCGCGGGCGCGTCGTCGGACCCACCCTCGCCCTCGGCGAGGACCGCGGCGAGGCTGAGCTTGCCGCGGGGGTCGATCTCCTTGAGCTCGACCTGTAGCTTCTGCCCGACCGAGAGGACGTCCTCGACGGCGTCGATCCGCTTGCCACCGACGAGCTTGCGCACCTCGGAGATGTGCAGCAGACCGTCCTTGCCCGGCAGCAGCGAGACGAACGCGCCGAAGGTCGTGGTCTTCACGACCGTGCCGAGGAACCGCTCCCCGATCTCCGGCATCTGCGGGTTCGCGATGGCGTTGACCGCGGCCCGGGCAGCCTCGGCCGAGGGGCCGTCGGTGGCGCCGATGTAGACGGTGCCGTCGTCCTCGATGGAGATGTCGGCGCCGGTGTCCTCCTGGATCTGGTTGATCATCTTGCCCTTCGGGCCGATGACCTCGCCGATCTTGTCGACCGGGACCTTCACCGAGATGACGCGCGGGGCGTACGGGCTCATCTCGTCCGGGGAGTCGATGGCCTCGTTCATGACGTCGAGGATGTGGAACCGGGCGTCACGGGCCTGGGTCAGCGCGCCGGCCAGCACGTCGGCGGGGATGCCGTCGAGCTTGGTGTCGAGCTGGATGGCCGTGACGAACTCCCGGGTGCCGGCCACCTTGAAGTCCATGTCGCCGAAGGCGTCCTCGGCGCCGAGGATGTCGGTGAGCGCCGCGTACTGCGTCTGCCCGTCGACCTCCGCGGAGACCAGGCCCATCGCGATGCCGGCGACCGGCGCGCGCAGCGGCACCCCGGCGTTGAGCAGGGACAGCGTGGACGCACAGACCGAGCCCATCGAGGTGGAGCCGTTGGACCCGAGGGCCTCGGAGACCTGGCGGATCGCGTACGGGAACTCCTCGCGCGTGGGCAGCACCGGCATCAGGGCGCGCTCCGCGAGCGCACCGTGGCCGATCTCACGGCGCTTCGGCGAGCCCACCCGGCCGGTCTCACCGGTCGAGTAGGGCGGGAAGTTGTAGTTGTGCATGTAGCGCTTGCGGCTCACCGGCGAGAGGGTGTCGAGCTGCTGCTCCATCCGGAGCATGTTGAGCGTGGTGACGCCCATGATCTGCGTCTCGCCGCGCTCGAAGATCGCCGAGCCGTGGGTGCGCGGGAGCACCTCGACCTCGGCGGACAGGGCCCGGATGTCGGCCAGCCCGCGGCCGTCGATGCGCACCTTGTCGCGCAGGATGCGCTCGCGGACGAGCTGCTTCTGCACCGAGCGGTAGGCGGCGGAGAGCTCCTTCTCACGACCCTCGAACTGCTCGGCGAGGGAGGCCTTCATCGACTCCTTGATGGCGTCGATGCGCTCCTCGCGCTCCTGCTTGCCGGCGATCTGCATCGCGTCGGCCAGCTCGCCGGAGACGGCGGACTCGACGGCGGCGTAGACGTCGTCCTCGTAGTCGAGGAAGATCGGGAACTCCTCGACCGGCTTGGCAGCCTTCTCGGCCAGCTCGGTCTGGGCCTCACAGAGGACCCGGATGAACTTCTTCGAGGCCTCGAGGCCCTCGGCCACGACCTCCTCGGTCGGCGCCTGCTTGCCCTCGCTGTTGACGAGGTTCCACGTGGCGTCGGTGGCCTCGGCCTCGACCATCATGATCGCGACGTCGTCACCGGCGATGCGGCCCGCGACGACCATGTCGAACGTCGAGCGCTCGATGTCGCTGAAGTTCGGGAACGCGACCCACTGGCCGTCGACGAGGCTGACCCGCACACCACCGATCGGGCCGGAGAACGGCAGACCGGAGATCTGGGTCGACGCGCTCGCCGCGTTGATGGCGAGGACGTCGTACTGGTGGTCCGGGTTGAGCGAGAGGACCGTGATGACGACCTGGACCTCGTTGCGCAGGCCCTTGGTGAAGGTCGGGCGCAGCGGGCGGTCGATGAGCCGACAGGTGAGGATCGCGTCGGTGGACGGGCGGCCCTCGCGGCGGAAGAACGAGCCGGGGATCTTGCCCGCGGCGTACATCCGCTCCTCGACGTCGACGGTCAGGGGGAAGAAGTCGAATCCCTCGCGCGGGTGCTTGCCCGCGGTGGTGGTGGAGAGGAGCATCGTGTCCTCGTCCAGGTAGGCGGCGACGGCGCCGCCGGCCTGCTTGGCCAGTCGCCCGGTCTCGAACCGGACCGTTCGGGTGCCGAAGCCGCCGTTGTCGATGACGGCCTCGGTCGCAGTGATCTCGGGACCCTCCATGGGTCCTCCTTTTCTCTTCGTGTCGCGCCACGCGCATCGTCGTTGTGCTCGGGCGTTTCCTTCGTCGCGGCACCGTGCGGGCGCCGCGTACTACCGGTGTTCAGTTGTGGTTCTCTCTCTGGGGCGGGCGAGGCCCACCCACACGTCGAGGGCGGTCCTCACCCGGAGTGAGGACCGCCCTCGACGCGATGTCTCAACGGCGCAGACCGAGACGCTTGATCAGCGAGCGGTAGCGCTCGACGTCGATGCTCTCGAGGTAGCGCAGGAGCCGGCGGCGCCGGCCGACCAGCAGGAGCAGGCCGCGGCGGCTGTGGTGGTCGTGCTTGTGCTCGCGGGCGTGCTCGGTGAGGTCCTTGATCCGCTGCGTCAGCAGCGCGACCTGCACCTCGGGGGAGCCGGTGTCGCCCTCGGACGTGGCGTAGTCGGCGATGATCTGGTTCTTGACGTCGGTGCTCAACGGCATGGGGCGGCGACTCTCCTTGTGGATGATGCTGCGCGGCGCGCCCGGGCAGGTTCACCGGGGCTCTCTGGATCCGCGGCCGGTCTCACGGCAGTGCTCAAGGCTACCAGCGGGGATGACCCGGTCCTAATCGATGGCGTGCGGGCTCACCCCTTGACACCAAGCGACGCTATGCCTAGTTTTACTTGGTATGAAAGGCCAGGCCCTCAAAGGGCACCTCGACATGCTCGTCCTCGCGGTGCTCGCGGACGGCCCGCGGCACGGGTACTCGGTCATCGAGGAGCTCCGCCACCGCAGCGGCACCGTCTTCGACCTCCCCGAGGGGACGGTCTACCCGGTCCTCCGGCGCCTCGAGGGCGCCGGGCTGCTCGCCAGTGACTGGCAGGAGGTCGCCGGACGTCGGCGGCGCACCTACCGGCTCACCGAGCGGGGCTCCGCCGCACTGCGGGAGGAACGCTCGGCCTGGGAGGGGTTCTCGGCCGCGGTGGGGTCGGTTCTGAGGGGGGCGCCATGGCCGAACCCGACGTGATCGACGCCTACGTCGCGGGGCTGCGCGCGTCGCTGCGATGGCGCCCGGACGCCGACGACCTCGCCGACGAGGCCGCAGACCACCTGCGTGAGACCGCGGCGCGGCTCGTCCGCGAGGGGCACGACCCCGACGACGCCGCCGCCAAGGCGGTGGCCCGGTTCGGGGACACCACGGACGTGGCCCGAGCCTTCGCCACGACACCCTCAGGAGGTATCGCCATGCCCACATCGGTCACGAGGACCTGCGGCACGTTCGGAGTCGTCGCCGCCGTCTGCTGGCTCCTCGCGGCGGTGGTCCCCGCCGTCGGGCTGACCGAGCGCTTCACCTGGTCCGACCTGGCGGTCTACCTCTCCTTCGCGGCCCTCGCGGCCCTGGGCGCCGCCTTGACGACGGTTCTCGTCGCCGGCCTCCTCGTCCGGTCCGGAGGGCTGGGCGGCGTGGTGGCGGTCGCGGTGCTGGTCGGGGCCCTCGTCGCGACCGTGGCCATCATGGGCGTCACCTGGGCCTGGCCGATCGGCGGGCTCGTCTTCGCCGCCACGTTCGCGCTGCTCGTGTGGCGGCTGCGCGCGACCCACACGAGGTCGGCGGCCACCGACTGGCTCGCCGTCGCGTCCTGGCCCGTCGGCGTCGCGGTGTTCTTCACCCTCACCCGGCTGGAGGTGGGCCCGATCGACGAGTATGGCGACCGCCCCGTCGCCTATGCCGTCGGCTTCGCCACTGCTGCCGTACTCTTCGCCACTTCTCTCCTCCGGCTGGGCACGTGGGCCCGCGGCGAGGTCCCGGCGGACGACAGCATCACGCTGGCACGGGCCTGAGCCACGGTCGGGACCCGCCCACCCGGAGGTCGGGCCTCCTGACAAGATGGCGGCCGTGTGCGGACTCATCGGGTACCTCTCTGCGGACGGCACCGCCCCCTCGCTGCGGGACGCGATCGACGCCTCTCTGGCCGACATGCGCCACCGCGGGCCGGACGAGGGCGGGACCTGGTCAGACGACGACGTCGTCATCGGGTTCCGGCGGCTGTCGATCATCGACATCGACCACAGCCACCAGCCGCTCCCGTGGATGGACGGCCGTTACCACCTGATCTTCAACGGCGAGATCTACAACTACGTCGAGCTGAGGGAGCGGCTGGCGCACGAGTTCGGCGCGACCTTCGAGACCGACGGCGACAGCGAGGCGATCGTCGCCGGCTACCACCACCTCGGGGTCGAGGTCGTCCGGGAGCTGCGCGGCATGTTCGCGTTCCTCATCTGGGACGCGCAGGAGCGGGTCCTCTTCGGCGCTCGGGACTGGTTCGGCATCAAGCCGCTGTTCACGATGACCGACGAGCGCGGCACGTTCTTCGCCAGCGAGAAGAAGTCGCTGCTCGACGTCGCGACCGACCCGGGGGCGGTCGACGAGACGGCGCTCCAGCACTACCTGACGCTCCAGTACGTCCCCGAGCCCGCGACGCTGCACTCGGGGATCCGGCGGGTCGAGTCGGGCACGTACTTCACCATGCGTCCCGGCGAGCCCCTGCGCCTGCAGCGCTACTTCCACCCGGACTTCGCCGCCCGGCCCGTCGGCGACCCCGACGCGCTGTACCGCAGGATCGCCGACGCACTCGAGGACTCGGTCGAGAAGCACATGCGCGCGGACGTCACGGTGGGCTCGTTCCTCTCCGGTGGCATCGACTCCACGGCCATCGCCGCCCTGGCCAGACGGCACAACCCGGACCTCCTGACCTTCACGACCGGCTTCGAGCGCGAGGGCTACTCCGAGATCGACGTCGCCGCCGAGTCGGCCGCCGCCATCGGGGTCGAGCACATCACCAAGGTGGTCAGCGCCGAGGAGATGATGGAGACGCTCCCCCTCATCGTCTGGTACCTCGACGACCCGGTGGCCGACCCGGCCCTGGTCCCGCTGTACTTCATCGCCCGGGAGGCCCGGAAGCACGTCAAGGTCGTGCTGTCGGGTGAAGGGGCCGACGAGCTGTTCGGCGGGTACGCGATCTACCGCGAGCCGATCTCGCTGTCCGCGTTCGAGAAGGTGCCGGGGCCGCTGCGCCGGGGTCTGGGGAAGGTCTCCGAGCGCATCCCGGAGG